>Ga0131853_10003280_pt1 | contig 29035 bp, 13 predicted proteins | sample TergutLab28metaG_FD_92764 | JGI IMG/M metagenome (GOLD analysis project Ga0131853, IMG submission 92764) | Labiotermes labralis P1 segment gut microbial communities from Petit-Saut dam, French Guiana - Lab288 P1 (version 2) (version 2) | ecosystem: Host-associated > Arthropoda: Insects >... | reverse complement strand
TTATCACCCGCACAATATTGGGTGAGGAGTACAAATCATTTAGCTCCTCGTTATGCAGTCTCCACCATTCCCCCGTTACCTCGTCCCTCCTAGGTCCAAATATTCTCCTCAACACCATGTTCTTAAACACCCTCAACTTCCTTTCCTCCCGCAATGTCAACGACCAAGTTTCACACCCATACAAAACAACAGGCAAAATTATATTTCGACATATCTTGATCTTTAAATTTTTGGATAGCAACCTGGAAGACAAAAGATTCTGCACCGAATGATAGCAAGCATTTCCTGACTTCAATCTGCTCTTAATTTATTCCGCAATAGAATTTTGATTTCTTAAAGTTGTTCCCAAATATTTAAACCCTTCCACCCTCTCGAAGGTACCATTATCAGTCCTCACACTCTGAATTCGTCCTGCATTCTGATCTCGAGACATGACCATGTACTTAGTTTTATCAGCACTACCTCCAGTCCAGTCTCCCTAGTAGCAGCCACTGAAGTTCGAGACTATACCCCTCCGAAAAACCCCTGTAAACTAAATAAACGTAGCAATAGAATCTGCCTAACATTCCAGAAAGTTTGAATAACCAGCACAGATGTGGGAATCATAAATTTCGCTTTGCTTATTAAATGTATACAAAATGCAAAAAAGGTAAAATTTGTGCTATAACGGGCCATAAAGACACAGAGAAATAATAGAGGTATTGCTCTATTCTTTCTTCAACCTCGCCTCTAGGTAGGGGTGAGAGCTTAACACCACGCCCTGGACGTTTTATCGCAAGGAAAGAGAATCGGTACCATTTTACAAGAGGCTGGGTGGGCCCCAAAGCCGGTCTGGACGCTTGAGGCAAAATTCGTCTTCACCGGGTTTCGAAACCCGGACTTTGCAACCCATAGCAGGCTTCTATACCGACTGCCTTCTTAAACATGTGTAGGCCTGTAACGTAGCAAGTCTATCTCTCACCACTCTAATAGTTACCTGCTCAGTTTATCAGTTGCTGTTATCAAATATAAAGTAGCCCCCGCGAAAGAAAAACGCTTTAGAGTCTGTCCCAAGAAAAGCAGGGAAAACTTTCCTTTTAGAAGTAGAGACATACATCAAGATCACCGAAAAGAATTTATAAAAAAAATACGTGGCTCCAGGTCAGTATTTTGTGCAAAATTTATGAAGGCTGTATTGCGTTGTAGAAGAAACTGGACATCAGATAATAGTTATGGTTTAATATGAACATAGCCTATAGGGACGTGCATATTGAAATTAATAATGCATTGTTTTCCTAATTTGCTAAACACATTTTGAAACAGACGGATTTCCACACCATACCTTGAATATGTGGATCTTAGCCTATAATGTTCCGTGATTTTCAGTTCTAAGTGTCAATTTTTAGTGCCTACGTTTCATAATAAGCAGTAGTTTCGTAAAATCTGACAAGAAACACAGAAATGGGTGCAATCTTAAGTAAATAGTTGTAACCTGCATTTCAAAGACAAATTGATTTCACAAGTAATGCAGTATTTTGGTATAACCTTCACAGAATATGTTTAGGTCTCTCTCTCTCTATCTCTCCCCACCCCCCTTCTTAGACTCTTCATTGTCTGCAGTCCAATGTTGATGTCGGAACGGATGTCCTCATTGTGTTGTTTCGTTGCTTCGCTTGTTCATTCAGAGTAAATGCCACTAACTTACCTTCAGGTATTTCGAAGATCTTGCGTTCAAATTTGTAATCAACATTTCATTTAATTCGAAGCTGTTTTACTTGTTCAGAAGCCACAAATTTCAGCGGCACAGGATTTTCCATTTTTACTATAAATCATCTATTATTTCTGAAGAACAAATTTCTTGGTATTATGAAATCCAAGAAAATTTTATTTTTTTATTAATCCAAGCTACACCAACTTTCATTTCACTCGAAGTTCTTGTTAGCTGCTCTTGCTCTAGAAACGTGGCATAAATCTACTCTGCATTCTCTGATTGTGTAGATTAGATTACATTGGATTGCTGACTGGTTTCGAGCCCTTTTGGTCCCGATGTAACTAGGCCTTCAGACGAGTCCTTCGTGCCCCACAATCTGACGCCAAATCATAGGAGCCCGGTTGCTTACTGAAGTTCCAAATGGCCTCCAGACTTAGACTCTTAACATCTTCTGGGTCCAAGAAAAGGAACCCAAATGTGCAGGTCTGAGTGAAGCCAAAACCTCGCACTCACTCAAAACGTAAGCTGAGGCTCCTTCCTCCACCCCACACCTCCTACATGGGGGAATATTGGTCAGTCCCATTAAGTAAAGAAGTCTACTCAAGGTGTTGTGTTCACTAAGGAGGCCAGTAACAAACCTTGTATTGTGCCCTGTTATAGGTCAACAGTCTGGTCTTTGCAGTCTGAGTAATACCAGAAATCAGTTTTCGAGCCTGCCTTTGGGCGTTGATAAGCCCCTTTGCTGTTATAGTGTGACCTGAGCCTTCACTATTTTTTTCTCTGGTTTTTAGACCAACATTCTTTATAGAGTCTAATTGATGCATTTTCATGAGAGGCCTATTTATAATTATTCTAGATGCCAGACTATAATAATTCGCATAAACCAAAGTTGATGTGTCTACTTCAGCGTAAATCGATTGCGACAGCGTATTCGCAAAATTCAGCAACTCATTAGTCTAGTACAATATATTTTTACCAAGCTCTTTGAAATCTGAAAGAGGCAAATTGGGATATTCCATATTCAGGTATGATTTCCACGGATAACCCAGACATTGATCTAATTGATAGGTTAATTGCCGTATTATCCTACACATTTTGAGAGGTGCCATACCACAGAAACACGACTGCAGTGTAGGAAGTAGATGGATGTCATTGGAAGCATCGATAGAAAGGGGGGGGGGGGTTCAATTTTCTGGCAGAACACAAAGTTGCACTAACGACAGAAGAATAAACATCTGTGGACTGCAGAGTAACTAGAAAACTTTCGGCAGTCATTATCACTGGGCTTGCCTACTAAAATAATGGCTTCTTGCATGGAACAGAATAAAGAGAAAATTCTATCCCTTAGTCTGTTACGTACAAAAATTCGTAAGAAAACTGTCAGATTTAAGGGGGCCCTTCACTGGTGTACTTTCAACGAAAAGAGTTATCCAAGGCTGATCGTGCCTCCGTTATTACGCAGTTGCTTATTCATGTTGTACATTTAGTTGTCTCGTAACGTACGTACTTAAGCGGCAGTTAAAATGACATTCTGCATTGGCTATTCACAAGGGAGCTCCTTATAATACAGCACGTGTTCCTGTCCATATACTTTCACGAGTGCTCCGTGTGAGAGCAGCACCTTCCGTGATGCGCTGTAAGAGTGCATTCCACGTCTGCGGCTTCTCCTGTCATTCCAGCTCCTTCATGGATTTCCATAACTAGAAGTCTGCACAGACGTGCACACAGGCTTAGACTTCTAGCTATGGGCTATAGGCCTACTGCAAAACCCAGCAAAATTAATGAAATTTGTTACACTATTTCTCGTCACTATGCTCTGAATTCCTCATTATATAAGGTAAAGTGTGTTGTAAAGTTATTTTTGAAGTTCTCAAAACTGCAAACATTTAGACACACACACACACACACACACACACACACACACACACATATATATATATATATATATATATATATATTAGGGCTATGTATTATTTTGATCTCACCTTCAGTACAAGGAACCAGTAACTTTATGACGTCGCCATGCCTTCCTTTTGAGTGAGGTTATCCTTTTCACTAATGTGACAGCTGTCGGATATGTTACGATAGCTAAATAAATAGGTACAGGTATTTAGTCAATAACACAACAATTTTATCTAATGATGTTTATTAGTATTAGTGCTTTGTAAGATTTATCTTATAAAGCACTAGTACTCTTTCGGAGGAAAACCTGATGATGGCCGGAGTAGGCCGAAACATGTAGTTGTTATCATCCTCTAATAAACATAATTAGATAAAATTGTTGTGTTATTGACTAAATACCTGTACCTATTTGTTTATACACACAACGGGGATGGCACATTTCAGAATTACGATAGTTATTTAGAAAAACAGTGATACCTTGGCTAACGAAGATAATTCGTTCCGGAATCACATTTGTTAGCCGAAATCTTCGTTAGCCGAAACACACATACGGACGGTAAAGATAAGCTCCTGGAATGGCCCCACCGTTCATGTTTGCTGTTTTATGTTAGCGCGCGCATCCACTAAAATATTCGTTAGCCGAGTCCGAAAAACAGCGAAAAAAAATCTTCTTTAGCCGAAAAATTCGTTAGCAGGATAACTCGTTAGCCGAGGTATCACTGTACTGTACTATCGGTGGTTACCTCAACGTCGTAAATTCTAATTACCCAAAAGTCAGTAATAACGTGCGAGTTATAATCATTGATATTTACTTTTGGGTACCGATATAATTTTGACAACAGATCTCTACAGATAAACTTTGGCGATATATCGCCAAAGGTTTTGGAATTTGAAATTACAACTTTGCAAACAGGCTTACTTTAGTTGTATTTTCTTTCTTTTTGGTGATTCCCCGGCGTATGAATATTCAGAACAAGGCAACAGGTTGAAATCAAAGATTACCTTTCGTTGATTAATGTATATTTAACCAAAAGATAGATCATAGATATTCCTATTCATATGAACTGAATATAATGTTCGTGTGTCAACAAATACAGCCACTATGACAATGCCAATCTTTGGGGCTCTGTTTGACAAATTTAAAGGAGCTGATTATGCATTTTTGTACAAATTTTTTTTCATACAAATTAAATAATAATAATAATTACTAATAATAATAATAATAATACGTGTGCCTAATAATATTGCATGTAACATAAATTGTAACTATGGAATAGCTGCGACACTATACACCCTATAAATGTGGTTTGTGTCAGCTGGATGCGTAATTATAAAAACCCTCTTTAAAGGTTATATATAATAATAGTAATAAATTTATTACGTCTTATGTTTTAAGTAGAAGTAGAAATATATGACCTAATGAGGTATGATACGAGTTCTGTTAAGAAGTAGGCTCTCAAAGAATTTCTTGACTCCTTTATTACGACTGTCAAATATTGGCGGTCATTTTTAAGGTTTTGTAGCCTTAGGCTTCGAAATAACATAATGTATTTTCTTCCGGGCACAACATTCTAGACATTAATATCAAACACGTAAAAAGCTACGGGAAATTAGTTCCAATGAAAAAATTATTGGGGATGTTAAACTCAATATAATGTCAAGCCATTTGCTTTAATCAAATATGTGTTCGAAAAGGATTGTAGTTCAGTTTCAATTGTAATTTTCAGTGCAGATTTTTACCATATGTTATTCTTATATGTCTTGTGCTTCAGGGAATATTACTGACTTTCTCAGTTTTAAATATCTTTTAAAGAAACTTTGAAATCCTTACAATAGTTTATGACTTACATAAAATTCTTCCTTCTGAAACACACGTATCATACATGTACAGTCACGCACGCCTGTTAATACCCGTTTAAGAAACAAATGTTTATGTAATCTAACCACTTTCATTTTCATAGTTCTTCTCTCTGTCTTTTCATCCATAACCAGGAAAATGCGAACTGTCTTTTCGGTAAATTAAAAGAATTTTTAATCCTAACGAGAAAAATCTGCAAGGCAAAATTAATAAAATTCTGCTTAGAAACTTAAATATTTCTTACCACATTTCTTAAACGATTGTCGAATATAACACGCCTGCATTTTATAGCTCATACTCCCTTTTACGCGATATATACATTATAGATATACATAGAGATAGATATATACTAGGATATAGAACCGTTAAAAATAGTTTATTTAAGTAGTGTGTTGATAAAATCGAGAAGAATGAGATGGGCTGGGCATGTGGCGCGTATGGGTGAGTAGAGGGGGGGTGTATAGATTCTTGGTGGGGAAACCGGAGGGAAAGAGACCACTGGGGAGACCTGGATAATATTAAGACGGATCTCTAGGAGGTGGGATGTGGGTATATGGACTGGATTGGGCTGGCTCAGGATACATAAATGTGGCGGATGCTTTTGAGTGCGGTAATGAACCTTCGGGTTCCGTGAAATGCGGGGAATTTCTTGACTAACTGCAAACCAGTTAGCTTCTCAAGAAGGACTCTGCACCATGGAGTAAGTAAGTAAGTATGAAAGTAAGTAAGTAAGTGTGTTTACATCAGTGTATTTTTAAATTACCTCTATCTCCTCCGTGTGCTTAACCTTGCACTTTGAAATTATAAAAAACCTTTTCCAAAATAGTATAGTAATAGACTAAAAAGTGTTTAAATAGTATTTTCTAATTAAATATTACTTACTTAAAATTATTATGGTTATTACTATTTAAATATTAATTACACTTTAATGTAGTATAAATCGTAGACAGTTTCTTAAGAATGAAATCTTAAGTTATGTACCAATATATATCCCAAAGACATGAAGTAATGTTCCACAAAATTTAAATACCTATCTGATCTGTTCTATGAAACTCATATTTAGTGCATAATTTCTCAGATGATTAAATCGTTGTATGAAAATTCTAACTCGAAGCTGAGTCTTTTTCTGGAAAATGAAACTGGCTAAAACGCTTCAGATTTTCAAAAGAAAAGACTTCAGTTTCCTTATATTACAATATAGTGGAATATGTTGCTTTAAAATGTTTTGGTTCTGTTGAGCTTTATTTGCTACCAACCAAGTGCATGGAGCTGATTAATTCTGGAATACCGAAGAGTTGCTCGGCCATTCCAGAAATTCCCTACATTATACTGAACAAGATGATTTATTACTGCCGTCACAACAGTCGGATACTTGTCTGTTTCCAGATCCAGGTGAATTAATGACACATTTGTCCTGCCTGATTCTTTAAGAGCCTGTGTAATATTATCCTCCCATCTATGACTAGGCCTACAGAGCTCTCTCTTTCCTTCAGGTTTTTCCACAAAGTCTATTATGCGCAACAGTATACTGTCTGTTTATCCTCCTCGCGTTGATCATCTTAATACCAATAGTAATAGTATAGTAGAAAAGCGACACATTCAATACAAAAAAATAGAAATTTGTGTAATATATATTTATAATTATTAACTTATTTAAATTACTGTAGTTAAAATGCAAGCTGGGGAGATCTAGGTGTAGATGGGTGGATAATATTAGGACGGATCTCCAGGAGGTGGGATGTGGGTATATGGACTGGATTGGGCTGGCCCAGGATAGGGATAGGTGGCGGACGCTTGTGATTGCGGTAATGAACCTTCGGGTTCCGTGAAATGCGGGGAATTTCTTGACTAGCTGCAAACCAGTCAGCTTCTCAAGAAGGACTCTGCACCGTGGAGTTAAAACGCAAGAATGTAGAATATGCAGTGGTAACTACCAAAATATTTTCTGCTGCAAAATATCGATAGAGACTAGGTAAATTAATGTAGTCCCTTGCACGCCTGCAGGTATGAAAAAGGAGTAGATATGTTGCTCACATATTCATAAAGGCGGCGGTGAAAACAGTTAAGCTGTTTGCTGCATTTTTTAACAAACTGCCACATGTACTTTAAGATCCTACAAAGGATAAGAATAAATAAGTTACAGACGTGTATGTAGGCAGAAACGAATTTAAGAAGGGTGTAAATTTCGAAATAGCTTCGTAAAACTGAGACAAAACTAATTACACATTTCCACAAAAAAAAATCAGAAGTGTCGAAGAATATACTTTGTATTCTCTCGAAAGTTGAATGGGGTTAATTAGCTTGCAAATATTAAATAGGCCACATAATAATTAAATTCTAGTGCCTGAGCTTAATAGTTTAGTTTCAGATTAGGGCTACTATCGAAAAACCGAAAGAAATATTGTAAATCTGTTTTTTTTAATAATTTCGGCAAAATTATTAGAAGCAAGGAGTAAAACATTACGTTACAGGACCTATAACTTTTTTCGTTTAGTTTTACTCTTTAAGAGGTAAAAATTGCATTTCAAATAAAATGAGTTTGTTTTCTATTTTTTTTTTTATTAACAAACATGAATTAGTTTTTAGCAAAAACTGCTGATTTATATTAAACAGGTATATAATGTTACCAACCGCATGCAACATTTTATTGCTCTTTTTCCAGGGCTAATTCCATATGTATATTACATTATTGAGCATCATCATTGTGGATTTTGAGGTAGTAAATTAAACACTGCTCACAAAATGTACAGTCTTCAAGCACTTGAGGAATAATTCCAATAGCTAACGGGAGAGCGTGATCTATTTGTAGACTTCTAGAAGAAGACAAAACTTAAATAATAATCTATTAAGTTGGATTTATCAAGCTAGTTCGGTGTGCTTCGTATAGAAGCACACCTGGCAACTGCTCCACAACACATTCCTACACAACATGATATGCTGCCACAGCACCTCGTTTGCAAATACGAATTGAATTGTGAATACTGTAACATAACTTTAGCAAGAAAAAAAGCTTCCTGATGATGATCTGACAAGACCGAAACATGTCGGAGTGTTTTAAAAGTGTTTTATGAGAAATTATATGTGCATTCTTTGGTTAAAGAATTGAAGTGATTCCGCAAAAAATGCACGGTGCTACAAAAATATTTATACTTCATTACATGTTGCAAAACTGGATTTGTTCCTCTCATTTGCGTTTATTATGTGGAGTTTACGTACGTTTTTTAAAGACATTCACACAAATATTAATTGGAATTTTTTAGTAAGTCTGGAGGTTTTCCGAAGGAAAGAGAAAATATAATTAGCCTGCGTCTTTCTAAGAAGATATTTAAATAAATCTGCGTTAACTTTTTTACTCACATGTGTACACTAGCACAGCAATACTGTAGATATGTTCCTTCACTAGTCATGAGACGGGGACATAGTTATTTTCTTACAATGATGAAGATAGATATGCGGGTGGAAATACCGAGTTGGACCATCTATTGCTACGGTCCACTGATGGCAGCTTTACTATATGCACCTCTATTCATCGTCCTATAGGCGTATTGACAAACATATTGACAGTCTGCTACTGTATGTAACCTATAGACTTAAACCTGTTATTTACATATTTCTAAAATTAAATAACTTTCTACAATTCTCATATACCTTGAAAATGTGAAACTGGTGAGAAGCCTCTAATATTAGAAATTAGATTTTATGTTTTCTTGACCGTGCTTCTCGGCACGTCCTTGTAATGAAAACCAATTTGATGCACTATTTATCCTCAGTTCATTTCGTCAATCAACCTCTACATGTTTCGGGCATATTTGTAGCCCATCTTCAGGATATATACTGTATATATACAAAAATTGGTACTTGTTGTCCTTTTCAGTTGACTGTCTGTTAGCCAACAGCCAGTCAACTGAAAAGCAGAATACGTACCAACTGTTGTATATATACAGTATACCTCCTGAAGATGGTCTACAAATATGCTCGAAACATGTAGAGGTTGATTGACTAAATAAACTGAGGATAAATAGTGCATCAAGTTGGTTTTTATTACACGGTTAGAAATTAGAACGATAACATGACAATGGATTACCCATGCTCTGCGAAAAGGGAAGAAGTCATTGAAAAACAGGCATTGGATGGGAGGCCGAAGGGAGCCAGGGGGAGAGCAAGACCAAAGAAGACTTGGAAAAGGACTGTTTTGTAGGAAACAGGAAAATGCGGCAAAACATGGAGCTAGGTTAAGAAGTTGGTGGGCATCAGTGTCAGATGGAATTGTTTCACAAATGCCCTATTTTCTTAATGGAACGAAAGGACATAGGCTACTGCTACGTAAAATATGAGAAATACTTCCACATACTAGCTTCATAATGTAGGCTATGTCAGAGGGATGATATTAAAGCCCATCTCTCGCGGCATCGCAGTTGGTGACAGGAACTAGGCCTATTATGAATGGGAAGCGAAATTTGGAAATAAAGTTGTAATCCATATTGTTAAGGTGTCGTCCAAAATCATAATAGAGAGGCCTAATTTGCAACGAAACGACGATGTCGTATGCTACACACCAAATTTATTGAAAAGAGGGAGTTGTCATACACATGTAGGATTTTAAAAAACAAACAGAAATTAGAATTTTTTGATATTAAACTGGATTATATGGTGTATAGTAAGGACTAGACCTTAGACAGCTGCAGAATGAATATTTATTAAAAGTGACATTGTTTAGTTTAATAGTTTAACAACTTATCGAAGAATACCCCTATATTTACCAACTTACACTGTGAGGATTTATGCACATGACCTCATCGAGATATTGATGAGCAACAGCCAGACCGCACGGAGTTATATCTTAAGGGATAGCATTCTTAAAGCAACCAAAGGAAAATTATATATTATAAATATTACTTTTATTTTTATTGTCAACAATTCACAAGTCATCGCGCCCACCTCGCTACGTCTTTCTAAATCCTATGCTCTTGTACTCGTTTGTAAGTTTTATTTTTTTATCCACGTCCCTTTAATCCCAGGAGCCATTTGTGTAGTGTGTTTCGTATCCTCTTCCACTTTACTCTTCTCAGTCTGTTGGACATGAGTTGTTATAAAATAATTTAAGTTATGCCTATGTTCAGCCATTCACCAAGCCCGTAGTCTACATTTTAGAGACATAAAATCGTCGTGTCCACTTTTTTAGTGGATTTTCGTCCTTACTCACGAGGGACATAAGGGTAAATTTCGTGCCTATTTTCAACTAAACCTTCACCCTTATGGCTGCCAGGGGAAGCAGGGAAATTTCATGGCGGATGAGTCCGTGATGTTGCTGGCCATTAACAAATGTGGGACTACTAAACTACTTTGTGTAGAGGTTTATATTATAATTGCAAAGTCAAAAAAGTTAGGTTGCGTTTTTTTTAATTCTAGAATATTGAGACGCTTTCTGTATGTTCATTCTTGTTTTTTTTTAATTGTTTCCGTCAAATAGAGTGTACTTCCAAACTAATTGTTAAGGAAATGTTGTAATAAATAATCAGCTGACCTTACTGTAACTGTCATGCTCGTTAGGAACTTTATATAAAAGTGATTATTTCAAATCGGTATTTAGATAACTTTGCACGATCTGGTTGTCCGTTGTGGATTTGTGAAATGCCCTAGAAGAGTATATATTTTCAATTAAATATTTGGTTTTGGTGTTAGCAACCTTGTGGGAAGTGGTATGTTTTAATTAAAGTCGATATATTTTACTGAAACCTGTCTCTGATAATGAGCAATTACACCCTCAAATGAATGGAGTGAGTACAGGAACAATATAAACAACAACGTTGTGTTATATTGATGATTTTAATGGTGGATTATCGCTTCCAATTTTTACCATACTTGTTATCTCTCCGTATTGTTTTCTTGCTAATCTCTGTATGCTGAGATGTAATTTAGGTTGTCACTAAACGGTTATATTATTCACAAACTCATATTTTTTTGTGATCTCAGGCTTCACTTGTGATGTATGTGAGATCTGGCCTCTTCTGAGATATTACGTAGTGTAAATTGGTAATTCCACGCCGACGTTTCGGGACAACATATCGGTCCCATTTTCTTGGTCCTCGAAGATGGGTATATATTGTCCCGAAACGTCGATACTGTTCGGTACAGAATTACGAATCTGCTGTGTGTAATATCGCAAAAAAGCGCAGACCTCACACTGGTTGCATATTAATTTTACAACATATCTAAGAATTTTATGACTCAATTTCTGATTCAGTGTTTTATAAATTTTTTTTCAGTAGGCCTGTCCTTAAGAATTATTTGTAGTTGTCTTTATTTCTGTATAAAATGACACAATATGCAGTGCGTGTAATTAATTTGACAAATTCTATTCTATTACTTGGTATTTTTCCCCTATAAATTTATAGACTGACGATCCTTCTATATACTGCGAAATTAGAAGTTGCAAAAAAAAGTGACTACAATGAATAACGAAAGATAATGTAGGATTATATCACACTAGAGTAAGGAATTTACTGTGTAATCTTGTTCTAGACGGTCAAAATTTGGTTTTTTGTCAACTCCCCTGAATAAAAGATAAAAAAAACAACGTATTCAGATATCAACAAAACATGTAAACATTTTCGGATTATGTAATACAAACCTGTAACAAATTCATGAAGAAGTTATAGGAAATAACCCCAGTAAATATTTAAATTGAGATTTGTTATTTTATATTTGTCTTTCTTAGAACGCTTTTAAGGAAAACAAATTTCAGAAACCCATGTTCACCTCTCAAGAGTATCAATTCAAAATTTATATTTACCCACAGTTTTCTGCCTATGTTTTATCGCGTGTGTTAGGCAGAACATGTTCATCGGTACAAAAAAAAAGTGCTCTGTTAAAAAAATCATTCGTTGTACTAGAATTTGGTGGAAAGGAATTAGTTTTTATACGAGACATTATATGTATATGAATGAGGTCTATACAAGTAATTGCCTATACTTGATTCTTACAAGACTTTGTGAGCAGTCGTTTATCTGTAAAACGAAAAGTGGAAACAGACAATTTGTGAAGTAGGAAAGCTGTGAGCTTCATTCGGTTTGGAGAAGTTTGCACTTATAATTTTAATTACTTAGTGGGAAAATTAATATAACAAACCAGGCCCTCTAGAAAGCCTTTCGAAATCGTCTCCATCTTCGCGTGTATCGCTGAATGATTAAGTGAAGAATATAGAATACATAATATGTACATTGATGCATATTTCGCCATGTATATCATAACACTTCCATAAATGTCCAATTTAGTCTGTTATTTGGTATTCACAATATTTACGACTGACCTTTATTGGAAAGGAACAATAAGGACAGTTGTGGCTAGAGATGGCAAATTTTGTCGTAAGATAATCATTAAAAAAAAACACTTCAGTTATGGCGAGGGAGAAAGATTGACACCAAGCATAACCCCACATATCCTGAAAGCGAATAATAAGATACGTCAAGCTACAACTAAATTTACGAATATTAGAACGGACTGTTAAACATAAACACCTGCAAGTCTGTAGAAGGTACACTGTCAATAATAATTCGGCGTTTCAGTGTTACGTTTGTGTCCCTATTTCCTCCTATCCATCATTAAATTCTCCCCATACTTAACATCGAATCACAAGTTAGGCCAGAAGAGCAGCTATTTACACTTTTACGGCTAAAAGTAATGTACATGTTATGAAGGAAATATTTCGTCTCTATCTAAGAATAGAATGCGATTTCGTTGGAAAGACACGCGTCTTAATAATGCACGAGGCCAAAACGGCATTTGTTACAAAAAATGCACTGTGTGGATAATATTCGGAATCTTTATTTTCAAGCCTAGTTTAACTTAAAGTAAACACTAGGGTCCAAATAACCGATCCAACAAAATTACAATTAATAATATGCTATTCTTTAATTTTCATTTTCCTTTCTATTGTCACAGCTGTATTCGACGATTACTTAAGCTTACATCGAGTACAGTAAGTAGGCTTATAAAATTCAATTATTCCTTCATAAACTTATTCCTTACAAGCCAAATTCAGATCTTTTATGTTCAATAATTGTCTAATAATCAACGGTTTTTTTTCATTAATTTGGGTTAAATTCTTTTTGCTACTGGAAATAACTTGAGACAATTCATTCTTCTGGAGCATTAATGAACAAGAAACTTTTACGTTAATTGCCGCTTACGACTTCAAAAGGTGAAAATAACCCTAAGGTTATATAAAATTGCGCACTGTATATTTATAAGCTAAGTATACATGTACATATAATTCTCTACAAACATAAGATGATACTGTAGATCCAACTATATTAACCTAGAAGAGCATACAATAGCAGAACCCAAATACCCACACCGCCCATTCTATATAACACATGCGAGAACTCGCACCCACTTCACCTCCTACCTCCCCACTGTACACAACCCACATGACTCGAGTATAGCTGCTTACTAAGCTTTTTCATTTCTCAACCTGATGACGGCCATGTAAAGGGCCGAAACATGTAGTTGTTCTTTATGTAATAAATTCTATACATATATCTACCATCACATAGTTGTGTTAGACTAGTACATACACCCCAATCTAGCGGGTGAAAGTAACGTTGAGTAGCCCTGGATGCTGTCGAGATATTACAATGTCCAGCAGGGAGTCTTTCATCGTCGTGTCCTCCGTACTTCCTGTGTTAAAGGACTCAGTTCTGTAGGGGCGGAAATTTCTCCAAGGGAATACATAAGAATAGTTAGATGTAAGCTGCAGGCTAAAATATTCATACAAAAAAATTTAAGAGGATGGTCTTAGTTCCATACAACTCTTGGTGTTGTCTCAATGAACTCCACCCATCCAAGTTCTCCTTTCACCGAGAAGTAGGGGAGAGTTGACGAAAAAAGAGTGCCATACGCTGAGACGTGCATTATTCATTTTGTGATGGCATAGGCTTGAATACAGGATGTATTGTCTCTCAATAATAAGTATTGTGCCGTAAGTGTGGAGAGAACAGAAACTGCAATATGATATTTTGACAGGAATATTGTCGGGTTGTCATTTTTATGAAAGCAGTGATAAGTGATTACCATAATAATTAACAAAGTGCTGTTTTATCCAGACTCTATTGTCCATAATTAGCAGATTAACCAGACCTATATTTCCACAAATTCTACAAAATATCATGGCTGAATACAATTGTGAACATTATTAATGATCTAATCCATTTTTATTCTCATAAACCAATTTATTAAGTACCCTAAATGTAACTATATAGGATATTCCGCAGCCGTTAATTTCGTGTGTAAGATTAGCAGAAAATAGTGACATAGGAACAGTTTGATGTACTATGGAACATATATTTTGTCATCGCAGAACCCTTTTATATACACTTATTTACCTTAAATTCCTTGAAATTATCGGAGACATTGACATCCCTCTTACCTGTCGACTGTGCTAAAGAATTTTATTAACTTGTGTCACAACACAACGGCCTGCCTGCCTGCCTGCCTGCCTCTCTATCTGTCCGTCTGTCTATCTATCTGTCTGTCTGTCTATCTATCTGTCTGTCTGTCTATCTGTCTGTCCGTCTATCTGACTGTCTGTCCGTCCGTCCGTCTCTGTCCGTTTGTCCGTCTGTCCGCCTGCCTGTATATATATATATATATATATATATATATATATATATAAATAAAATGTATGTGTGTGTATCCGTCCATACCGATCTCTCTGTCTGTCTATCCGTCTATACTTGTCTCTCTGTCTGTCTAGTCGTCTGTGCAAATAAATAATATAATCTCTTAGAATTGTAATGTAATTTCAACAACAGTAATTGTAATTAAGTACATTGGAGTGTTATTTACCGCAACTGCTTAGAAAAAACCAGTTCATGCAGCAGGTGTCCTCCCACATCTGTAATAGATAATTGGTTCCCGTCCATAACAATTTGCGAAATTGCTCTCTGCTCTCAAAGAGGAATCCAGATTACTGCCTTCTGCCAGAAGAACTGAAGCCAACCCGAAAAAAAGACGCAACAAATTTTAATATTTTTACATTTTGTGACCCCGTGACGCACGGGACTCCGGAACACAAGGTATCTGCGGGTGCCTTATGTATGTTACTGATTCACCTTTATCGTAATCCCTGTTTTATTACGTTTCAACGTTTTTCTGTGTAATTTTTATTCTGATCAAAATTATTTCAGCGAATGTATAAAAGAGAAACTGGAAGCTGTTATAAGCTCTGAACACATAAGGAAATCTTCCTATTTTATTGGGTGTCACCACAGATTAGAGACACTTTTATTGAAATTGACAGTGCTGATTTGCAACAGGGCCCAACTTGTTATCGTGCGTAATAAAAACTGAAACCCTTGCATCTTCTTAGCTTGCTTAAATTACTACATTCATAGGTCTAATATCTTTCATTATAAGATACGATCTATGTTGCCACTCAAAACATAACTTTTTTGTAAGATTTGAACTTCTTTTATTCATAACAGGAATAAATACGTTTACACCATATTTGTCCGAACACCTTCACACTTCTCTTTGTATTCATGCAGGTAGGCACTGATCATGATATGAGAACAATCATACACAAATTTTCGGCACTGCGTGTAGTCTTCTTTTGCAAAGAACCGCACGGTGGAGAGGCTCACCTGTCGACAGTATTACGCCTAATATCATCGGACAGACTACTTCTACTTGCGTTATAGCAGTGGTATCCAAACTGCATTCCGCAGAGCTCTGGGGTTCTGCAGCCGACTTTCAAGGCTTTCGCCAGTGCATTTCTTTTATAACGAAAAGGGCAAATGCAATTTTCATAGTACTTGAGTTTCTATTTTCTCATACATCTTTGATCATCATCAGAGCTGGGTTTATTTTCTGAGCAAACCAAAATAAATAACATATTTATAGCTAGATTTAAATATTGTATTTCTTTAAAGTTTACGCCTATTTTTTTAAATTTCTGTGCCAAAAAAATTTAAACACTTTTTTTACTACAGCTTTTTGTTGAAATTTCGGATTTGCCACTAGTGTTCCAAAGGTATTAATTTTTTGAAGACCACTGCAAAATGCTAAATAATATCGCTGTAATACGCATGCGGGTGGTACGGTTGTTAATTCAGCGACTACAATGCACCGACAGCAGTAGAACATATTTTATTTCTTTGCGTGTTGGAAGACACGACAAAATTTTCTCTTAGTTTTTCCTTCTTGGCGCTCTGGTATTTCTCGAAATGCAGTTCGTTTGGAGGGTTAACAAGAGAAATTTATGCATGAAATTTGTGGATATTATCGGAAATTAGTGTCCTTTGGAGAAGATATCCTGGCCTATGTGTATTAAATATTAAAGCCTCTTTTCCATGTACCATTTATTTTCATTACATAAATCTCCGCATGATGCCCAGATTTCACTTGACTCGTTAGGCGCCGAAGACAAGAAGCGACTCTTTCCCTTAAAGGCATTAAAAGATTGGTCTTTGTAATGGAGAGAAGATTCTCTGGCATTCAGTAACCGTATTTGTGTACTTCTTATAAGCCTCTGCCTTCATATAGTTAACCACTCTAGAGTGGTCTTACGTTTTGTTCTTTTGCACCAAGAATACCGTTTCAAATTGACTCAAGGAAGAGTGTACGGGACATGAAATATATTCTTGAGGCTGATATATTTGAAGTACTTGAATTATTTTGAAAGCAAAATTTCGTGTTTGAAAGTAAATAAAATTTCTTTCTGACATTGATTTCATAAAAGCTTCTAATTTTGGTACTCTGTACATTTTAGATGAGCTGCTTCTTATGTAAATGCAACCTTCGTCTACCACAGACAACCACCAAACACACACATAAACCCTGATTTCAGGTTTCCGCCGCGGTTTAAATGAGATATTCTCCTTTCAGGAATGTTACACAAAGTAGATTGGTACTTAGTTACCGAGGTCTGGGGAAAACCTATAGGTCGCAACTTCAAAAGTGACTAAACCCGAAGAAGGGATTCTTTTTTTTGGATTGCTTGATCCTTGAGGATGGTACCGATGGATTGTCCTGAATCGTTAGTAAATAAATACTAATCTACTACGCGCATTGTTGCAGAAGAGCGGAGATCTCACACATAAATCCTGCAAATTCATTCATAAAATTCTCTAAAACACTTCTCTTACTCTACTACCACAAGGCAAATATTACTGATTCAGAGTATCAACTCCATAACGCGTTTTCCTACTTGCATACCTTAGTGTAACGATGTTAGTATGACCTCTCCTCCCAATTCAAACAAAAACAAAAGATTTTATCAATAATGGCTGGAAATAATCACTATGAATGCTTGATTAGACAATTTTCATTCTATCAAACTCTTAAAACTTACATGACGAAATTGACTTATATTTAAGCTATTCATATTAATTTTAATTTTGATATTTCACGTCAGTTAATTTGCCGGTCCCAGTGGTCGCGCGGTCTAAGGCGTAGGTCTGCGACCGCTCGCTGCTGAAATTGTGGGTTCGAATCCCACCGAAGGCATGAATGTCTGTCTGTTGTGAGTGTTGTGTGCTGTCAGGTAGAGGTCTCTGCGACGAGCTGACCGCTCGTCCAGAGGAGTCCTACCGACTGTTGTGCGTCGTTGTGTGTGGTCTAGAAACCTCGTAAATGGGGAGGTCCTAGTCCCCTGGGGACTGTTGCGCCAAAAAAAGTCGGTTAATTAATCTTATTACGTAAAACTCTCTCCTTCTTTGGAAATGACAGGCCGAATTCCGCTCGTTGTTTGTCGCCTGTTATGTAACGCAAAAGCCGCCCTTTGTAGCCAACGTCGTGTGGATCTAACATGAATTCCACATAGTCTTCGTTATTTAACTGAACGATTAAGATCTTTGCATACCTCACTGAGGGTTTTCTGTCTAAAAAGAGGCTTGAAACCATCGTTTGTATGTTCGGTCAGGGAGGACTTGCATTTGTCCGGTCCAGTTTGAATGTACGTTCCGCCGGTGTTATTACAACTATTGTATGTGTCGTCCACTGGTAAGCCGTGAAACACAATCTGCCGCATGACCCACTGTGTAAACGTATTTCCTTCTATAGTCTAGAAGAAAAAAATATTTTCACCACCAGAATTTTACACCAGACACGTAGTATGCGAGTGTGTGTGCGTAAGTTTGTAATACTTTACTGAAGAAGGATTTAGTGTTCTCCTTCCAAACCTCTCATTTTGCTGGACCTCATACAGCATATTCGCTTCATGAACATAAATTTATTTCGTGTTGAATCATTCAAAGCACAGGTTGTGTTCTACATTTTTTTGGTTGTTGTCCATTTGTTAGTAAAGTTTAGGGACATAAAATTTTTCCGTAACAGAGGGAATTGCAGGAGTTCTTTTAAGAAATTTTCTTTTAAAAAAATCGATTGAAATAGGAAAAGCAGTTTGGTAGATCTAGCAGAAAGCTTTTAATGGGCAAATATTTTAAAATAATTTACATTGTAATCCGTAGGTAACTTTCCGATTTCTCTCCACTTCTGTCACACTCCCTTTGAATCAAACCAGCCCCGAATATTCTGGTCTTTTCTCTCATTTTAAGCTACTAACACATAAAAAACTGTAGGTATCGATTGAAATAAAGTGACTGGCAATTGGCAGTAGTGCCCTTAGGAATATGGTATCATTTTTATGTTATGGTTGTTTTAATTTTTCTTTTAAGAAGTTGTTACCACTCAGACAATATTTCATTTACTGTGGTTACGCACGTCACAACCTCTCGGCGGTCTAGCTTATCCAATTCAGTATATTCTTGAAACAGACAGTATTAAGCCCCACTCCTGCACCAGTTAAATAATATCTCACATTTGAATTATTTGTGTTCGCATTTGAGGTTACCGATATTCAGGGCTTATACTCGCAGAATCTTGACGTTAGTTACACAATTTTCTCTCTCAGTATTTCCTAATAAAAAACATTTTTTCCCACAATAAAGAAATACAGCCCAAATTATGTTACGGACGTTCAAAAATTACGTGTTTTTACTAGAAATAAATAATATAAAATATTAGCATCGTTCTTAAGTTAAACGTTTTTTAATAATAACAATTATAATAATACTTTGTTATTCATATAGTCGTTTTATAAATTAAAGACTATCAATTAGAAGAAAGTTTCGCAGTATTATGTTAAAGCATTTAATCTCCACTGCCAATATTAAAATCGTGAATTTAAGTATTGATATAACTAAATGTAACGATTTATGAAACGTTTACTTATGTTACTGATTAGATCAAAAGCATTTGCTTTATATGAAATGTCAAAACGCAGTAACTGTTAAAGTATAAATAAGTGATTAAACAATTCGCCAATCAACAAAATAAATTGAAAATTCCAAATTTATTTCAATACACCATTGTAAAATTCACTTGCAAATTGTGCAATTACATTAAGAATATCTTAATACTTACCTTATATGATGAGTCTTTGCAATTTTGTAAAAGAGAATTAACTAAGGTGAAGGTGCAAATATAAAGAAGTATACGTATAATAATTACTGACCTAACATGGAAGTGATTATAGTTACTACATAATCCTGATTCCACTCAACAAAGTACTTTTTCAGGAGCTAATTGATCCTCAGCTATGCAAGAAAGTCTCTGCATCTTATGGAAATTGGAGGCCTATGTTGAATAAAATTTAGCATAAATTTCGTCTTTACAAGGAACTAGAAAAAGCATTCAAAAATATAATTTAGTTTCCTAATATTAAAATAATTTTAATACAGAGCTATTCTCACATTAGGAACATTTTTAAGTGCCCTGTGTTTCCGTACCCTTCAACCCTTTAAGCCTACTTGCTAGTTACATCATAGTATTTATTCCGAACACCCTATAACGTAACGAAATATCGGTTTCTTTTTCTATAAATTAAACAATTTGTATTGTCCCAATCGAAATGTAGAAGAGGTTTACGAGTAAGAACAAACACTATGAAGGCGTATGAGGGACTTGAGGTAAAAATCCCTTCATTCCTAGACTCATCATTACATGGCGATGAGTGGTCATCTTTACTACCGGCAGCTTTATCTGAAAAAAAAAAACACGTCGATGTACACTGAATAGGAGACTGGGTGGGCCCCAGAGCAAGTCTGGATTTTTAGAAAATAAAAGTTTTCTTCCCCGCTCGATATTACACCGAGTTTGCTCGGTATTGCAGCTCATATCCTTACCATTTCATAAATTCTGTTATGGTAGCTTACACATTAGGGTTAGAATGGAAACATGTATAACACAAAGCCATTCGTTAGCCACACATCTCTGTTCCTGTGTAATTAATTTTCAGCGTCGTGGAAAGAAGTGGCAGATGCAACTGAAGTTGAAAAATAGAATTGGGAATAAGCTTGATGTCTTGAAGATTTCTTTCTCGGGAATTGATCTTCAACATATTTGCATATTCATTGGAATTTTTGTTTGAACTCTGCAATAGAACATAACTCGGATAAGCTTAAAATGTGATTTTGTAGGTTATTGTAACTTATTAAAACATATCAATATGACAATATTGTAAAAAGTCATTTGGGAAAAAAAATTTACACTGTGACAGTAGTCCCTTAACCTTTTGGCGCCGGAATTATTTTTTTAAATTTTAGCACATCCTGTATAAAAAATGTGAATAATACAGGAACCAAATACGTTAGAATTATGAAACAAACTGCATTTTGAAGGAAAAAAACGGAGCGTGTATACCATGTTTAAAATATTCAGTACCTATATTTGTTGAATAAATATATAAAATGCAACTTTAGAGGTTAGCGGTGCGGTACGTCAAATAGTTGACATTAGGCGTCAAAAGTTTAATATAATCATTAAAAGAAAAGTTACTTTTCGAAAGTTGTAAAATATTTTTCTCTTTTGCAATAGTAATGTTTGACTGCGTTAACATTATTTGGTGAAGCTTGTTAATTGTACATACTTGTAACTATGAGACGTATAATTTTAAATTTTTATACTTTTTTATGAATTTCGTTTCTGCAGAAATAACAGTTTGCATTTTGTAATAGTTCATGTAATTGTGAGGAGTAAAACACTCAGATAAAAGTAGTATAACATTACAAGATATGAAAAGTTTTTAGTTTATGTTATTATGTTTTGGATCAAAATGTGATCTAGTTTTTAAGTATGGACCAACTGTGAATTAGAAGTGTGTGTTTAATGTTGCTGTATGGATCGTTGTTTATTTATTAATTATCTTACAATTATATAATTAAATTTTAACTTGTTATTTTTACATATTGGTATTGTGTAAATGTATTGAGAGCGTCCACCACCGAGTAGCATATGATTTGTCAGGAAATCGATCATAGTAAGAATATAGTAAGAGAACTACACGGTGTTTCACAAACAAGGGATTATAGTGTAAGAAGAACAATATACTTCAATCACTGTAAAGAGAAAACACACCCAATATTTTTATGTAGGCCAAGGTGAGTTTACTCTCTCTCTCTCTCTATCTATCTCTCTCTCTTTCTCTTTACTTCCTGTTTTGCAAAGTTCTGAACATGTTCGATTGGTGTTCCAACCATCCGTTTTGTTGGGGCTATAACTAAAGATACGAGACAAGCGAACGGAGGAAGCTTGGTTTATGGGCTTGCATCCCACAGTCAGAGGCTTGGAGCATCTCTATGCTAGTGGTACAAGCTTGCGGTTTCGTCTTACGTCACACTGTGTTCACCTATCACTATCTCTTCTGCATCTGCCTAACATAATTTCTCCACCAGTTTGCGTTTATATTCTTCCAGAAAATATTTTCCATTCGCTCCAGAAAAGAAGAGGATGAAACATTAACCAAGAGGGGCCTTTAAGCCATTCCGCCTGCTTATCATCTCTCCTTCGCTGTAAAGATTTCTTTCGTTTTGAACCGTTACTGGTGTTCTTGCTCACCCTCCTGTTGCTTTATGTGAACACTAAAGGTAAAGCAACATGTAACGGTTTGTGGTACGCAGGAACTTCATTCCCTGAGATGGCGAAAAACGTGGAGTTCTTAATTTTTTTTTGTTAGCTGCCTCCCCAGCACATCTGAGACCATCACCACTGAAAGTCTTTGGAAATTTGTCGTCCTTACACAACTCTGTGCGGAGAAACGTGATGTGTTGACGCGGTGCCTGGTGTGTGTGCACTTTGTCTCAGTACTGTTACTTAGTCTGCCGCCTGTCTGTGTTGGAGGTACAACGTAATCTTTATGTTCACATCAAATATGGACGCGGCTGAGATAAACACTGATTTAGAAAAACCTTATTTCATGGAATATGATCTTTGTGAAAGGAGTGATTTTACGGTTAGGTTTGAAACGTCAGCAGATCTCTACACCCAGTTTTTACTTGCTCTACACAGAATCAAAAAGAATATTCCCTGTCTCTCATTCTTGTGCTGTGTGAAACACACCTTTCTCTAGATCTACTTTAAAGCTACGATCCAAACACAAACACAATGAAATATGTGAATTATAATTCTATAAGAAGGAAGTTGACAGTATGATCTTCATCCCTAGGAAACAAGAAGTGCTGGTGTTTACTTTGATGGCGTGTGAACAATTTCATAACCTTCTTTCTATTTACAATGGTCGATAGTGCTTCAAAAGTAAGTGGTGGTTATATCTGAAATAAAATAAATAAAATGTTACTTAATAGAAGTTAAATTTGTACTTATGATGTGAAGTTTTGTGCCCTAGGCAATGCGCACTTCATTACATGGCAAAATTATTTAAAGTTACTGTTCGTAGACATTGATGTAAATACACAGTCGTTGCTGGAATCGAATCAATATGGAGTGTCATTTGTTTGTAATATGCCTTTTTGCAACAGTAGTGTTAACGCTTACCGCAGATACTTCGTACTGGATATCATAGTTAATAAATCAATCAGGAAGATCGGGTAAAGTTGTATTTTTAATCTGAGGTGTTTTAATTTAATTTTCCACTCTTAATGTCGGTTATGAAATGTGTGTTGTATAGACTCGACAGTGTTGCTTAAATACATGTATTATATTTCCTTTGTTAATGAGGAAGAAGTGGTGTTACCGGTGAAAGACAATGTCGGCGGCGATGACGATGATAGTGATAGACGTTCATAATCATTAAATAATAATTATATTAATTTGTGTGTTTAGGACCACTCCTGACTGAACTTAGAATGATATTTATATTTATGCTATCTATCGCCAGGATTTTCCTTTAATTAAAAGTCAATTTGTATTTAGGAATAATACTAAAATGTCTAGCTAATGAATTATCAGTGAACAGATATAACTCGTACGAAAATCATTTAAAAAACTTAGTAAATAATTAAAAAGGATATACGAGTAAGCTAGGCGAAACACGGTGTTAATGGTGAGGCAGGTGTTTAATTGTTATAAAATTTACATGCTTTATAGTCTTTAAACTCTAACAACAAAATGTTCGTTGGAAGTTTTTTAAGTTACATATCAAGTACATATTTCTAAACTACAATTATGTTTAATTGCTTCTAATCCTAAATATATTTTTTCGTGAGTCTGTCGTCTGCACTAATGTATTTATAATGATCAAGTAATGTAATGAGTAACGGAATTTCTTTAAAGCATAAATTTTGTTACTACTAATATATACGTAGGATCTACATACACAAAAAATTCTAAACTGCTTACATATCTTGGATTTTCTCTGATATTACAACATGGCGCCTAGCGCAATAATTATAGACTATTTATGGTAAGTTTAGGAAACCTTCATCCAGCAGGAATATTCTTAGCAATAGCCATGAAGGAAATAATTGTTCATCAATGTCATTTTAATCAAACACTTATTTAAATACACATACGTCCAGTGATCTTTAAAAATATCATTAATTAATTGAGGAACATTTTTCTAAACAGCGAGATAAAGTGCATTAACCAAATGTATTACCTCATTAATGGTTCGGACGAAGGCTTACAAATAGCATCGTAATGAGTAATAAAAACCATGAGGTATGCGTAACATACAGCGTAATATTAATAATGTACTATTTATACTACAATTTTTTTTCAGTTGAATAGATTCCAATTCACTGCTTGCGGTAAGGAAATGAGATATATAAAATTTACGGCGTAATCTTCTTTTTGCATTCCTTTTTTTGGGCTTATGATTTGGGGGTGCGAATTTTATAATTGAAATTATTTATATCGTCCTTCTTTAAACTTTGACCTTCTTTATACCATCACAATAGAGGAAGAACTTTTTTCTCAATTTATTGCAAACCAAAAACCTTGAATGCTGTTTTTATATTTCACTTATGGATAGAATGACGAACGGCAAAGAGTTTAACCTGATGCTTGTCTCCAAATCAGCTGATTCGTTTAAAGCTATCGTGCTACCAACCTTCCAAGTATAAATACATAAATTTTATTCAGCGCTTGTTTTATTAATGTTTTGATGATATCAGACGACAATTATTAGAAGCTGTTTTATACCTATGCTATTAATCTTGGCCCACCATTTGTGTTTACGCTGTCACTTGCCATAATAGTAAATTGCAATGATATTTTTATTTTCCACCAGGCATTAAGTCTTATAAAGCTTCAGGGGCAATGCATTCAACAAACGTCTATTGTTTTCACAAATGAGATAATTGGCCTTTTGATGTCTGTAAACCCAGTATGTTTTGAAAGTTAAAAATTATAGTATCGTACTCTCACTTACAGGATACAAAGATTACGGCTTTTAGATGATTGACATACGCTTACTATATGTATAGTATCACTAATGATAAAAACCATAAATGTACTTAATGAAGATGTCGTTATATTTATTACTTAAAAACTATAATTACATAAATATTTTTATTGATATTGTATTCACTTGCCATTTAAGGATGTTTACAGAAATATATAATAATTTAATAACTGAGAGTAATAATACATAAACTGAAGTTTCTTTGAGAGCAAAATTAAAATTAATTTATATTGGAATGCGAATAAATGAAGAAGAAGACACATTGTGTAAATCTTCGGAGTTAAATTAGTATTGAAACGTAGAAGATGAATAAATAAGCTGGAGAAGAGATTGTAACTACTGAACTTTCCAAATATTAAGAGACCTTCTAAAAATGATGGGGCTTTTTATCAAAGGCGACTCAGCATAAATACGAGACTAATTCAGTTGCAGTAAGAAAGGCAAGAGACAAACTAATTTAAAAGCCCTTAACACGGTAAGATACCTTAATTGCTATAGAAATGATGAGCAGTGAGCTGCAACAACTGGAGAGTAAGGGCGTATTAATTTTGAAATACATTTTCTTGGCCAATTTTCATTCTTTAAGGAAAGTTGTAGGTTCACGTTAGATTCCCATGTTTTCCTCTTTCTTCATTTCAAATTTTCTGTCATCTTCACAATATTTAATACTAATATTCGACCATTTAAGGCCACCAAATGTCGTATATTTTAATTTTCTGTAATGGGTAACAAATTGAGGAAGGAAGAAATTTTGAAGTGACAAGGAAGTTTAATAAGGCATGCTAATATAGTGTAGGCCAAAATATTTTTTAATAAATATTCTCCCATTTTAGAACAAGTTTTAGAATGTGGAACAAGTATACGACTCCATAAATTTGTATTTATGTGGCTGCTTATTGGCGATAAGTAAAGATGAACCAAAGTTCTGTATTTTTAATCCGGTACAGTGTAATCTTTCATAAGTACTTACTAGTTCTATGCAAGTTACTCTTCCTTAATTCAACAATTACAAACATGCTGAAAGTATAAAAATTAGCGTTTATGCTTCAAAAATTTTAAGTATAAAAATATTTTATTTAGGTAATATACCACATATAAGCTCTTTTAATAATTAAAATGGATCTGCAACAAGAATTGCATTCAATGAGCATTCTAAGTACAATAACTTATGTTACCAAATATGCACTGCTGTATCACGCTAAATCACGAAATAAGTAGCATATTATTTACGGATTGTACACATTCAATTACCAAGATATCAAGACTGGAAGTCAATAAAATTTTAAAAAATATCTATTTCATAAATTTTGCAATTTCCCTTTTTAAAAAGAGTGGGTTGATTGAGATAGTCAAAATTGCATTTTAATTGAATGCGTTATTTAAATCTTAATTTTGTAAGTGGCTGAAATTTTTTTCATAAATTTAGACTAAAAATAACATACAAATATATTCCTATTGATTTGAATTCCTTCATAAAATATTAACTTTCTTTAAAAAACATAATTTTTAAGAAGGTGAAGAATTGTCATCTGCTCCAATGAAGTCTCTACCACGAAGACTGTTAGTAAAGCAGAAAATTTATTGATGTATTGCTTTCATATATCAGTCATTAAATGTAATAAAACTGGTTACTTGAAACTTATAGTATTTTGAATTACTATTATAAGTATTAACTTGAGGTATGAGCAGAGTTATACAAAATTTATGCATTCAATCTGAAATTTTAGTAGTATACATATCCTATGTTACTTTTACCTCGTAAATCTATGATATTGTCATCTTTTCTGTCCCACAGGTCGTCGAGGGTTCACAAGTGTTTTATCGGCCGCGTTCTGTTACGGTAATCTCGGTCGCGTCTCTCCTCCCCGGTCCGACAAACATCCGTCTTCATCCGCTCTTTCGAAAAGTAGGTCGTCTCCGTCATGTTGTTATTCAATATGGCTGCTTCCTTCGGCCGTGATTGTCACTTTCAGTTGAACAAGGATGATCTGAAAGAATCTCCACGTGGGACAAAAAAGGTAAGTAAATGTAATTCTTATTTCATTCCATAACGCTTGTTCGCTTCTTGCTAGAGCAGAGTTACTCGGTCAGTACGAAAATATTTGCACTTGAACTAGGGGACAGTTGAATATTGCTACCACCAATTTCTTAACAGGGTTACAAAATCAACCCATCCTTGACACAATTTACAACCCTTAACGCAAAGAGAGAGAAATTTGAAAGTTATAATAAGACACAGAAAGTCCAATGAATTGCAATTTTATGGCCTCATGTTTTCGAGGTCAATTTTTTTTAATATTCTAATAACTGTTGTTTGTAAATGTTTGAAAGTTTAAAGCTATTTATTATTGTATCAAAAATATTAGAACTGGAAAAACCAATTAAAACTGGCAAGTATTTAAATGTCCATTGCACATATATCTGTCAGTATATCTTCAAGGCAAAACATTGTGATTTAGAGATAAAAGTACTGGCATTCCACAAGATTTTTGTGTTTGTTGCTGTTGTTAATATTACCAATTAGGTGTTTTCTATTTAGTTTTTAACAAGCATATCCTTCTTCGTTCTGGGAAATATTCTGTAGATAAGGAATATTATGAACTTTTGTTATTAGGCCTATGGCGATAGCACAATACATATTTAGAACAGAGAATAAGCGTGTAACTATAGTATTGTAGTTCTTTTCTCTTTTGTTGTCACTGAAGTTTTAAATGTCTCTGAAAAGAAAATGTATGTTATCGCCACGTTCAACTTACTCTCACAGCCATGCCAATATGGTACTGAAATAGGCCCATTTACAAGTCTCGATGAAGCCCATATCTGCATGATTTCTGTCACCGCTACTGACATCACCTAAATGTCCCAAACTACCTACACCACACTTAAGACGCAGATATCTCCATCTCTGAGTTCATGGCCATCACCTCACCTTCAAGGCTTTCAAGAAATTTTATTTGCATACATGGACAAACTTTAATTCAGGCTGTAAAGGGGCTCGATTTCCTATGGGCTGGGCTATTGAGGTTCGATTTTTTAAAATGGCCGATATTTTCTCTTCGACAAGTCGTCTAAACTGGCTCAGAGTTCAATCTCTTTTCTGTTCAATAGGCAGGCCTTAAGAGCGGCGTTATCCTGGTAGAGGAACATGTAATTCGCAAGTCATGTCTGTTTACTCTGTAGGTCTCCTAACATGGAATTTGTCTTCATTCCTCTTTACATATTTATCTTGATTTAGTGTGTGAGCAGAGTTAAATGTAGACTAAGCATTAGCGAGGCTATCAATTTTGCCCTCGTTCTTCTGGATATTTAACACATGGACAGAAAAAAAATCATCCTCTACTAATTTATCTTAAAATTAATATTAGGATTGAAGTATTTAATGACAGCTTATCAAGGTTAAGGGTAAGCTTAGATCTAGCTGGATGTTTACAAAAGGTGAAAAGGAATTCGAAAATCCTCAAGTGACAGAGTTTGTTCCAACGAAATCAAAACCTAATTTTAGTCTAATTTAAAAATGTAAAATCTATGTTTTATATATAATTGATGCGTACCCTCTGCAGATGACTCCAAAAGACTCGAAACGTGTTGGAATTGTAATATTTAATTGTAAATTATATACAATAATATTGCGCAGTTTGTTGATATTTTATTACTTAATACCAACTAATGCACGCACAGAAATAATATCAAAATTTTCCTAACGGCAGAACGAAAAGGTTATCTGCGATTTTGGTACTGATAATCCAAAAATTAGGTTCACCATCATCATGTTCCTGAAGGGTTAGGTGTGTTTCCTGTTCCTTGATCCTCAAGATGAAGTTGGTCCCTCCATCTCTTCCTCGGTCGTCCTATGTTCCTTCGTCCTTTTGGTTTATATTGTAGT
>Ga0131853_10003279_pt1 | contig 29035 bp, 26 predicted proteins | sample TergutLab28metaG_FD_92764 | JGI IMG/M metagenome (GOLD analysis project Ga0131853, IMG submission 92764) | Labiotermes labralis P1 segment gut microbial communities from Petit-Saut dam, French Guiana - Lab288 P1 (version 2) (version 2) | ecosystem: Host-associated > Arthropoda: Insects >... | reverse complement strand
TTATGATGTTCATAACAAGGTTTTCCTCCTAAGTGATAAGTGATTTTGTGGTGATTTCATTATATCACTTTGAAGGTTGGTGAACCTTGTTTTTGTTACCTATCTATTGTAGCAGAACATTTTGAAAATTTTTGAGGCGGCGTGGTAGAAGGTCAGGCCTAGGGCCGCGCCGAGGGTGTTGTGGAGGATATCTTCGATGGAGAAGACACCGCGGTGGGTGGCCAGTTGGGCGGTTTCTATGGCAAGGGAGGCCAGCAGGGCAACGGGCATGGTTAGCTGGATTTTGCTGAATTTTGCGGAGGCCATTGGCAGTAGGAGGCCTAGGGGTACGAACATGGCGATGTTTAGTATGATACTGCGAATTTCTAGGATAGCCAGGTAGCGCGGGGCGTTTGCGGCGCGGCGGTAGGAGGCGATGGGGTCCAGTTCGATGCTGGCGTGGGCGGCATCGCGGGATAGCAGGGTGATGTAGGCCACGGCCAGGGTGTAGGCAGCCAGGAGGACTATGGGCAGTATGCGCTTGGGGAGTGATTTATCCATATTGACATTGTACCATATTTTGGAATCAAAATCAAGCATTGAAATGACACGGCAATTGAGTTATAATTAAAAGAAAACGGACGAGGTGACTGGTATGAGCGAATTTTACACGAAAAACCGGGAAAAGATTGCCGCCAAGCTGGACAATGGCAGTATGCTGATTATTTTTAGCGGGGTTGCGCCCGTGAAGCGCGGCGATGAGTTTTATCCCTATGCGCCCCAGCGCAATTTCCTTTATTCTACAGGCATAGAGCGGCCTAACCTGGCGTATATCCAGCAAAAGGACGGCCAAGGCAAGGTGAAAGAAACGCTGTATTTAGAGCGTTTTGACGAGCTGGTTGCAAAATGGGATGGGGCTGCGCTGGATAAGGATGCGGCCAAGAAAATATCCGGAATTGAAAACTATGCGTACATAGATGAGCTGTATGACCATGTAGCTAAGGCTTTTGTGGGACGCATGGAGAAGATACATATGGTTTATTTGGATTTGGAAAACCGTAGTCTGACCACGCCAAATACGCCAGAGCTGGACTTTGCCAAGCTTCTGCGCGAGAAGTTTCCGGATATCACAATTAAGAATGCACATCCAGTTTTCTCCAAGGTGCGCCTGATAAAGGCGGCACAAGAGGTTGAGAATCTAGAGAAGGCCGGAAAAATCACCGGCGAGGCGTTTTTGGCCATGCTAAAAAATGCAAAGCCCGGCATGATGGAATACGAGCTGGAGGCGCATCTGGACTATACTTACAAGAAAAATGGCTGCCGCGACAGGGCTTTTCGCAGCATAGTGGCCAGCGGCAAAAACGCCTGCGTGCTGCATTATGGCGATAATAACTGCCAGATTTCCGATGGCGATTTGGTGCTGACCGACTTTGGCGCGCAATGGAAGTGGTATAGTGCCGATGTTACCCGCACTTTCCCGGCCAATGGCAAGTTTACCCCGCGCCAAAAGGAGCTGTACAATATAGTGCTGGGCGGTATGAAGCTGGTTTTTGGGTTGATAAAGCCCGGCGTGGTTTTTAAGACACTGCAAGAATCATTGCAAGCCTATTATGTGGAAGAATTAACAAAAATTGGCCTTATCAAAGATAAGGAAGAGCTGGGCAAATACTATTATCACGGTGTTTCGCATATGTTGGGACTGGAAACCCACGATGTGGGCAACGACCGCGAACTGGTGCTGGAAGAGGGCATGGTCTTTACCGTAGAACCTGGGCTGTATGTGGCTGAAGAGGGCATCGGCATACGCATAGAAGACGATGTGCTGGTGACAGCGGATGGCTTTAAAAACTTAACTCCCGGTATCATTAAAGAGGTCGATGAAATTGAAGCATATATGGCACAGGCGAAATAATGTCGGACTTAAGACTGGCTTTTGACGAAGTCCCGGAACTATATGACAGGCATCGCCCCACCTATCCCGCCGACTTGTACGCGGACATCTTTGCACATTCAGGTATAAAATCGGATAGCAGGGTACTGGAGATCGGCATTGGTACAGGGCAGGCCACCCAGCCTTTCTTGGACATGGGTTGTCGGGTTGTGGCCGTAGAGCTAGGGAAAAATTTAGTGCAGTTTACGCGCAGTAAATTTGCTGATTATAGCAATTTGCGCGTGGTTTGTGCGGCCTTCGAGGATTTTGGCGAGACTGAGTCCTTTGACTTGATTTTCTCTGCAACGGCCTTTCATTGGATTCCCGAAGCAATTGGTTATCAAAAGGTTTACAGCCTGTTAAAGCCGGGCGGTATCTTTGCGCGATTTACTAATCAAGTAGAGCGTAGCGGTGATGACAAGCCGCTCTTTGATGCAGTCCAAGGGCTTTACGAAAAGTATATGCCGGGCAGCAAGAACAAGGCCTCTCCAGGTAGTGCAGATATTGCCGCAAAGTATGGCTTTGTAAATATTTTTCACAAAGTTTATCGTGGCTCAAGGACTATGTTCGCGAATGATTATTGCAAATTGCTTAGCACATACAGTGACCATAGAGCCCTGGGAGAATCAAGTTTGTCTGCACTTTCAAGGGAAATTCGCGATGCGATTGATACCCATGGCGGCAAAATCACTCTAAATGATACTATTAGTTTATATTTGGCTAGGAGGCCGTGATGAAGGATTTCAAGGAAGAGGATCTTTACGCGCCCATAAAGAAGTTTTTTGAAAAGCAGGGCTATGTCGTACGCGGTGAGGTTAAAGGCTGCGACATAGCCCTTGTGAAGGACGATAATTTGGCGATTGTAGAACTAAAGAAGTCGTTTAATATGTCACTTCTGTATCAAGCTTTGGATAGGCGAAAAATTGCGCCAATGGTATATATTGCTATACCGCGCAAGGCTTTTATGGCTAGGCGTGGCCATATTTTGCACATCCTAGAAAAAATGGGTATTGGCTTACTGACAGTATCAATGGACACAAAGTCGCGTATTGTGGAGGCACATTTGCTGCCCAATATGGCCAAAAGCCGCAATAATAGGCAAACAAAGGCCTTGTTGGCGGAATTTAACGGTAGGACTTTTGATGGCAATCTTGGCGGCACAGCTGGGCAAAAGCTGATGACAATGCATAGAGAACGTAATTTGCATATTGCCTGTGCCCTAGAAAAAAATGGCAGTTCTGCAGCAAGTACGTTGGTAAAAATTTATAAATGCTACCAGTTTACTAATCAAACATTAAGAAGAGACTACTACAATTGGTTTACAAAAGTCGATAAGGGCATATATGATCTGTCACAAATTGGCAGAGAAGCCTTGGATGACCCTCGATTTGCCGAGGTAGTAGCGCATTATAGAAAGGCGGTAGAAGAGTGTATAACCGCAGAAAATCAAGAGTTATAATGGTTGGTGGCGTCGCCATCGGCGGCGATAATCCCATCAGCATAGAGTCCATGACCAACACTCACACGGCTGATGTTGCCGCTACTTTGGCGCAGGTGCAGGCTTTGACCGCAGCAGGCTGCGAGATTGTGCGGTTGGCGGTAAACAATCGCGATGCTGTGGCCGGTTTTGCTGAAATCAAGCGGCATGTGACGGATCTGCCGCTGGTGGCAGATATCCACTTTGATCATCGCCTAGCTATCGCTTCCATTGAGGCCGGGGCGGACAAAATCCGTATAAACCCAGGAAATATAGGCAATGCAGCAAAGGTGGCCGAAGTTGTAGCTGCCGCAAAATCCTGCAATATACCCATCCGCATTGGCGTAAATTCGGGCTCTTTGGAGCTTGACTTAGTGGACAAGTATGGCGGCTTTACCGCGCAAGGCCTCGCCGAATCAGCCCTGCGCAATGTTCGCACGCTGGAGGACTTGGACTTTGGCAACATCGTGGTCTCAGCCAAGGCCAGCAATGTCCCTATGACACTAGCCGCCCACGAGATTCTTGCAACCCAGATGGACTACCCCCTGCATGTGGGCATAACCGAGGCAGGGACGCTCTACAGCGGCACGATAAAGTCCGCGGCGGGTTTGGCCGCAATGCTGACACGCGGCATTGGTGATACTGTGCGTATCTCTTTGACAGCCGACCCGGTAGAAGAAATAGCGGTCGCTAAAGAGCTGCTGAAAGCCCTGCAATTGAGGCAATTTGGCCCGAGTATCATCTCTTGCCCCACTTGCGGCCGCACAGAGGTAGACCTTATCCCCCTTGCAGACGAGGTTTCGCGTCGCATCGCACATATTACTGTACCCATGTCGATTGCAATAATGGGCTGCGCCGTAAATGGCCCAGGAGAGGCGCGTGAGTGCGATATTGGACTAGCTTGCGGCAAGGGATTCGGTCTGCTTTTTGCTAATGGCGAAATTATACGTAAAGTATCAGAATCCGAAATGATGGCAGCACTTATCGCCGAAATAGAACGACTAGAAAAGGAAAAAACAGGATGAATGTACAGGATAAGACAATAAGCGAGGTTTTTCGGGATTTGGATCTGTCGCGTAATGTGCCCGAAGCCTTAAAAAATGCCGCTGTAGCAGGCGTAAAACTTATCAACCATGAAAAGCGGCTCGAGGTACGCATTGTGTTGCCTGAACTGGTCAACACTACTGATATCGCGGCCTTAGAGCATGAGTTGGCAGCAAATCTCGACCCCATAGAAGAAATTAACATTATTGACATATATAGTCATGACAATCCTCGTGGCTTACTCGCGGACTTTTGGCCTAATATGCTTTATAGACTACATAAAACCAGCGCGTTTGCAGGCGAAATCGTCGCCCAGGCCACATGGCGACTGGATGATGAGACTCTGCATATTGACACAGCAAGTGACATGAATGACATTTTTAGGAAGCTAGGCATTAACTCAACTATCGAATACATACTATCAGAATCATTACAACTGAATGTTAAAGTCAAATTTGGCTTTTGCAAGAAGAAGCGAACAGAGCACAGAGAGGTCGTAAAGCTTGCAGCAGCCCCCACCATCGCCCCAGCGACCCCACCCACAAAACCCAGAGATGTTGCAACCAAAAAAGAGCCCAAAATCCCAAAAGTTTCCGGGGAAATACGACCTTTGGACGCAAATTTCTACGAGAACGAAAGCGTGGTGGTGGCCGGGCGTATTTTTCGCATAGAAAGCCGCGAAGTCAAGAATAAGAAGCTTTTATACAGCTTTGACATAGCCGATGATTTTTCTTCTATGACTGTTAAATTTTTCCTTGCCAAGGACAAGCAAGCCGATTTCGAGGATTTGCTGACAGTTGATACTGGAATAAAAGTGTCAGGAAATGTACAATTTGACAAATATAGCAATGAATTAAATATTATGGCAAATCGCCTCGGGCCTTTTGATATTGAACAGGCGCAACGTATGGACAATACGCCCGAGCGGCGCGTGGAGCTGCATCTGCACACTAACATGTCCGCGGTGGACGGAATTACGCCCGCCGCTGATTTTATCGCCCGAGCGGCGGCTTGGGGGCACGATGCCGTGGCCATTACCGATCATGGCGTGGTGCAGGCCTTCCCAGAGGCCATGGCGGCGGCCAAAAAGGCCGGAATCAAAGTAATTTACGGCGTTGAGGCCTATCTGGTGGACGACCTGGCCGTCTCCATCGTCACGCGCCCCGGCGAGACGCTGCTGGCCGACGATTTTGTGGTTTTCGACATTGAGACAACAGGCTTTAATCGCGAGGACTGCGCCATCATAGAAATTGGCGCGGTGCGGGTACAAAACGGCGAAATTACGGGACGCTTTGACCGTCTAATCGACCCGCGCCAGAAGCTGCCCGCAAAAATAATCGAGCTGACCCATATCACGGATGATATGCTGGCCGGGCAACCCACCATAGACGCCGTTTTGCCCGAATTTCTGGACTTTGTGGGCTCTGCGACCCTTGTGGCACACAATGCCGATTTTGACATGGGTTTCTTGGAGCATCATAGTCATGTCCTAGGGCATAATGTAAACAATCCGTATCTATGCACTTTGCAGCTGTCCCGCGCCCTCTTCCCCACCCTATCGCGTCATGGCCTAGCCGCCATGGCCAAACACCACGGCATTTCGCTGGAAAATCACCATCGCGCCAGCGACGATGCGGCGGCTCTAGCCGGCATATTTTTACAGCAAATGGAAATTTTACAGTCGCAACAAATTGTGACATTAAACCACATAAATCTGCGCTATTCCAAGCAAATCGACATTAAGCGGCTGCGGCCATATCATACGATTATCTTGGTAAAAAATACCACAGGCCTGCGCAATCTCTACGAACTTGTGTCAAAAGCCCATATCGACTATTACCACAGACAGCCCAGAATCCCCAAAAGCGTGCTTTCACGCCATCGCGAGGGGTTGATTGTGGGCACCGCCTGCGAGGCCGGAGAATTTTATACTGCCGTGCGCGAAAGCAAGGCCGCCGAGCATATCGAGGCCTTGGCAGAATTTTACGACTATTTTGAGATACAGCCAGTATCAAATAACGCACATTTGGTGCGAAAGGGCGACTTGGACAGCAACGAGGCTCTGCAAGAAATTAACAGGAAAATTGTGGAGCTGGGCGACCGCTATAGCAAACCCGTGGTAGCCACCGGCGACGTACACTATCTAGACCCCGGCCAGGAGGCCTTTCGCAGCATTATTATGGCCGGCAATGGCTTTAAAGATGTGGACAATCAGCCGCCACTATACCTGATGACAACTGAGGAGATGCTGGAAGAATTTGCCTATCTGGGAGACCAAAAAGCCCACGAGGTGGTTGTGACAAACACCCGCCTCATCGCGGATATGGTCGAAAACATCCTGCCTATACCCAGCGGCAGCTACCCGCCTGTGGTCGAGGGCAGCGAGGACGAGCTTACAAAAATTGTTATGCAGCGCGCCAAGGATATCTATGGCGACCCTCTGCCCGAAATCGTACAAAAGCGCTTAGACCGCGAGCTTTCGGACATCATTGGCAATGGTTTTGCCACCTTTTACGTTATTGCGCGACAACTGGTTGTAAACTCTATGGAGAACGGCTACCTCGTGGGTTCCCGCGGTTCCATCGGCTCCAGCCTTGTAGCCACAATGTCCGAAATCACAGAGGTTAACCCCCTTTCGCCCCACTACCATTGCCCCGCCTGCCGGTTTACGGATTTTGATTCTGAAACTGTACGTAGCTTTGCGGGAGCATCCGGCTGCGACATGCCCAATAGACAATGCCCGAATTGCAACACAAAGTTAAAAAAAGACGGCCATACCATCCCATTTGAGACTTTCCTGGGCTTTAATGGCGACAAAGAACCCGATATCGACCTTAATTTTTCCGGCGAATATCAAGGCAAGGCGCACAAATACGCCGAGGAGCTGTTTGGCGAGGGCTATATTTTCAAGGCGGGCACAATAGGCACTATCGCCGAGCGCACGGCCTTTGGCTATGTTAAGAAATATCTGGAAGAGCAGGGTCGCAAGGAGCGCGCCGCCGAGGTAAACCGCCTGGTAGGCGGCTGCGTGGGAATTAAACGCACCACGGGCCAGCATCCCGGCGGCCTTATGGTTGTGCCCCGCGGCAAAAGCATCTACGAGTTTACGCCCGTGCAGCGGCCCGCCAACGACGTTAAATCCGACGTTATCACCACGCATTTTGACTATCATTCCATTGAAGGGCGCCTGTTTAAGCTAGATATTCTGGGACACGATGTGCCCACCATCATCCGCATGCTGCACGACATGACAGGCCTGGACCCGCGCCAGGTGGATATTGCCGATGCCGACGTAGTATCGCTATTCTCCAGCCCTGCAAAACTGGGGGTTACGGATAAGGATATAGGCTGCAAAACCGGCTCGCTGGGTCTTCCAGAATTTGGCACAGGCTTTGTGCGCCAAATGCTGATGGACACAAAACCCGTCACTTTTGCGGAACTGGTGCGCATTTCCGGCCTCTCTCACGGCACGGATGTGTGGCTGGGCAACGCCGCCGACCTTATCCGCCAAAAAACCGCCACCCTAAAGGAAATCATCCCCAGCCGCGACGACATCATGGTTTATCTGATTCAGCGCGGCGTGCCGGAGCTGGATGCATTCAAAATAATGGAAAATGTGCGCAAGGGCAGAGGGCTGACAGACGACGAAGAACGCACCATGCAAGCCTGCCGCATCCCCAAATGGTATATAGAAAGCTGCAAAAAAATCAAATACCTCTTTCCAAAAGGCCATGCCGTGGCCTATGTGATGATGACTATGCGCATTGGTTATTTTAAAATTCACCATCCCGAGGCTTTCTACGCCGCCACTTTTTCTGTAAAAAGCGATGACTTTGACTATGTGAAGATGTGCCTTGGGCCGGACATTGCAAAGGGCGAGATGCGCCGCATCAACATCGCCGGCAACGAGGCCACCCAAAAGGAAGAGAAGTCCATGGTGCTGCTGGAGCTGGTTAACGAGATGTATGCCCGCGGTCTAAAATTTGCCAAGCTGGACATCTACAAAGCCCATGCCACCAAGTTTCTACTAACAGACGACGGCCTAATGCCGCCGTTATGCGCCGTTGCGGGCCTGGGCGAGACCGTGGCCGACACCATAGTGGCCGCCCGCGAAGATGGCGAGTTTTTCTCCATAGAGGATCTAAAAGCGCGCACGAAGGTAAATAAAAATGTGGTGCAGCTGCTGAAAGACAACGGCGTGCTGAATGGTATGCCGGAAACAGAGCAGTTGACGCTGTTTTAGTAGGGAATGGATTTATCCATTCCGAAAAACAAGGAGGCAATAAAATGAAGCTAACCTACACCGGCAAAACCAAGGACGTCTACACCCTAGACGATGGCAACATGCTTCTGAAATTTAAAGACGATGCCACCGGCAAAGACGGTGTTTTTGACCCCGGCGAAAATGCGGTGGCCCTCACCATAGACGGTCTGGGCCGCGAGTGTTTGGCTTTATCCCGGCATTTCTTCACGCTTCTAGCCAATGCAGGTATTGCCACCCACTATATCTCTAGCAATTTGGACGATTGTACAATGACTGTCAAACCCGTCAAGATGTTTGGCAAGGGCCTAGAGGTGGTCTGCCGCTTCCGCGCTGTGGGCAGCTTTTTGCGCCGCTATGGCGACTATATCGAAGAAGCCGCCCCCCTGGACGGCCTTGTGGAGTTTACGCTGAAAAATGACGACAAGGGCGACCCGCCCATAACCAAAGAATCCCTGGCCATGCTGGGCATTATGACCGAAGCGCAATATGAAGAAATAAAGTCAATGACACAAAAAATAGGCCGCATAATTGGCGAAGATTTACAAAAGAAGGGTTTGGAGCTTTATGACATCAAATTCGAATTTGGGGTTGCAGATGGTCAAATTCTGCTGGCCGACGAAATCTCCGGCGGTTGCATGCGCGCCTATAAAGATGGCGTATGGGTGCAGCCAATGGATTTGAACCAGCTGCTGCTAAAATCATAAGCCCCTCTCTTCTTCGTGCATAAAAAGAGAGGCCAACAGCGGCCTCATCTGTTATCCTAGATACATGGAGGCGATGTAAATGGAATGGCTACAGCGCATGAACGACGCACTTGAGTATATGGAGGATAATCTTGATGGCGAAATTTCCATAGAAAAGGCGGCGCGGCTTGCCTGCTGCTCGCAGTATCATTTTCAAAGGATGTTTTCGTATATCATTGGGGTGTCGCTATCAGAGTATCTGCGTCGCAGGCGGCTAACAAAGGCCGCTCTGGACTTGCAGGGCGGCGATAGAGTTATTGACGTTGCCCTGCGCTATGGCTACGATTCTCCAACAGCGTTTAACAGGGCGTTTCAGACCTTGCATGGCGTGGCACCATCGGCCGCCCAAAAGCCGGATACCGTGCTAAAAGCCTTTCCCCGCGTCAGCTTCCAAATTTCAATTAAAGGAGTTACAGAAATGGATTATCGTATTGTTGAAAAAGAGGCGTTTAGGGTTGTGGGGACGCGCATAGGCATTGGCTCGAATGTGGAAGAAAATGCCAAGAAAATAATGCCCTTTTGGGTAGAAGCCGACAATGCAGGCTTGCTTTCTAAAATTATAGGACTGATGAATGGCGAACCCACGGGCTTGCTGGGCCTTGGTACTGCCGACGAAACCGGCGAAAGCGGTTATTACTACATCTGTGTAGCAACCGACAAACCTGCGCCGGATGGCATGCACGAGGTTAATATACCCAAGCACAATTGGGCGATTTTTTCCGGGAACGGCAAGCCTTCGACCATAGCGGGCCTCATCAATCGCATTTACTCCGAATGGCAGCCTACATCAGGCTATGAATGGGCCGACATGATTGATATCGAAGTCTATCTGGATGACAACCCCGAAGATATGAGATATGAAGTTTGGATGCCTGTTAAAAAGACTTCATAATATTTAAAAACAGCCGCCCTATTAAGAGGCGGCTGTTGCTTATCCTAAAACATTTGAAATTACGTCTATCGCACTTTCTTCCACCACGGTTTCGCCGTGTTCCAGCAAAAACGTCTTAGAGATCTCCAGATGCGAGAACTTGTTGCCGTATTCCCGCAGGATATTTTCTTGGCCACTAGACATCTTGGCCTGCTGGTTTTCTATGACAAGATAGTATCTGCCGGAATATTTATACAAGGCGTTGTTGCCTATGTAGGTGCCGGAAATGCGGGCACAGGCACTTGTCACGTCGTCAAGGGTTTTAAATTCGAAGATAATCTGTTTTGCATTTGGCTGCGCCTTTTTGCCGCTGACACTATCGGATTCCGGCTGGAAAAACGAGTCCGTTTGCTTTTTCTTTTGCTTTGCGCGGGACACATTTTTGTAATTGCCAAGCACAGGCGGGTAGCCAAAGCGGTCTTCCAAATCCTCATGGCTAGCGACTTTAGTTACAATTATCATGATACTATCGCGGCTGACAGGGATGGCTTCGATGATAAGCGGGGTTTCGTGAGTGGTATGGAAACCGCACTCCACCGCCGCCCGCTCCATAATCTCGCGAAAAAGCTCCTGGGTTTTTTCGCTACCATAAGAAAGCTCAGTAAGTCGCATATCGCGCTCGCTAAGATCGGTTTCTGTCAGTATAAATTTTATTTCATTGTTACTTATTCTTTCAATTTTCATGGCAATCAAATCCTCTGTTTTAGACATGCTAGCAAATTTTCTTCACATCTCTCATAACATTATATCGGAAAATTTCGCATTTGTAAATAGCCGAATTCGTAAAAAACGCTTAATATTCAAAAAAATTTCTGGCATTATAGTATGAAATATCCTTTGAAATTTGTGACAATTTTTCAAAATCATTTGGAAACTCGCCTGCTATAACCCAATTGGCCAGCAGGTTGACCATTATGCGGCGGAAATATTCGTGCCGCGGATAGGATAAAAAGCTGCGCGAATCCGTTAGCATACCAATAAAGCGCGCCAACATGCCATTATTGGCCAGGGATATCATCTGCTTTTCCATGCCCGTCTTTGTATCATTAAACCACCACGTACTGCCATGTTGGATTTTGCCACGCACGCCGCCGCCCTGGAAATTGCCCAGCATAGTGGTGATAATATCATCGTGGGCGGGGTTTAGCGAATATAGTATGGTCTTGGCCAGTTTACCCTCTATGGCCAGCGCGTCCAACAGCTGTGCTAACGGCCTTGCCAGCTGGGTATCACTGATAGAATCATAACCCTTGTCCGCGCCCAAAGCCTCAAACATCTGTGTGTTATTGTTGCGCAGGGCGTTCATGTGGTATTGCACAGCCCAGCCCTTGTCTGCATACATCATGCCCAAATCCATCATAAGAGATGTGCGGTATTTGTCAATTTCTTCCTGAGTCAATGGTTTGCCGTTTACTGCTTTGTTAAAGATAACGTCAATCTCAAAAGGCGAATATTCCTCGTATACAACGGCATCCATGCCAATATCAGATGCGCGGCAACCCATTTCGTGGAAAAAGTCCACACGGTTTTGCATGGCCAGCATCAGGTCGCTGTAATTGTCAATTTCTACGCCGGAAATTTTTGATAGCTTCTCTAAATAGGCCTCAAAACCGGGGCTGTCTATGTTGTAAAGATGCCCGGGGCGCAGGGTTGGCAGCACCTTTGTTGGCAGACCGGATTCTTTTATGGCCGCATGGTGCTCCAGCGTGTCCGCCGGGTCATCCGTTGTGCCAATCATCTCTACTTTAAATTTGCCAAGGATATTGTGAACATTAAAATCCTCTTTAGAGATTATGTCGTTGCAGATATCCCAAACCTCCTGGGCTGTTTTGGCAGAAAGCAGGCCATTGTACCCAAAATAGCGGCGCAGCTCTAGATGCGTCCAATGATACAGCGGGTTGCCAATGCAATCGCCAATAGTATCGGCCCATTTTTCAAATTTTTCCCAATCAGATGCATCGCCGGTTATAAACCGTTCTTCCACGCCATTTGCCCGCATCAGCCGCCATTTATAATGGTCGCCATACAGCCAGATTTCTGTTATATTCTCAAAACGCTTGTTCTGCGCAATCTCCTGCGGCTCCAGATGGCAATGGTAGTCCACAATGGGCAGGTCTTTCACCTGGGCATACAATGCCTGTGCCAGCTCGCTTTGTAATAGAAAATCGTCTCCCATAAATTCCTTCATTTAGTTTCCCCCTTAACGTATTATCATCCCATTATTATTCTGCGGTTGTATATTCATTCCAAAAAATTCCTCCAGTACTGCGCGCATCACATGCCCCGCGCTTGCGCCGCCGTAGTCGGGCTGGTCGCCAAAGGGCATCATCACATACACGGCTATTTGCGGGTTTTCTAACGGCGCAAAGCCGCCATAGGACGAATGGCTAATACCCCAGTTGGTCTCTGCTGTGCCGGATTTCGCTGCTATTTCCATAGGGAAGCCGGCAAAAATGCCGCGCCCTGTACCCCTATTGCTTGTTATAACCTCGCGCATGCCTCTGTGGATAACCTCCCAATGGGCCTCATCAATATCCATCACATACTCCACCACAGGCACAAAGAGCGTTATCTCTCCCGCCGCATTTTGGCTATGGCTAAGCAGATGTGATTGAAGCCGCACGCCGCTTGTTGCCAGCACGCTCATATATTTTGCCATGGATACAGGCGTATGGTTTACCAACCCCTGACCTATGGAAGCATTGCTCGTATCGCCGCCTGTCCATGTGCCCTGGCCTGTCGCTTCAGAATATGCAGGGCTGGCTATGCGGGGCACAGCATTTACACCGGCTGTCACAGAGGGCCATTCGGCAATCTCCACGCCGGTTGGCGAACCAAGGCCGACAGCTCTCATATAATAGTTAAAAGTCTCTATGCCCTCCATCATGCGGCCATCGCGGTGGTTGCCAAGGTCAAAAGCCACCCGCGCAAAGAAATAGTTGCTGGATACAGCAATGGCATCCGCTACATTTATAGATCCAAAGGTCACAGCACTCCAACTGCGCAGATAGGGCTCGCCAGCATCGCGAAACACCACGCCATCCCAAATGCGGCTTGTGGGGGTTATCACCCCTTGGTCCAGCCCGGCCAGGGCCGTTATCATTTTAAATGTAGAGCCGGGCGCCAAAGCCTCCGAAAAGGCGCGGTTGTGTTGAGGGTCGGTGGGGTCGGTATTGCTGCGTGCAAAATATTCAAAGTCAAATGTATGCCTCAAAAAATTATTGGCATCGAATGTGGGGTAGTTTACAGCAGCCAACACAGCTCCTGTTTCTACGCATGTAATCACCACAGAGCCGGTGTTTGGATGCCGCGGAATATGCACCATTTGCGGCGTAATCTCCCGCGCCTCTATACGCGTGATCAAAAACCCGGCAGGGGATATGCGCCCTCCATCCAGGCGACCCCTATCGTAGTCGTCTATTGTAACAAGCCCCTGCTCGCCCATAATATTAATCATGGTCAGCATGGATATATGGCCAGAGTCAATATTTTCGATAATAAAGGCCACAGGTGTTTGTCCCACCCATTCTTCTTCATCCCAAACAAGATTATTGCGCACAAAATTGCCTATGCTATGGGATGCGGGCATGTCCTCGCCGGCCTCCATGATGGCATCAACATCAATACGCCCATGGCGCACAAGTGACCCTCCCACCTCTCTGGTAAAAGTAATGGGATTGCGAGTAATGCGCTGAATAAGAATACTGGCCAGATTATCTTCCAGAATATAGTAGATATTGCGCTGTAAAATAGAGTCTATGGTCAGATGTATATCATCCCCCGGCACAGGCAGCACTTCTTCTATTATGCCAACCCGGCGGAAAGAGCTGTTTACAGCCACTACAGTATGGCCGCGGCGGCCGCGCAGTTGCTCCTGAAAAGCACGCTCTATTCCTGTCATACCAAATAGGTCTGTTGCAGTATAGCCCAGGTCTTCGGTGGCTCGCAAATCCACTTCGCGTATAAGGCCTATATAGCCCACAATATTGGTCATATATTTACCCATTGGGTAGTACCGCAGATAGTCAAAAGCCACATAAACACCGGGCATGCGATGATTGTGTTCCTCCAGCGCGGCCACGGTGGTATGGGCAATATCCATCGCCAACGGTATGTGGTGCAAATTAAACCGCTGCAAATCGTGGGCGGTGCGCATAAGCAGCAGGGTGTGGGCGTCTTCGTCGCTTAGATGGTCGGGTATTTGGTATATCTCCCGCAAAATAGCATATGCGCCCTCGGCATCAATCCCTGCATCTATAATTTCCTCATCTATTCGCAAATCCAGCATCCAGCGGCGTTGCACGGCCTCCGATTCTGTTGTAAAGCTGCGCGGTGGGGTTTGTGTTATTCTAAATTCAGAATCTATAGAAATTTCTTCGCCATGATACCGCATTAGCTCTATAAAAAATTGGAAAGACCCGCCAACATCAAACTGCTCTACAGAAGGATCCAGCATTACTGTGAACACAGGAAAGTTGATGGCCAACGGCCTGCCCTGGGCATCAAAAATTTCGCCTCGTGGGGCGTTTATTTGCACGGTGCGCTCAAAGAACTCCTCATGCCGCACAGGTATATGGCCGCGCACTATCTGCAAATCAAACAAAGTAGCCACCAGTATTGCAAAAATAACAAAAAAACCCACGGCCAACAAAAACAGCCTGTTGGTGAAGAACTGCGTTATTTCGATGATTTTTTCCCGGATATCTATCATTTTTTCATGAAGCCCCTTTTCTTTTCTTCCCTGGTTTCTAGGACCATGTTTATGCCGTAAATCATACGGTAGATAAACACGCAAACCACCAGATTATACACCGTTACAGGCAATATTATCTGCCCCAGATACCGCAAAAAATCCGTGCGGCCCAGCAGCAAAAAGTTAAGCACATAAAACATAAATTCGTAAAGCAAACTGGCCGTAGCCACCAAAATAATAGGGGCTATGTAGTTTTCTTTAAAAAAGTCCCGAAAAGGCTTGCCCGCAAAATAGCCTGTAAACATCATCAAAAGCGCGGACACACCAATAATCCTGCCAAAGAAAATATCGGCCAAAAAACCGGCGCAAAAGCCCAGAATAGCCCCCTCTACATCGCCGCGCAACATGGCATATGTAACCACAATAATAAGCGCGGTGTTGGGGATGATGCCAAACAGGCTGATGTAACTGAACCATGTGCTTTGCAAAATAAAATTAATTAAGACAATGAATGAAACTACGGCTATTCGCAAGGTACTCTCCTAATCTTCAATATGCACAAATTCATGGGTAAACAGCTCTGTTATAACCAGCACGGTGGAAAGTTGCGTAAAATCCACACTTGGCCGCACAAAGGCAGAGCGCATGCCGCTTGCCAGCTGCTGCACATCTACCACATAGCCAATATGTATGCCCGGCGGAAAAATGGACGATGTAGCCGATGTTACAATCTCGTCACCCATAGCTATATCCGCCGTTTCTTCGATAAATTCCATGCGTAGCAGGCCATGGGACGCCAAATTTGCATCGCCGCGCACCACGCCCCAATCTCCCGAGCGGCGGCTTTCGGCAGATACTGCGAATGTATCTTCCACCAATGTGCGCACCACGGCATAATTGTATCCCAGCTTAAAAATACGGCCGCCAAGGCCACCTGGGGCAAGCACCGCCATATCTTGCGCCAGCCCGTCCCGCAGTCCGCGGTCTATGTAGAAAGTATCAAACCAATTGCTGGGGTCCAGCGAGATAATATTGGCACCCAGCGTAGGATATTCTGCATAGCGGTTGCTCACGTCCAAAAGCTCGGAAAGCTCCGCAATTTGGTCTTCCAGATGCAGCAGTCTGGCGTTTTCTATTTGATAAATCAAAATTTGCTCTTGCAGCCGCGCATTTTCCGCATGCAACTGGTTCATATTAACAAAAAAGTCCACGCGCCCCGCTACCCAGTCGCCTATGGCCATAAAAAAGCCCTGTGTATGGGTGATAACAAAACCAAAACCCCGCTCCAGCGGCCCGGGCTGATAATTTTCCCGCGCAGAATAGGCCATGGCCATTAAAGAAAAAGCGGCAAGGCCTATTATCAGATATTTTTTATGCTTTTGCAAAAAGTCCATTGTTTCACCATTTTCTATTCCACAGCCACTTTGCCAAATCTAATGCCGCGCCGCTTTGCTCTGCATTGCCTTCTCTATTCCAAAAGGACACAAAAAGTAGTTCTATTGCGGTCATCATAAGGGGTAGGGCCGCTCGCTCTTCTGCGGTAAGCGGATTTGCTTCATCGTAAGCAGACATCAGCTGGTCGCATATCCGCCGCCATTTTTCTACCTTTATGGGATCGTGCTGGCTGCCAAATATCAGATACACCAGCAAATATGCCATATCAAAAATCCTGGCATTGCGATGATGCAGGTCAAAATCAATCCAGCCCACAAGCTTGCCGTCATCAAAAAGGGTATTTTGGCAATGCACATCCCTATGTATCAGCTGATGAGGCAATTTTGGACAAATTTCAGTTAGTTTCGCCTCAACAGCATTGCGAAAATCGTTGCAAACCCCATCCCCAAGCCCAGGCACAATATAATCATGCCATTGCTCTAAAAAGTTGCTGTCTTCCAAATCATCAAAATGTGTTTCAATCTTTGCGAGGGCTCTATGCAGTCGGCCCAGCTGGCGGCCAAACTCCACAGTCAGATGGGGCTGCTCGAAGAGGTCTATATGCGTACCCTCTATTTTGGTCATCAGCGCATAACCATCTTGGGTAATCATATTGCCATCAACCATTGGCAAATACCGCGCCACAGGTATGCCTTCATCAGCCAAAAGCTGCGCAAGCTTAATAACGCAGTCGGGCTGGAGCTTCAGCATATACCGCCCATCCACATCCCAAATAGTGCGCTCGCCTTCGGACATATGCGGGCGGGTCAGTTCCGTTACAGTCGCATCCGCCATATTCCAATGTTTCAAGATGTCACTTATCATCACATTCTCAACTTTTTGGGTGTTATCAGCACATTTTTCAGGGTTGTAAGATGATCCAGCACAATGCCCGTGCCCATAGCCACGCAGTTTAGTGGTTCCTCTGCTATATTTACAGGCATGCCAGTCTCTACAGAAATCAGCTTATCCAACCCGCCTATCAGCGCGCCGCCGCCTGTAAGCATAATGCCGCTTTCCATAATATCGCTTGCAAGCTCCGGCGGGGTTTTTTCCAGCGTCACTTTTATAGAATCCAGTATGGCATTAACCGGTTCGTATACAGCATGGCCCACTTCGTCGCTGGAGATATTTATGGTCTTGGGCAGGCCCGTTATCAGGTCGCGCCCGCGCACATCCATTTTCATGTTGGGGTCTGGATTAAATACAGAGCCTATGGTCATCTTCACATTTTCGGCCGTGCGCTCGCCAATGGCCAGAGAGTATTCGCGCTTTACATAAGATATGATATACTCGTCCAGCTCGTCCCCTGCTATCCTAAGAGACTTTGACGCAACAATGCCGCCAAGGGATATAACAGCAACCTCTGATGTGCCGCCGCCAATATCCACAACCATGCTGCCCGTGGGTTCTTCTACCGGCAGGCCGCTGCCAATAGCCGCTGCCATGGGCTCCTCTATAAGATACGCGCCGTTTTGCTTTGCGCCCGCAGAAATAGCGGCTTCCATAACCGCGCGCTTTTCTACCTCTGTAACGCCCGATGGTATGCAAACCACAACCCGCGGCTTGCCAGAAAAAGCATTTCTGGATATTGTCTTTTTTATAAAATAGCGCAGCATTGCCTGCGTGGTTTCAAAATCAGCAATAACGCCGTCTTTCATGGGGCGTATGGCCACAATATTGCCCGGTGTGCGGCCTATCATCTGTTTTGCCTCGTCGCCCACGGCCAGCACATCGTGGGTCTCTGTGTTAACAGCCACCACAGAAGGTTCGCTCATCACAATACCGCGCCCCTTCATAAATACCAATGTATTTGCCGTGCCCAAATCTATCCCCAAATCTCTGTTAAACATTTGTTTTCTCCTCTCGGTTCTCTTCTGTGAATTATAACCCTAAAATAGTATAAATAACCTTTATGAACTCCCTATTACTATAATACAGCATTTTGGGATTTTTTTCAAGAATAATGTTTGGTAAATTTGATTTTGTCTGTAATACGCAAACAGCCGCCGCCCAAATGCACCATATGATGCCGCGAAAGGGGCATTAGCATCAGCCCGCCGTAGGTTTTTCGACACCAATAGTCCACCAGCCAAAAGGCATTTGGGTCAGCAGATACAGCATTTGACGCTACCAACTTTCCCTTTTTCTCTGCCGACACCTTTGTTTTGGATTCTTCAAAGGTCATATTATGTATTATTTTGTTTGTATTCAACATCACGGCATTGTAGTATTTTTTCAGCTGTACAATATCAAGTTTTTTACTAAAATCAATCAACTTGTCGCGGGTCAGTTCATTGCCGGTTGTGGCAATGGGCGACTTTATCGACGCACCAAAGCCCTGCGAAAAAAATAGCTGCTCACCATCTGCAATCAACACATTCGTCACAATATCCTCAATACGCGCCAAATGAAACAGGTAATACGCCATTGTCTTGTCCTTGGCAAAAGGCATTTTGCAAAAATCCTCCCCATCGCAGGTATCAAAGACCAAATCGCATATCACAACAAACTGCGCCCTAAGCTCAAGCAGGCCGTACTTGCCTTCATCAAATGTATCCTTCTTGCCAATGTTGGCTTGAAACGACTTAAAAATCGCCGATCTCTCCTGTTTTGTTTTCATATGTACAACCTCCCTGTCTGTATGATAATACACTATATTGGAATTTTTTTCAAGTATAATGTTTGGGATTGAAAAAAAGGGCAAATGGTGGTATAATACAGATATCGCATGACATAGTTTTTGGAGGTGAGGCATTATGCCATCAGAAAAAGAGTTAAGAACGCAGCAAAAAACCCTGCTATACGACCTTTTAAAGTTGCAACAAGACATGATTAAAGGCAAAGGTGATGCAAGCCTCAATGAAATGATAAGGCGCGCCCGCGTTGCCATGGATGAAGAAGATATTGCTTTGGTCGAAAAAACAGTCCAACAGGAATAACCACAAAAAAGCGAAAGGCGAGACCTCCTTTCGCTTTTTTGTGGTTATTAGGGGGTCTTTACCCCTTCAACCCCTTCTTCTTATAAGCCACCGCAAATAACACAGCAAAAACCACCGCATTGGCCGCTATAATACCCATAGACCTCACCAAAGAGAAGTTTGGCAATTCTACTCCCGCTGTATCAGCAAAAATCAGGAAAATTTGGTGGGTGAAAAGTACCTGGGATATATTGCCAATACCTTCATTAAATTGCGAAAGAAATGGCAAGAAGCTTACCACCAGCATTAGCGGTGTATATATGGCTGCGCATTGCTGCACATTTTTAGAAAAAATGCCCACAACACCGCCCAAAACAATAGATGCCACAACCCCCAAAAGTGCCACAGGAATAAAGACCGCATAGGCTTCCAGAACAATGCCGCCTATGATACCAAAGACCACAGTTGTTATGGCCGACATTATCATCACAAATATACCCAAGCCAAAAACATATTGGTGGGGCTTAACCCCCGCCATTATAAGAAAGCGCAGGGATTTATATTCATTGTCCTCTGCAATGGTATTTGCCACACTTATCATGGGGGTGGACCCCACAAACATCATAGCAAAGGTCATTGCAAAAAACCCGCCGCCGCCTTCTTCTGCCGGGATAAAAAAGCCCATAACAGCCGCCAAAATAGGATACATCACATACAAAAACGCTATGGATATGTTCTTTGGAAAATCATTTAATTGTTTAGTAAAAATCGCGCTCACAGCTCTCATTCCAGCACCACCCCCGTCAGTTTTACAAATACAGATTCCAAATCCGGCACGGTCTTAAACGAATCATGCCTTTCGCAAATTTCTTTAGGCGAACCATATTCCACAATCTCGCCTTGATGCAGTAATGCCACATTGTCGCAAAGATTTACTGCTTCTTCCATATTATGGGTGGTAAGAAATACCGTCGTGCCTGCATCCCGCAGCGCAAAAACCAGCTTATGTATGCCCCGCGCTGTATTTGGATCGAGATTTGCCGTAGGTTCGTCCAAAAACAATACCTTTGGCGAATGTATTATGGCGCGGGCAAGAGCCAGTCTTTGCCGCATACCCTTAGACAGCTTGGCCACGGGCCTTTTCCCGGCATCGGCCAGGCCCACATCAACCAAAGCCTGCTCTACCTTGGATTTGTCCACACCATAAATCCCAGCGAACAAATCCAGATTCTGCACGGCAGAAAGACGGGCATAAAGACCGTCCTCCTCCAGCATCAGCCCCACCTGGGTGAAATCCTCCACATCCACGGTATGGCTGCCGCCCTCGGCCGTTAGTTGCTTGGCCAAGATGTTGATTATTGTCGTTTTTCCCGCGCCGGATGGGCCCAGCAGGCCAAAAATCTCGCCTGCACCCACGCCAAAGCTAACATCGCTCAGCACGGTTTTGTCGCCAAATTTTTTGACAACACTAGTCATTGAAATCAAGTTGTTTCCTCCTTTGCAGTTGCGTTATATTCAAAAGGGTCATAGCCCAATTTTGTTAAATAGGTGTCTAAAGCCGAATGTATGAAGTCATCCATAGGAATTTCCACTCTGTCCGCCATCCCTGCAAGCTTAGGCATCATTGACATATCGCCGCCTGTAAACTCCATAACAATATCCCAAAAGGCCTTTGCAAATGACTGACCTTTTTTGCTTTTTGGCGATACGCCGGCCTCTTTAAGCCCCGACGCTTCATTTTGCAGACTATTAAAACGCTGCATGATTTCTTTTGCATCATCCTTGCTAAAACGACCCCGAAAATAGTCCATCAAATCATCATCCATATGTTTGATAATCCAATACATTTCATTTTTTATCTGCAAATTAACGATGATATCGGCGTATTTTCTAAAGTCTACGGACTCCATTTGCAGTACTTCGGCCTTCAAGACCTCTATCGCCCGCAAGGACTCCGCCAGGGCCTCCATTTTTTGACGAATAACAGCGGCATGATCTTCAAGGGCATTGGCCACATCAACCGCAGTATCCAACGAAACCAGGCGCGTCTTTATGTCCTCCAGCGAAAATCCCAGATATTTCATGGACAATATTTGATGCAGCCTTACCAAATCCTTGTCGGTATACAGTCTGCGACCGCCCGCACTCTGGGCCGTCGGTGAAAGCACGCCTTGCTTGTCATAATATTGCAGGGTGCGCGGTGTTATGCCCATTTTCTTCGCGGCCTGCCCTACGGTCATATATCCCGGCGGTATTGCTCGATATTTATCCATTTTATCACCCCTGGATTACATTATAACTCATTACGTCGCGTCACAAGCAAGATTTTTTTTGGAATGGATAAATCCATCCCATACGATATTATACGATGTCCTCCTCATTTGGTTTGTATTCCAATATATCTCCGGGCTGGCAGTCCAGCTCCTGGCATATTGCATCCAGCGTAGAGAAACGTATCGCGCTGATTTTGCCTGTTTTTATATTGCTCAAATTAGCATTGGATATGCCCACACGCTTTGCCAGCTCACCCAGCGGCATTTTGCGGTCGGCCATCATCCGGTCCAGGCGCAGTATAATCACATTTGTCGCCTCCTTTACAGCGTGTGGTCGGCATCTTCTTGCAATATTCGTCCATAATCAAAAATCAGGTAAAACAGACCAACAAGAGCGGCGGCAAAGAACATTATCAAATTGAGCTGCATCAAGCCCATACCCACAAACATCCCGCTCAATCCGGCCAGGGCATTGCCGACCCTTTTGTTAAAAGGCGAGCCGCCATCGCGCAGATCCTTGAAAATGCTGCGCACATACAGCATTGCAAATGTCATTAGACCATGGTATACCAGCATGGCTATAATCACAAAGGACAAATGATCTATCGGGCCGCGATTGCCCATCAAACCAAACCTAATGGCGGGTATGGCAAAAGGCAAATCCACCAGCGGCTGAATTTCGTATGCCATATCCGAAATAGCCATGAGGACATACGCAATAACTGCCACAAACAGCAGCACATATGCCACACCGCATGTTTTCTTTATTCTTTCGCGCTTTTGCTCCATAGAAAAACCCCGTTTCTAATTGTAATAATACAATTATACCACAGGGTTTTATGTTTGTCAATAGTTATTTATCGTTTTTCGATAAATATTTTTTGTTATACGATATGTATCCTATGCATCGACTTCCGGTAACGGCTCATCCTTGAAAGCGTCCAGATAAGAGGCTGTAACCGTTGTCGGGTCATCTTTAAGGTATCTTGTGTATTTGCCGGCGAAAGCAAGCCCTATGGTCACTAGCGGCACCATCCAGTTAAAGAAAGCAAATGGAGCGAATTGCCATGCTGTTACGCCAAGGAAGCCTGCCATTGCGATACCACAAGTATTCCACGGTACCAGCGGAGAGGTTAGCGTACCGGTGCCATCTACCGCGCTACTAAGCATCTTTGGATGGAAACCGCGCTGACGGTAAGTTCTTGCGAACATTTTGGTCGGTAGGATAACACCAACGTATTGCTCTGCAAAAGCAACGTTGGATATGAAAGTGGTGGCTACTGTGGTTGTAACGAGACTTTTTGTGGTTTTGCCGAAGGTCGCGATGATTTTCTCAACAACAACTTCAAGCATACGGGATTTGTCCATGATACCGCCGTATGACATGGCTATGGCAATCAAGGAAACAGCGTACATTTTGGCTCTAATACCGCCACGACCGAAAAGGTTGTTAAGTTCGGGGTATTCGGACACAAACGCAGGAGGAACCCATGCTGCATCAAAGATACCTTGGAAAGTAATGCCTGATTGGAAAATAAAGGCAAAGATAACACCAACTACCGCGCCAACAAGAATACCGGGTAGTGCTGGCACCTTTAGCCCGATAGCAACCATAACGATTACAGGGGCAAGCAGCAAGAAGGGGCTAACATTGAAATGGGTGTAAATACCATTACGCAGAATTTCTACTTGAGCAGTGTCGGCTGCGCCACCGGCCATCACAAAGCCCAGCACCAAGAAGATTATCAGGGCTAGAACATAAGAGATAACGGTCTGCGGAATCATATTCTTGATATGCGCAAACAAGTCAGCACCGGCTACCGATGAAGTCATGTTAGTTGTGTCGGAAAGAGGGGACAGCTTATCGCCAAAATACGCGCCGGAAACAACTGCACCTGCTGTCATGTATACAGGTATGTCAAGCCCGATTCCAATGCCGATAAATGCTATACCTAGTGTACCCGCAGTACCCCAGGATGTGCCCAAAATCATGGATGTTAAAGAACAAACGATAAGGACTGTAACAAAGAAAATTTGTGGGCTCAAAATTGCAAGACCCCAATAAATCATGGCTGGCACGATACCCGCCATTACCCAAACAGCAATAAGCGCGCCTACAACAATAAGTATGAGTACAGCAGGAAGGGCGACGGAAATACCGTCAATCATGCTTTTTTCAACTTGCTTCCATGTATAGCCGCATCTCATCATAAAAAACGCTGATATCACAACGGCAAACATCATTGGAAAATGGAGCGTTGCTTCGATGCCGAACCAGGGTGCTACAGTAACCAATACAATGACCACTAAGCTTAAAAAGGCTATAATCGCCTCCCAAAAATAAGGTTTCCTGATTGTTTTTGTTGTTTCTGCCATAAATCAAACCTCCCTCAAATTATTGATGATTGAAATACAAAGCATTGTACATCTGCGTGTTTCTATTCAATCATAGCACCACTCCCTATTTCAACCAAACTAGTCTTTTCAAAAATATAACACAATTGTTCGCAGTTGTCAAAGGTTTTTTGGTTAAAAAATGCTAGGGCGTATTGACACAAAAAGGAAAAACAGGTGTCAATACGCCCAAAGAGTCTATTAGACTTGTCCGCTAACCCTTGTTGAGCCAATTTTTCCGAACGTAATTTTCCGCGCTCTTTGCGGAAAATTTTTGCTGGCAGATGTTTTGCGTGATCTTCGCAAAACATTGAGAAGCAAAAGTGACAGAAAAATTGTGCGAAACAGGTTAGGGGCATGTCTATTATCCTATGCTTACCAAGGCTTCGCCGCGCTTATCCGCAATAGCAGACTGCGCCGCCGCCAGACGCGCGATTGGAACGCGATATGGCGAGCAGGAAACATAGTCCAGCCCAAGCAGGTGGCAGAAATTGATAGAGCTTGGGTCGCCGCCATGCTCGCCGCAGATGCCCAGTTTAAGGTCCGGACGGGTTTTGCGGCCGCGCTCTACAGATATCTTCATCAGCTCGCCAACGCCAATTTGGTCTAGCCTAGCGGTTGGGTCTACCTCGAAAATATTGCGCTCCAGGTAGTCGTTCATTATTTTACCTGCGTCGTCGCGGCTGATGCCGTAGGTCATTTGTGTAAGGTCGTTTGTGCCGAAGGAGAAAAATTCGGCTTCTTTTGCAAGCTCGCCAGAAAGCAGGCAGGCACGCGGAATTTCAATCATTGTGCCTATCATGTATTCCACTTTTAAATCAGATCTCGCCAGAATTTCTTTGGCGGTTTTTTCCACCACTTCCTTAACAAAGTTAAACTCTTTTGTTTCGGCTGTTAGCGGAATCATAATCTCCGGCACAATTTTAATACCCTTTTTGTTAACCTCTATAGCCGCTTCCAAAATAGCCGTTGTTTGCATTTCGGCCAGCTCTGGATAGCTAACAGCAAGACGCAGGCCGCGGTGGCCCATCATTGGGTTAATTTCGTGCAGGGCATCGCTTTTTTCTCTAAGCTCTTTTTCGGATTTACCTGTTAGCTTGGCCAATGTAGCAAATTCTGCATCAGTTTTTGGTACAAACTCGTGCAGTGGTGGGTCCAGCAGGCGGATGGTTACAGGCATGCCGCCCATGGCCTCAAAGATGCCTGCATAGTCGGCTTTTTGGAAGCCTAGCAGGTCGTTGCAGGCTTTTACACGCTCCTCGGTGGTCTCTGCCAGTATCATCACTTGGATTTTCGGCAGACGCTCCTTGTCGAAGAACATATGCTCGGAGCGGGTAAGACCAATGCCTTCTGCGCCAAAGCCGATGGCCTTTTTCGCGTCTTCAGGCGTGTCGCAGTTTGTGCGCACGCGCAGCTTTCTGGATTTATCCGCCCAGCTCATAAATGTAGCAAAATCGCCGGAAATTTCGCTTTCAACAGTAGCAATGGCTTCGCCGTATACAATACCGCTTGTGCCGTCAAGGGATATCACATCCCCTTCTTTGTAGGTATTGCCACCCAGAGCAAAGGTTTTGCCGGCTTCGTTAAGCTTGATGGCTTCGCAGCCGGATATACAGCATGTCCCCATTTGGCGGGCAACAAGTGCCGCGTGGGATGTCATACCGCCTTTAACTGTCAGTATACCTTCGGCTACCTGCATGCCGCGAATATCCTCCGGAGAGGTCTCATTGCGCACAAGAATAACCTTTTCGCCTCTTTCGGCGGCCATTTCTGCATCTTCGGATGTGAAGTATACCTTGCCGCAAGCCGCACCAGGGGAAGCTCCCAGGGCTTTGCCAATTTGCTTGGCCTTCTTCAAAGCTGCCTCGTCAAACACAGGATGCAGCAGCTGATCCAGCTGTTTTGCGTCCACCTTCATCAGGGCATCTTCTTCGCTTATCAAGCCTTCTTTTACAAGGTCTATCGCAATGCGAAGGGCCGCCGCAGCTGTGGTTTTGGCGTTTCTGGTTTGCAAGAAATACAGCTTGCCTTTTTCTATTGTAATTTCCATATCCTGCACATCTTTGTAATGTTTTTCCAGCTTGTCGCACCACATTACAAACTCATCGTATATGGCTGGGTTCTCGCCTTTAAGCTCTGCAAAAGGCTTTGGCGTGCGCACACCGGCCACAACGTCCTCGCCCTGGGCATTCATCATGTATTCGCCATAAATTTCCTTTTCGCCTGTGGCGGCATTGCGGCTAAACACAACGCCCGTGCCGCTGTCGTCGCCTGTATTGCCAAACACCATGGCTTGTACATTAACAGCTGTTCCCCAATCATATGGAATATCATGGATGCGTCTGTAGATAAAGGCGCGCTCGTTGTCCCAACTGCGGAAAACTGCGCAAATGGCTTCGTATAGCTGCTCCTTAGCGTCTGCTGGGAAATCCTTGCCCTGGTCATCTTTGTAAACCTTCTTAAAGATCTCCGCGACTTCCTTCATTTGGTCGCCGTTAAGGTCCAGGTCCTCTTTTGCGCCAACCTTCTCTTTGTACTCATCAAAAACTTTCTCGAATTTATGCTTGCTAACACCAATAACAACATCCGAAAACATCATAATAAAGCGGCGGTAGTTATCATAGGCAAAGCGTGGGTTGTCGGTATTTTTGGCCATAGCTTCTGCTGATACATCATTAAGGCCCAGGTTAAGCACCGTGTCCATCATACCAGGCATAGAGGCGCGGCTGCCCGAGCGCACAGAAACCAGTAGCGGGTTGTTTGCATCGCCAAACTTCTTGTTCTCAATCTGCTCCAGCTGGGCAATTGCGCCGTCAATTTGCTTTTTAACATCGTCGCTCATCACCTTGCCGGATGTGTTGTATTGCGTGCAGGCCTCGGTTGTCACCACAAAGCCCTGTGGAATGGGCAGCCCCAGCTTGGTCATCTCCGCCAAATTGGCGCCCTTGCCGCCCAGAAGGTTGCGCATAGTGCCGTCGCCTTCCTTAAACATATACACATACTTTGTCATCTCTTACCTCCCAAAAATTGTATAATTTCGCTTGTCCACAACATTATAACACAGTTTTTTGAGATTTGCAATCCGAATATAGCGGAAGTTATTGCTCAACAATCCCTCAGAATCAGAAAAAGCAGTATAGAGAATCCACCTAACAAGAAAATTATCCCTGAAAAAGTGAAAAACCAAAGAGGGGAGATTATCCAATCCAAAAATAAAATCAAAGCAAAAGGGAAACTATGGCTTATAAAAAGCAACAATATAGCAAAAGCAAACATTTTTTTCATATTGTATTTGTCTAATAGACCACCTATCGTTCTACTGAACAAAATAGACGGAAGTGCCATAAATATCATTAAAACAGCAACACTGCCACCGCTATTAAAAACCATGCTAATTAACGCTATAGACAAAATGGCAACAGCAAATGCATAACATAGCTGAATTGCATATAGAGATATATAGTTTTTCATATTGAGTTCATCTTCTCCGGAAATTTGTTGATTTGTTAAAGATGAAAATAAAAAATCCTTCGCCAATTCGGAAAAGGATTTTGTCATACACAAAACAAGCATAGCAAGGGTCTAATTGCTTGCTATATCAACGGTTTTGCTGTTAATCCGATTCCTAACGAAATAAAGCCCTAAATTTTGACGGGTTTAGGGTTAATAAACAATTTGCGCCGGAAATCAAATCAACAGTTCATCTATGTACCTCTTATTTCAATATGTGCCTCGCCAGCACGGTGATACTATATTAGGTCTGTTCCAAAACCTATAGCAATTTTTCATCGCTTTTCAAAATCCGAAATACTTGGACCACTCACAAAGCCTAAATTTTCGTAAAGTAATTCAGCTTCATTTCCAACTATAAATGCAAGTTTTACAAAAGGTACAGAGCCATTACTATCGTTAACAACACGACTAATTAGGTATTTCCCAAGTCCGTTGCCACGATATTTTGAAAGTACCGTAAGTTCGTGAATGAAATTGAACATAGGTGCAGAAGTCTCTGCTACGCCAGCTAAACACACGGCAACGATTTTTTCTGTGCCAACCTCGACGATTTTGTAGCAACTATTTTTCACACTAAATCTGTTCAAATCATTTTTAAGCCCCTCCAACACTTCTTCTATTTTTATCTCCCCTGATGTATCAAAAACAAAGCCGCTTCCATAACCCTCTTTTAAAGCCATTGCCACTTCATCAAGGTTGGTTTCTTTATCAACCGGCAAACACAAAAAACCTTCTGGTAATGTGCATTCAATCGATTCTGAGGGTCTTACCATATATTTCAGTGTAGATGTCAGTTTGTATCCATGCTTAAAGACAATTTCTTTGTCTGCCTCAAGGATTTCATAGATAAATTTTACAGGTCTAAGCTTTAACAAAAGATGCCAAAATAAGGCTCTGTCGTTAAATGGGGGAATTAGAAATGCACTGCCAATATAGTCTTCCGCACTGATGATGCCGCCGACTCTTTTCCCGTCTACCACTAAGAAATAGCAGTCATCTTTCGCCCAATTATATTCTTCAAGGCGTTGTTCCCAACTATGCAAATTTTTTACGTCCACACCGGTATAAACCGTTTGGAAAATTTTGAATTGCTCGTAATCTGCTTTGATTAAGTTTGCTTCTCTAATAATTTCTTTTTTCATTTTTCATTTTTCCTTTCGACTTTAAAATATACAAAAACGAGGTTTTGGAACAGGTCTATTGTATCACAGAAATACAGATGCGTCTACAAAATATTTTCGATTGTTGGACACAGAATGGCGTGAAGCTTCAAAAATTGTGCTTGACATGGTGTGCGCTCCATAGGGTAGAATTATTTGTAGACCAACTATCAAATGTCAACCCCTAAAATGAAAAAATCTTAAAAAAGATTTGCGGCGAAAAACGAAATGCAAATAACACCCCACATAACACCTGTGGGGTTAATGTAAGATTATTAC
>Ga0131853_10003278_pt1 | contig 29055 bp, 27 predicted proteins | sample TergutLab28metaG_FD_92764 | JGI IMG/M metagenome (GOLD analysis project Ga0131853, IMG submission 92764) | Labiotermes labralis P1 segment gut microbial communities from Petit-Saut dam, French Guiana - Lab288 P1 (version 2) (version 2) | ecosystem: Host-associated > Arthropoda: Insects >... | reverse complement strand
TGTTCCACCCCAGCGGCGGTACGAGGCTGTATATCGGGCGCGGGCCCACCGGCGTGGCGCAGCTGCTCGCCCCGCTGATCCTGCTCCCGATCTACTTGGTGCTGACCGGGCTTCAGCGGTCCTACAGCTGGCTCCAGATACACGTCTCGCTCCGTGCGGAGTTCCTGGCCGACGACATCGCCGCGCAGGTCATCGTCGCCGCCGCCTACGGGGCCAGTCACGTCCTGACCGACCGCTCGGCGGACGTCCGTCCCGAGGACTTCAAGGCGTTCGGCGTCGAAGTGGTCGCGGAACCCGAGTGGGCCTACGACCCGGTCTCGGAGGTCTGGCGGCCGCTGGCCCTGATCGAGTCCGGCTCCGAACGAGGCGAGCTGTCCGACGGCGAACTCGGCGCGATGCTCGACGCCGGGGACACCGTCCCCGGCTGGGCGGTCCCGGAGCCTGTCGCCGCGGAGCTTCAGCGGGCCCGCCCGCCCCGGTCCAGGCGCGGCGTCGTCGTGTTCATGACCGGGCTGTCCGGGTCCGGGAAGTCGACCCTCGCCCGCGACCTCAAGGACGCCCTGGCCGAGCGCGGCGACCGGACGGTCTCCCTGCTCGACGGGGACATGGTGCGGCAGATGCTGTCGGCCGGCCTCACGTTCTCCCGCGAGGACCGCGACCTGAACATCCTGCGGATCGGCTACGTGGCCTCCGAGGTCGCCCGCCACGGCGGCATCGCGATCTGCGCCCCGATCGCCCCGTACGCGGCGGCGCGGGCTTCCGTGCGATCCATGGCCGCCGAGGCCGGGGACTTCGTCCTCGTCCACGTGTCCACGCCGCTGGCCGAGTGCGAGAAGCGCGACCGGAAGGGCCTGTACGCCAAGGCCCGCGCGGGCGTGATCGGCTCGTTCACCGGGATCTCCGACCCGTACGAGGAGCCGGCGGACGCCGACCTGTCGGTCGACACGTCGGTGATGTCCCGGCATGAGGCCGTCGCCGCCGTCATCGGGCAGCTGACCCGCGGCGGCTGGCTGAAGGACTAGCCGGCGGTATTGGCGCTTTCCGTGCGCGCGGCGTCGTTGGCCTCGTCCTCCGACGCCGTGCCCTCGTCCAGGCGGTCCTTGAACTCGGCCGCCTTGCCGGTGACCTTGCCGGCCGCCTTGCCGAGCCGGCCGTTCAGCGCGGCCGCCATCTTCTCCCGCTGCCTGGACAGCAGGATGTAGCTGAGGACCGCGCTGACGACGAAGGCCAGCACGAGCAGCAGGAGGCCGCGGGCACCGCACAGGTACAGCACGGCGAGGGAAACGACGAGCATCAGAATGCGCGCGCTCGTGTAGGCAAGTCCAGTTCGCATAGCACTACCCAGTGTAGGACTCGCTGCGACCTGCTGAAGCGTTGAGGTCCCTGCTAGAGCCGAGGATCTCCGTGAGGAGGGCCGGGTCGATGTTGCCGCCGGACAGGACCGCGACGACCGGGCTCTCGTCGTCGCGGGGAACGCCCAGTTCGCCGGCCGTCCGGTTCAGGGCGGCCGCGACGGCGACGGCGCCGCCCGGCTCGGCCACCAGGCGGGCCTGACGGGCCAGGCGCCGGATGGCGCCGGTGATCTCGTCCTCGGTGACGGTGACGATGTCGCTGACCAGTTCCCGCATGTGCGCGAACGTCAGCTCCCCGACCTGTTCCACTCGGAGGGCGTCGGCCCGGGTGCGGGCCACGTCGCCGGACGCCCACCGGACCCGGGTTCCGGTCTTCAGGGACTCGCGGGCGTCGGCGGCCAGTTCCGGTTCCACCCCGATGACTCTCGTCTCCGGGAAGGCCGCCTTGACCGCGACGGCGATGCCCGAGATCAGGCCGCCGCCGCTGACCGGGACGAGAACGGCTCCCGGCGGCCGGGCCCGGAGATCCTCGGCGATCTCAAGGCCGATAGTGCCCTGACCGGCGATGACCAACGGGTGATCAAACGGAGGCACAACCGCGTAGCCGCGCTCCTGAGCGATCTTGTCGCAACCTGCGAGGCGGGCGTCGAGGGTGGGCTCCACCCGGATGAGCTCGGCCCCGGCCCGCTCGATGGCGGCGGTTTTGACCTCCGGGGCGGTCTCCGGGACCACGATGGCGGCCGGCACTCCGAGTCGCGCCGCCGCGTACGCGATCGCGAAACCGTGGTTGCCGCTCGAATGGGTGACGATCCCGGCGGGCTTCGCCGTTTCCCCGAGCGCGGCGATCGCGTTGTAGGCACCGCGGAGCTTGAACGCGCCGGTCGGCTGCAGCGATTCCGGCTTGATCAGCAGGTTTGCCGGCGTCAGCGCGGGGACGGGAAGCAGCGGGGTCCGGACGGCGACGCCGTCCAGGCGCCGAGCGGCGGCACGGACTTCCGCGACAGGAACCAGGTCAGCCACTCCGCCACAGTATCTTCCCCGCCGCGAGCCGAAACCGGGAAAATCGCATCGTCAGCACCTTGCTTCACCTTGATGTCCTGCGTTGTCCATCAAAGTCCAGTCACGTTTGCCTCAGAGCGCATATCCTCAACTCCCGGTCAGTGGCGGTCCGTACCGACCCGGGCGCGCTTAGGCACCCGCCCCCAGGGACCGCCCCGAATCGCTGACCTAAATTTTGCGAAATCTAGGCAGAAACCACCCCTTTGTCGCCAAACTAGGGGCATACCCCGACGAGGTTCAGGAGATGGAACGTGGAGGGCAACAATGAGCGGCTGCTCACCCCTGGAGAAGTAGCCGCCCTGTTCCGAGTGGATCCGAAGACAGTCACCCGCTGGGCGGCGTCTGGCCGGATCACGAGCATCCGCACGCCAGGCGGGCACCGCAGGTTCCGAGAGTCTGAAGTGCGCAATTTGCTCAGCGGCGGGGGCGAGGCTACGTCCGAGGGCCACTCGGTAGTTTGACGTGAGCGTCGCTTCCGGCGCGTCGCATTAGTCGTCGGCGCGCCGCCGTGGTCACGGCGGCGCGCCGTCCCGACTCGCCGGAGTTTTAATCCGTTTCGGGGTAGTCGTCCGCGCCGGACCAGATCTGGTCACCGGCCAGGCGCGCGAATTCGAGGAACTCTCGTTCCAGAGCGGCGTTGCCGGCCTTCCAGGCCGCGCGCCGCTCTTCCATTTGGTCCGGGGTGATGGCGTGGGCGGCCAGGCGCTCGTAATCCGCGTCGTGCGGCCCGATTTCCACGTAAGCGTTGCCGATCACGCGGCTCTGCCCGCCGCCGGCGCGAATCGCCGTCTGCGGGACCTGCAGGTTCCCGTTTGGCAGTCGGATGACATACATGACGATCACCTAGATGCCGTAGCGCCTGTTGAAGTACAGCATCACCCGCAACGCCGCGCGAGTATTGCCGCTCAGCATATCGACCAGCGCTGGTCGTTGTTCCGAGGCGATAGCGGCGAAAGCATCCGCGAAGAATTCTTTCCGCCCCAGACCGCCCCGCTGCCGGTGGAAGTCACTTGCGAGATATGGCCTGCACTGATCATAGATCAGCCTGAACTCAGCGGAGTCGGATTGCCACTTACCCGGCGGGCTGTCCAGGTCATCGAGGGCGTGCCCCACCTCATGGCAGACCACGTCGGGCGTGGGAGACGGGCGCGTTCCCACGACGATCTTCCGCTCGCCGTAGGCGCCCGCGCAGGCGTCCCAGGTGGCCTTGCCCGACGGCAGGGGCACGCCCCGGAGTTCCGTCATGTGGTCGAGGTCCGGAACGCCCCCGGCTCCCACGAAGATCCCGTCAAGACCGTCGGCTAGCTTCTCCTGGAGTGCCCGCGGGAACGACGCGAGCCTGTCGACGGCCGCGACCGCCTGGGGATGCGGGACGGTGCCGGCGTCCCACTGCCTCCACAGGATGCTTTCCAGCGGCCCGCAGTTGGCCCGCCCGTCTCCCGGCGACGCCGCCGCGGCGCCCGCCTCCGGGTGCCCCGCCGTGAACGGCAGTCGCGCCCGTTCCGCCGCCCGGACGGCGGGCCGGGCGGCCGGTACTCCCGGGCCGGGAGCCGCCTCATGGGCCAGTTCGGCCTCATGCGTGCGTTCGGCGGCCCGGGCGGGCGAGTGTCCCGGCTGATGGCGGGGCTGCGGCGGGCCGACCACCTGGTACCAGGGCTGGCTCCGCGCGGCGCGGGCCCCCGGGGAAGAACCGGGCCGGGCCTCGGTCTGCGTCACCGGCGCGGATCCGAACGGCGCTTCCCGTATCCGGGCGCGCCCGGCACCTCCCCCGCCTCCGCTTCCGCCCGCCGGATGAGCGCCGACCGCGGGCCGCGGACCCGGGCCTCCCGACTCGGTGCCGCTCAGGCCGGCCGGAGGCTGGGTCCAGGCCGGGGGCCCGGCCGCCTGGGCTGGCGCCGTCGCGGATACGGTTTCCCGGCCCGGTGGCCAGAGCGACAGCCTGGCCCGCTTCCGGTGACCCCCGCCCCGGGCCCGTCCCTCGTCTGCCGATCCGGCATGCCGTCGAAAGAGGCGTCGAAGCCAGTCGAATACACGCAGCCGCATATATGGGTGCTCCCTTATGGGTTCCCTGGTTTGCATGCCCCGGCCCAGAGTATGCCGAAAAGCACCGCCCCGTAACCCCTCGTGATGGAGAGCATCTAGACGTACAGATGACTAAAGAGAGGATTCTCGATGCGAGAGAAGTTGCCGGAGGTTAGGCTTGCGCCATGCTGTTGTCAGGTGTCCTGTTTGTCCTGATCCTGGCCGGCTGCTGGGTCTACTGCCTCATCGACGCGGCCCTCACCCCGGCCGCGGTCTACCGGGGCCTGCCGAAGGCCGCCTGGATCGGCATCATCGCGCTGACATTCGTCGTGGGCGGTATCGCCTGGCTGGTCTACCGGGCCACGGTACTCGCCCGGCCCCGGGTCATGCCCGGATTCGTCACCGGGCCCCACGCGGTGCCGGCGCATACCTACATCTACCTGCACCCGGACTGGGCCGCCTCCGCTGACGCGTCTCTCGCCCGGCATCCCGCGGGCCGCTTCCGCGCGACTCCCCCCGATGGCTGGTCCATCCCCAAGGGCCCGGACGACGACCCGGACTTCCTCGCCGAACTCAACCGCCGCATCAAGGGCTCCGACGCCGACTAGCGCCCCCTCTGCCCGGCGGAATGTCAGTGGTCGTCCTTACAGTCGGCCTATGGAGCTTTCGGAGTGTCCGACGTGCCGGGTGTGCCGGGGGCCGGTGCTGCCGGGGTACGCGCTCTGCTACCAGTGCGACCAGGCGCGGCAGGTGGCCGGCGGGCTGCTGGCCGACGCGGTCGCGCCCGTCGCCTACGCCGTCAAGGGCGGGGACCTGGCCCGCGACCTGTGGCGGTACAAGTCGGAACGGGATCGCGATGACCAGGCGGCGGCCCGGCTGCGGGAGATGCTGGCGTCGTTCCTCGTGACGTACGGGGACCGCGTATGGAAGGCGGCGCGGATGCCGGGAAAGCCGCGGGGGCTGGCCGTGGTGCCGAGCGGGCAGGGCCGGCCGGGAAGCCACCCGCTGCTCGCCCTGGCCGAGCCGGCCGCGGCGCTGCCGGTGATCTCGCTGTCGGTGCGAGCGGGCCACGCGGTCCACGGGCGCTACGTGAGCACCGACTGGCTGCGGGTCGACGGGCGGGTCCAGATCGCCGGGGCCGACATGCTGCTGATCGACGATTCCTGGGTCTCGGGAGCCAGCGCCCAGTCGGCGGCGGCCGCGCTCAAGCTGGCGGGCGCCGCCCGGGTCGCCACCATCGTCCTCGGCCGGCACCTCGACCCCGCCGATCCCCGCTCCGCCACGCTCGTCCGGGCCCTCTCCTAGCCAGCGTCCGGAAATCCCGCACTGCTGTCATGCGAATGTTACTCTCGGAAATCACACTATTCCTGCACGAGGAGGCAGAACCGGATGTCCGCACGGCCGCCAGCATCCTCTGAATCGAACTCCGGCGAAACGCCCGGAGCTGACCCTGATGACCCGATCGGCATGCGCTTTCCCAATTTGGCGCGCATATGGAACTACCAGCTCGGCGGCAAGGACAATTTCGAGATCGACCGGAAGGCATCCGACGCGGCCAACGGGCTGGTCGCCAACCTGGGCGTGCCGACCGGTGCCGCCATCGCGCTCGAGGGACGTCACCTGCTCCAGCGGATGGTGGACTACATGCTCGGGCAGGGTGTCCGCCAGTTCCTCGACCTGGGCTCCGGCTTGCCGAACATGGCCAGCACCCATCAGATCGCCCACCGGGCCGCGCCGGAGACCCGCGTCGTGTACGTCGACTCCGATCCGATGGTGTCCGCCCACACCGCGGCCCTGGCAGCTGGCAGGAATGTCGTCACGGTGCAGGGAGACCTGCGCGAGCCCGGGCAGGTGCTCGGCGATGAGCGGGTCCGTGACCTGCTGGACTTCGGTCAGCCAGTCGGAATCATCTTCATGAACGTGCTGCACTGCCTGTGGAACGAGGAAGACCCGTGGGGACTCGTTCGCCGGTTCGAGGACGCGACGGCGCCGGGAAGTTACCTGGCCATTAGCCACATGACGACGGAAGCGCACCCGGAAGCGGCCGAGAAGGTCTTCCAGATGACCCAGGATCTGCACTGGGACGCGCCGCTTCTCTCGCGGGACCGGGCGGACATCGCGCGGCTCTTCGGCGGGTTCACGCTGGTCGAACCGGGCCTGGTTCCTCCCGCGCAGTGGCGGCCCGACCTGGACAATCCGCTCCGTGAAAACGAAATCGGCGGCGGCGAGGAAACCGTGCTGGAGACCAGCTTCGCCGAGCTTCCCGACGACGAGCTCGGAGTCGGGTGGCACCTGTGCGGGATCGGCGTCCGGTAACGGAACCGTCGTCTTCGCCTCCTGGCCCCGGCTATCAGCAGAGGTATAGTGCTAATCACATATCCATCTACTGAGAACCGCATTTCCACGGCAAGACCGGTGTCGCGCCGCCGGGATCGGGGACGGGTGAGGTGACAAGAGCCACACGACCCGGAGCCGACTTTGTGCATTCGTTCACAAACGGCGTAAAGTAGTTCCCGGCCTTGATCTGGATCCCCGGCGCCCGCACCAGCGCGGCCCGACCCGTGCGAGACCCCACAAGCCATATACCTCAGGGCCGGGTCGCGGTATACCCCCGCCGCGACGCCGACCGCCGCGTCGAATCCGCCCCGGGAGCGCCGCATGTCCAGCCCCGCCGACACGCCAGCTGACGGCACGCCAGATCACGGCACCCTGCCGGTTGACGGCATGCCAGGCCAGATGGCCCTGCCTGATGAACCCGAGCCGGGAACCTCCGCCAGCGGCAAGCCTCTCCCCGAGGCGACGATCGCCCGGCTCCCCGTGTACCTGAGAGCCCTTTACACCCTGGCCGAACGCGGCACCGGCACCGTGGCCAGCGACGAACTGGCCGCCGCCGCGGGCGTGAACTCGGCGAAGCTGCGAAAAGATCTGTCCCATCTCGGGTCCTACGGCATCAGAGGCGTCGGCTACGACGTTGACTACCTCGTGTACCAGGTATCCCGGGCCCTGGGCCTGACCCAGAAGTGGCCCGTCGTCATCGTCGGCGGCGGTAACCTCGGGCGGGCCCTGGCCAACTACGGCGGTTTCATGAACCGCGGTTTCAAGATCTCCGCGATCCTGGAGGCGAACGAAGAACTCGTCGGCTGCCAGATCGGGGACGTCACCGTCCGCCACGTCGGCGACCTCGAAGACGTCGTGAAGGACAGCAAGGTCGCCATCGGAGTCATCGCCGTCCCGGCGGAGTCCGCTCAGGCGGTGTGTGACCGGCTGGTCGGAGCCGGAGTCACCAGCATTCTCAACTTCGCCCCCCTCGTGCTCACCGTGCCCGACGGGGTCGATGTACGTAAGGTTGATCTGTCGATTGAGCTGCAGATTCTCGCCTTCCACGCGCAACGGCGATCGGCCGAGCGCTTCGGGCAGGTTCCGGGACCCGCGGCAGCAGTGGAAGCGCAGGCGGTGGAAGCGTGAGCGTCCTGGTAGTCGGTCTCAGTCATAAGAGCGCCCCGGTCACGACCCTGGAACGGGCCTCGGTCAGCGGCGACACGCTGGGCAAGCTGATTGAGGATGTCGTCCGGCTGACGGACGTCGCCGAGACCTTCGTCATCTCCACCTGCAACCGGGTCGAGATCTACGCCGAGATCGACCGGTTCCACCCGGCCGTGACCGGTATCACGGAACTGCTGGCCCGGTACTCCGGCATTCCCACCGACGAGCTGACCCAGTGCCTGTACGTCCATTACGAGGACCGGGCGGTGCAGTACCTCCTGGCCGTGGCCAGCGGGCTGGAATCGATGGTGGTGGGCGAGGACCAGATCCTCGGCCAGGTCCGCAACGCCCTCAAGCTGGCCGGCAAGCACGGCACCCTCGGCCGCGCGCTCGGCGACCTCGGCCGGGCCGCCCTGCGGGCCGGGAAACGGGCCCGCACCGAGACCGGCATCGACCGGCTCGGCATCAGCCTGGCCACCGTGGGCGTCCAGCTGGCGGCGGACAAACTGCGCGTCACCCCGAACGGCGCTTCGGTCCTGTCCGGCACCAGCGTCCTCGTCATCGGGGCCGGGGCGATGAGCGGCGTCTCCGTCGCCACCGCCGCCCGGGCGGGCGCGGCCCGCGTCGTGGTCACCAACCGGACGCCGAAGAAGGCCGAGCGGCTGGCCGCCTCGGTCGCCGAGCACGCTCCCGGCGTGGCGGGCGAGGTCGCCGATTTCGAGAACCTGCCCGCGGCGGTCGCCGACGCCGACCTGGTCATCTCCTGTACCGGCGCGTCGGGCGTGGTCGTGACGGAAAGCATGATCCGTTCGGTCTGGGAAAGACGCGAGCCCGGGCGGACGCTCGCCCTGCTCGACCTGGCCATGCCCCGGGACATCGATCCCGCCGTGGCGGACGTGCCGGGCACGCACGTGATCGGGATGGACGAACTCCGCGGCGGCGGCGACGCCGCCGTGGGCGCCGCCGAGGTCACGGCGGTGCGGGCGATCGTCGACGAGGAATTCGCGGGGTACGCTTCGGCTGTCCGGGCGGCCAGCGTCACGCCGACCGTGGTGGCCCTGCGGGCCAAGGCCGCGACCGTCGTGGACACGGAACTGGCCCGGCTGGAAGGCCGGCTCAGCGACGAAGGCCTCAGCGGGCACGCTGTGGATGAAATAGCCCGGACCGTGCACAGGGTGGTAGACAAGCTCTTGCACGCGCCGACAGTGCGGATAAAGGAACTCGCCTCCTCGCCGGGCGGAGAAGAATACGCCACCGCGCTGCGGGTGCTGTTCGACCTCGACCCGCGGACCGTGGAAGCGGTCACTCACGCGGAAGTCGACAGCGCTACCCCGGGGGGAACGCCCCCCGGAGCCCCCCGGCCCGGGGGAACTGGCCAGAAGGGGGCCACCAATTGACTCAGCCAACGCTACGGATGGGAACACGCCGCAGCCCGATGGCGGTTTCCCAGTCCGGCGAGGTGGCCCGGCTGATCACGGAACGGACCGGCCGTGAGGTCGAGCTTGTGCCGATCACCTCTCACGGTGACGTCAACATGGCGCAGCTCACCCAGATCGGGGGCACCGGAGTTTTTGTCAGCGCCCTGCGGGAAAGCCTGCTGCGCGGGGAGGTTGACTTCGCTGTGCATTCGCTCAAAGACCTGCCGACCGGGGATGCCGAGGGCATTACCCTGGCCGCGATTCCCCGCCGGGACGACCCGCGGGACGCGCTGGTGGGGGCCAACGGCGCGAAATTCGCCGATCTCCCGCCGGGGGCGCGGATCGGCACCGGTTCTCCGCGCCGGGCGTCGCAGCTCCAGCTGCTGCGCTCGGACATCGAATGCGTCCCGATCCGGGGCAACGCCAATACCCGGCTGGGCAAGGTCGCCAGCGGCGAACTCGACGCGGTCGTGCTCGCCCACGCGGGACTGGCCCGGATCGGCCGCACCGACGAGGTCACCGAGGTCTTCGAGCCGGACGACATGGTCCCGGCTCCCGGGCAGGGCGCCCTCGCCGTGGAATGCAGGACCTCCGACACGGAGCTGGCGGAACTGCTCGCCGCCGTCGATCACGCGCCCACCCGGGCCGCGGTCACGGCCGAGCGGACTCTGCTGGCCGCGCTGGAGGCCGGGTGCAGCGCCCCGGTAGGGGCGTACGCCGCCGGCACCGGCCAGCTCCGGCTGCAAGGAATCGTAGCCGGGCATGCGCCGGGGGTAGACGAAACCGCAGGTAACGCCGATGCTAGTCGGGTAGTGGTACGAGAGTTCGCTGAGGGTGACGCCGCTGACGCGGCCGCCCTGGGACGCGACCTCGCCGCCCGGATGCTGGCGCGAGGCGCCGCGCGGCTCATTAGCGCGGCTGACGCTGCGAAAAGCAACAAGGATGATGCGCATGACTGACATGGACGGCTGGGTCGCGTTCATCGGGGCGGGCCCCGGAGACGAGGGCCTGCTCGCGGTGCGCGCGGTCCGGCTTCTCGCCGACGCGGGCCTGGTCGTGGCCCCGAACGAGATCGCCGACCGGCTCCGGCACCTGCTGGACGACGCGGCAGAGATAACCGAACCGGGCGACACGGCGGCCACGTCGAAGGCGCTGCTGGCGGCGGCTAAGGACGGCAAGCTCGCGGTCCGGCTGCATGAGGGCGACCCGCTGCTGAACGGCGGCGCGGCCGAGGTGGCCGCGGTCGCCAGGGCCAAGGTCCGCTACGAGGTCGTGCCCGGCATGCCGGCGTCCACCGCGGTCCCGGCCTACGCCGGGCTTCCGCTGGCCGGCGACGGCTCCTCCGCCGAGGGCCCCGACGAGCTGCGGGTTATCCACATGTCCGAGGTCAGCCGGGTGACGCACGGGCCGGGCACGCTCATCGTGACCGGGGCCGAGACCGCCCCCGTCGACCTGGGCAAGATGCTGATCGCGGCGGGCTGGCCGGACGCGACGCCACTGGCCCTGACCTGGGGCGGGACCACGACCGAGCAGCAGACCGTGCTGACGTCGCTGGGCCGCGTCGGGCCGGACCTGAAGGCGGCCGGCGCGTCGGTCGCCACCACGTACGGCCAGGCGGTCGCCGTGGTCGGCGAGGCCGCGGCCAAGAAGACCCGGATGTCGTGGTTCGAGACCAAGCCGCTGTTCGGCTGGCGGGTCCTGGTGCCCCGGACCAAGGAGCAGGCGGCCGTGGTTTCCGAGCGGCTGCGCGAGTACGGCGCCGTGCCCGAGGAAGTCCCGACCATCGCGGTCGAGCCCCCGCGGACCCCACAGCAGATGGAGCGCGCGGTCAAGGGCCTGGTCACCGGCCGGTACCAGTGGGTCGCGTTCACCTCGGCCAACGCGGTCAAGGCGGTCCGGGAGAAGCTCGAGGAGTACGGCCTCGACGCCCGCGCGTTCGCGGGCGTGAAGGTCGCCGCGGTCGGGGAGCAGACGGCGAAGTCGCTGCTGGCGTTCGGTATCCGGCCCGACCTGGTGCCCGAGGGGCAGCAGTCGGCCGAGGGCCTGGCCGACTCGTGGCCGCCGTTCGACGACGTGCTCGACCCGATCAACCGGGTCCTGCTGCCGCGCGCGGACATCGCGACCGAGGCGCTGGTCTCCCGCCTGACCGAGCTGGGCTGGGAGCCGGAGGACGTGACCGCGTACCGGACAGTGCGCGCCGCGCCGCCGCCCCAGCCGGTCCGCGAGGCGATCAAGGGCGGCGGGTTCGACGCCGTGCTGTTCACCTCCTCCTCCACCGTGCGGAACCTGGTCGGCATCGCGGGCAAGCCGCACGCGGTGACGATCATCGGCGTGATCGGCCCGCAGACGGCCAAGACCGCCGATGACTTCGGCTTGCGGGTCGACGTGCAGTCGCCCCAGCCGTCGGTGCTGGAACTGGTGGACGCGCTGGCCGCGTTCGGCGCGCAGCAGCGGGAGACCGCCGCCGCCAACGGCGACCCCCTGCGCCGCCCCAGCGAACGGCGCCGCGGTGCCCGCAAGCGCCTGGCCATCAAGCCGTAACAAACGCCTTATGTTCGCGGTTTCCGCTGCCCTGACAGCGGAAATCGCGAACGCAAGCCTAGGAGTGCCCCCGTGAGTGCTGGATTCCCTGAGGTTCGGCCGCGGCGGCTGCGCGGCACCAAGGCGCTTCGCGCCATGGTGGCGGAGAACGCGCTGCGCCCGGCCGAGCTGGTCCTTCCCGTGTTCCTGAAAGAGGGGATCTCCTCTCCGGTCGAGATCTCGTCGATGCCCGGGGTGGTCCAGCACACCCGGGACAGCCTGCGCAAGGCCGCCGCCGAGGCGGCCGAGGCCGGCGTCGGCGGCATCATCGTGTTCGGCGTGCCGTCATCGAAGGATTCCCGCGGGTCCGGGGCCGACGACCCGGACGGCGTCTCCCAGGTCGCGCTGCGGGACATCCGGGCCGAGGTCGGCGACGACCTGGTCGTCATGGCCGACCTGTGCCTGTGCGAGTACACCGACCACGGGCACTGCGGGATCGTGACCCCCGACGGGAACGTGGACAACGACCCGACCCTGGCGCGCTACGCCTCCACGGCCGTCGCCCAGGCGGCGGCCGGAGCCCACATGGTGGCGCCGAGCGGCATGATGGACGGCCAGGTCGGCGCCATCCGGGCCGCGCTGGACGACGCCGGGTACTCCGGCGTGCCGATCTGCGCGTACTCGGCGAAGTACTCCTCGGCGTTCTACGGCCCGTTCCGGGAGGCGGCCGAAGGCGCGCCCAAGTTCGGCGACCGCGCCACCCACCAGCAGGACCCGGCCAACGTGACCGAGGCACTCCGCGAGGTCCGGCTCGACCTCGACGAGGGCGCGGACATGGTCATGATCAAGCCCGCGCTGTCCTACCTGGACGTCATCCGGCAGGTCCGGGACGCGGTCGACGTGCCGGTCGCCGCCTACCACGTGAGCGGCGAGTTCTCGATGATCGAGGCCGCCGCCGCCAACGGCTGGGTCGACCGGGACAAGGCCATCATGGAGGCCCTTACCTCCATCCGCCGCGCCGGCGCCAGCGTCATCCTCACCTACTGGGCGACCGAAGTGGCGCGCTGGCTCCGGTAAGGACCCTCCTAATTTTTTCGCCTTTGCCGGGATTGGTTCCGGCGATAGCCCTGCATTCCGGGTGACTACCGTCTTACGATGGGTATACGGGGAGCGTGGCGAGAGTCACCGCTTGATCGTTCGGAGTAAGTCTTTTCGCCGGAGTACGATTTCGGCTATCCCACCGATAGGCACCGATGTCTCTTTTGGCATACCTGCCGACGATGTGGGGGGCGCGCAGGATGCACGATGAGGAGTTCGGGGCCTGATGGTGACGATGATGCGGCGAAAGGGCCGCGGTAAAGCAGCGGCTCAACGGCCGGCCACGCTGCAGGCGGCTGCCCTGGAGTACGCCGCGATGGGATGGCCGGTATGCGCGGGCGCGCACCTGCGCCGGGAAATCGCCGGCCGGAGGGAGACGGGCCGGGCCTGTTCGTGCGACAGGGTCGGCTGCCCCTCGCCGGGGGCCCACCCGGTGTCGCCAACCTGGCAGATGCAGGCGACAGTCGACATTGCGACCATAGAGAACTGGTGGGAAACCCGCCCGGAGGCGAACGTGATACTCGTCACCGGGCGGGTTTTTGACGTTCTGGAGGTACCCGCCTCCGCCGGGCGGGCCGCCCTGGCCCGGATGACCGCCGCCGGGACGGACACCGGCCCGGTCGCCGCGGTCGGCGCCGACCGGACCATGTTCTACGTCGCGACCAGGGGCGCTCCGGCCGACGAAGAGGAATGGTGGTCCTGCGGCCTGGACGCGTCGCCGGACTTCTCCGACACCCCGGCCCTGCGCTGGCACTGCCGGGACAGCTACGTACTGGCCCCGCCGTCGCGGCTGAGCGCGGGCAGCGACGTACGCTGGGTCCGGGAGCCCGCGGGCCGTCCGCTGCCGGACGGACTGCGGCTGCTCGAGTACCTGGTGGACGCCTGCGAGGAAGAAGGCCGCTAAAGCATGAGTGACCGCTCCGGTGAACTGTTCGACCGCGCTCTGGCCGTGACGCCGGGCGGTGTCAATTCCCCGGTCCGCGCGTTCGGCCCCGTCGGCGGGACGCCCCGGTTCATCGAGCGGGGTTCCGGCGCGTACCTGTACGACGCCGACGGCCGCGACTACGTGGACATGGTGTGCTCCTGGGGCCCGATGATCCTGGGCCACGGGCACCCCGCCGTCGCCGAGGCCCTGGCCGGCGCCATCTCCCGGGGCACGTCCTTCGGGGCCGCGACCCAGGGCGAGGTCGAGCTGGCCGAGGAGATCGTCTCCCGGGCCCCGGTCGAGAAGGTGCGGCTGGTCAACTCGGGCACGGAGGCGACCATGTCGGCGATCCGGCTGGCCCGCGGCTACACCGGCCGCTCGCTGGTCGTGAAGTTCGCCGGCTGCTACCACGGCCACGTCGACGCCCTCCTGGTCGCCGCCGGGTCCGGGGTCGCGACGCTCGGCCTCCCGGACACCCCGGGCGTGACCGGCGCCTCCGCGGCCGACACAGTAGTCCTCCCCTACAACGACGCCGCCGCGGTGCGCGACCTTTTCGCCGCCCGCGGTTCCGAGATCGCCTGCGTGATCACCGAGGCCTGCCCGGCCAACATGGGCGTCGTCCCGCCGGCTCCCGGGTTCAACGAGACGCTCCGGTCGCTGTGCGACGAGGCGGGCGCGCTGCTGATCATGGACGAGGTGCTGACCGGGTTCCGGGTGTCGGCGTCCGGGTGGTTCGGCATCGACGGGGTCCGCGGCGACCTCGTGACCTTCGGCAAGGTCATGGGCGGCGGGCTGCCGTGCGCCGCGTTCGGCGGGCGCGCCGGCATCATGGAGCGGCTGGCTCCGTCCGGCCCCGTGTACCAGGCGGGCACCCTGTCCGGTAACCCGCTCGCGACCGCCGCGGGCCTGGCCACGCTGCGGGCCTGCACGCCCGAGGTCTACTCGGCGGTGGACTCGTTCGCCGGCGCGGTGTCCAAGCTGGTGTCGTCCGCGCTGACCGAGGCCGGGGTTCCGCACCACCTGTCCCTGGCGGGCAACCTGTTCACGTTCTTCATGGGCGTCGGCGAACCGGTCACGCGCTTCGACGACGCCGCGAAGCAGTCGGCCAGCGCGTACGCGGCGTTCTTCCACGCGATGCTCGACGGCGGGGTGTACCTGCCCCCGTCGGGGTACGAGGCGTGGTTCTGCTCGGCCGCGCACGATGACGCGGCCCTGTCCCGCATCTCCGACGCCGCTCCCGGCGCCGCCCGCGCCGCGGCCGCCGCCCTGGGGTCGTAACTCCGTCCTGACATAGCCGAAAGCCCGGCAGGCCGATCCCGGCCCGCCGGGCTTTTTCGCGTGCCCGTTCCCGACAGCGGATCCGGGCGCTCGCCGCTCCGGCGGGCCCGCCGGAGCGCGCCACGCCGGTTCACGTGCGCATTTGTCCGTTTTCTCGGCCATGTAGCTAAATTTTGTTATAAACGGAGAAGCCGTATGCCCCCAATACGCCCCCCATAACTGGTTAAAGCGGAAGAAAAGGGTCAGAGCGGAAAATTGATTAAGCACCCCCGGCTCATCACCGGCACGCTGAGCGCCTTCCTCATCGCCGGGATCGCAAGCCCGGCACTGGCGGCGACGGGCGGCACCAAGACGGTCACCGACACCAAGAACCAGCAGTACTCGCACACCAGCAGCCCGCGCGAGTTCTACAACATCTACACGGAGAACGGCGGCTCCTACTCCGACGCGCTCCGCCTCACCGAGCAGAACAACGTCTTCGAGCCGAAGTTCACGGTCCTGCGCTCGTCCACGCCGGCGAACGAGTGGGTCTACCCGAACATCGGGCAGGGCGGGGAGCGCGGGATGCGCCCGGCGAACACCTGGAACCCGACGAAGGTCACCGAGGACGGCGACCCGCAGGCGTCCGTCAACACGACCGTCAAGTGGCCGGGGAACTGGAACGCGGGCTTCGACATGTGGACCGAGCCGACCAACGACCCCTCCGGCAAACACCAGTCCCACGGCGGCACCGAGGTCATGGTCTGGACCGCGGCGGCCCGCGACGGCCAGGAGTTCAACCAGGCCGCATCCGGCACGAAGGTCCGTCCCGCCTACATCGACGGCAAATGGTGGAACGTCACCGACGGATGGACCAGCCTCAACGGCCACCGCTGGCGGCGCATCTTCTTCGACGCCCAGCAGCCGGTCCAGAAGTTCTCGGGCCAGCTCAACCCGTTCCTCGGCGCGGCCACGGCCTACGGGATGGTCTCGACGTCCCACTACCTGACCGGCATCCAGTACGGCTTCGAGATCGACCACGGCGGAGGCGCCGGCCTGGCGGTCAACAACCTGCAGATCACCGGGGTGAAGGACAACACGCCGCAGAGCGGATTCTGGCGCTACAAGATCTGGCAGCCGTAAGGAAAGCCGCTGCCCACGGGGGCGTCGTCGGCAGCAGGTAGGCTGACGACGCCATGGCCGATAAAACTATCGTTCACCTGCTCCGGCACGGTGAGGTTCACAATCCCGAGGGCGTCCTCTACGGACGACTGCCCGGCTACCACCTGTCCGCGAACGGACGCGCGATGGCCGACGCCGCCGCCGACTTCTTCGCCGACCGGAACATCGCAACCGTCTACGCGTCCCCGCTGACCCGGGCGCAGGAGACCGCCACGCCGGTGGCCGAGCGCCACGGGCTGTCCCTGGTCACCGAGGAGCGGCTCATCGAGTCCGGCAACGTCCTCGAGGGCACGACGGTCAGCCTGAAGCACCTGGCCCGCAACCCGGTGAACTGGCGCTACCTGTGGAACCCGTTCACCCCGTCGTGGGGCGAGCGCTACACCGAGGTGGTGGCCCGGATGTGGGCCTCCGTCGAGCGGGCCCGCGACGAGAACACCGGTGCCGAAGCGGTCTGCGTCAGCCACCAGCTTCCGGTCTGGGTCACCCGGCTGCACGCGGAGAAGCGGCGCCTGTGGCACAACCCGAGGTCCCGGGAGTGCGCGCTGGGCAGCGTCACCAGCCTCGCGTTCGAGGGTGACAAGCTGACCAGCGTTTCCTACGCAGTTCCGGCCCGGCGGCCGGTTCGCGAAGAAGATGCTGCACAATAGAGTATGTACTACCCCCTGTAGGAGATCGTAGGGACCCGTCCGTGTTCAAAGCCCAGCGCCGGACGGTCGTCACGGTGGCGGCCGTCGCTGTCGTCATTGTGGCGGCCGCACTAGTCGTGACTCTGACCAGCGGAAACGGCCAGGCTAGCGACCGGACGTACATCGGGGGCGGCACCAGCGCCTGGCTGTACAAGCCGGGTCACCGTCCCGCCGCCCCGTCCTTCTCCGGCACCACGCTGACCGGGTCGAAGCTGAAGTCGTCCTCGTACGCGGGCAAGGCCCTCGTACTGAACTTCTGGGGGTCCTGGTGCGGACCGTGCCGCGGCGAGGCCCCCACGCTGGCCGTCCTGTCCCAGAAGTACGGTAAGGACAAGGTCTCCTTCCTCGGCGATGACGTGGGCGACACCCCCACCAACGCCCAGACGTTCGCCAAGAGCATGGGCATCACCTACCCGAGCCTGAACGACCCGGGCTATCAGACCGCCCAGGACTTCGGGAAAGCGGTGCTGATCAATGACACCCCGACGACCGTCGTGATCGACTCCACGGACCACATCGCGGGCGTGATCTACGGCGCCGCGACCTACGGCGAACTCGACACGATGCTGAAGAAGGTCAGCTCATGACGAGCACCCGCACTCCGGAGAGCGCCCCGGCCAGGGAAGAGAGCAAGCCTCCCCCGCAGCTTCCCCTGTGGAAGTGGGCCTGGCGGCAGCTCACCTCCATGCGTACCGCGCTGATCCTGCTGTTCCTGCTCGCCCTGGCGTCCATCCCCGGCTCCCTTCTGCCGCAGCAGGGCATCGACCCGGGCTCGGTTCAGCAGTACTTCCAGTCGCACAAGCTGATCGCGCCGTGGCTGAACCACATCGGGCTGTTCAACGTCTTCGCCTCCCCGTGGTTCGCCGCGATCTACCTGCTGCTGTTCATCTCCCTCATCGGGTGCGTCCTGCCGCGGACCTTCAAGCTGGCCGGCGAGAGCCGCACCCCGCCGCCGAAGGCCCCCCGTTTCCTCAAGCGCCTGCCGCACTCGGCGGCCTACGTCTCCCCGCTGCCGCCGCGGGAGGCAGCCGACGCCGCCGCGACGGTCCTCGGCGGCCGCCGGTTCCGGATCCGGCGCCCCTCCGCGGAGGACACCGGCGACTGGGTCTCGGGAGAGAAGGGCTACCTGCGCGAAGCCGGGAACCTCCTGTTCCACCTGGCCCTGCTCGGCATCCTGGTCTCGATCGGGCTGGGCGGCATGTTCGGCTACAAGGCCGACAAGCTGCTCGTGCAGGGGCAGAGCTTCGCCGACACCCAGTCCGCCCTGGACGAGTTCCACCCGGGGCGCCTGGTGTCGGGCTCGGCCCTGGCCCCGTTCGACCTCACGCTGAAGAACTTCAGCGCCAAGTACCTCATGTCCGGCCAGGACTTCGGGCAGCCGTCGAGCTTCAAGGCCGGCGTCTCCTACACCGCGCAGCCCGGCTCCCCTTCCAAGACCGACACGATCCAGGTCAACCACCCGCTGAACGTCGACTCGGTGAAGGTGTACCTGATCGGGCACGGGTACGCGCCCGAGTTCACCGTGCGCGACTCCCGGGGCCACGTGGTCTACGACCAGGCCACGCCGTTCATCCCGGCCAGCACCTCCACGATGCTGTCGGACGGCGTCGTGAAGGCGTCGAACGCGTCGCCGGTGCAGCTCGGGTTCATGGGCGTGTTCGTCCCGACCGCGGTATCCCACGGAAACCAGCTGCAGTCGGCCTTCCCGGCTCCGGACAACCCCGCCGTCTCCCTGATCGGCTACCGGGGCAACCTGGGCCTCAACACCGGGAAATCGCAGTCGGTGTACCAGCTCGACACCACCGCGATGACGAAGGTGGCGGGCTCGCCGCATCTCATGTCCCCCGGCCAGACCTGGAAGCTGCCGAAGGGCCAAGGGTCGATCACGTTCACCGGCTACAAGCAGTGGGCCAGCCTCCAGATGACCTACGACCCGGGACAGATCCCAGCGCTCGTGTGCGCGATCCTGGCCCTGGCCGGCCTGCTGCTGTCGTTCATGATCCGGCGCCGCCGGGTGTTCGTCCGCGCGGTTGCCGCCGACTCGGGCACCGGGTCGGTCGTGACGGTCGGCGGGCTGACCCGGTCCGACGCCAGCGGGGGCTTCGAGGAAGAGTTCGCCGAGCTCACCGCGGAGCTCTCCGGATCCGCCGGCACCGAGAACCCCAGCGACTCTGAGGGCGCCACGGGCGCCGAGGGCGCCGAGGGCGCCGAGGGCGCAACCAACCAGTCAGAAACGAAGGCGTGAAGCTCGTGGGCATCAACCAAGGCCTGGCAGCCGTCAGCGGCGACTTCATGATCGCCGCCCTGCTCATCTACTCGCTGGCCGTGCTCGCGTTCGCCGGCGACCTGGCGTTCGGGAAGCCCCGCCGCGCCAGCACCGCCAAGGCGGCCACGGCGCCGGTGAAGGAAAAGGAACTGGCCACGGTGGGCGGCGCCTCCGACTCCGACTCCAGCGGCGGCTCCGACTCCGGCGGCTCCGGCGCGGCCCCGGCGGCTCCCGGGACTCCGCCGGCGCTGCCCGAACAACGGGCGTCCGTGCTCCAGTCCATGCGGGACGCGGGCCGGTGGGTGCAGGTCGCGGTCGGGCTGAGCCTGACCGGGACCACCGCGCACCTGGTCGCCGTCGTCACCCGGGGACTGGCCGCGCACCGGACCCCCTGGGGCAACATGTACGAGTTCGTCACGGCGCTGACCTGCATCGCGGCGATCTTCTTCCTCGGCCTGATGATCCGCTACCGGGCCTGGTCGCTCGGCATCTGGGTGATGGCCGCGGTCGTGCTGGCCCTGGGCCTGGCCGAGACCGTCATCTACACCCCGGCCGGGCCGCTGGTGCCGGCGCTGCAGTCGTACTGGCTGAGCATCCACGTGACCGCGATGACCCTGGCCACCGGCATCTTCTTCGTCGCCGCCGTGGTCGGGATCCTGTTCATCGTCGCGTCGCGGCACGAGAGCCGGATCTCCGGCGGGAAGGCCGTCGAAGGGGAGAACGGGCTGCTGGCCCGCATCCCCGGGTCCAAGCAGCTGGACAAGCTGGCCTACCGGACGGTGGTCTTCGGGTTCCCGATCTGGACGTTCGGCGTCATCGCGGGCGCCATCTGGGCGGACGAGGCCTGGGGCCGGTACTGGGGCTGGGACCCGGTCGAGACCTGGGCGTTCATTACCTGGGTGCTGTACGCGGCTTACCTGCACGCCCGCGCCACGGCCGGCTTCCGCCGCTGGGCCCACTACATCCAGCTGCTCGGGTTCGTCTCCCTGGTCGTCAACATGCTCGTCGTCCAGGTCTTCGTCACCGGCATGCACTCCTACGCCGGCCTGAGCTAAACCGCGCCCCTCCCCTCCTAGCCCCTCCCCTCCTCTCCTCTCCTCTCCTCTCCCAGCAACAGCAACGGGACCGAAGCTGTCGTCATAGCGACACCTTCGGTCCCGTTGCGTATGTAGAGGCGGGGCTAGCCTTTGTAGAGGCGGGGCTAGCCTTCGACGCCCAGGCGCTTGGCCAGGGTCTTGAGGCCGCGGTAGGCGGCGGTGCGGACCGCGCCGGCGCGCTTGCCGACGATGGCGGCGGCGGTCTTGGCGTCCATGCCGACGACCGCCCGCAGCATCACGGCCTCCGCCTGGTCCTTGGGGAGGCTGGAGATCATCTTCACCGCGTCGTCCGTGGCGATGGATTCCATCGCCCGGGCCTCGGTGTCGTCGGCGGAGGCGAAGTAGCTGAATTCCTCCACCGGGACGTCGACGACCGGGGCCTGCCGACTGGTCTTGCGCAGATGGTCCATGGCACGGTGCCGGGCGATCGTGGTAATCCAGCCCCGGAAGTTATCGAAGGTCCCGCTGAACTTGTGGAAGTCCCGGGTCGCCTGGAGCCAGGTTTCCGACGCGATGTCCTCAGCGTCGTTGTCCACCATGAAGGACAGGTACCGCAGCAGCTTCGGCTGAACCTCGCGATACAGGATCCGGAAGCACTCGGAGTCACCCTGCTGCGCCCCCTGCACAACAGCGGTGAATTCGTCCTGCTCCTCTTCGAGGGCAGGTTCGACTGAAGCCGCGACCTCGGTCGCGGCTTCTTCTGCGGCTTTCGCCTCCGGTTCGGGAGCCACTTTCAGCTTGGCGGCCGTCTTCCGGCCCGCCTTCTTGAGCCTCGTTGTCGCCTTGGCGCCGGCCGCCTTCGCCCGTCCTGGCCGGCTCCCCGGAGACTCCGCTCCCGGCTTCGTCTTCTTTTGTGTTTCGGCGGTGGCGTAGTCGTGCCCTGCCCGCGCCATTGCTCCTGCCCGCTCGCGTCCTAGCGGTGTCAGCAAAGCTCTCCTCCATGAGGGCAGGCGGGATGGTGCCTTGCGGCACCATCCCGCCTGCGGCGGACTAGCTCCCCCGATGTCGCGTCCGTATTTCGGGTTTTACAAGCCTTACGGCAGCTTCACGCCGGAGGGCAGGTGGCTCTGCAGACCGGACAGGTCCGGCTTCGGCAGCTTGTTCAGCAGCGCGCTGGCCTGGCCCTGCGGCAGCTCGCCCAGGATCTTGGAGGCGTCCGAGGCGGGCAGCTTGTTCAGGATAGTGCCGAGCGTGCCGGGCTGCACCTGGCCCAGGACGGTGCTCAGGGTGCTGGGCTGCAGCTGCGACAGGATGCTGCCGGCCTGGGAAGCCGGGAGGCCCGCCAGGAGGCTGCCGACCTGGGAGGCCGGGAGCTTCGAGAGGACCTCGCCCGCGGTGGCGGGCGACAGGGCACCCAGGACCTTCTGGGCCTCGGCCGGGGACAGCTTCGGCACCAGGTTGGTGGCGAGCTGCGACGGCATGCTGCTGACGACCTGCTGGAAGGTGGCCGGGGTCAGCTCGGACAGGGCGGTGCTCGCCTCGGTCGCGCCCAGGTTGGACAGCACGGTGGCCGCGTTGGAGTTGGCCAGCTGCGCGAAGGTGGAGTCGAGCTCGTTGGCCGGCATGCTGGAGATGATCGGCGTGATGGTCACGGCCGGAACCTCGGAGACGACCTTGTTCAGCCCGGTGGCGCCCATCTTGGAGAGCACCTGGCCGGCCTGGGTGTTGCTCAGGGTGTTGAGCAGGGAAGCGGCGGTCGACGGGGTCATCTCGCTGAAGGCCTGCGCGAGCTCGCTGCCGGGCAGCTGGTTCAGGACCGTCGCCAGGGTGGCGGCGGGCAGCTGGTCCAGGGCCGAGGCCAGGACGTTGCCCGGGATCTGCAGCAGGTCAGCCGGAACCGGGATCTGCGGGAGGTTCAGGAGCAGCGCGCAGTAGTCCGGGACGGCCGCGGCGTTGTTCACCGTGCTGGTCAGGGAGGAGAACTCCGGGCTGGACAGCACGGAGCTCAGCTGCGGGCTGGCCAGAGCCTTGTCCAGGCCCGTGGCGGACTCAGCACCAGGAGCGGTGGTGTTCACCGTGCCCTGGGCGCCCGAAACCTGGCTCTCAACCTTGGTGGCGAGGGTGGTGCAGAGCTTGGAGGTCGACACGTCCTTCACGTCACCCGAGGAGGACTTGCCGGTCGCAGCGCCAACGCCCGCGGTGGAGCCGGTCGCGCCGCTGCTCACGCTGGCAGTCGGGGAGGAGGACGGCTGGGCCGAGGTCAGTTCCACGGTGCCGACCGCGGCCGCGCCACCGGTAACAACGGCGGCGAGGGACCAGGCGACGACCTTGGCGCTAAGCAGGTTCGAGAGGGGGTTCATTATCTTCCTTTTGCTTGGGGGAGTTGCAACAGGACCGAGATGGTTCGCCTCGAACGAGGCCACGGCCAGATGCTCACCGGCCAGTTCGCCCTCACGGGCGGGCGCACTAGCGGCGCTCAACACCCGTAGAAGTTCGTCTGGACCAGACCCGGCCGCGCCGTCGAGCAATAGCTCCGCGGTCCTCCGGGTGATCCCGTGTGTATGGCGTGTCCTCATCTCACTACCTACAGCGCAGTGCCGAGATTTTGTGTCACACCTACGCACGAGTTTTTTTGCGACCCGGGGGACCCGCCCGTCACCGGGTCCTGACCCTCTCGTACATCGTTGCACGTAAACCGGCAATTTGATGGCGGTTTGAGGAGACTGCCCGGGTGCCCTGGCTCACCAAAAAAACTTTTCCCGAGGGTGTGACACGGCGTCCGGGGGCGCTTCCGCCGCCCCGCGCGGCGCTCCGGGCGGGCTTCCGGAACGGGTTGTCAGCCGTCTCCGGGCAACCTTCAGTAAGACGTCTGTCTTTCCTCACATACGGTACATAAGGACAGTCGCGTGCCATGACGCGACTTCTGACGCGACGCCGGGAGGGGAACGACTATGACACGGCGCCGCGGACGCTGGACGACGGATGCCCGGGCGCTGCTGGCGCGGCACTGGGGGATCGCCGTCCTGCTCGCCTGCGGGGCGGTGCTGCGGGCGGCGACCATGGCGGGCTACCAGCCGGCCCTGATCTTCATCGACACTCCCCGGTACCTGTGGATGTTCGCGCTCGGGATCGACCCGCTCGGCTACCGCTACCTCTTCCTGAAGCCGCTGCTGGCCCTCGACCCGCACCTGGCGTCGGTGACGGCCGTCCAGCACCTGCTCGGTCTCGCGATGGGTGCCGCGCTGTACGCGCTGGTTCTCCGGCACGGCGGGCGGCGGTGGCTGGCGGCGCTGGCGGCGGCACCGGTCCTGCTGGACGCCTACCAGCTTCAGACCGAGCAGATGATCATGTCGGACGTTCTCTTCGAGGCTCTCGTCTGCGCCGCCTTCCTGGTCCTCGCCTGGCCGGCCGGCCAGGCCGGGAACCGGACCTGGACGCGCGTGGCCGTGGCGGCGGTCATCCTGGGGATCGCGACCACCGTCCGGGAGGTCGGGGAGATAACACTGGTCCCGCTCCTGGCCTACGCGCTGCTGGCCTGGCGCAAGGACGAGGACGAGGACGAGAAGGAAGGCTCCCGTCACCCCGCGATGACCCGGGTCAGGCTGGCCCTGACGGGAGGGGCCCTGTTCGCGATCCCCGTCCTGGCCTACATGACGTACTCCGCGGTCACGCTCGGCGCCGGGTTCGGCCTGTCCAACATGAGCAACACCTATCTCTACGCCCGGCTCGCGGACTCCGCCGACTGCGCCGCCCTCCGCGTCCCGTCCTCCGAGCGGCCCCTGTGCCCCGCCGACCAGAGCGCCGGGATCGACTTCCTGGCCAACAGCCCCACGTCCCCCGTCCACACCTACCAGCCCCCGCCCGGCGCCTCCCGCACCTCCATGTTCGACCAGTTCGACCTGGCGGTGCTGACCCAGCAGCCGCTGCGCGTCGCGGAGAAGGTCGCCGCGGACGGGGCCAAGCTCTTCGCCCTCACCCGGGACACCGCCCCGGGAGACACGCCGATCTCCGACTGGCAGTTCCAGGCGAAGTACCCCGTCTTCCAGCCCGCGTACGGCTACGTGTTCCGGCCGGGCGGGGCCCGGCCCCAGACCAACCGGGTGATCGACCAGGCGCTGCGCTGGTACCAACTGCACGACGGCTACGCCCCCGGCCCGCTGCTCCTCGTCTTCGCCCTGCTCTCGGTGTTCGGCGCCCTCGACCGGAGTTCCTCCCGCCAGCGCCGCGCGGCGGCCGCGCTCGCGGGGGGTCTCGCGATTGCCGTGGTCGGCGGCGCCGACGTCTACGAATTCATCTGGCGGTACCAGCTGCCGACGCTGGTGCTGCTTCCCCCGGGCGGCGTCCTCGGCGCACTGGCGGTCGCCGAGACGGTGCGGCGGCGCGCGCGGAGCCGGGTGACGCTGAGCCCGGCGCTGAAGCCCGCCCCGACGGCGCCCGTCACGTCGGCCGCTGAGTCCGCGTCCGCAGATTCGTGACGCTATTCCGCTCACGATCGCACCGCCGGCTGACCGGGTTTCCAGGAAACCCTAAGGGTGATCTGGCATTTTCTTCACATACCGTATAGGGGCGCCGCGCGGCCGACTGTCGCGGTGCGGGAAGGGATGCGACTGATGACACGGCGCCGGAGAGCCCTGGCGTGGTCCGCCCGAATGGCGGCACGGCACTGGGGACTCGCGGCACTGCTCGCATTCGGGGCAGCACTAAGGGTCATTACCATGATGGCCTACTGGCCGGCGCTGGTGTACATCGACACGCCTCGCTATCTCGGGAACTTCGCGATCGGCATCGACCCTCTTGGCTACGAGTTCCTGTTCACGAAGCCGATCCTCCTGCTCCACGCGGGCCTGGCCGGAGTGGTGCTGGCCCAGCACGTGCTCGGCCTGGCGATCGGGGCCGCCCTGTACGCGCTGGTGGTCCGGCACGGCGCGCCGCGCTGGCTCGGGGTCCTGGCCGCGGCGCCGGTCCTGCTTGACTCCTATCAGCTCCAGGCCGAGCAGATGATCATGTCCGACGCCTTCTTCGAGGCGCTCATCTGCGCCGCGCTGGTGGTTCTCGCCTGGCCGGGCTCCCGTTACCGGGTCAGCTCCCGGTTCATGGTGGCGGCGGCCCTGCTCGGGCTCGCGACGACCGTCCGGCAGATCGGGGAACTGGCGATCATCCCGCTGCTGGTCTACGCGGTGCTGTCCCGGCGCCAGTCCGAGGGCCCGGAGGGCCCCCGGCCGGCGGCGAAGGCCCGGGCCAGGCTGGCGCTGATGGCGCTGGGCGTCTTCGCGGTGCCCGTCCTCGCGTACATGACGCTGTCCGCGACCGTGCTGGGAGGCGGATTCGGCCTGTCCAACACGAGCAACCGGTACCTCTACGCCCGGGTCGCAAGCGCCGCCGACTGCGCCACGCTGCGCCTTCCGGCCACCGAGCGCTCCCTGTGCCCGGGAGACCCAGGTCCCGGGATCGACGCCCTGGCCAACGGCCCCACGTCCCCGATTCACACCTACACCCCGCCGGCCGGGGTCGCTCCGTCCACCATGGTCGGCAAGTTCGACAAGGCCGTGGTGACCCAGCAGCCGCTGCGGGTGACGGGCGAGATCGGCGCTGACATGATCAAGGTCTTCGCCCTCACCAAGGACGGCTCGGACGGGGACCCGCCGCTGGACTACTGGCAGTTCCAGACGACGTATCCCGTCTTCCAGCCCGCGTACCGCATGGTGTTCAACAAGGACGTCCCCCGGCCGAAGGCCGACCCGGTCCTCGCCCCGGCGCTGCGCTGGTACCAGCTGCACGGCGGTTACACGCCCGGCCCGCTGCTGCTGGTCTTCAGCGTCGCCGCCGTGTTCGGCGCCTTCGATCCCCGTTCCTCCCGCCAGCGCCGCGCGGCGGCCGCGCTCGGGGCGGGGCTGGCGCTGGCCGTGGTGGCCGGCGCCGACCTCTACGAATTCTCCTGGCGCTACCAGCTGCCGACGCTGGTGCTGCTTCCCCCGGCCGGCGTCCTCGGCGCGCTGGCGGCGGCGGGCACAATGAAGCGGTGCACACGAATCCGGCTGACGCTGAACCCGAGATCCGGACGCTGGCTAGCAGTGTCCTCTATACCGATCCCTGGATCCGGCTTCGGAAAGACGAAATCGAACGGCCCGACGGGTCCCGGGGCACCTACGCCGTCATCGAGCGGGACGACTTCGCGCTGATCATCCCCGCGGCCGACGGCGGCTTCCACCTGGTGGAGGAGTACCGCTACCCGGTCGCCCGCCGCAGCTGGTCGTTCCCGCAGGGCGGATTCCCCCACGGGGAGACCGGGACGCCCGAGGAACTGGCCCGCAGGGAACTGGCGGAGGAGACGGGATTCCGCGCGGGAACGATCCGGCCCCTGGGCCGGCTGACCGCCTCCCACGGGATGACTACGCAGCACTGCAACCACTTCCTGGCCACCGGCCTCATCCCCGGACCGCCCTCCCCCGAGCCGGAGGAGATCGGCATCCGGTCGGCCTGGGTCTCCCGGGAGGAGTTCGAGCAGATGACCCGCGACGGCCGGATCACCGACGACTCCACCCTGGCCGCCTACGCGCTGCTGCTCCTGGCCGAGCGCCGGGGGGAGGTCCCCGCCCTCTGACCCAAGCGGTAGAGGCCCGTTCCGCTGGGTAGTCCGCACGTATGGCGCAGCGGGAGAAGACCTCCGTGACCGTAGACGGCCGCGAGCTCACCCTGACGAACCTGCCGAAGGTGCTGTATCCCGAGGACGGCTTCGCCAAGGCGGAGGTCATCGACTACTACCAGCGGATCGCCGGCGTGCTGCTGCCGCACGTGGCCGGCCGGCCGATGACGCTGAAGCGGTGCCCGGACGGGACCGGCGGCCAGTCGTTCTTCGCCAAGCACGCGCCGGAGCACCGGCCCGGATGGGTTCGGACCGAGACGGTGGAGTCGGGGGGTTCCCGCGGACGGGGCGAGACCGTCGACTACGTCGTCATGGACGACCTGCCGACGCTGGTCTGGGCGGCCAACCTCGCGGCCCTCGAACTGCACGTCCCCCAGTGGCGGTTCCCGCGCCGTGGCGAGCCCCGGCCCGACCTGCTGGTGTTCGACCTCGATCCGGGCGCACCCGCCACGATCGTGGACTGCTGCCGGGTCGCCGAGGCGCTGCGGCCGCTGCTGGAGGCCGACGGGCTCGCGCCGCTGGCCAAGACCTCCGGCGGGAAGGGCCTGCAGCTGTACGCCCCGGTCAGCGGGATCACCTCCGAGCAGGCGAGCGTCCAGGCGCACGAATACGCCCAGCGCCTGGAGAAGGACCAGCCCGGCCTGGTGGTGTCCCGGATGACGAAGTCGCTGCGCAAGGACAAGGTCCTCATCGACTGGAGCCAGAACAACGGCGCCAAGACCACGATCGCGCCCTATTCTCTGCGCGCCCGGACCCATCCCACCGTCTCGACCCCGGTGACCTGGGATGAGGTGGAGTCCTGCCAGGCCCCGGAGGACCTGTTCTTCACCGCCCCCGACGTCCTGGCCCGGGCCGGCGAGTCCGGCGACCTGTTCGGGCCGCTCCTGGCCTGAGGCGGCTCACCACTTCTGACGGGTGGCGTAGGAGGACCGGCGGATCCAGCCGGCCTCTACCGGATGCTCGAACACCGACTGGACCGCGACCCGGCCGGGTCCGTGGAGCCGGGCCCAGACGTGGCGGTAGCTCAGCCGGTTGCCGAAGACGGACATCCCGTGGTTCTGCGGGTACTCCAGGTGCAGGTTCACCTGGACCGACAGGTCCCGGTACAGCAGGGCGCTCGGCTGCACGAGCAGCGACTCGCCCTGCCGCAGGTCCCGGATGAAGGTGTTGCCCGGGGAGTGCAGGAGCAGCAGGCCCGGGCCGCCCTTCGCGGAGAAGACGTCGGCGAACTGGCCCATGGGGTAGTGCATCTCGCTGTCGTCGCCGGAGCCGGTCTCGTACCAGATGCCCGTGGGCTGCCAGTTGTAGGTGACGTTGTGCGTCGCGCACAGGAACCGGTGCTCGCGGACCCACATCGACTGGCCGTGCTGCAGCGGAATCGCGATGACCTCGCCCGCGTGATTGTCCGACAGCGCGAGACGGCCCGGGCCCCGTCCCTCCACCATGATCACGGGCAGGCCCGCCAGCGCCCGCTTGAACCCGCCCTTCAGCGACATGTTGGCCAGGCTGGCCTGCGGGTCGGTCCACAGCAGGACGTGGTGGGAGAAGTAGATCATGTCGTCCGGCGCGAGGCTGAACTCGGCGGCCGGGACCATCATGCCCGTGATCTGGCAGTACGACTGGCCGAACTGCAGGCGCGCCATGTCCCGGATGGGCGGCTGCTCGATCCAGCCCGAGTCGGTGACCTCTTCGCGGATGTCGGTCGGCGCGCCGCACAGCGGGCAGGTCCCGGACGACGGGTCGCTGGGCTGGCGGCAGTAACGGCACACGTAGCCGACTGTTTGCTGGCTCATCGCGGCTACTCGCCCGCCGCGTGGTGGACGTACATGGACTGGATGCCGATCCGTCCGGGGCCGGTCATCTCGGCCAGGTACATGCCGTGCCGCAGCAGGCCGGTCTTCAGCGGCATCTGCACCGCCTGCATCGTGACCGTGGAGTCCTTGTAGAGGAACCCGCCCGGCTCGACCAGGATCTTCTCGCCCGGCGCCAGCATGCGCTCCAGGACGTTCCCGTTCCCGTGCAGGAGCAGCAGGCCCGGGTACTGGGCGGTGACGAACCGGTCCATGAACATGCCGCTGCCGCCGTGCAGGATGTTGGCCAGGCCCTT
>Ga0131853_10003277_pt1 | contig 29060 bp, 31 predicted proteins | sample TergutLab28metaG_FD_92764 | JGI IMG/M metagenome (GOLD analysis project Ga0131853, IMG submission 92764) | Labiotermes labralis P1 segment gut microbial communities from Petit-Saut dam, French Guiana - Lab288 P1 (version 2) (version 2) | ecosystem: Host-associated > Arthropoda: Insects >... | reverse complement strand
CGAGATAGCGCGGTTCATTTGCCAGCGACGACAGTTCGACCAGCGCCGAAGCCGTGACAGCGGCGGCCGATGCATCGCGCGAAGTGTCGGGAATGTCGGGAGCGTTGAAATCCCAGTACGGGATCAGATCGTCGGGCATATTCGGATGGCCGAGCATAAAGTCAGCAATCCGGCGTGCATGGTCCAGATATGCCCGATCGCCCGTCTCGCGGGACATCATCGTGTAGCCGTACAGGCCCCATGCTTGTCCGCGCGCCCATGACGAATCGTCCGAGTAGCCCTGCCATGTGTGTGCACCCACCCGCTCGCCGCTCTCGCGGTCGTAGTCTATCACGTGATAGCTGCTGGCATCGGGACGAAAGTGGTTTGCGAGCGTCTTGTCGGCATGTGTGACGGCTATCTCATGGAATCGCGGGTTGCGCGACTCGCGCGTAGCCCACGTCAGCATTTCGAGGTTCATCATATTGTCGATTATCACCGGAAACTGCCACGTGCCGAAATCCCACGAACGGATAGCGCCGATCGTGTGGTTGTAGCGCGATGACAGCGATTCGCTGCCGGTCATTATGACCTCTTTATATGCGGGGTTTCCCGTAAGTCGGTAAGCATGACCGTAGCTGCAAAAAAGCATGAAACCCAAATCGTGCGTACGCGTGTTATATTGTTCTTTTTCAAGCAGTTCGGTGCTGCGTATGGCTTCGGCAAGCAGCTGCTCGTCGCCCGAATATTCGTAGAGATACCACAGCGTGCCGGGATAGAACCCGCTGCACCACCATCCCGTGCCGGATGTTTTGAATTCGCCGTTTTCATAGCTCATCGGAAGTCTGTCGGGCGGCAGCAGCGTGCTCATGTATTTATACTGTTCGATGGCAAGTTGCATGTTCCGATCGATCAGCAGTTCCATTTCCGAGGCATTGTGCCGGTTGCCGCAAGCGGCGAAGATAAGAGCAAAGAATGCTGCAAAGAATAATTTTTTCATAGTTTTATGTGAGTTTTGGTTTTAATTCATTCAATATTTCAACCATCCGTGCGGCGATGCGCTCGGAAGCTCCGGCAGGGCCGACCAACCGACGCAATTTAGCGAAATCTTCGAGCATTTTCTCGCGTCTCTCGCCGCCCGGCAGAATAGCGCGCAACTCGGCGACCGCCTTGGGCATCGTCATGTCCCACTGGATGAGTTCGCGCACCACTTCACGGTCCATGATCAGGTTCACGAGCGAAATAAACCTGATTTTAAGGATGATACGTCCTATGTTCATCGACACATGGTCGGTGCGGTAGCATACCATTTCGGGTGTGCCTATCAAAGCAGCTTCCAGGGTCGCCGTACCCGACGTAATGACCGCCGCCTCCGAGTAAGCGAGCAACTCATATGTCCTGTCGCACACAAACCCCACGTCGCTGCTGCCCACGATAGCGTCGTATTCCGCGCGGTCGAGCCACGGCACGCCCGCGATCACGAATTTGTATTCGGGAAACCGGTGCGCAAGCTCTGCCATGAACGGCAGGTTGTAGCGTATTTCGCTGCGGCGGCTTCCCGCCAGCAGCGCCACCAAAGGCCGGTCGTCGGCGAGGCCGTTTTGCGCCAGAAATTTTTCGCGCGACGGCCGTTTAGCTTTACGCGCTTTAATTTCATCGACCAGCGGATTGCCCTTATATTCTGCCGCCACTCCGCGCTCGGCGAAATAATCGACCTCGAACGGAAAAATTATGAACAGCCGGTCGACGTATTTGCGCAACTGCCGCACGCGGCTCTCTTTCCACGCCCACACCTTCGGCGCGATGTAATAAAACACCTTTACTCCCTTGCCGTGCGCAAATTTCGCCATCCGCAGGTTGAAGCCCGGATAATCGATAAGTACCAGAACATCAGGGCTATACGACATTATGTCGGCCTTGCACTCTCTCAGCTGGCCGAGAATGTCGGGCAGGTGTTTCACCACGCCGACGAACCCGAAGAACGACAGGTTTTTATAGTGCTGTGCGAGGTTCTGCTCGCCGCCCACCGCCGCCATACGGTCGCCGCCCCAGAACCGGAACTCCGCCTGCGGGTCGTTTTTCAGGATACCGCGCATAAGGTTCGCACCGTGCAGATCGCCCGATGCCTCGCCTGCTATGATGTAATACTTCATATTTCAGACAAAAATTGCATTACGTCCGCTCCGTCGGGGTAGTCGAGCAGGGTGGGGGATTGACTGCCGCCGAACTCCGTCGAGCGCGGATGCGTCACGCGGCGACCGACAACGCACTGTATTTCGTCGTCGTGCGCCGTGAGCCATGCGAGCGCCTCCTCCCGTGTGTCGTAGAACGAAAACGTGATTTCCGAAATTGCCGACGGAAACGCTTTGTCCTCACGTAACAGGAAAAACGAGCCGCTTATGTGGTCTATCTGCTGCATTCTGAGCACCGCCGAGCGTTGCACGAAGTTGTTGCGGTATTTATCGTTCGGCATCGGGTGGCGATCCAGCGCCTCGACAAGACGCGCAACGTCATACCCGCGCGGCAACAACAGCTTGCTCACATTGCGGCAACCCAGCCCGGAATATGAAAAAACATCTTCCGCGAGGGCTTCGAGTTCCCCCGTCGTTTCATCGCCCGCAAGCAGCGCGACCGACGTGCGGTTGCCGCGAAAAATCGCCGGAATACCGCCGAACCGCGCGCGAAACACGCGCCACGCATTGTCGCCGCCCGTCGCTATCACCGCGTCTAACGGCTGGTCTGTGTATTTTTCCACCGGAACTTGCGGCCAAACTTCTCGCAGTTGCGCCACGATATAGTCCGTCAGCACGCTGTCTTTCGCCGCCGGTTTATAGCGGCACGCATGACCGGCGGTGAGTGTGCACAGCAGGTCGAAAAATCCGACCAGCGGCAGGTTGCCGGCCATGATAACGCCGACGGTTCGCGGCCGGGCGACAGGCAGTTGCGGGTAGTCGGCCAGCCATTGCTCTAACTTCGCACGTTCCAGCATCCGGCTGCGGATTGCCTCCACCGCCCGCACGATGTCGGCACGCGTGAACCAACCGTTCGCGGCCGTAGCGCGTTCGATAACCGCTGCCGTTTCGTGCGTCGCGCCAAAGTCTTTCAGCCGCTCGCCCAACGCGGCGAATATGTCGGTCAGCTTCTCGCGCGTCATACTCTCCCTAAACTTGATCCTCCGCAAACCACTCGGCGAACGAGTTTGCCGTCTCGTGCAAACGCAGCGAGTGGAGCGCGACGCCTGACGGAAGTGCAGGGACTATCATAGCGGCCAGATGCACAAGAATATTCTCGCACGTGGGCTGCCACCCGACGACATGTATGCGCGTGAAACGACGGCGCAACGCCGCCACGAACTCGGCATCGGCAGGCGTTTCGCGTATAATGAACGAATGGTCGTACACGCTGACCACAAGCTCCTCTATCGTGCGTTTCAGCATCCCGAAATCCGTAACCATGCCCAATTTCGGGTCGGCGGGATCGGCAGACGGCACGCCCTTCACCGTCACGAAAAGGCGGTACGAGTGCCCGTGAATCTCGCTGCACGAACCGTCGTAGCCGCCCAGAACGTGCGACATCTCGAAACTGAATTCTCTGGTCAAACGAATCATATTTTACAATTACGAATTACGAATTACGAATTACGAATTACGAATTACGAATTACGAATTACGAATTACGAATTTTCAATCAATTAATTACTTTGCCGGCAGGTAATTCGTAATTGATTACAGCAGCCCTCGACCGACTTTCGCGATCTTATCCTCTGCCGACAGCCGCTCGATGACCTTATCCAGAATTCCGTTCACGAACGTGCTGCTGCCGCGCGTGCTGTAAAATTTCGCGATCTCGATAAATTCGTCGAGCGTAACTTTCACCGGTATCGACGGAAAGCCGACCAGCTCGGCGATTGCCGCCGCCATTATTATATTGTCGGTGAACGCTATGCGCTCCACGTCCCAATTTTGCGTGAATTCGTCGAGATAGCTCAGATATTCGTCGTAATTACGCAATGTAAGGCGAAGAAGTTCGGGCGCAAAAGCCTTGTCGTCGTCGTTCTTGAATTGCGGCAAAAGCGGAATCTCACGCTGTGTCGGGCGGAATGCGTCGAGCGTGCGCACGACCAGAAAAAGCGCAAAATCGACATCGTCCGCCCATAAAATAGACTGCTCTTCCACCGTTTCCTCGACCGTCTCGTTGTCCTCGACCGTTTGGGTGTAAAAATCTTCAACGAACTGCAATGCTTCGCGATACGACCCGTCGCCCGACGACATATACTTAATATAATAATCGCTCTCGGTCATCGCCGCGTAAAGGCTCTTGATAAGTTCTGGGTGTGTCACCCAGCCCAGCCGTCGCTTTTCGAGCAGGTCGAGCAACGTTTCACTGCGCTCGATTTGCCGCATCACCTCGTTGTCGATGAACTTCGTGTTGGGGTTCAGGTCTTCGGCCGTCGGAAGTTTCTTGCGTCGTCCGAGTTCTATGCGTTTTTCGGCATACCGTGCCACCTCGACGATGAGCCAAAGCATTTGCAGATAGAGGTCGTAGGTGCGGTCGACGCTCGCGATGAGATTTTTTTCCGTCGCGGCAACCGAATCCGATTCCGATTTGAAGTGCGAGTAGAGGGTCTTCATGACCTTTATCCTGAGTAATCTCCGGCTTAGCATAGATGGGTTTTCAGAACGTTTAGGAGTACAAAGTTATAACTTTTTAATAAGCAAAGTGATTCATGCGAGTGCCGCGAGGCACTTTTTTCGTATTTTTGCACAAGCAAAGTGATTCATGCGAGTGCCGCGAGGCACTTTTTTCTGAAATTTGAGACCATGTACGATGTAATAGTGATAGGCGCGGGAGCGGCGGGAATGATGGCGGCGGGTGTTGCGGCGCGAGCGGGGCGGCGTGTACTGGTCGTAGAAAAAATGGAAAAAACGGGACGCAAAATACGCATCTCCGGCAAAGGACGGTGTAACGTTACGAACACCAAGCCACGCGAGGAGTTTCTGGAACACGTGCGCGCCAACGCCGCGTTTTTCGAGCCTTCGCTGCGCTCGTTCGACAATCGTGCCGTGCCGTCGTTTTTCCGCAAGTTGGGCGTGAAACTTGTCGAAGAACGCGGTGACAGGCTCTATCCCGAAAGCGGGAAGGCGTGGGATGTGGCCGATGCGCTGGCCGACTGGGCGAAGGACGAGGGTGACTGCGAGATAATGCTCAACACGCGCGTGGTGGGTCTGGTGGTCGTTGCGGGGCGCGTGCGCGGGGTGCGGATAGTGACGAAAAAAGGCTATCCGCGCAATATAGAGGCTGCGAACGTGATCATTGCGACGGGTGGCGTGTCGTACCCTCTGACAGGCTCGACCGGCGACGGATACCTGTGGGCGCACGACGCGGGGCATCGCATCGAGGAGGTGCGGCCGGCGCTCGTTCCGCTCGTAGCCGGAGGAGATGCGGCAGCCGTAGTGCAAAAGCTTGTGGGCGTGCATCTGAAAAACGTTGCGGTGCAGCTCGTGGTGGATGACGAGGTGGTGCAGGAGGAGTTCGGCGAGATGGACTTCACGGGGCGCGGGCTGGACGGCGCGGTGGTGCTGCGCGTGAGCCGCCGTGCGGTAGATGCGCTTATCGACGGGCGTACGGTCGAGCTTGTCATCGACCTGAAATCCGCTCTTACGCCTGAGATGCTTGCCGAGCGCATCGAGCGTGAGATCGCTGACCTGCCCGAAGACGGCACGTGCGGCGAATTGATGCGCAAACTGTTGCCGCGCCCGATGGTCGAACCGTTCGCGGAGATGACCGGAATCCGCCTGCGTGATTACGTGTCGCGCCTCACCGACGAGCAGCGCGGGCGGCTCATTGCGCTGCTGAAAGAATGGCGGCTGCCGGTCGCCGATTACCGCCCTTTCGAGGAGGCGATAGTCACGGCGGGCGGGGTGTCGTGCGAAGATGTCGATCCCGAAACTTTGCAGTCGCGCCGTGTGCGCGGATTGTATTTCGCGGGCGAAGTACTCGACATAGACGGAGATACGGGCGGGTACAACATACAGATAGCGCTATCGACGGGCAGTTTGGCGGGGCGGCTGAAAGAGTAGTAAGACCATAATCAAATTGCCATCCCGAGCGAGCGCGGTAGCGCGACGAGGGGTCTATCGCTCGTCTTTCTTTTATTTTATAAACTAACGATAGATTCCTCCGCCTGCGGCGTTCGGAATGACATTCATAATTCATTAACTAAATGAGCGGATTCGCAGGTCTTCTGACGCGAGTGATAGACGTGTTTTACGTGCCGCCGCTGCACCACCTTGTGACGCGGCAGGTGTTTCGCTATGCCGTGTGCGGAGCGCTGAACGTCGTGCTGGGGTGGGTGCTGTTCTACGTATCGAATCATTATGTTGTCGCAGGGCGGTGGTTCGACTTCGGTGTGATAACGGTCGCGCCGCACACCGCCGCGCTGTACAGTATCGTGCTGTTCACGTTCGCCGCGGGGTTCTATCTGAACCGCAACGTTGCATTCACGCGTTCGCCCTTGCGCACACGCACTCAACTCGTACGCTATCTCATATCGTGGCTGGGGGCGCTGGCACTCAATCATTTACTGTTGAAATTCTTTGTCGAGGTACTCTACGTATGGAGCACCCCGTCGCAGATTCTAACAACGCCGTTTGTTGTGGTGTACAGCTATTTGATGCAGAAATATTTTACTTTCAGAGGGGCGAGCGACGGGATACAATAGAGATTGCGGGGTCAAGCCCGCAATGACAGTTATCCGGCAGGCTGGAAATCACGCGCGCGAGTTCCATTCGTAGTGGGGCGCATCGAAGCCCAAAAGTGCAACAATGCGTTCGACGACGGTCATGCACAGCGCATCGAGCGTGGCGGGCAATGAATAAAAAGACGGAGAGGCGGGAATGACGATCGCGCCGGCCGACGAAAGCGTGGCCAGATTGCGCAGGTGGATGCCGGAGAGAGGCGTCTCGCGCGGAACGAGCAGCAACGGACGGCGTTCTTTGAGCATCACATCCGCCGCGCGCGTGAGCAGGCTGTCGGATACGCCGCACGCGATCCGCCCTGCCGTACCCATCGAACACGGGACGACGATCATTGCCTCGTAACCTGCCGACCCCGAAGCAGGAGCGGCGAACATGTCGGCGTTGTCGAAACGGCGAATGCGCGGGTCGTCGGTGACTATAAGCTGGCCTTCATACTCAGCCACCGCTACACCATTCGCGCTGTGTATCAGTGCGATCTCCGTTATGGCAGGTTGCCGCAATAGCTCCTGCACGAGCAGGCGCGCATAGACCGCGCCGCTCGCGCCGGTCACGCCTACGACGATCCTTGTGGGGTGGGGTGTCATAATTATGCAAATGTAGAATCATTCGGGCGGATAGCAAAATATTCGATGAAAAACGATACCTTTGAGAAAATAATAAAACTATGAGAAGCAGAATTATATTCGTGGCGACCCTAATGGTCGGTATAGCGATAGCGGCAAGCGGATGCAAAGGGTGTAGAGACAGAGACAGGCCCCCGACATTGCCTGGCTCGCACGGTGCGGCATTCGACGTGATAGTGGTCGCAAACCACAGTGCATGGGACGGTGTGCTGGGCGATTCGGTGCGCTCCGTGATGCGCGCGCCCGTGCCGATGATCAATTCCTACGAGCCGCAGTTCTATCTTATACGCTCGACCCCGCAGGCACATAGCGTGCATCTGAGGCGTCACCGTAATACTATCGTGCTGGATATCAGTCCTGAGCACGCCGAGCCGCGCATGGTAACGGAGAATAACCGTTTTGCCGCGCCACAGATAATAGTTTATGTACAGGGGCCGAACCAGGCCGCGTTGGCGCGATATGTCGGCGAGCACGGGCATTATCTGCGGCAGATTTTTGCCATCGCCGAACGTGACCGGTTTCTTGCGCTCGCCCACCGCTCGCCGGCTGTGCAGTTACAGACTCTGGTGCAGGAGAAATTCGGCTTCGAAATGTCGATACCGCAAGGGTTTACGCTCGCCAACAACCTCGATAATTTTCTGTGGCTGCGGCAGGAATATCCGCAATCGAGTCAGGGAATCGTGATATATACATACCCGCACAGCGGCCCGGAGGACTTCACGTTGGAGGCTCTCATGGCGCGGCGCAACGGGTTCGTCGGTTTGATTCCCGGCGAGGTGGCCGGGTCGTATATGACGACGTATCCCGATTTGGGGCCGGAGATAAGTTCGTTCGGAATCAGAGGCAGACAGTGGATCGAGATGCGCGGGTTCTGGGATGTGCACGGCGACTTTATGGGCGGGCCTTTTGTGAGTTATACGACGCTCGACGCCCCGCGCAACCGCATAGTGACGCTCGATTTCTATGTCTACTCGCCCGACCCCAAGAAACCCAAACGCAACCTGCTCCGACAGCTTGAAAGTAAGGTGCATGGCGTAAGGTTCATCGAAGATTAATTCCTGAATTAAATGGAATATACCTTAGTCATTGTGCTGGCGGCAGCGGCGTGTGCGGCGTTAAGTGTGGCGTTCAACTCGGCACGACAAATCAGGAGGGCAGAGAGAGAACGACGTGAAGCGGAATACGCTGCAAACGAAACGATTGCGTGTAAAACCGATGAGATTACGCGCCTCTCGTCGGAGCTTGCGCGCGCCGACGAACGGTGTGATACCCTCGTCCGGCAGGCGCAGCGTGACAAAGAGGAACTCGAAAAGTTGCAGGCGTCGTTCCGTGCGGAGTTCCGTAATCTGGCCAACGAAATCCTCGAAGAGAAAACCGTGCAGTTCAAGGCCACGAACAGGGAGGCGATGGATATGATGCTCAAACCGTTCCGCGATAATATCACCGAATTTCGCGAACGGGTCGAGAAGATATATTCCGAAGAGAACCGGCAACGCGGCGCACTGCAACACGAAATTCAAAGCCTCCGTGAACTGAACCGCCGCATTACGGAAGAGACCACAAATCTCACTGCCGCCTTGCGCGGCAACTCGAAAGTGCAGGGCGACTGGGGTGAGATGATCCTCGAAACGATCCTCGAAAGCTCGAACCTCGTGCGCGGAATCCATTACACGGTGCAGGAAAACCTGAAAGACGCGGAGGGTGCGAACCTGCGGCCGGATATCATCCTGCGCCTTCCGGAGGGCAAACATATCGTCATCGACTCGAAAGTGTCGCTTTCGGCGTTCGTCGATTATTGCGGCGGCGTGGATGGTAGCACGGAGGAGGATACTGCTCGGCGGCAGCGGCTCGGCGAGCACGTCAGTTCGGTGCGCCGTCACGTGAATGAACTCGGCTCGAAACGCTATCAGGAGCTGTTGGATTCACCCGATTTCGTGATCATGTTCGTCCCCAGCGAACCGGCGTTCATGGCCGCATTGCAGACCGACAGCTCGATATGGGACGACGCATACAAGAAAAAAGTGATCGTCAGCAGTCCCACGAACCTTTTTGCACTGTTGAAAATCGTGGACGACCTCTGGAAACGCGACAGCCAGAGCCGCAACGCCATAGCCATTGCCGACGAGGGCGCGAAAATGTACGACAAGTTCGTCGGGTTCGTCGAGACGTTGGAGGGTATCGGTAAGGGACTGCGCGGTGCGTCGGAGAGCTATGAAAAAGCGATGACGCAACTTTCGACCGGCCGCGGAAGCCTCGTAACACGTGCCGAAAAGCTGCAAAAGCTCGGCGTAAAAGCCTCGAAAGCGCTACCGAAAAGCGTGTCGGCGGCCTCTTTGGAGGAATCTCCGGAGGAAAGCGATGATGAAGGGGCGGAAGATTAGGGAGTTTTTGAGATTGCGGGTCAAGCCCGCTTAGAACGAAATATTATGAAAACCGCTAAACTTTGTCTTATTGTCTTGTCGGCGATATTGTTCTGCGCCTGCGCGAGCACGAGTAAAAAGAAGAGCGAGGTAATGCCCAAATTCGAAGAGCGTGATTGGAGAACTTTTTCGGTATGGGTATCAGATAATATCAACTACCCTAAGGATCTTTACGAGAGTAGTGATGTTATAAAGGTTTCATTCGTGATCGAAAAAGATGGTCGGTTGAGCAATGCCAGAATTCTCCGTAGTACTAACGATAAACTCAATGAACCGGTGGTGTTCGCATTACTTTCGTCACCGCGTTGGCGGCCGGGAAGAATAGACGGCAAGCCTGTCAGGTCAATTTTAGAAATGCCCGTATACTTCCACCTTGGCTCTGTACCACCTGGTCATAGACTAAATACCCACGGAGGAGAATATACTCCCGCACAAATCCAACTTATTCCCCAAAACCTCCATCTGCCATAGCGACTGCTCTATGGCAGATGTGGTCTTACTTCCCGCTACCTGCCTCCGAACGCGAACTCGATAGGGATGAATACCGGTGAGGCGACGGTAAGGTTATTCACCAGAAAGGACGGCCTTATTCTCAGCGATACGGCGCTTTTCCGGTCGCCGATACCGATAAGGTTCATCACGGCGCTGCTGACCGCATTCCTCGTTTCGCCCGACAGCAGAGTGGCGATGTCGAACCCTATGACCAGAGGCAATACATTGGTCGCACCGGCCGGAACATTGAATTGTTTTGCGACGCTTCCGGTGGTGAACTCTACCCCGTCTATCGAAAGTATATATTGCATCCCGTTGAGCAGAGCCGCCGATGCGTTCGGATTGGTAACATCAAGGTTTATGGTCATGTGAAGAGGTATCGATGAGGCGTTGCCCGCGAGCAATGAGGTCGCTCTGGCAATGTTCGTCAGCGACAACCCGTCCGAAACGTTGATTCCCGCCAACGACAGTTCGGTAATAGAATTGAATTCGTATTTGCAGTTCACCATGTTGAACGAACTGCCGACCTGTCTCATCACGTCGCACGAACTTGCCGAAAAAGCGCATACCAGCGCTACGAATATCCATTTTTTCATAAAATCGGTGGTTGTTGAGTTTGTTCGGCAAAGGTAATTATTTTGCGGTAAATAGAGTAGAGGCTTGCAAAAAGACGCTCGCCATCTGTCGCGCGCTTTATGAGCGGCGACAAAAAAGCCACTCGACAGAGTGGCTTTTTGCATCGTTGCTTTTGTGGGAGTTGACGGATTCGAACCGCCGACCCTCTGCTTGTAAGGCAGATGCTCTGAACCAGCTGAGCTAAACTCCCCATTTGCGCGATGCAAAGGTAAACCTTATTTTCAATTTCGCAAACCCTCAGCGCAATTTTTTACCTAAAAAATTGCGCCTGCAAAATATTATTTACTGCAAAACGGCTTGCCCGTGCGCAACATTTCGCGGCCGAAGAAACTGTTAAGATACTTGGCAGCAAGCACATAGAACGTCAGCAGTGAAATTCCCAACTCGGCATATGCCGCTACGAGATGCCAGAAATGTCCGAATCCGAACGACTCCAATGCCAGCCCTTTAAACAAAAGAACTATCAGCAATAGCAAGAAAAACATCGCTTTCGACATCCGTATCGCAGAGATCGTGAAAACGATCGTGAGGAGCATATAGCCGATAAACACTACGCCCAACTGCTTCACATCGGCCGATGCGCTCAGTATCTCGCCGCAACATCCCATGCGGATAAGCCAGCTCACGCCCATGCCGAGCCAGAAAAGCCCGTAGGCTGCGAACGCTGTCGAGCCGAAGAGGTTGTTGTGTTTGAAGTCGAATATCGACGCGATGAGTTGTGCAAAACCACCCAGAAAGAACGCCCAGGGCACTACGAGGCTGAGTCCGCTGGTGAGTCCGAGTTTCTGTGACGAGGCCACGAGCGTTACCAGCGCAAGGCCGAAAAGTCCGAGAGTTGTCGGGTCGGCAACCTCGACTTTTACCTGTTTTGTTTCCATTGTGTTGTAAGTAGTATTTTTGTGATTGTTTGTTCGCGCGCGTGCGTTTTGTATGTATGCGTTCCGCTTAAATTCGCGAAATTCAAAGCGCGAAGATACTACTTTATTAATGAATAACAAACCATAATTATAACTGCGCCAGCGCGATGGCGACGGCGGCTTCCACAATGACGGGCATACGCAGGGCGATACACACGTCGTGGCGACCGCCGATACAAAGCGACTCTACCTTGCCCGTAGTCATATTAACGGTGTGTTGTTCGCGGGCGGTGCTTGACGTGGGCTTTACAACAATGCTGACCGTCAATGGATTACCATTCGTCAGGCCGCCGTTTATGCCGCCCGCATGGTTTGTCGCCGTGCGTCCGTCGGGCGAGACGATCGCGTCGTTGTGCTCCGAACCGAGCATCGTTGCCGCCGCCTCTGCCGCACCGAAGCCGACGCTCCGCACACCCGGAATGGCGAATAAAATATGCGCTATGACGCTCTCCGCCGCATCGAAAAACGGCTCACCGCGCCCTGCGGGAAACCCTTCCACCGTGCACCTCACCACGCCGCCCACCGAGTCTCCGGCCATCGCCGCGCGCTCTATGCAGGTGTCGAATCGCCGCTCGTCGGTCTCGTCTCCGATTGCCGCAACGTGCGCTGCGATGTGCACCTCGTCGCCGAGTACGCGCTTCGCCACCACTCCCGCTGCCACCAGGGGAAGCGTCAGCCGTCCTGAAAATTGACCGCCGCCGCGCGGGTCGTTAAACCCGCCGTACCGAACACGTGCTGTCCAGTCGGCGTGTCCCGGACGCGGTTGCGCGGCAAAATCGCGGTAATCATCCGGCCGCACGTCATCATTCCGGAATACTATGGCGAGCGGTGCGCCTGTCGTGAAGCCGTTATAAAGGCCCGACAACAACTCCGGCCGGTCGCTTTCGCGGCGCGCGGTAGTGCCCGCCGCACCGCTCTTGCGCCGCTCTATATCCGTCGCAAAATCGGCTTCCGCGAGCTTCAATCCGTGTGGAACACCGTCTATGACAACTCCTACAACCGGCCCGTGCGACTCGCCGAACAGCGTGATCCTCAGCTTATTACCGAAAGAGTTCATTAGTCAATTACAAATTAGGCGGGTAGCCAGGTAAATCATGCGTGCGTGTCCGCATACCACGATGCGTACATTATATAGTCGCGTGCCGTGCGCTCGATGATCTCGGCGCGCTGGTCGGGGGTGACCTCCCGCACGCGCTTGGCGGGAATACCCGCATACAGTCCGTTCGGCTCTAACACAGCACCCGAAAGCACCAGCGCATTTGCCGCGATGATGCACCCCGTGCCGACCCTTGCATTGTCGAGCACCGTTGCGCCCATGCCGATAAGGCACGCGTCCTCGATAACCGCACCGTGAATTATGGCATTGTGTCCTATCGAGACATCACTGCCTATTATCGTCTGCGACGGGTGCGCCGACTCGCGGTACATCGTGTGGAGCACCGCGCCGTCCTGAATGTTGGTGCGGTTGCCGATGCGTATGGCGTTCACATCGCCGCGCAGTACCGCCCCGTACCATACCGAGCAGTCGTCGCCTATAACCACATCGCCTATAATAGCAGCCGTCTCGGCAAGGAACGTTCCTTGTCCTATCTGTGGCGTAATGCCGTTCAAAGTTCTGATAATTGCCATATTTTAATTGTTTTTCGCTTCCTGCCACCACTCTTCCATGCGTGTGAGAGGCACGTCGCGCAAGGGTATGCCGAGTTTTGCCGCCTGCCGTTCTATGTAGTCGAAACGGCGGATAAACTTTTTATTACTGCGTTCCAGAGCCATTTCGGGGTCTACACCGTACAGTCGGGCGGCATTTACGAGTGCGAAAAAGAGGTCGCCGAACTCGGATTCCAGACGGTCCTGAATTTTTTCGGGAGACGCACATTTTTCACTTGTGTCGCCTGTGACAAACTCCGGTTCGTTGTCACAGGCAAGCTCCGTGCCCACTTCGTCGATCTCCTCGCGCACCTTTGTCCACACGTCTGCCGGCTGCTCCCAATCGAAGCCCGCCGATGCCGCTTTCTCGCTGATCCTGAACGCTTTGACCATTGCCGGAAGGCTGCGCGGCACGCCGTCCAGCACTCCGCGCCGCGACTGTTTTTCTTTGAGCTTCAAGTCCTCCCAATTCTGCATAACCTGCTGAGAGCCATCAACTTGCGTTGCGCCGAAAACGTGCGGATGACGAAAAATGAGCTTCTCGCACAGCGCATCGATAATCTCCGCGATGTCGAACCGCCCCTCTTCCTCGCCGATGCGCGCATAGAACACGACGTGTAGCAACAGATCGCCAAGTTCGCGCTTAATCGCCTGATAATCAGTATCTACGATAGCATCCGCCAACTCGAAAGTCTCTTCTATCGTGCAATTCCGCAGCGACTCCATCGTCTGCTCCCGATCCCAGGGGCATTCCCGTCGCAACCGCGCCAGAATCTCCAACAATCGCCCGAAAGCCTTTGAAGCTCGCTCTATATCAATCATTTATATCTTTTCTTTGTTTACTAATCTGTATATTAGCGATAGATTCCTCGTCGGCACTTACGCGCCTCGCTCGGAATGACAGCCCTCCGGCAGGCTGGAAACCACGCGCGTGTGTCATTACAACACAAATTTACTTAACAACGGCAACCGGAAATCGCTGCCGAACGGGCGCTGCGACAGCCGCAGGGCAGGCGGCGACTGACGACGTTTGAACTCGGCGCGGCGCAGCATTTCCGCGATGCGGTGTACCGTCGCGTCGTCGAACCCTGCACCGATAACCTCCTCAGGCGTTTCGCCATTTTCAACCAAGCGCGTGAGCACGGCATCCATCACCTCGTAGGGCGGTAGCGAATCGCTGTCGAACTGGTCGGGGCGCAACTCGGCCGAAGGTTCTTTTAGTATAATATTCGAAGGTATCACCTCGCGCTCGCGGTTTATGTAACGCGCAAGGGCGTAGACCTCGACTTTATAAAGGTCGCCGATCGGCCCCAGCGCGCCCGACATGTCACCGTAGAGCGTGCCGAACCCGACGGCCGCCTCGCTCTTGTTCGACGTGTTGAGCAGCACATAACCGCGCTTGTTGGCGAGCGCCATCAGCATCACGCACCGCAGTCGCGACTGGATATTCTCCTCTGTCGTGTCGAATGCCGTATCGCCTAATATCGACGTAAGACTCTGAGTAACAGCGTCGAACGCCGGTTCGATAGATATTATTTCATACTCCACGCCGAGCGTGCGCGCCATCTCGATGGAATCGTCCACCGAATGCGTGCTCGAAAATCGTGACGGCAGCATCAGAAGTTTCAGATTTTCCGCCCCCAGAGCCTCGACCGCCAGCGCCAGAACTACGGCCGAATCGATGCCGCCCGACATGCCGAGACATGCCTTGCGGAATCCGTTCTTGCGGAAAAAGTCATTGATTCCCAGACGTATGGCATTGTATGTGTTTCGCGTGCGGTCCTGTCGCGGCAGTTCTATCGGCGGCTGTATCGCCGTGTCTATAAGTGCGAAATCTTCCCCGAAACTTTTCAGCACGGCGAGCGGATGCCCCGTGCCGTCCATCACGAACGACGTGCCGTCGTAAACCACGTCCGACTGTCCGCCGACCTGGTTTACGAAGACTAACGGTTGCCCCGCAGTGAATGCCATCGTACGCCCTCGCTCGAACCGTTGCTCGATGCGTCCGCGCGCAAAAGGACTCGATGCGACCACCACCACCGCGTCTGCGCGCTCTGTCGCTCTGCCCTCGCCGCCAACTACTACCGCCACGCGACGGCCGCCGACATTCACTATGCCATTCTTGTATATATGTCTGATTATCTGCCGGTTATCGATGACGGCCACGCCGCTGCCTTCCTGCATGGGCAGCCCTACGAGCGCGGCGATCCCCGTACAGTGCGCCGCAATTTCGCGCACCGCCTCCTCACACGCATCGAGGAAATGGGCATTGCGCGACAAATCGTAGCACGGCGTGCCGCTCACGGCAAATTCCGCAAAGACCGCCAGTTGCGCTCCCTCGCTGCGGGTGCGCACGATTGCGTCGATGATCCGCTGCTTGTTGCCGGCGATGTCCCCGACGATGAAATTTATTTGTGCGACGGCGATTTTCATTTTTCGACGTAAGTTATATCTCGGCAAAAGTATGATATTCCGCGATGAGAAAAAAATTACCCGACTATTGTTTTTTCGATTTTTATACCTATCTTTGCACCCGTCTTTGAGACATTAAGCCGTGTCGGTGCCTTAGCTCAGTTGGTAGAGCAATGGACTGAAAATCCATGTGTCCCTAGTTCGATTCTTGGAGGCACCACTGAAAACGAGAGAATTACAGAAATGTAGTTCTCTTTTTTGTTGCCTAAAAGCGGGGTTTTTGCGGTGGTTTTGCACTCAAAGTTAAACCGAGAGTTAAACCAAAAAACCGCATGAATGCAGGTATTAACATCTTGTGTTACAAATCAAAAGCCCTTGCGGACGGCTCGCATCCATTAATGATAAGGGTATGTAAAGACGGTAAAAAGAAGTATCTGTCTCTCGGAATCTCCGTTTTGCCCCAATTCTGGGACTTTGAAAAGAACCGCCCGAAGCGTAACTGCCCCAACAAAATGCAACTCGAAAAACTCATAGCAGACCGTAGCCGTGAGTATGCAGAGCAAGTAATAGAGTTCGCCACAGAAAACAAATCATTTACCGCAACCACTCTTGTAGAAAAGGTTAGCAAATCCGTCGTAAAGCGTACTGTTGGAGCATTCTTGCTTGCACAATACGAGGCTCTGAGGAAGCAGGGACGAACAGGGTATGCAATGACCTATCTGGACGTGTATAACTCGATGGTTAATTATAATAATCATCTGGATATATACTTTTCTGATATTGATGTGACGTGGCTTAAAGAGTACGAGGCATGGCTACGCTCCAATAGCTCTGCCGAGAATACTATCGGCAAGCGTTTCCGAACACTCAGAGCTGCGTTCAATGTGGCAATTGAGCAGAACATAGTTAAGCCTGAATACTACCCATTTAAGGCTTATAAGGTATCGAAACTCCAACAAGCGACTGCAAAACGGTCAATCTCTAAGGCGAATATCGAGATAGTGCTTGCATACGAGGGACATACTCATTACAGCCGTTTAGCAATCGACTTGTTCACATTTTCTTACCTGATGGGAGGAATTAATTTTGTGGATATGGCATACTTAACAGAAAGCAATTTTGTAGATAACAGGCTGATATATATGCGAAAGAAAACAGGGAAGCTAATCCAGCTCCCTATGCGCTCCAAAGCAATAGAAATTATTGGCAAATATCATAGTGCCGAAAGTCGCTATCTGTTTCCTGTTCTTTCCGATTTCCACAAAACCGAGCAGAGCCAGCGTAATCGAATCCACAAGGTCATTACCAAAGTGAATAAGTGCCTGAAAAAGATTGGTAAAGAGTTAGAAATCCCTATCGACCTTACCACCTATGTAGCAAGACATTCTTATGCAACAGTTTTGAAACGAGCGGGCGTAAGCACGTCAATAATTTGCGAATCATTAGGACATTCGTCCGAAAAGGTAACTCGGATTTACCTTGATTCGTTTGAGAATAGCCAGATTGATAAGGCTATGGAGAATCTTTTATGAAATTTGTACATCCTGTTTTTGTTTTATATAGCGACAGGATGTACATTTTTTATAGCTTTGTACATCAACTGTTAAAACTCGGCAGATATGAACGATGATTCTGTAAAACACGTGCCAATTCGGGCTGAAATGGAAATAGACCTTGATGCCATACGTAGTATGGAGAGAGGAACTATAATAGACTATGAAAAACTACCAAACTTGGTCTATGAGATAGACCTCGATGCTCCAACAATGTTCAGCATGGTTAATGGAGCTATGATAAATCCTGCAAAATCACAAGCGTTTGTATGTATTGACAACACAAATGACGATGGAAGTGTTTCCGCTTGGACTATGAAATTGGAGCAGGGAGATAAGTTGGGTGATTTTATGGACAGAGTGCCTTTCGGAATACTCAACAAGACAATAACAGGTTTAGGAGCTACTACTTTGGAATTACGTACGCAAGCGAGGGATTCTATTATAGTAGTGCCCACCAAATCGTTGGCTTATAATAAGCATATCTGGGGAGAAGATAAATTAGGCGAGGGAAGTTCCATGTATGTAGGGAGCGCCATGAAAAACATTCGGACAAGTGTCGCAGTGAAGGATATAAAGCGTTACATTGAAACTGATAATGGTAAAAAGAAGAAACTTCTTGTAGTTGCTGACAGTCTGGAAAATGTAATTAATGCGATAGGAGAAAGAGTATATCACGACTATTTCCTTATGGTAGATGAGATAGATACGATGCAATCGGATAGTCCATACAGGCCGAAACTTGAAAAGGTAATGGATTATTATTTCAAATTTGACCGAGAAAACAGGAGTTGCGTTTCAGCGACTTTAAGGCATTTTTCCAACGAAGCCCTATCGAAAGAGTCGTATATAACCACAATTTATGAAAATCAGCCAACACGCGACATAGCTCTTATTCACACCAATTACGTTGATGATGTGGCAATTGGCAAAATAAACGAATTGTTAAATCAAAATGACGAAGACAAGATACTTATAGCGTATAACTCCATTGACGGCATATTGAATATTATAGGACAATTGGATGAAGCAACACAGGCAAATTGCGGGATACTTTGCAGCGAGAGGAGCTACAGCAAAACCTCTGATTTTCTTGGAGATGCTGCGATTGACGGAGTGCTTGATGAAACTAACCATTTGCAAAAACGGATAGTGTTTCTGACCTGCTCATATTTTGCGGGAATAGACATCGAGGACAGGTGTCATCTGATCTCCATTTCAACACATAATCAGCCTTACACCCTATTATCAACAGGCAGATTGGCGCAAATAGCAGGAAGATGCCGAAAAGGATTGCTATCCGAGCACGTCATATATGACACCAGTCCATTAGGAAGTAACATTACTGAGGAAGAGTTTGGAGAGCGGCTATTGAATAAAGCAGGGAAAATCTCTCATGTGATTAACTACTTAAACGATCTGTCAAAAGGAGATGAAGATTTTGCCGTATTCGGGCAATATGCGGAGTCATTTTTGAAATTCAAAGCAAAGGGTAAAGTTGCCAAAAGCTATCCCGACACAATTGTCAGAAAGGATATTGAGGGGTTTTATGTGCCAGCGTTTTTCAATATTGACGCTATGTTGGAGAAATTCAACCTGCATCACGAACTGTATTTTGAGAGAAATGCCTTATTAAAAGCGTTGAAAGAGGACAACCATAAAATCACATTTAGATTACGGTATATCAGAAAAAAAGACCACAACATTGAAGCATTGGGACATATTAAAGATAGGAACAAGGAGCGTCTGGCAGAGAATCTGCAAAAAGCCAAGCAGGAAGTAATGGAGTGGCTCGAAAAAGGTGGAGAGTATTGGCGCGAATTTGAGGACATCAAAAGAGCAGAGGTAAAGGATAAAGGGGTAGAAAAGCTATACAAGCGCTTTGGGAAATTCTACGGATATATTGACCCAGTATTCCTGTTGGATAAGCTCGTTGAAAATCACGAGACCAAAGCATTCTCTAAATTTAATAATGCACTTGTTTTCTGGTTATTAGAAGAAACCCACCCATTCAAAGCCCATGTGTTAGCCACGTTTCAGTATCACGCATTGGCTACAATGAAAGGAGCAAAACCAGGGATACGTGTCACGACTGAGCGGAAAAAGGAGAAAATGGCTGAAATACTGAGATCACAGCTAACTCTGACAGTAAGCCCTCAATGGGCATCCGAATTTTTCTCATGCCTTTTCGAGACCACGCGCAGTGGCGGTACAGATAAAATAATCGGGTTAAATCCCATAGGATTTCCAGAACCGATACAGCACTTTGGCAGAGATGCTCAATTACTGCGACTACTCGAAATACCCTATGAACCATAATTTATCCAATTTTGTACATCCTGCATGTATTACTATATAGCACAGGGTTGTACAAATTTCTACTTCGTAGACGCAAAAGTAATCGTGCCACTTTATCCATCCCCCAGCCCATTCCTGTATAGGTTTGGGCTTTTGTTTTGTGGCAGATATAAATATTATAGCTGTTTTTACTGTTCTGAGCGTTAGCCAGTATAATATAATAGGTATTGTAAATAATAGATAAAGCATTGAATAACAGGATAAAGCAGAGTTTTTGAGTGAATACTTCGGGTTTTTCTGAATTTCTGCGAATTTTTCAAGAGCATTCCGAGAATTTCCCAAAACATTTGAGATATGTCTGTGTGTCAGATAAACCATCCACACCCTCCCCATTCATTGGAATTGGGGTATGACTCCCCGATGGTCTAACTTGATAAAACACAACGACATGGACAAAAATCTCAAATTCTTGCAGACTATGAGCATCGACGATTTCAAAGCTGCAAAGGGCGTGGACAAAATCGAACTCCTGCAAAGCGACATCTCAGGCAAATCTTTCTTTGCATACGGCTTTGAAAAAGGAGCTTGCTCACACAAGGTTCTGACAGGGGAACTGACCAATCCCGTTATCTCACAAGTATGTTCCGCTGAAACAGGTGAAACATTCTATCTCCTGCACCAGAAAGGAGAGGGAGGAGCAACTTTGCTGGGGACGCTGTAAATTGTTAGAACAGGAGGCTATCTGGTTTCCTGTTCTTTTTACATGAATTTGCTCAAAACCGTAGGGTTCGTAATAATGTTAGCAATAATATTTGAGGCCGTATCAATTCCGAAATTCTTTATCTTTTCTATTATTTTAGGCTTGGCTTTATTTATATCTCGTTCTTTTTGAACAATATCCGTCAATTCTTTATACTGCTTCCCAGTTAATTCATCTTTTATTGAATCAATGAATACTTGAAGCACCAACACAGTGCTTTGGTCTTGGTTTTGATGCTGATTTTGGTTCAATGTTATACTAAATGCCGCTGTATCATGTGCTTCCTGCATGTTTTTACTGGATTTTTGGCTGACTTTCGGAATTATTTTGCATGATTCTAATATGCCTATCAACTTATCGAAATCACTTGGACTAAACCTGCTTTTTTCAAATATTTTTACAGCATTTTCAAAATCCGAAATACATCTATCTTCTTTAAAGTTGCAGCCGAGAAATCTAATTGTTTTATTTTTCCAAACTTCATATTTGGGGTTATCTTTTATAGCATATACATGAAAATTGCGCCACGTACCTTCAACAGGAGGCACGTATTTTATGCTGTCTTTTATTTCTTTCCCTTCAACAATTAGAGTATCCAATGAGATTTCCATGCTGTTTGAGTTACACTTTTCACAAAGATAAGCATTTTTAACACTAAAACACACAATATCATGCAATTACGTCAATCATCAAGAACACAAGTCAAGATCAAGTTGGCTTTACAGGGCTGTGCAGGAAGCGGCAAAACAATGTCTTCCCTACTCCTTGCATACGGTCTGACCTCAAACTGGAACAAAGTAGCTGTGATAGACACCGAGAACAGTTCCGCTGACCTCTATGCTCATCTGGGTGGCTACAATGTACTCTCCCTTTCCGAGTATTCCCCAGAGAAGTACATCGAGGCTATCTCCGTATGTGAAAAGGCAGGAATGGAAGTAATCATAATCGACAGTATCTCTCACTGCTGGGATTATCTGTTGGATTTCCACGCAAACCTGCAAGGCAACAGCTTCACCAACTGGGCAAAAGTGACACCGCGTCAGAATGCCTTTGTTCAGAAGATATTGAGCAGCCCCTGCCATATCATCTGCACCATGAGAAGCAAGCAGGATTATGTCCTCAACGAGAAGAACGGCAAGATGATCCCTGAGAAAGTGGGACTGAAAGCCGTTCAGAGGGATAACGTGGATTACGAGTTTACCCTTGTTTTGGATTTGGATATAAAGCACCATGCCATAGCATCCAAAGACAGGACAGGGCTGTTTATGGGCAAACCCGAATTTACCATTACTCCCAACACAGGCAGGGAAATTCTTAACTGGTGCAACGCCGCATCAGTACCGCAGATTAACCATCAAACACAGCAAACGTATGGAACAGCTCCAATTACAGCAAGTTAGACCGCAACAGCATAATCCCTATGCTATTACTCCTGCGACTATTCAGGAAGTACGGACAGCAGAGGGAACTGAGGGAGTATATGAGGCAGAACAAGAGGAAGTGGGAACTGCATCATTGGTGAGTTCTGCTAATCAAACGAGAAAGCCATTTATCGAGGCTAACACCAAAGAGGCTACAATGTACCATCTGAGAAACGATTGCATAGTGCCGGTTTTCTCAAAGGACAACGAAATAACCATCTCTCACAGCAACTTCATAGAATCAGTCTGGGAGAGTGTAAGCAGGCTGTTCCGCAATGAAACCATCTCTGAGCCTGACATAAGAGTGTCTCACGTGATTAAGGGCAGAACTCCCGAAGCTATCCATAAGCCCGTAAAAGAACTTATAGATGCAGACAAGACCATTTACTACGAGAGGATGATGTTCTGTATTGAAATACCGAGTATTACAGAGGATATTTGTGGAAACAGGCTGAATCTGACCATAGGAGGAGTAAGAAGCTACAACAACGAGAACCTTTACAGCAAAAAGGGTTTGGAAAAATTCAAGGTATTCATAGGCTTCAAGAATATGGTCTGCTGCAACATGTGCATATCCACCGATGGGCTGTGTGAAGAGATCAAGGTCACGAACACCTCTGACCTTATGGCAAAGGTTATTGAACTGATCGTGAGCTACAATGCCAAAAGGCATCTGGACTTGATGCGTTCATTCCAAAACTACTCTCTCACGGAAAGCCAGTTTGCTCAGTTTTTAGGAAAATCCAGACTGTATCAATGTCTGCCCAATGAGCATAAGAAGCTCCTGCCCTCATTCCTTATGACCGACACCCAGATAAACCTCGTGGCAAGGTCATATTTCCATGACGAAGACTTCGGAGTGGACAGAGCAGGCAGTGACCTCTCCATGTGGAAAATCTACAATCTTCTCACAACCGCAAACAAAAGCAGCTACATAGACAACTTCTCTGAAAGAGCCTTGAACGTCACTAACATCGCTGAGGGAATTACAAGAGCCTTGCAGGGAGAAAGCAACTACTCGTGGTTTATTGAGTAGTGCTGTCGAATTTTTATTGCAGGCTCTATAAGGAAACCTCTATGAAATTATTCGACAGATTCGTTTCATAAATTAAAGACAATTTCACCTTTATATAAATCATAGGGTATTTAATCTATCGAATTATATATATGAATACTTTCATTACTCAACTCCCCCCCCATCCCCATTATGATGGGAAATATGACAAAAGGCTTTGCACACTTATTTATATAGAAATACGCAAAGTAAGTGTGCAGGGGGAGTGAAGGCGGACATATCTCAAAATTACACAAAACAAAGTTTACACCCCTATCGGTTTTCAGAAAAGATAGGGCTAAATTTGTAACCGCAACAGCCCTAAAAGAGAAGAACAACGCTTGTAAGTGTCAGATATTCTACATACTTTTGTAGAGCATCTCGCAAGAGACGCAGACATATTTGAACACGGAAAGTGTTTAGCTTTATTCTCGTAGAGAAATCTGGTAAATTTTTTTATGCGATGAGAATAAGCCAACTCTCTCACGTCATTACGGCGTGGGGCTGTTGCTTATTTTATCGCAGGGCTTACCAGAGCCTCTCTATAAAAATAAGTCTATCAGTCCCCACGCTTTCTTTATTGTGACTAACTCTGCTCGGGGCTGGCGGGGAGTTGCTGTTTCATATGGCTAAGACCGTTACCGTAGCTAATCTGAATAACGGAGAAATTGAATTAACTCCGCATGGCATTAAATGCCGAAATATAACTGCATTACACAAGAAAAGCGCAGGATTCCTTATTACAGAGGAAAGCCTTGCTTCATCTCGCTGTTTGTTGGAGGCGATTATTTGCGAAAGCAAAATAGGGTATATAGATAAAGATGCCTCCATAATAATCGAACCTCAATATGATGCTGTTCGTGGTGACTTTGTACTTCCCTCATCATTAGTTTGTGTGTTGAAAGGAGGCAAATGAGGCACTATTAATTCTGCTGGCGAGACTGTCATCCCTTTTCAATATAAAGAGTTATACCCATTCACTTGTGGTCTTGCATGTGCGCAAGATTTCAACTATCACTATGGCTATATAAATGCCCTAAATGAAGTTATTGTGCCGTTTGGACTATATGAGTGGATTGATGCCAGCTATACTGCCATCAAAAGCATTTTTGCAGGTAGATATTTTGATTTATCTACAAAAGGCTGTGCACGTGTTAAGCAAAATGGGAAATGGGGAATTATTGATAGATCAGGGAAGATTATAGTGGATGTAAAATACGATAAAATATGGACATTATCAAGCAAATACCTCTCTGCTCTTCATGCAGAAATTGACGGAAAAATAGAACGCATTAATTTGCTTAATCTGATAAGACACGATATCCCTCGATGTCAGACCCCTGTTATTGATAATAGTCATAATTCCATAAATGACTATCACGATGACGATCCTTACGGCGATATTCAAGCATATAATGGAGGATTCAGTAGCGATGAGGTCGAATCTGGGATAGCCGATGCTTTTGAGGGAGATTACGATGCCTACCAATCATGGAGAAATAACTAAAAACCAAAAACTATGAAAACACGATTTTGCAAACTAATGACTTTTGTCCTACTTGCTATTACCGTTATCGCGTGTGGCAAAGACAATGACTCTAATTCAAATAGCTCACTGCCTTCTTTGCCTCCCATGACCGATCCAAACGATGTGTGTACGGCTATGGATGATCTGAAATTCATGGAGTATTGTTACAAGCACTTCGATGTAAACAAGGACGGCAAGGTATCTCCCTCTGAGGCTAATGCAGTGTTGGAAATAAATGTACAAGGACTTGGCATTCACTCACTCAGAGGGATTGAATATTTCCAAAATCTGAAAATATTGGATTGTAGCAACAATCAGCTAATAAGTTTGAACGTAGGCAGGAATACTAAACTGGAATTGTTGGTGTGTTCTGGCAATCAGCTAACAAGTTTGAACGTAAGCAGGAATACAGCACTTACGAGTTTGTATTGCATGTGGAATGAATTATCCGCCACAGCACTGAACAATTTATTCGAATCATTGCACAGTAATAATCCCCCAAGCGGTAAAACAGTACATATATGGGGTAACCCCGGAACTGATACTTGCAATAGAAGTATTGCAACAAATAAAGGATGGCAAGTATTTTTGCAGTGGTGATGAGTGGCAATCTATCTTTCCCTCTCTCCTACGGACTGAAAAGAGCCAATCTCCCTCTCATTCTCGTAGAGATACAAGACAAGAGCTTGTGCTTCCTTTTGGATACAGGCTCTAACATCAATATGATCGACGACGCCGTTTATGAGCATTTCAAAGATGCAGCAGAGCAAGTAGGAGAATTTACCCATTTCGGGATTGAGGGAAACAGCGAGCAGGCAATAACCGTTAAAATACCGTTCCTATTTGAGGGATGTACTTTTGCTCCTGTCTTCTCTGTGGTGAATCTGGGAAATGCTTTCTCAAAAGTTCACGAAGAATGCGGCATACCAATAAATGGACTACTTGGGAACAAGTTCTTCATAGAGCATGGATGGGTGCTGGATTTTGAGAAACTGGAATTGTGTTGGCAATAAGGCGGTTAAGTGTAAATATTGCAAATCCTAACAAAGAAATTAACATCAGCAAAGAAAAACAGTTATGAGAGCGAAGAAAACCACTAAGGCTTGTATAGATAAGGATTTAGGGTTGCCGACTGTTTTTGTCAGGCTTAATGGTGCAGGGTTTGGATTCACATTCCTTATTGACACAAGCGTAAGGCACAATCTCATTGACCCCTGTTTTTTCGAGGAGTGGATAAATTCTGCTCTTATCCCCGCCATTGAGAACTCCGAGTGCATTATTGAGCATTATCCTGTATTTCCTCCTCCTCACGAGAAAAAGGGAATAAAAAGGATAGTCTGCAAAGATGGAATAAAGAGAGTTTGCGAAACAGTTAAACTCGATTTCACCATTGACGAGCGTAAATACTCGGAGCTATTTGCCATTGACCCAAGTATGTGCCAATATTTCAATTCAAGGAAGTCCAAGCAAATAGCAGGAATATTGGGCAACGACTTTCTCAAAAAATATAAATGGATTTTGGATTACTCAGAAAAATTTAAGACTATTGATAGTCCCGAAATTCGTACAACCTAAACCATAATCTTATAGGCGAGGGTTGTACATTTTATGAGATTTGGATTACTCTGAAAAGTAATTATACAACACAGTAATTATTAACCATTCTCGAAATAAACATTGAGTTAAACCAGCAGTTAAACCGAAACTGCGAAATGAAAAATCGGGCAACAATCTAATCGCGTAAGGTACAGTAGCTCAGTTGGTAAGAGACAAAAACGTGAGCTTTTGCACCCGTAGGAGCAATGGACTGAAAATCCATGTGTCCCTAGTTCGATTCTTGGAGGCACCACTTTCGGATAACCTAGATCCCTGAATTTCAACGGAATTCAGGGATTTTTCATTTTGGTTCAAAATCAGAAAATAATTGGATATTGTATGGATTCAGGCCGGATAAGCGATTCGGCTATTTAGAGTATCCGAATTGAAAATTTTTGGACAAAAGAATTATATTTGCGGAAATTATAGTCATCGTTGACCCTTAAAGATAGCGTTATATAATGTCTTTGAGAAATCCCGCAGATAGTATAAGCCTCCAAGATATTTCCGTCTTGTTAAAGAAATTTAACAGGAGGGAGATAGAGGCATTCGGGTATATTTATGACTATTTTTATAGCGAACTGACGTATTACACGATTAAGATATACAAGGATACCGGCATAGATGCGGCCGACGTTATACACGATATTTTCCTGAAAGTCTGGCACTCTCCGAAAAAGGATTTCTCATCATTGGAAGAAATAAAATTCTATATGATGGTATCTATCAAGAATAGCCGTAAAGCGCTGACGATACACCAGAAGCATATCGACCGGTATGCCGATGCCGTGCGAACGGAGCGGGACCAGTTCAAATTGGATATCATTGAAACAGAGATATTTTCCGTGTTTAATTATGCTTTGGGCCTGCCCCCCAAAGAAACGGCCGAGATATTCAAACTGTTTCTGGAAGGATATACCGCAGAGGAAATAGCCTGGAAGACCGGCAAGACCGTAAAAGCGATTTATAACCTGAAATCCAGGACATTGGCGGGGTTGAAAAGACAACTGTCCCACCACCAATTTTCCATATTGTCCCTGCTGCTGTTTTAGTCTCCATCTCCCTTTTTTCCGAAAATCAATTTCTCCGGGAAATTTCCGGCGTTCGATTTTTTTAGTATAAAAAGGACGTTAAATACCGGAATATGAGAAATAGATCATCTTACATCGACAGCGATTATCGGGCAGCGGAAGATATTGCCAAAGAACTGTCCGAGACATTCTTTTCAAATAAAAGCATTAAGGAAAATGCCTTCTTGTCCGATTTCTTCGACAACGACCCTTTGGCCGGTGATGTTAAGGATATGCTCACATCTGCCGAAGACAGTCAGAAGATATATGACGAGATGACATCGAGAGAAAAGAACGATGATGTCGGTAAACTGAAAGAGAGGCTCAAATAAGGAAACTCCCCGAATTAAGAAAACAAGGATTCTCCGCAGATTCGCTGCCGCTGCCGGCGTAATCCTGATTGTCGGATCTGCATTACTCATTTTAGATAAGGATCGACCGACGGATATGCCCGTCATAAGCAGGGTAACAGCCGATGCCACTCTTGTGATGCCCGACGGTTCTGTTATAACCCTGAACGAAGCGACAAGGAACAGCCGTATAACGTCGCATGATAATATCGAGATCATCCATGCGGACGATGGCGGTCTTGTCTATGAGACACAGAGCGCCGTTGCAGAAGCAACAACAAACACGACTTTGAATGTCCCGCGCGGGATGACTTTCTATATTGCGTTGGAAGACGGTACGCATGTCTGGCTGAATGCCGATTCGAAACTGCACTTTCCTGCCGTGTTCGGCAAAACCGAAAGGCGCGTTATACTCGAAGGCGAGGGTTACTTCGATGTCAAATCCGACTCACAACGACCGTTTATCGTAGAAACGGCAAATCAACAGCTGACCATACTGGGCACTCAATTCAACCTCTCCGCCTATCCGGACGAGCAGAAAACGCTGACTACTCTGGTGGAAGGCAGCGTTTTTCTGTCCGTCACGGGAGGGGGAAGTACAACTGTTCTCAAACCGGGGCAGCAAGCCGTGTTGTCACCTGAGGGGTTGATCGTAAATGAAGTCAATACGAGAGACATTTCGATATGGCGGGACGGAGTTTTCAAGTTCGATGGGTGTACTCTCAGCGAAGTCTTTATCAAGCTGTCCAGATGGTATGATTTCGACTACACGCTCGACAGTAATGCGGAAAACAGGATTTTCAGAGGGAACATAAAAGTGTATGAAGATGTCTATCCTATTTTCGATGTCATTGAAATGGTGGCACAGGTCGGAATAACGATGAAAGGGGAATCGATAAATATAAAAATGACAAAATAAAAAAGTCCGGACAATTCTCCACAATTATCCGGACGAATGTAAACCCGCCTGCAATAGTGCAGTCGGATCAACCTCAAACGCAGATATATGAAAAGAAATGACTACTACCGCCATTTTCCGGGCAGAAAATGGGGGAAAACGCTGTTTCTTATGAAACTTAGTATCGTGACATTGTTGTGCTCCATAGGCACTATGGTCGCAGCGCCGTCGATTTCACAGCAAACCAGACTGGACGTTTCTTATAATAGGGAAACTCTCGGTTCGGTTCTGAATGACCTGAGCGCGCGTACGGGTTATCAATTCGTGTACATGCAGGATGTCGTGCCGGAGAATGTGCGCGTCACTCTGACAATGGCGAATGCAGAGATCGGAGAAATTCTTGCGGAGATTCTCGTCCCGCATGATCTGGATTTCGCGCTGAGGGATAACATGATAGTCATCACTCCCCAGCGTCAAAACATGCTCCAGCAGCCTGAGCCGACACCGCAGCGCATTACCGTCACCCGTGGGCACTAACGAAAACCCGCAATTTACCGGCGAGTGGTTCTACGCGACCGACATCAACGGCGACAAGATTACCAATCACCAGTGGTGCTGCATCGGCATTCACCCGCGCATTGTGGATTT
>Ga0131853_10003276_pt1 | contig 29061 bp, 14 predicted proteins | sample TergutLab28metaG_FD_92764 | JGI IMG/M metagenome (GOLD analysis project Ga0131853, IMG submission 92764) | Labiotermes labralis P1 segment gut microbial communities from Petit-Saut dam, French Guiana - Lab288 P1 (version 2) (version 2) | ecosystem: Host-associated > Arthropoda: Insects >... | reverse complement strand
TGCTACCAACCAGTGACAGTGCCCCCCCCCCCCAAAAAAAATAAGCCCGTAGACTGAGTGAAACACGCAATACTACACCTACAGGATACACACCAACCAAGAAGAGAGAACACGATAACCTATAAAAAACAGGAACCCCAGATACAAGTAAGTACTAGTTTTCACATATTCTCCCCGTAGCGTCGCACACCAATATTTCCTTAAAGTGCCGCTAGTAATATCCCAAGAATTTCTTACACACTTGTTTTCTCCATCCCACACAGGCGATAACCGGATCCACCAAGAAGGAAGCGACATGCAATTAGGCCAGACCCTTACGAAGATATTCCACGCAGCTTCCCCAGGACGGGAACCTCATTTGTTCTAAGTTTTGATATTACATGGTTATGTACTATTTCAGTGGTTCACCCACACAACCAGTATAGGGGTACTATGTTCCAACACAGGTTTGATGATGAGATCTCTTCATCAACACGCCGTCACGCAAATTATATAGAACAATCTTAATTGTTTCGAGTGGAAAAACCTGATAATAGCCACTGCTGGCCGAAATATGTAGTTTTTTGGTTATTAAGAATATAATATCTGTTAGACATACATAGTTGTGTTTTTGACTGATACCTTATTAGTTTAACATCATAATGTGCTTCGGTCTTTATGTTTATATTTCGTGTACATAGAGGTCAGGTCGGTCCTGATTTGTCGGGCCTGGGGTTGGCGTGTGAAGGGCAGTGAGCAAAAAATTAGGCTCTAAGGTTGTGGATGATAACCGGGTTGGGTTCAATGTTTAGAGTGTCGTGCAGGTGGGAAGTGGGCATGCGTCTAGAGTAATTACCGATGGCTCGGAGACACTTCGACTGGGTAATTTGAAATTCGAGGTAGTTGCTGGAACATGTGGAACTGCAGACAGGGGCGGCATAAGTAAGGATGGATCGAATGAGTAATTTGTGGAGGGTTAATTCGAGAACGTTGAATTCGGGTGAGGAAGGGGAATATGCTAGAGAGAACGCCTGTTTTTGTTGGCGTTTGTGTGCAAGTGCTGGGTGTAGAGAAGTTTTGAGTCTAGCACAAAGCCTAAATAGCGTACTTGTCGATCCCCAAAGCACAAAGTTGTCATGAATGTGAAGAGGGTCTAGGAAGGGGAAGGGTTCTGCTCTTGAAAAAGAGAATGATTTCAGTTTTGCGAGTATTTAATCGGGGTTTCCCTTTAGTGAAGTATTTTAATAAGGTCATTACAGCTTGACTGACTCTGCAGGAGATGTGTCTTTAGTTATTATTAAGAGAAGAAATAGGAAAGTAAAATGTTGGGTTAATATTAATTACGTTATGAACTTATCGCTCACTGAATACAATAGTGGCACAACCCAAAATTTCTATTTGGAGTTGATATTGCTTCCCTCCTCCGCAATACCATGTTAACCGCGGAAGCCTTTTGAGATTACAAGTAAACACAAAACATAGTTTGAAGAAATATAAGATAACAGAATTTAATCAACACCGAAAGGTAAATATAATAAAAAATGTACCAAATGATCTTACATGATACCCAAACAACCCGGCTACCTTCATTTAAAGAAAACGTTACATACCTCTGTCAATCAGCAATGCATATTGTAGCATTCAACTCAAACATAATACACACGCAGCCAGCACGGGGACCCTTGGCCTGTCTTCAGTACTCGCCAAAAGGAATTTGGAAAGCAAGGCCAGAACCAAATCTAGACGATCTTGACATATCAGAAGACCAAACAAGAGTGAGCCAGAAACTGAGTAGAGGGCATTCGGGTAAGGCAGGACAGAGGAGTGGGGATAGAGGAAACAGGAAATCCACTGCGCACGTCAATACATGTACTATCGAAACTTATGTGCCGGAAGTATTTCAACCACTAACACGGCACAATGCTACAACTGAGCTCAAAAATATAACAACTATATTCCGCAATACCAGCACACTTGTTATGCAGAAACCATTGTTTTCGAATGTGATTGTTATGTTTTCGAGCTCAATCGTAATATTAACTCCTAATGGGCAATTATTGGACTGTGCCACTCTTGCACTCAGTGAGGGATATGTAGGTCATGTAAATGAATAAATATGTACTATGTAAACATTTAAATGTACACATCACACTTGATTCACATACTGAAAAATACAGTTCGCTGTAATTATACATTTAGTTGTAGTTTATTGAATCACGCTGTCAGTAAGTCGACTATGTGGCGCTGAAAGATTAGATGGCAGTGAAAAATGAATTTTAAAACACTGTTCAGGAACTTGCCTCGAAATAGAATATGCCTGAAGGACAGCAAAGACAGTCGGTGTCCCGGGCGAGATTTTAAACGGGGTTATCTACCACAGACTTTCCTGGAAAATTTGTTTGGTAAGAGAACTTGTAGGTTCTCATTATCAAGGCGTCACGACCACACTCAAAAACACCATACTCGGTAGGAATCCTCTGGACGAGTGATCAGCTGACGCAGAGACCTCTACCTGACAACACACAATAATCAGCAAGAGACAGACCTCCAATCCGCAGCGGGATTCGAAAAAGCAATCCTAGCAAAACTTCTGCCGCTGCGATCGGTAGGTTCTCACATATAATGGCTGCAGTTTACGAATTATTGGCCTATTTCACAAAGAAGTCACCTTACAGTTTATTAATACGGTATTTGCAGTAGCCTACATTACAACACTGATTTCGCAGGTCGTGAATTTCTCGTTGCACTTCAGTCGAAGTAATATGTGACAACACGCCTATTAAAAACCAATAGGTTTTTAAGTCACCTTTATAATATTTGTGTATTTTGTCCATAACCTCCGGTCGTGCTACACATAAACTTTCTAACACCTTCTTTTCTCCTACTGTCGATACCATTCGAGTCGCCATTTATGCAGCTGCTTGCAGCTGTAAACACTTGTGGGCGCGTTATCGTAGCTGCGAAATGCGACAGTTACCTTCGTCATGTCTGTTTGTCCGTCCGGCCCTCAGTCCATCCCTTTCTTTGTCCGCATGGAACAACACTGCCCCCACTGGACGGATTTGCATGAAATTTGATATGTGAGAATTTTTTCAAAATATGTTCAGAAAATTCAATTTTCATTAGCATCTGATGAGAATAAAGGGTACTTTACATGAAGGCTTATGTACATTTGTGATCAAATCACGCCGAATTCTTCTTAGAATAGGAAATGTTTCAGACACAAATTGCAGAGAAAATCAAAACAAATATTCTGCATTCAATAATTTTTCTCGAAAATCGTGCCGATCGTGAGATAATAAGGAAAAATATTGTAGAGCCCTACGAGCCACATGTCACATAATATGGCACACGCGAATTGCATTCTGGATACCTCAGGTGACAAACATATATTCAGAACATTTAACACATAGTTTTCCACGGCCATAATGGTTAGCCCTAATGTGACGTTTGTATGTACATTGCCTGTCTTGTTGGAAAGTTATTGTGCACTTTTCGTAAAAACGGGGCTAATGAATATCGAATTCCTGCCTAGGTCCAGTTGCATTTCTGCTGGATCCAGGCTGGTCCTGTATTTAGGCAAGGGTTGAGTTAGCACATGAATATGCGTTATAGATCGTCCATTGCCGGAGGAATACCAGTATCTGATAAACAACGTTTTTTAAAGGTTATTTCTTCTTCATTCAGCGGCGGATCTTGTTCTTCTATATGAATAATTATTGGAAACATTTGTAACCGAAATGGGAGACTTTTAAATGCGACCTACTGCAGTAGTTGCTAGACTGCGGTCTAGCGTAAAATAATTACCTTCTGTCATAGAGAACTTAAGGACAATGGCTGAGATGAGTGTTTATGTTGGCAGGACTGTAACGGGGACAAGATGATTGACTGTGAAGACTTCGCGTTGCTGCACTATCAAGGTGCCGGATGTGAGGGTGATACTGACATGGAGTACGAGGAGTTTCGGACCAAGCTACACCAGTGTCTGGCAGAGGTTGCTGGCTAAGTGTGTCTGTAATTTGGCTGTAAATTGGCTGCGCTCTCAGTAAAGAAATTTTACCATACAAAATGGAAAATTTATGTGCCACAGTTACATCCAAAGTGGTAGACAAATTTTTTTTTTACTTCGCGCCAGGGGTGAATAATTACAGTGGCCTTACGTAACAGAAATTACGTACGTATGTACTTTTAAAAGTCACAATTGATTTCCTCCTTTTTGGGGGGGAGGGGGGGAGGAGGGGATGTGCTTCATAATTTAAAATTTGTTGAGGCCAGAAAATCAAACTTATTCATGTAGAAAATATATTTTACTACCCATTTTGTCGCACCTTGCAGTCTGCTGTCCGGGGCGACCGACTCACTCGCCACCAACCCGTTCTGTGCCCCTGGTTACAGCGCTTCTTCAAACATCCACTTGCCTCACAGGGTACAGAAACATACAGGCATTTCACCCTGACCCATTGAAGGGAAAATAACGCTATAGAATGAGAGTGTGCATATTTCTAATCACTTGGGCGATGGTCGATCTGTGTAAAATCATGCATATCATCGCAGGAAAGATTATTGCTTCGTGGTGGGCACAGGCTTTAGCCATCCGGCGATTATTAAACTCTTAGTAACCTTTTGTTTGTACTATTCATACCGTGCACAATCTTACAACAAATATATCCACCAGGTATTGCACTAAATAAAATACAACATATAACAATTATTAAAACCCCTATGTGTTTCGGTACCCGGGTGTCATCCTCAGAAAGTCATAGAACAAAGCATTATAAGTCCAACACTCATCTCTTGGTCAGAGATGATGAAAATCTGGCACGCGTGCCCAGAATGGCGAGCAGAAGTATTTCCTTTGCAAACGGCATTCATGGCTGTCCCAGTATTTTATTTATTTTTTCCGACCAACATCTCTATATTGTGAAGAATACGTCCATATATACACATATCTGACTGCGTACAGACTGCATGTGAATTGCCGTTGCTACCAAATAGTAATGCGAGTGGACCATTTTTACACAAATCGGGAGGGGTGCGAAGTGTTGACTGGATATTTATTAATTATTTTCTTCCTTATCCCATTCCTCGAGGAGGTATTTATTAGAAATATAATAATGACACTATGCATTAATCATAATATGAATTAAATATTATAGTGTAGTAATTAATAATAATTGTGGAAGTCTCCAAGACCTTATTTTGCTCTGTAAATTTTCCATGGTCACCCGAAAACATTTCTTTGAAATTTATAGACTATTTGGGCACACGCCGTAAAAAAGTTTTGCCATCCCTGGTCTAGGAATTCCACGGCAAAAAATTGATATGTGAAAAATTAGAGTACTGTGATATTAAATTATACAATAGTCAGTAGTTTCACACATAAGTTCGCAGACGTCTACGTTCTGTACGGACTATGCGTACATTCACCTGCCTCGATCGGACTTAATCTGATGCGATTTCGTTCAGGTTGAGTGTGTGATGTGAGTCGGGTCGGACGGTGTGGCGTACGATTTATGTTACGTTCCGTATTGTAGAAACTTGCACTCTGATGAGGTAATGCGTCCCTTAGCCCTACTACCCGGAAGTCAATTAGAACCTTCTCTGTCTCTTTAAGCATACTGTACCGGCTCGTGTGTTAGTAACAACATGGCGCTGTGCGAATCTCTCAGAAATCCTCTGAGATCTCACCGGATGCATTTACGATTTCTTGCAAACATTTCTGTGTATGAGTCAGGCAGTCTTTTCTCTACCGCCATGAAGTGGAGTTGTATCGTCCTGTTACTGCTGGTCACCAGAAGTGAGTTGAATTTGTGGCGTGTAAGCCAACAACAAGGTTTCACTCAGTAAGCAATTGCAACTTAAAAATAGATAAACGTAAGCCATGTGAACGGAAATCCATTAACCCCTTAGCAGTCCAGTTTATTATCTCAACTGTCTGGTCTAAATTAATTTTCCCCCAAATTTCTAATCTTCAAATTACCAAATCAGCCATTAGATGGTAGGAACTTAGTAATAACCAACAAAAAAATTTGTAAATTGTCGATTTGGGCTCGACTATGGATCTTTTACAACGGACAGCGCTGTCGAGTGTAAATCGACATTGGACCATTCACGGTTAATATAGAATAGACGTTTAATTAAGAAATAATTGGTCTTTCTATTCTGTATTTTACACACGTGCGATGAAGATGTAGGAAGTACATTCATCCGGAGAGTTGATGCTCGCCTACCAAACTACACGTTATCAGAACCAGTAAACCACAGTCTGAAATTCAGCGCCACGATATCCCAAAATTACGTTTCCTTTCACGCTTACAAACTACTGGAACACAGCACGTATGTGACTGCTGCGTGATACATACACATTTGCTAATGATTTAGTAACAGTTTCAGCCTACTTGAGCGTACAAATTATACGCCGCTCTTCTCACAAAAACCAAAATTTAAAAAAGTTGAGACGAGTAACTTCCGTAACGTAATATTTTTTTGCCAGTTTTATCATGATGCTATCTATCCCATATTTTCACCCCTAAATAAGACCACACCCTACCCGGATGCCACAGTCTCGTTTGCCAGAACGAGGAATGCACCGCGTGGAGGTGACATTGGGAGTAAAGTGGCAGGAGGTCTAAGGGATGCATCTTATGTGGTTCAGTACGTAGTAAAAAATTATATATATATATATAATATGTCGGACCTTCAAAAAATTAAGAGGACTGACAGAATTCTACCGTAAGTCCCAGCCTGTCCAGAAAATCTGAAGGTAAATTATGTCTCTGTGATGCGTCAGTAACAGACGAAAGAAGGTCCGTCAGTCACAAGTATATTCGGATAACACTTTTGTTATTAACAGACTATTTTAATATGTAAATGACAACACACTATTAATATATTATCCTAGTAGTCTATATGATTTAATATTAATTTAACACAGTTTCGCATTTTAGGTAACAATTCGCTGTGTGTGTGTGTGTGTGTGTGTGTGTGTCTGTATATATATATATATATATATATATATATATATATATATACAGCCCGTGCCTGATGATAAATTGTAAATAAGCGCAACATGCAGCCTCCCCTGCAATGAAAATATTATCCAAATAGAATTTATTGACTGTACTTTATTCATCTGCGTCCTGATAATACAGTCCCGGCATTCGAAGTTCTCGCGGTAGTTGCTGCTAAGACTACTGTCTCCTGGTAAGAACAGCCTGGTAGATCCGTATCTGTAAAGGCAGCATTTTCCGCCCAAATGTGACAAGGCTACGGTTTCACATTCTAAACGACAGAAATATATGTAGCAATAAAATGTTGATGTCTGCAAACATGGGCAATTTGTTGTTTACGTGAGCTATGGCGGCTTAAGAATAACTGTGTTTCGTGGAGTTTGTGAAGTTACGAGGACAGTTATGCTAGTTTTTGTTCATAGCTTGGTGCTGTGGTGTGCTTGGCGCTGCTGGAAGTTCCCATCCCGTCACTAGCTACCCATCCTGCTGATAACGAAAGAAGCGTTAACATTCAACTTGATAAATTACGCTAAAACAGCACCACGATGTGAGGTCATGTTTCCATGTTCGTACGCATGCGTGCATGCACGCGTCACTTTGAACTTATAAAGGAACTTACCTTACTTACTTACTCAATGGGGCAGAGTCCTACTTGAGAAGCTGACCTGTTCTCAGCTGGTACAGAAATTCACCGCATTTTATGGAGTCCGAAAGTTCATAAACGCATTTACAAGTGCCCACCACCTGTTCCTATCCTGAGCCAGATCGATCTAGTCCATGCCCCAAATCCCACTTCCTGAAGATCAATCTTAATATTATCTTCCCATCTACGCCTGGGTCTTCCAAGCGGTCTCTTTCCTTCAGGTTTTCTCGTAATTCGTACTTCTTAATTTCCCACGATTAATAACATCATGGTGAAAGCACCGCCTTATGAGATGGGCTGCAACCTGGCGACAAAATGTTTAGGACCCGGAATTAACATACTGATATCCGAAACGATGCAAATTTTATTGAGTTTCCTTCGTAAAATAAGAAGTGGCGATCAAATGGAGGCCGCGCGAAAATTTATTCAACTTTTGGTTGGTCAGAAATAACACAACTAGATCACCGGAAATACGGAATTTTATGCAGAGATATTTATTTTACACTACCATAAACTGCATGTGGAGTATTGATTACAAGTCAACAATTACAAAAAAAGGCGTATGTCCGAATATTTGAGTTTCTTTCATTTAGAGTATTTGTAGTTTACTTATCGCTGCCTTCAATTACTGAGATTATACTGGGTGATCACAAATGTTGAGATAGGTGGAATTTATTTGCAAACAATTATTTCCAGGTAAAGCATAGAAAGAACCCTATAGACTCTCAAAAGGACGATACGAGAAGGCACCTGAGCCAACCTAAAACTGAACTCACAACGTTACGGCGAAACTAAAACAAGACCATCCTACGACATTCGAAGACAACATAGAGTAAAAGCTAAAGCAATCCCTGTACAGGCCACGGCAGGCCATGCAGGTTCCAGGAGGTTGAGGCTCCCAGATTTCAAGATAATCGGCGTGAAGGTGGTAAGGTTGTCATCTCTAAGCAACGGCCGCCTTTACCCCCCCCCCCCAGGCAACATTTCTGGTACTCATTTATTTTAGAGGCTGAAGCAACCCGAGGGCCATAATGCGGCCGGAAGTATTGTTGCAATAAAAAATTCCAATGAGACCATCAGGAACTGAACCCGCGACCTTCCGGATTTTAGCGCAATGCCTCAACCAACTGAGTTACCGCGTACCCCAAACAACATAGGAAAGAACGAAAAAAGCAGAGTACAGAGAAATATATAATTAAGATATAATGTCAGTGGTCACAAACAAGGTAAACGTCTTCCGTTTGGACAATGCACGTGGCGCGTGCAGAAAGTAAGAACCAGTTGTGTGTAAAAAGCGTGTAAAGATGGTTTGAATAATATCTTTACTTCAGTATGTTGGTGCCTGCATTTAAACTAGTTCTACACACAGTCGCCATATCAATTAAGACAATTGTCACATCGTGGAATCAGCTTTTGTATGCCTTCATCGAAGACGGTCACTACGAAGATTTCCAGCAAGCTTTGCAAGCTCTTCCCTCTCTTGGTCACTCCTCAGACTCTGGCCGGTCCCCCTCCCCTACAAAATATTGTGTAATTCAGAATTTGTGTATCACCTCTTCTTCCCCAAAATTTTGCTTTTACGTTTTTTCAGATCATCCGTGACCAAATATGGGCGCCCAAATTCTTCTTCGTCTTGTATATTTGTCCTTTTTTTTTTTTTTGAAAACTGACACCATTTCCTCACATTCGATCCGTCCATTGCACCTTCACCACACTTCAAAAATCTGCTTGTAAATTTCTACCGGACGAATATTTTTAGAGTTTAAAAAATTTATCACCCAATGCATTTCACAGGTCGCGGCTTTTTGAATTACGGTATTTGTCTTTAACGTTTACAAAGAACGAGAGAAAAATCATGGCATTGTATTATGCAATACACGTATTCCCCCCCCCTCCCCCCTTGACGTACAGAAGACTGACGTTAACAGGAACTGAGAGTATCATCTGCGCGGCTGCTACACGCGACCTGTCGTTAAAGCGTTCGAAAAATTGCGAAAAGCGACTTCTAGATTCCTTATGTACGTCTGTGACCGCCTCTGTGGTCTAGTGGTCAGAGTTTCTGGCTACAGATACAGAGGTCCCCGGCGCTACCAGATTTTCTGAGTAGTAGTGGGTCTGGAACGGGGTCCACTCAGCTTCGTGAGGTCAATTGAGGAGCTACCTGAATGAAAAAAGTAGCGGCTCCAGGTCAAGAAAACAGAGATTAACGGCTGTGGGGATCCGGTGCGCTGACCACGTGACACCCCTCTATCCGCAAAAGTTGGCACTAACTTCGCCGACCGGCGGCGGCCGCTCTGTCGGTATAGTTCGCTTGCGGACTAAGGTCACGGAGTTTAGTTTTTAGTTTTATGTCCGTCTGTATGTCTATTTGTCCGTCCACAAGAAACAATTTGCCTCTCACTGAGCGGAGTTTCATGAAATTTGATATTTGGTTATTTTTAAAAATCTTTTCACAAAATTTAAGTTTAATTAAAATGTGACATAATTTATGATCATATTTCTTCGAACGAAAATTTTTTCGAACAATAGTTGTAGAGAAAATTAAAAAAAAAACTTATTTTACGTTCAATATTTTTTTATCATGCCGTTTATGAGAAAATACAAAAAAAATTTTTGTAGAGTCGAACAGGCAAAAGACAACAATATGGCGTATGCGCATTGTATGCATGATACCTAAGCCCATAAACGCACACCCAGATTATGTAACATTTATAGCTTTTCCACTGCAACAATGGCTGTACGAAACGGCCTCAATGTTACGTTATACATATATTGCCCGTCTTGTTACTCTCTTCATGAGCATCGTAATAGGAAAACGAAGTAATAAAAGAAGGGAACATTTTTTACAGCACTTTTAAAAGTAATTTTTTTTCAAATAAAAACTTTCCAAGTTTAAAAAAAAAGTAATTAACTGATAGGCATGACAGTTTACTGAGAAACATAAAAACCATACAACGTTTTACTGGAAAGCTATTAGCGTTTATACACAATTTAGTAAACCAGAACAACTTGTTAAGTAATAACTCAAAGTGCGTGATCTCACACGGGGCGAAAAAAAAATGAAATTATAATATTTGCGTAAATTCTCTTTCTCCTTCTCTATGTAAATAGCCTGATGATGACGTACTAAACGTCGAAACATGTAGCTTTATCCGAAAACCAGGAATATTTATTTTTCCAATAAATCAAACCGCGTTAGGCTTTTGAGTTTAAACTGAGGTTAGCTTGCTGTACACAATACAGGGTGTCACACACTAAGATTGTCTATAACATTTCGTGCTCACTGCCTGACCTGACCTCATTGTTGATTTTGTTCTCAAGACTAAATATTGTAGCCAATATTCAAATGTTAATGTCGATTTCACGCTCCCATAACGCCAGTTTTAACATTTATGTACCAGCCAATATTGCTTCGAAAGTTAGGATAATTAGAGGCTAATAAACTGCAATCACTGTGTCTTGAACTGGTTGTTGTCAAGCTTATGGCACTGTCACGAAATAAGCCTATAGCACCCCTGTGAAGCTAATGCTGTAGTTCAAATCCGAAATCCAACTTGGCGTCTTGAGCCATAATACAAAATGTCATATTATATCTTCTCTCTTCTTTTCTGGTGACGCGGTGGCGCTGTTGTCTGAGTCACTGTGCTACATGCCGGTAGGTCGCGGATTCGATTCCCGACGGTGTCACTGGAATTTTTCATTGACATTTTCCTTCCGGCCGCATTACGGCCCCGGTGTGGACTCTGCCTCTAATATAAATGCGTACTACGAATATTTTCTGGGGGTTAGAGGCGGCCGGTGCTTAGAGCTGACAACCTTCATGTGCCTATTGTCTCGAAATCTGTAAATCTCAACCTCCTGTAACCCTCAGGGCATGTCCAGACCTCCACAGGGATTGCTTCAGCTTTATAGCTTCTTCATTTGGGAATTTCTCAATATTGAAAACTCAACGAAGTAAAACACTTCTAATATTTAATTTTCTAGGATCTATCAGTTGCACTACGCAGCAAAATAACAAGTTCGTATTTATGAAATTTTATTTAAATACCGAATGACTGATCGGATAATAAAATGGTTCAAAATGGTTTTCTAAATTTTTTGCAGTAATATTTATGACCACTTAAAATTCCAAAGGCCAAACTTTCTGATACTTTCTGAGTGATTTTAAATGAAGAGTAGACATTGTCACTAAGTCACTTAGAATTTGTAAAAATCCTCAATATGTGAGCAGTCAGAAATGTGCTTAATTGTATGGAAATGTTAAATCTTGCAAATGTAAGGTGGTAGGTCCAAAATTCAATATTAATTTGCAGTTTTATGTTTTCTCAATTCAATTTTTTTCTCTCCGACATTCAGCTGCATTTATCTATAATTGACCCGTGTCCAGCAGGTGAGGCTGTGTCTGAGCCATGCCTCGCATGCCTCTGTGAAGCTATCTCCGGCTGTGACCTCAAGTTTCGTTGTGTGGATAATATCTGCGGACCCTTCCACATCACGCATGGCTACTGGGTGGACGGGGGCATGCTGGGAGGAGGTAATACTTCCTAAATATCCTGTAAGAGCATATTGATACATGTTGCATTCTTGTGAATATAAGAACGTGCTAATGCATATTGAACTCTGTGTACAAGAAAGTGTCGATACGTATTAAAATCCTTAAACAAAATAACGTATCGTTATATTCAGAATTTCTGTAGACACAATAACTTATCAATACACACTGATTTTCTGCATTAAAATGGATCGATACATATTGATTTCCAACATAAGAACGTGTCGATGCATACTGAATTCCCGTGAATATGGAAAACTATCGATACATGTTCAGTTGCTTTAAACGTAAGAATATATGCAAATACTGAATTTCCGAGAATGTGAGAATTATTGACACGTACTGATTTACATAAAAATGTATCAATATTGAATTCCTGTGACATAAGAACGTTTCAATACACACTGACTATCCTGTATACTCGTAAGTACCTATAGCTGTATACGCTACCGATTTCGTATAAGGCTGGTCTATCTCGCGCCGTATGATGTATTTGCAGGCTGGCAGTCATGCGCAATGGACGTGCAGTGCGCAGCGGACACAGTTCAGGCTTACATGAAGAGGTATGAAAAGGTGAGTTTGACCAGGCTCTACAGTTCATATCTTCCTACCTAAACAGAAGTTCGAAGAGTCCTTCCAGACAGCCACATCCACTTGTCGTCGCATGCGGGCTGGTGTGGCTCAGGGTAGAATACTTTTTCCTCTTTCTGTCCGCAATACGCCTTCGTCTTCCCGCCACTTCGAGTTGGCTCTCTACGCGGAAGACACGGCTGTAGTAGCCACGTACCGTCAGCCAGCGCTGTTCGTCAACACCTGGAGACATATCTCTGCGACCCAGAACGGTGGCTGAAAGAATGTATAAATGTATCGAAGATCACTGCGATGCTCTTCGCTAAGGCCGAAACTTCGACCACTTCAGCTCTTCGGGGAGCCAATCCTCTGGGTAGATACTGCCCGTTATCTTGGGTTGAACCTTGCTACGCGGCTTACCTGGTCGACGCACATCGATCAGGCGAGAAAGAAAGCGGTAGAGAGTTTGGGAGTGGTGGGAAGTGGTCTCTCCATCAGGAATGGTATTCTGCTGTAAAAGTAGCTCATCCGTCCTTTGATAGACTACGCGTGCCCCATCTGGATGTCCGCCGCTCGCTACAGTATCAGGAAACTGCAGGTGCTTCGGTACAAGTGTCTTCGCATTGCTACAAATGCACCTTGGTGCATCGGTAACAAGCAAATTCACAATGATTTGAGAGTTCCTTTCTTTACCGTTCACATCAGATCTCTAACTGATAGATTTGACTCAAATTTAGCTGATGTGGGTAACTCCTTTGTTAGGCAGCTCGGTAGAAATCTGCGCTGACCGAGCGAAGACCCGGGGCCACTAAAGCTGGGAGACCGGGATCTACACCTTGTCCTGGCTACCCGTAAAAAGACGGTCATGTCGACACATTGAATCGTACCCCCTGGCACTTTTCGACTACCCTGACTGAGGTTTCTTCTGTTCTTTTTCTCCCAGTTGTAAGGCAAATGCCAGGGTACAACACGCAAAGACGGGACACGGCCCGCACTCTTCCGACGTAAAGCGACTAAATTTCACCACGATTTGGTGTAACTTTAAATTTAAACTCTAAATTCTCAGTTCGAATCCCCAAAACGCCTTCCAGCCAAAGTTATGCAACCTCAATGGGACTATTTCCTCTTGAAAATGGTCTCCAGTTTGCCATCGTCGGAGTCTTCAACCGCGACGGGAAATCGTTAGCGTAAGAGCAACCCAAGTTATAGTTCAGGTATCTGTTACTGAGCCCAGCGATGCGATTAACGCTCGAATGGCTAAACAGACCGAGGGACGTCGACTTGCGCTTTCGCGCAAATCTCCGCCCTCAGTTAGCTCTTTGGTTGACTGGTTTGTTGGTTGGTTGGTGCTGCAATTCGCACGGTTATCAGTTGGTAAACGTTTTTCACTCTTCATCCGTACGAAACTTCCTATCACAGTTGGTACTAAACATATATAAAATTTCAATTATCATATGGGGTTTAAGGTTATGATGGTGATGCTTATTAGGTGAGCGTCTTCCACCCCAAGATGGAGGTAGCAGGCTCCTTCAAAACCCTTTTATTTATGTATAAAAATACAGGGCGTTTCAGCTCTAAGACCGTAATGTTAATTTTGTGATTTTAAAACCTCATCGCTCTTTGATGGATCGTGACAGTTCACTAAATAAAGAGAACTTAGAACTTGCATGCAGATATTACTTTACTGTTGACAGTGACATTTCTTTCACACTGGATGTAATGGTACATCGCTATAATGAATGAATGAGGTAACAGATTTTTTTCTGGATTTTATTTGGTACATTTTTGTAAAATATTGTATATACAGTGTTCTCCCTTGGCAACAGTACAGGAAGTTGCGGGTGCAGTCAGCAGTTTTAGGTAGCAACTGCCTCGTGCGAAATTACGTCTCGTCGAATGGCTTATTTCCTAGCCTATGGTGGAGATGGCTATCAAGGGCAATATCAGGCATAGGAGCAAAGGTCGAGCGTCAGACAATTTTATATTAACACTGCGTTGAAACGCAAGGGCGTCTTTTGGTTCCGGCTCTCGAAGCGACAACTTGCTTTGGCATGTTAGCACCTCTGTGCTCACTATAGAAATTCTTTGTAAAGTAAGTAACGTTTATTTTGTGTAATAATGTTGCTTATATCCATCATACCAGGCAGGCGTTGATGTGAATTGTTGATATTTATAACTGTTGTGGAGTTCATTTTATTTAAACGGAACCCAAGGGAATTTCGGCGCGGCTTGGAAATAGTTGGCGTAACTTTCAATTGCTGAAAAGCCAATACGCCTGTTTTAAAAGCCTTTACGTTGCAAAGGGGGAAATATTAACTTATATTTTGTAAACTTATAGGTGTGAATTAGGAAGCTTACCTATTGTCATTTAGTGTTGTTAGTGGAACAAAGTAAGAACACTATTCGTGTTCAGAGTGAACATCAGGGTATGTTAGAAAGCTGTATTCACACTATTAAACTGAATAATTGTCACAGGACGGTATAGTATTTCACGCAGGGCATTTCAGATTCTCTAGAACCACCCCCCCCCCTCCTGGTGTAAATAACCTCTGCAGCGTGTGATCTGCTAGGTATAAGAAATAATCTGGTGAGAGCGAACTTACGACCTCCCAACCCGAATGTAGGAAATACGCTACCCCTAGACTTATGTGGTCACACTCCACCGGCCTCTGCACTGCCATATGTCGATGCAGGTGAATGCCATATCGACGTGTCCTATATGGAGTTCTGGCACTCAGCGGTGAAAATTATTGTGCACTGCCTGAAGTTGAGGCTTGCATGAAGGCACGAGAGGCTGTGTGAGGTTGCGCGCTGTATGGCGTGTACTGTCTTCTGCAGATTGAACACCGCAATCGTGAGTTCGGAACCCGCTCAGAGCATAAGTGTAATCTGCGATTTTCCTGTGACAGTGTCGTTCTGTTTGGGTACAAGCTTGGTGAGGGACTAGTTTTCCGTCCAAAGACACCTACCAAATGTACATACAAGATTAAAAAACCTGTCCAACTACAGAACCTGGGCCGCATTATCTGTACGGACTTACGCGTACATCCCCAGTTCTTAACCTCATTACGACACATTTTTCTCCTGCGACACCTACGTACTAGTTCAGTACCAATTTTGTCGTCGGTCGCGTAGCCCTCGTGCTAGGTAATCGGGATGTCGCAGTCTCAATCGAACTGCATACCGGATATCTTAAGACGTTTCCCGCTTTTCTTCAGCCCCTCCAAACAAATGTCGCCATTGTTCCTCCAATTAGGCCACGCCCGCTTACTTCAGCATTATTTCCAATGTGGACTACCGACATAACTTTGTCTGTATCGTGCAGGACTGTGATGGGAACGGCCAAGTGGACTGCCAGGACTACGCGAGGATACACAGAATGGGTGTAGGAGACTGTGACAAAGAGCCTGGCCACAACTTCAAACAGTTCAAAGATGACATCGACACTTGTCTTGCGGAGATCAGCTCTTCCACGCAGGATACGAATTAAGGATCTTCGGTAGGATAACTCCCTCCTAAGAATGAATTTGGTTTCACACGCACAGCACAGCAACCCATGGAGATCTCGACTTTTTCCTGCGATCCTATAAAGAAAAGTAATGTCACGCGCAAATAATGTTTTGAAGTAAGAATATGACATTTACACTTTGTCAAGCAAAATAATGTACGCAAATAATGTTCGTGAAATATGACATAGAAATTTTGTAAGTTATTTCGCAGGTGCAAATTTCATTAAATTATATGCAGGAATATTTCTAATAAATAGTGTGGGATTGTTTTGGTTACGCCTGGATCAGGACAGGGACCACTGATGGAGTTACCTGAATACAGACTTCAACTTTAAGGTTCTTGAAGGCAGCGTGAGTCGTTGTGGATTATTAGCTGCTTAAAATGGCTCTGCTAGGTGAACTTATACACCAGCGGGTCTGTATTACAGAGGAACTAACAAATGTAAAGAGAGAAAAAAATGGGGGAAACTAACTACAAAGAAATCATACTTCCCTAGAATCGATTTTTTTTTTGTAAAGGTACACGATAAATTCTGCACGTGTGGTGACAGAGAAAGAATACTGTCACTATAGCTCATGCAGGTCGTAAAAGGCGATTACGTTGGGCATCCGGTGCCCTGGAGTATAGGTGGACCATCCTGCCCCGGGGGTCATAATTAAGGTGGACTAGCCCTCCAGGTTGGTGGTTAGGCGACAGGCCGGTAACCTGTCACCCTAAAATAACTAACTGGTATGAAACCTAAATTGAGGCCTCGGAACAGTCAGACTGATTGGAATCGACCTAGCAGTGGAAAAGGGTTAATGAGATGAGGGTAGCAACTTGGGATGTGCGTACATTAGACAGAGTAGGAGCAATGAATGTATTAGTGGAAGAGATGGGTAACGACCAAACAACTAGTCTTGGAATAATGGATATAGATAAATGCAAAATTAAAAACTGGAAAGAGAGGTCAAAGAATAAAGCTGACTGGAACAAGTCCATTAATGAGGCAAAGGTCCGAATTGGACTGTAGAAGAAGAAGACGCGAGTAGTTCGCACGGTTTTACGTAAAGGAGTGGGGGCTCATCCATAGACAGTGGTTTCATTACTTACGACGTTTATTAAAAACCAAAAGCAACCTCGTTGGGACACCACAGTGGGTAGGGATAAAGGTAAAGCAATTCTTGTAAAGGCCAGGACAGACCCTGAGGGCTCCAGGAGGGTGAGGCTCACAGATTCAATGACAATAGATATATGAATTTTGTAAGGTTGTCAGCCCTACGCACCGGCCTCCTTCACACATCAGGAAATATTCCTGTTACTCATTTCTGTTGTGGGCCGGGATAGCTCAGTAGTACAGCAACTTGCTACGGGCTGGGCGGTCCGGTGATCGAATGCCGTAGGGGCAAGATTTACAGCACATTTCCAGACCGGCCCTGGAGCCTATCCAACCTCCTATACAATGGTTACCGGGTCTTTCCCGGGGGGTAAAGCGGCTGGAACGTGGCATTGACCATCCACCCCATCTAACGTCGAGGCTAAAGAAAAAGTAGATATATACTCTTATTCCCCCTCTGGGTCTTCGTGGCCTGTTCCACGGTGAAATTTACCTTTACCTCTACTCATTTCTGTCAGAGGTTGAGTCGACCCCAGGGCCATAGTGGGGCCGGAACGATTATGTCATTGACACCATCGGGAATCGAAACCGCGACCTTCCGGATTTTAGCGTAATGCCTTAGCCAACTGTACCACCGCTTGCCCCCAAACCACAGAGGAAGTTCTATTTTATTTTACTCGCCGGAAATCAGAGTTAATGTGGAAGGAATTGCAATCCGCAGCCTAGACACAGGCGTCCAAGGATTTCTTTTGGCTTGTAGAAGCACCCCAAAAAATCTACGATTCTGTACTCCCAATTGAAACTAATCAAATTAAACATTTAACTAAGCAGGCCATTTGTTCATCATTCCTAATGATATAATTTACCAATACGAGTATGTTCCGCCCCCATTCCTTCTCCAAACGGTATGCTTACGGTAACCGCAGTGACCAAGCTACACAAGTGTCTTAAGATACAGCACAATCTGTTTTGGAAAGCCTGGAGTACGTGACTTGAAACAGAAAAGGGCAACAATTCTAACAAATGTACCTCCTTCCTGTTGTCCTGCGGCCCTAAAGCGGGCCATGGCCTCCTCATTCTTGAGGCTTCACAATTACACTATAGCAGGGCAGCCTATGTTCGAATCCAAGGACTGCCATTTCCGGATGAAAATCAGAATGATTTCTATCATTCTCTGTGAAAATATTTTTGTAGGATTGTAAACTTAGATGTTACGCCGACCGGTTGAATAGAAGCTGAAAATGTGCACTTCGTATTCTATAATTATGTGATTCTGGCCTAAGTCTCAGTTCCACCATAAAGTCACCAATAACAGTAAGCTCCCATGTTCTTTCTGGAGCGGGGGTCCCTCAACTTTCTACAGAGAATCACAATTAAAAGAAGGGGTAACGGGTAACGGGAAGTCAGGTAATTTTCTCCGTAAATGCATGTAGTTTTGCGCTGTGTCGGTGGGCAATGCAGTTCTTTCGAGATAGAGCAGGCACTCGGTTGGTAGTTACTCGAATAAACATCTTACACCACACAAAGTGGAAAGTCGATGTCTACGCTATTTATTAATATAAGAAAACAAAATATTCCTTAGTCGGAATCTCACTGTCCACCTATGATCAACGGCCAACATGTTTTAATAAATCATAGGACAGTTAAATTTTCGCACCCCAAAGAAGTAAGATTTTAGTGGTTATTATGGTTCATGTGCGGTTACAACTCTCAGACACACCACACCCGGTAGAACTCCTCTGGATTAGTAATGAATTCGTCGCAGAGACCTCCACCTGACAACACACAACACCCACAACAGAAAAACCTCCATGTTCCAGGCGGGTTTCGAAACCGTAATCTCAGCAGGCGATCGGCCGCAGACTTCTCCTTAAATCGCGCGGATACTGGGACCGTCACTTATTCCATATACAGAGTGGAAAATGAGCTTCATGACTCTTAAATTATGCTAGAGCGGGGATCTACAGATTTTCCAAAAATCTAGGAGCCACCTTCAAATCCTAGGCGCCAGAAGGGTGATATGACGCAAGTTCCATACTGGGAGTCAAACATGACCCACTGCCACTAGTACTTTCTACATTTTGCAGGTGAACTGATTACCTATTTTGTATGTAAGAGGAAAAACTGCAGTGATTATGCTAAAAATATAAGGCACCGCCATACAAAATTCAGTCGCCCTGCATTTGTGTACCACTAAATTAAAGCAACATGGTTACAGTTAAGAAATATAAACATTCTGAAAAATGAAATCAAAAGCTTTTCAAGTAAGCGTGGCTCACACAATACTAAAGCCATATTCCCTTTCCTCCGACACTGTCTGGAGAACGTCGTGATAAGTTCTTGCGCAGAAATCTACGATCCGTGTCTTGAGGTCTTCTGAAGCGGTCGGCAGTGTGGCAACATACACGTCGCCCTTAACAAAACCACGGAAGAAATTCATATCTTTCCAACCACAATTCAGAAATCGCTTTCTCAGCCTGAAATCGGTGGCCCCCTCGCGTACTGCAGAACTATTTGTGGCTAACAGAAATGACAGTGGCAAGTGGTAATGGATCTCAGTCAACTACTTTATCAACCGTATCACCGGACAAGGCATTGGTCATGTGTGTGGTTCGAGCGTACTTTGTGTTCATTTCTGCCTTGCCACAATTTCGACCAGAACACATTTTCTAGCACAGTGCTTTTCATCTGGTACTAAGCGAAGGGTCATCTAGTGGAGTATGCGAAGATATTTATGAGTTATCTATTCGTTCTTCATAATTCAGTTTTCAAGATATCGCATTACTAAAATAGTTTAAATGTATTTAATGAAAAAATTATGAAATAATAAAAAAAATATTTCCTAAAAGCTTTTAAAGTTGTCCTACGGGATGGGTGGTCCGGGGATCGAATCCCTGTGGGAGCGAGATTTTCCGCACCCGTCCGAACCGTCTCTGGAGCCCACCACCCACCTTCCTATACAATGGGAACAAGGTTTCTTTAACGGTGATAAAACAACCGGGGAGTTGTTTTGACCACACGCCCTCATCTAGCGCCCATGTTAAAGAAAGATTAGAAATAATGTCTACTCTCCTTCTGGGCCTTCATTGCCTGTACCAAAGGTGAAATTTACCCAGGACATGATAATGCCACAAAGAGGATTAAAGACTTCTCGTACCGACATGGCGTCACATCACAAACATCTCGTTTTTATCTACAGCTTTGCGGAATCACCAAAATACGTGTTTGGATCAATGTATCATCCAATAACTACAGTCCGTGGAACATCATTTATGTCATACATAAATTGCTACCTGTTTCGGCACAGAGGTGCCATTCGCGGGGAGTCATTATAACAAAGGTATATAAACCAACATGTCAATATATTTTCCACTCCTCCTTGTTAGAAAGATATCGGGCGGTGTAGAGCACACTTGGCAGGGCTTATCTGGACAAAACGCTTTCAGATCATAGGGAATAGGGACCGATATTTGTATACATCATCCACACACTCACATATATATATATATATATATATATACACGCGCGCGCGCGCGCGTGCGCCCAACTAAGAACTGGCAACTATGGCGACTTATTATCACATACAGTACAACTCCATTTATCCGGATTAATTGGGACGGTGAGCCATCCGGTTATGCAGAAAATCCGGATAACTGGAGTCTTCTTTGAAAGTAGGCTACAGTGGCAGTTAGAAGTTCGGCTGCTGCTATTTACAGTATGTAGCGTACCTGCGTCTAAATCTTACTACCACGCCTGATTTGAATTCTAGAAGCCGTAACACTGTACTCTACTTGATCCGATAACCAGTAATTTCAGGGCAAGATAGGTTTTTGGAATTCTCGACAGATTTAACCGAAGGGCCAAGCCGATCCGAATAACCAGCGTTCGGATAAGTGGAGTTATACTGTATTTTAATACATAACGTCAGAATAATGCAATTTATCGATTTAATAAATTTTATGTATTTTAACATTTTAAGATTTTAAGCATTCCAGTAAGGAAAAGCCGAATATATATCGGCATGTTGGCTTATATATCATTGTTAAAATGACTCCCTGAGTGATTAGTGCGATATAAATGAACTGTGTTTGGTTCAAATCTCTGGATTGTGGGGATCATCATCACTATTACTCACTGTTCTTCCTGCTACTTTAAAAGTGATGGTCATTGCTGCTGCTGCAGGCTGGTGAACAGCTGTTACTTCAGTAGCACACACACATTGCCCGAGCGATAAACAGGCAGCGCTAAAAATCGAAAAAAAAAAAGGAAAAGGAAAATGCTTTCCTCTCATGCAAAGTATGCTTACAAGGAAATGAAAGCTTAAACAACCTCAGTGCCAACGATGGTCATGTGTTGTGTTACACATTTTAGAAGAGGAAGTTTGTTTCGACGATTTGGGGGAACGTGATGCCTACATTTCAGGTGGATATTTAAGTAAATGGGAACAAAACTTATGTTAAAGAAATTCATATCTTTTCAACCACAATTCAGAAATTGCTTTCTCAGCCAGAAATCGATGGCCCAAGTTTGCAATGATTTTGACTAGTCCTCACAAAACTGTTAGGTCCCACCGCAACTGAATTCAGTCGTTCTGAAGGTTGAGGAAGAATTTTTCTTCTGAAATTTCGGAAAAAATTCCATTAAACTGCACTATGTAAGAATCCAGAATACTTTCATTTGCACATCATCGTCAGTGGCTCTACAGCTGTAAGTGGGCAGTAGCCTCTTCTGGGTTTCTCCGCCATGCAACTCTGCCCTTAGCTCGTACACTGTTCTTTTCTCGTCTCATTGTTCATATCATTTCATCTTGCTTTGGACCTTCCTATCCTAATTTTTCTTTCTGATTCACAATTAATCACTCTTTTTGAAATTTCACTATCACTCATTCTGACCACATATCCTGCCCAATTAAGTCTCGCTGTGTTTACAATCAATCAAACGCAAAGAGGATGAACTGCTTTAAAATTAAGAAAAAAATACTTGCTATCTTTTTACCGCCGTAATGTCTTGTTTCTTAAATAGTTCATACGATTCTCTATTATATCGTATTGGCCACACTTCAACATTGCTAACTTCGAGAAAATAATGTTGGATAACATTTTGTATTCAGTGGTAACACTGATATGCCTTGAAAATTGTTACAATTAAGTATTCCTAATTTATATATATATGAAACTAAGCACAATATTACCACATACTCAGTAACAGCACTTCCTGCACTCGTGAAGTGCCGTCCTAACTGTGTCCCTGTGAAAATACATGCAACACCAGATGCTAGTTACGCCGACTTGGTTGCATGAGTTACTACACGAGAATAAAGTTCACGACGTGAAGTCGACGACGGAATTATGTGGGAAATGCTTCAACAGACGCGGCCTAATCCGCAGTCCGAGTTGATATCGCTTGAGGACTGAGAGCATGTAAATCGCATTTCCAGGCGCGAAACTTTAGAGAATAATTCTAATAGCAATATTTAAGAAAATAAAATGTATTCGTGCGCCTATATAAGTCAAAAGACTTGTATGAAGTTCTGTTGCGTTTAGGGTGGTTTTGTTATGTGGTGGATTCTGAACGCAGTTCAGACTTAAGCACTTAACTCTCAGGGTAGAGGTTCTTATAATTTCTTATCTTGAGGTAGTAGCTCTATCTTATCTACCGACAACAAAATGGGCAGAGCAGCTAGACGTCACAGACTCACCCAGCAGTGGTGAGAAACAGAAAGTGAAATTATCCGTACCAGACTCAAGCACCAGAACCATTCTCAACGGCCTCTGCCGGCGAGTTGCTGCCTGTCGACAAACCGTATAGGGTGAGTAATCTAGCGAATATATTTAAACGTTATTTGTAATGCATTCTATTGTCCAGGCTCATTCAACTGAACCAGTTCGAAACTGTAAACAGATCGAGAAATTGTGGGAAATGGAAACTATCATCAAAACTAACCTCACTTTTAGTCAGCGTATTTTCCAGTACAGTAGAGTTATGAATATAAGACATAACATATCGCTGAAATTTACAACTAAAATATAAGCTGATAGTCGAACACTGAATCCTGTTGCCACTTACAACCCAAATGCGTATATTGTTCAATCGCTGGGCTGAGTACTACATGGAGGACGGCGTAATCGGTTGCTACGTAGCAACGACATTTTTTACTTTATGACGAGCCAAGTGTGGATGAAAAATGCACTGTATTTTCTAAATGATTTTCTCATCTTTTATTACAATACAGACAAGGATATGAAAAGTTTTGATTTATGTGATGAGACGCTATGTAGTTTTGTGGGAATTTACTCACGGCTTGAATGAACCTGTCGTCTGCACCTTACGGATTGAAGAAATCGCCTTCTTACGCAGTAGGGGAGAGGGGAGCTCGTTGGTACACTTTTTATTTTTTGATTTTTCACATTTTCTCTGTACTCGCTAATTTGAACATAAGGGCACAGTTGGGTAGCGACACTCTTAGGCTACAACCTGAGCTATACAATTTTCATGCTACCTATAAGTAAGTAGAGAGTGAGGTTTTTCCCAAATTTCTGCACGTGTGCCAACCTGCCCTTCACAGGGGAAAGTTGGCATGTGATAAAAATACATGTAAATCAAGGTACAAATATTTCAAAGTGTAATAACGACAGACAATGGTCAGTTTACTGTTTTAAGATAAAAGGTTGTCAAATACAAGTTTTGTACAATTGCAGAATCTGTGATGGTAATAACACATTTGTAAAAATAAAAAATCCGCTCAAAATGGAATACATTTACTTAAACTGAAAAAGGAAATTAGAAGCAAAGCTAACACAATATAGCAGCAGCAGCATAGAATCAACAGCATTCATTTTTAAACAAAGTATTCCGATCCATCGTTCTGGTAATTTGAGAAATAAATGTGGGACTGCCAACAGTGTATTGTTCACGTGCACACAACTTGCATTCTATGCACTGAATCCACATTTCTCTGGACGCAGTTCTAGAATATGCGTCAAAGGAGGGCAGACATTTAGTATCCTTGGAGCCTTCTTCTTTTGTGTCACTTGCATTCTTCGATTTCTTGGTGTTTTTCTGTGTTTCCACTGTGAATCTCTCATTAGAAACGTTGCACACGCTTCTCTTTCCTCTTTTTTGGGGGCCCGTTTATCTTATTTTCTCCAAGACTTGTGTCTTAGTTTTTTCAAGGCATTTTTGACGGGACTATCAGTCAAAATGACAGTTGTTTTCTTCTTCTTGTTTACTTTCTGACTCTTTCTGGTTCCGGCTTTAGGAGGCGGTCGTATGTCGTCTGGGGAAGAAGGATGTGTTTCATCTTTTGAAGTAGATATTGACGGTCCTGGAGAATTAATCGACGTCTTTGGGGGTTCATGTTACTGTTGGAAGCTGCTTTAGCCACAGGATGAGTAGGTATATCTGTAACGTAAGCCCCCATAAATTCTTCGTCATGAAAATTATCCCTGCTTAGATGTTTCCTGGAGAAACCGCGAGATGCAAAGATGATTTGACAATACAAGGAATATCATATATTTTCATTGTATGGCCAGGATGGTTAGTTACCCAGGCATCACACGCACTGTTCACGTACGTCTTAAGTGGCCTGCAGACTGATACTTCCAGGGGCTGGAGTTTATGACTGCAGTATGAAAGGAAAGTGACAACAGTCGCTCCATTCTGTCTGTAGTGGTCTAATGCCTCTATGGCAAGAGCGAATCGTGGTTGTCTAGCAAAAGAACTACTGGTCTCTCTTTCGAAGTTTTGACATTTGTCATGAAGCGTTTTAAATATCTTACAAAATGATCCTTCTTCATCTACCCAGATGGAGAGACCGAGTGTTCAATCTGTTGAATGAACCTTGCATTCAATGACAGTGTTGGTGAGGTGCCTTTTACGCCAGTCTATCTCACCCTATTGCAGTATATTGCCAAAATACGAAAATTAATCCGAAAATCCTTCGTCGTGCTCTTTGTTGACCTTCGAAGTTTTCGCACCGCTCTCATATCTCGAAGCAGTGCGTCAAGACGTGTGGTGCTCCTATCTGACTTCTTCTTGTTAGTACGCATTATTTTGCTTCTTAAAATAGACATAAAGAGAACAGATTGGTAAAAAATTGACCCATAAGCTACCAACCGTAAGAGGGATAAGTTGACACATTGAGCCAAATAGTCCCACGCTGCCTGTGCCGACTTGCCACCGTGCCACCTTTTCATGATTTAGACTGCATCATCCTCGAACACAACAGAAGGCCACAATTCTCACTAGTTCCAAAGTTAACCAAAAGGAGGTATCCTTCATGGGCGGCACACTATCATATGTAGCTGTAAACAAATTTTGAACATGAAACATTTTATACAGTGATGAAACATTACTTCCTGCGTTGTCAAAAATTAAACACCAGACCACGCTCCAGTCACAGCTCACAGAGCACTGACGCTTGCTGACCGCTCTCAGTAAAGACTATTGAAGAGTACAAATTGCCAGGTACTATCCTGTGCTGTAACTGGGGGTTACCCCTACAGCCAACTAGCCCCTCTCCCCTACACAATGTTTCCTGTACCAAAGTTTCTGAATGCCTGATGATGGCTGACAATCAGAGCCAAAACCTGTAGCCGTGAATAAAGTTGATAAGATCTAGTATTGTGTAGATTCAATGCACACGTTTGTGAGAAGCATTTTTGTTTTTGGTATTTCGTATTAGTGGTGTCCTTTGAAGAGTGTGGTGACAAGAAACATACTGGCGAGTATCTTTAAAACTTGTTATATTGCATTTTTGATTTAAAAAACATTGGGAAGTGGATGAAAACGATTTAATTTTCTTGGGATGTGCTATGAATGTTAATGTGCTATGTAATTTAATTGTTGCACTTCCATTTCCTCCAGATGAAATATTTGTAAAGCTCATGACTTGGGCTTCATAAGTAGGCAGTGGCATTTGCTTCATTGCGGTTGTAACAGTCACAGTGCCAAAATCTTTTTGCTTATAATGATATGGAGGCGAGTCTGTCAAAGTTAGTGGTTTTACAGTCTACAACTAACCATTCTTTAACTGCTGATCTTGTTCAACAGGATGAATAATTGCACACATTAAACAAAATGGGAACCACATCTGCTGTCATTATAACAGCTGAATTGCTCATGTTCCTGAGCAGTGGCAGTGGCCATCCAAACCCATCTTTGGCCCCATCTTACAGGTATGGACAAGTGTAGGACAACTATAAATGGAGGCACAATGGCACATTTCTGGGAATTTCACATTATTTTCTCTGTATACGTGTGCTATTGCCTCATCACCGTAGTACAATATGGTAATTATAAAATAAACTATTCAAATATTCCACAATTTTTGATCATAAGCATAAGACAAGCAAAGACAATTTTTTTATGCTCCATTATGTAGTATAAGAGATAGGCCCTGGGTTTAACAAATAACAGCGTTTATTGACACTATGGTTTATTATTGTTCGACTGATCAAATCGAGAAGAATGAGATGAGCGGGGCATGTAGCACATATGCTGGAGAGTAAAGGTTTATACAGGATTTTGGTGGGGAAACCTGAGGGAAAGAGACCACTTGGCAGACCCACGCGTAGGTGGGAGAATAATATTAATATGGATGTTCAGGAAGTAGTATGTGGAGGCATGGACTGGATTGATCTGGCTCAGGATATGGTAAGGTGGCGGGCACTTGTGAATGCGGTAATGAACCTTCGGGTTTCATAAAATGCGGGGAATTTCTTGACTAGCCGAGAACCGATTAGCTTCTCAAGGACTCTCCTCCATGGAGTAATAATTAAAAGGTCCAGTAACTGAAACGTAGCAATGACAAGAATTATTCACAAGAGATTACCCTTCACTCGCTTATTCTGTGCTGCGAGCCCACAGCCCTATCAAAAGTAGTTTCTTTATTTATTTTTTTTTAAGTTCTGTTGCCTTCCGATTTTCACTGCACTGGGCACTGCCTCAGGTCTCGACCACAGTACTTCACAGATTCACTTCTACAATACACGCACAGCACTATTCAGTTCCGCAGTCGCAGTCTAACTCTTGGCCGTACCTGCAGTGCTTCGTCTATTCGCTACAAGCACACGGTAACTCGCCGCGAACAAAACTCTGGCTGTCCACTTTGCTTTTATGCCACTTCATGCACTTCTCGAATATTCTACTCCCTTCTAGCCGATCCTTTTCCAGAGTATGTATTATGGAAAAGTCTGTCTGTCTCCCTGTCTTTCGACAAGGGACGTCACAGAGGTCAGCCTGGTGGTCTGACCTCAGAGGCTTCGCGTGTCACCGTGCTACTAGGCGCTACTGCATTCCGCTACAGATGCATCTGCACTTGATATAGCATAATATACACGATCGTCCTTTGTAACTTGCATGTCCCGACGTGCTCAGTCTGGTAGGAGAACTTGTCTTAGGATACGGGTGAGGTTCATCCGATCCACACGTTGTCTTCACTTTGTTTATGTATTTATATGTATTTGAGATGCAACGTCTGAGCTTGATCAGTTAATCAAATAATAATCATGTTCTAACTAAAGGAGAACCAACAGTCAATTAATTCCCGAACTTGTAACCTTTTGTTTTACGTTATCAAACTCTCCACCACCTCACTCACACCGCTCTCGTACTCGACTGCTAGCGTTCACCCAATTCCGTTACCTGGTGCCAACCGTTTTCTCGTTTAAATCTTAGTAGATAACCCCTCCTACCCGTCACCAACGGTTCTTGAATGTACGTTGTAGTTTAAATTTATAACGGATGGCGGTGGCCAGCAATCGCTCTACCTAATAAACAAATATGCCAAAGGTGTTGGGCTACAATAAATTGGTACACTGAGACTGTTTATGCTCCCATACTATATCCGAAAAAAAAAAGATTTATGTGTACATTTTTACTGGCGTGACATTCGGTGTCTCAACGTGTGGGAAGAACGTCGAATACTGAGTGAGTTTGAAGAGAAGGTTCTGAGAAGAATATTTCGACCTATGAGTGAGGATGTAATTGGGGGTTGCATATTGACATAATGGAGGTCCGTGACTAGAACTCTTTATCAGATATGAGAGGAATTAATTCAATGGAAGCTGAGATCAAGAGGACACGGAGCACGTCTGTGATAGGTGAAAAGTACAGATTAGAAACCCGGAAGAGAGGGAACCACTTGTGAGAGTTTATGAAAATTGATCAGAAATAAGGTGTGAATTGGATTCGTCTAGCAAAGGACACGGTCTTTTAACAGGCTCTAGTAAACATTGTAATGATTCTTTGCCAGCAAAAATGTCAGGAGTTTTGTCACTAAATGAACAACTTCCAGCTCCATGATGGCTGTTCTCTAAGACACGTTGTGCTAATTAGATAAAAGCAGAAATATTGCACTAAAATACGCGTGCAGACTACACCACAGTTCCTACTGACAAGCTTATGCTCTTCAAGGAGAGTCATCCTCTTTGTGTTGGTTAACCAAAGGTAAACAATTATGCAAGGGTATTACCGTCTTAACACAACTATATTGTCAGATACATATAAATATCTCAACTACATGTTTCGGCCCTTATGGCCATCGTCAGGTTGGATAAAATATCGGAGGAAAAAACTGCATAATATAATATGGTACAGTACAAACATTAGTGTGGTGTAAGTGGGGGACGAGATCTCGTTTAGAAAGATATGGAAGGCGTGTGTGCTGAAGGTGTCGTTTTTGGTAGATCTATACGGTGTA
>Ga0131853_10003274_pt1 | contig 29066 bp, 19 predicted proteins | sample TergutLab28metaG_FD_92764 | JGI IMG/M metagenome (GOLD analysis project Ga0131853, IMG submission 92764) | Labiotermes labralis P1 segment gut microbial communities from Petit-Saut dam, French Guiana - Lab288 P1 (version 2) (version 2) | ecosystem: Host-associated > Arthropoda: Insects >... | reverse complement strand
TGTGGTGTTATCCTTAAGTTGTTGAGTCCAAAGTTTTTGGTAGTAATCTAACCATGTGTGTTCAGTTATTGGGTTAAGTTGCAAATTATCTTTCTCAGTTCTGTTTAGATTTCTAATAATTTTGTATGCATTTATTTGGCGTCCATGTAAGTTGTGTTCAATTCTCGACACAAACATTTCCCAACACTGTCTTTTGATTTTTCTTGTTTCTCTTTTCACCATTGCCCCTAACCTTTTGTATTCTATTTTGTCAGTGTCACAGCATGTTGTTAAATACTGTAAATAAGCCTTCTTCTTGTTTTCAATCAGGTTTTTGATATCCTCATTCCATAAAATTAAATGTCTTCTGTGTCTTCTCTTCATCCTTTTACCTAAAGCTTCATTAGCTGCTTGTTGTAATGTGTTCTTCAAAGTTTGCCATTCTGCATTAATGTTAAGGCTGCATGGTTAATGTGTCAAATTTTGTTCTAGTCACCTCTGATGAAGTAATTTTATATTTGTATCCTCCAGTAAATGTACTCAAAAACTGCTTCTTGTTGTGGAGATCTTTTAATAGATGTATACCCTTTTTGAGGTAAACAGATTTTGGAAATTAGTAAGTAATGGTCTGTAGCCACACTGTATCCCCTGAAAACTTTGGTGTCCTGTACTAAAGGTGATAACTTCTTATTTGTTAAAATGTAATCTATTATAGAAATATAACCTCGGGCACTCCATGTCATTTTGTTTTAAGCTATGTCTCATGCTTATATAATGAAATGGATTAAATTTGGACATTTCCAAATTTGTTGAGAGGAACCTCATCAGGGAAAGTATATATATTGAGAGGGTAAAGTTCGTATCTCCAATTTTTGGAGAAAAAAAAAAACAGTTTGCATGTTCTCCCATGACTCGATCTGATCATAATTCTAGTTATTCTTTTTTTGCTGTTGGAAGACTCTTTTACCTTCTACTAAGTTCCCCCAAAATATGACATCATTCTCTATTACAGCATGAAAACAGGCAATATAAATAATTTTGATAGTGGCTGTGTTATTATATTTAACATCACTCTACCAAGATAGCACACACTACTTACTTTAGGCAAAATTGTGTAAATATGATTCTTCCAATTCATATATATATGTCAAGTTCCAATCCTAAGAAATTAACACTATAGTCCCAAGTATTACTTTATTTTGGTACATAATTTGGAAAGTTTCATTTTGACAATAACTTGGGGTAAATTTAGTTATATTTGTCTTTTCAATATTTCAAACTAACCCCTTCAATGAGAACCAATCTCTCATATAATCCAAGGTAGAATTAATTTTGATTTTTAACTCTTCAGTGTTCATAGCAGTTAACAGTATACATGTGTGAACAGCATAGATTACAGGGATTGCTTCATGATGTATTCCATGTGGTAGATCAGTTATATAGATTATAAATAGCAGAGGTCCCAGGACTGAGCTCTGGGGGACTCCACTAGATGCAATCTCCCAACTACAAGAATTTTCTTCTTTTAAAATTTGTGATGATATATGGAACCTTTGTTGCCTGTTTGTTAGGACTTGAACCACTGATGGCATATTCCTCTAATTCTCTAATAATGTTATCATGGATGACACAGTCCAATGCTTTGGTCAGGTAACAGAAGATGCCCCCTATCTGATGTTGTTGATTTGGTAAGTGGTCCTGTCAACATGACTTTATGTTCCAGTTCTACAGTTCTCATAACGCCAATGTTTCAGACCATGTAAGTTTACAGTCCAACAATCAGGTTACATTTATCTGATTCATGACCACACAGCCACCCTACCGGAATCAGTACTTTATTATTGTTTATACAGTAACCACTTGTCCAACATATTTGCACCACATACCAGAGGTCCACAAATTCTCCAAAAATTTAAGTTATAAGTTTATAATCTACCTTCATGCCAATTTATATTTCCCAACCTGAGTGTTTCATTAGTTACTTCTTCAAAGTAAAAATAACTGAACACTTATGTTTTATAAACATCACTATGTTTCTTCCACATTCTGCAATAAATCAACTTAACATTGTGCAATAAATTACCTTAACAGAAGTTGCACACTTTTTAAAATTCTATTATCACATCCAATTTCAGAAGCCAAAATGTACTGGTATGGGCATTACTCCCATCTGTGTATATGTAATGTTGTTACTAACAACTCTATACAAGGTTCACTGGCATCAATAAACTCAATATCGAAAGCAATCCAGCATTCCAATTCCTATTCTTTAAGAATTGTTTCCAGTACCACCAACAAACCTAACACATAAGCATAACACAAATATAAACACACTTACTCCTTCTTTGAAACCACCAAACCTATAAAGAGTGCCATTTTTCAAAAATATACGAATACCCCATGTTCCAACCAATCTTTGCCAATTAACAACATCTAAGTCAGATGCTGTTATCTGCTCCACTTTTCCTGTTTTGCTGTTCTTGAAGATAATGTGCTGGTCAGTCAACTTCAGTCGTCCAGGGCACTGAAAATACATAAAAACTTAAATATCTGTAAAGCTCTATCATAAAGTTAAACTGCTCTCAGTCCCACTCTTCAGAGCAACCAATGTTAGCCACCACCCTCCAAATTCAAAAGCTGGCTGGTTTAAATATTATCTGTATCTACCTAAACTATCGTTTCAAGACAATAAAGTGATCATGTACTGCAAAGCTGTAAAATTCAACAACATATTAGTAATCCTACAGCTATCAAGAATGGCCTAATTATGTCACCATCATCAGAGTTTAAAGTAGCTTCATGTCAGGTCTGCTCCATGTCTGTTTATGAAATGGATATTGATATTTACATGTCACCTTCAGTAGGAAAACACATATGGAAATGTTCATGGCAGCATTCATCACACTGTAATACCGCAAAACTCATCCACATCAGGAACGTACCGTTAAACTGCAAAAGACCGGGATATTCACACGCGGCGGGAGGTCCATAACCTCATTCATACAGACGAATTTACAAAATATTAAATCCTGTATTACAACATTTTAGATACGCATATGAGGCTGCCTGGAGAGGAAGTGTTTTACTTTCAATATACTGTCCCGAGAGGTCATACACCACAGCCCAATATAAGTGTTTGACATCAAATGTCACATTGATTTACCTTCAAACTAAGGCTTTTGTGTATCAACATTACGCGTGCATCTCCTAACAGGTCGTATTCGTACACCGAATTTATTTTCAAATTACATAACATAAAATACAGAATCATTACCATAGAGCCCTTAACTTCAGCTGATATGTCTGAATACTCTAAAAAATCCATTTTCCTGTACTTTGTGCTGCGTTCACTTGCCGTTTCTATGCACGTTCATAGCATTTCCCACCTTATGCGCGTAAAATGCTGTTGCTCCGGTAAAGCAGGAAGACCAACCTTGCGTAGATGCGTTCGAAATATTCCTACAATTAGCAACACTTTTTCCCCAAAATTCCAATGGTCATGGACGGGGCTTGGCGGTTTATTCCAGACCGAACTCAATGGTGTATCGGGCATGTACAATAGCTGATAAATTACTATTCACAATGTTACTTATTACAGCATATTTGTTTCTAGTATTAGCGACCGAAATGAAAAGTGAATAGTTGGAACTGGTTGTTGTACACGGCCGTACTTAACTTTCCCTAGAAATTGTACTGCAATTAGCTGTGGTGCTGTATACGGTAACTAATTTACATATTCCCACGTCTTGATAGTTTTCCTATTTACACAGTACACATTAAACCCCCCCCCCCCCCCTTCTCCCGGCAAGGTCTTGTAACGAGCTGTGGTGTATGCGTGCGTGTTAATAACACCAAACGGTATGGAATGACATCATCACTTATTCTGATGTATTGGACGCAGTAATACTATAATACTGAAACGGTAAGATTCATTTAATTAGGTGTTTAGTTATTATGCTTATCGCCATTGCTTTAGAGTACGAGGAAGGTTCAGGTAAACCAGGATGGCTTGAATTAAATTGAACACGTTAGTTTCTGGTTTATGCTGATGGTGTTAATTACTATATTGGACGGAAGCGTACATATTGTTAAAAAAAATGCAGAACCTTTAGTAGTTGCTAGTAAGGAGAATGGACTGGAAGTAGATGCGGAAAAGACTGAGTACATGGCAATGTCTGAAGAAGAGGATGCAGTAGGAAGTCACAGTATAAAGACTGATAGTAGTTCCATTGAACGGGTGGAAGAGTTCAAATATTTGGGAACAACATCAACAAATCAAAATTCTCTTCAGGAAGAAATTAAGAGAAGATTGAAGTTATGGAACGCTTGCTATCATTTGGTGTAGGATCTTTCGTCTTCCAGTTTGCTATCCAAAAATTTAAAGATCCAGGTATATAGAACTAATTTTGCCTGTTGTATATGGGTGTGAAACTTGGTCGCTCTTACTGGGGGAGGAATGAAGGTTGAGGGTGTTCAAAATATTTGGACTTAAGATTGACGAGGTAACAGGGGAGTGGAGAAAACTATACATCATGAGGAGCTGAGTGATCTGTACTCCTCACCCAATAGTGTTTGGATGATTAAATCGAGAAGAATGAGATGGGCGGAGCATGTAGCACATACTGGGGAAAGGAAAGGTATAAACAGGGTTTTGGGGGGGAAACCTGAAAGAAAGAGCCCAATTGGAAGACCCAGGCATAGATGGGAGGATGATATTAAGATGAATCTTCAGGAAGTGAGATGTGGGGGTATAGACTGGATCGAGCTGGCTCAGGATAGGGACAGGTGGCGGGCATTTGTGAATGCGGTAACAAACCTCTTGGTTCCATAAAGTCTGGGGAATTTCTTGACTAGCAGAATACCAGTTAGCTTCTGAAGAAGGACATGAAGTAAGTATTATCTGCTTGTAGGTTTCCGGTGATATGGCTGGAAACTGTAGCGACAATATATTTGTATGATCCTTTTAAGTAGCGTAGCTAGGGTTTTTGATGCCCGGGGGATTAATGACAGTGGCTGGCACTGTCAGAAATTATGAAGTTAAAAAATCATAATTATTTACTGCATTTCCTTTTGCTTGAAATTTGTTGCACGAAGAGATCTGTTCTTTTTCTTTTAAAATATTCATTTTGCCAACTGGGCAGCTGCATCATAATAGTATCAGTTTGGCATGCAATCCATAAACCAAAATTAGTGAATGCTGCCATGCTGATGTGTGGTGTCAACAAATACTTTTCCAGCTACCATCGATCCATGGTTTCAAATTCGAATAGAGTGGATTGCAGGTGACCTGAGTGTTGGTTTTGGACTTTGTCACTGGCTGACAGATTCCGTTCGCTCTGAATTACGTTACGCTGATGAAAGCAAATTAATACATTAGCTGCTGTCATAGAGAACCAAACCATTAAACGTGTTTAAAAGGGACTTCCCAAGCAAGTTGGCTGTGATGCTTCTTGAATTCGGAAGGTGTCCGGTTCGAATGTTAATTGGGACACACGGATTTTGTGTTTTACTTTGTCTCTGCTGACATGTCGGGACCTTAACCTCGGGCAGTAATTGCTGTCTTCAAAATATTTTCTAATTCATTGTCATTCGCCCTGCAGTTCGATGCTGTTATGATCTGTGGTACCAACTGTCGTAAAGCACACCATACATAAAGAAGACTTGCAGTGTAACCATTCTTTACTCTGAAATAAAATATTCTTGTTTCTGCCAAAAATGTCTGATTACACTGATTCTAAAATTGTGCATTTTGAAAGGGATTCTTATGTGCTGTCTAGTTCCTCATATCATGCTTCCTTCTTTTGTTTCCACTTAACTCTGATGCTTATCCCTCATGCTCCATTTAAAGGGTGGCAGTTATCTTTCTGCGTCTCTTCTTATATTGTCCTTTCATTATTAATGCGTATGTTATTAATTTCATTTACTTCACCCTATGAATTTCATTTTATTTTTTATTCAGTGTATTTATGTTTCTGTTCATTCTGTCTCATCACTTTATTTTGTCTCTGAACCTGTTTATTATCATTTTTGGCACCATTGTCATTTTTGAGTCTTCTCTTTTCCCTTATCAGAACCACTCCTTTCCATGCTGTACTTACATACCTGAAGTTGGAGACAGCATGTTCCTTCCAAACATTGGTACTTGTCTACCAAACAACATGAGATCTCAATGCAAAAGGCAGTGATTGTCAGGCTAGTGCAGTTTGTTCTGTTGTTTTTCTGCTTTATAAATAATCCCATTAATTCAAAGCTGTGATGATCCTCTCTATGTAAAAGTACATATTATATCTGTACACGGCAGGCATGATACCATACCAGATATACTGCTAAATTATTTGTAAAATGAGTAATATTGATGGAAGAATGGGCCTTAGAATTGTGCATTTCCATTGCATTTACCTAAAATGTTACCGTGTACAACATATAGAGGAACTGCTGGTAACAACAGACATATTATCCATAGTAGATGTTTAGCCACAAGTGGGAAGGATGTAATTCAACGTTCACTCTTAAGTCAGACCCAACATTCTATGTATGAGACTTTCTAACAGGGGGCACATGCTTACGGGGGACCCGCATTCATGGAGATTCGTACATTAAATTCGTTTTGAAATTACATACATAATATATTTGACTGGCTGCTTGATTGAAATAAAAGTAAATAAAAATGACAACACTTGGACCATTTAATGTTTCATCCAAACTTATGACAATACACCGAAACATTAGTCCTTTCTTTTTGCTATGCACAGTAACTTTTAGGTGCCTGCCACAAGGTTTGCAATTGGGCCGCACATTCACTAAGGCTGGATGATTTCTGCAGTTTGGAAGGGTTATAAAATTTTATTTTTGTATGAAATGTGGATTTAACCTCATTGATGATAAAGTATTATGATTGTGCAAGAACTGAAACTCCACAGTTGTGTTTATGAAGATTCAAGTCTTCTGGGATGCTGTGCTGTAACTGTTCACCAATCAAAATGGCATAATATCCCACAAGACTTTAATTCTTGTCATGATTATGTTAAAAATTTCTCAAAGTAATCTGCACCATGAAGTACACCCTTTGATTATTTGCAGCACTCTGTTGCAGACACTTATGCTGGTCAATGGAGGATGGATAGAAACATTATTTTGTATCCTGTAGAGTATCAAAATTTAAATTATTTTAGTGTGATTGAATGTGCATTATCCTTTGAAATTACAGTTGAAGATTACTCTGACAAGTTGGTATTTATTTAGCTATCAGACTATATGGCATTTCATCTTATTTCAAGGGGTCCACTATTTTAAAAGTATTGCACAAACCACCTCTAAATTCTAAGCACCAGAAGAGTGACGTGAAGCGAGTTCCATACTGAGGTCTCACAGTTCTGGGGTGACCTGTGAATCTTTCTGCGCGGTGCATGTGAACTGGTACATATTTTTGTATTTGACAGGGAGAAAGCTGCAGTAATTATGCTGAGAATGCTAGTTGATACTGTACAAGCAAAGGTTAAACATAAAATTAACATAAAACCTGCTCCTGTACAAAATTTAGACACCCTGCAGGATGAGGTGCCTGTGATTTGTGCACCTGTGTGTTAGATAACAATAATTTTTACAGTCACTGTTCATAGAACCTGCATTCTTCCTTAGAAGGAGCTGATTGGTGCACAGGTTGCCTGATAGTGATATGTCATCTCTAGTGGTGTTAAATGAGATATGAACTGTACAGGGCTGAAGTGATGACATGGAGTCTCTTGGAAGTATAGTGGATTTCTGTAGTGGGTTTTACAGTTAAAAGGCATTAATGAAGATTGTGGAGGCTGAGATTCAAACCAAAATACAAGTGATGTGGATACACTGCTCACTCACAGACACTGTTTTAATTGTGTACCTTTTGCTAATTACATACAGATAACAGGATTTGCTGGTCTTACGATATTGCATAGCTCTGAAAATAGTTTATTCCCAGTTTTGTAGCACCATGCAATATCTGTACTTAAGACTGATTAATTTCTCAGATATAACACATATGAGTGTGTGCTCCGACAGAGAAGTAATATCACACAACATTACTGGCGGTCCAAGGCAGTATATTTATTGGAGTTTAATATTCTTACAGATAGATTTTGAAGAGTGAAATGACTTTCTACATCCAGTCTGTAGACAGTGGCTTGTATCTGGATGTTAAAGGTGAACATGGGGCTGCTGGGGCAGAGGTGATTATATATGCATTTCATGGTAAAAGGAATCAGCAGTGGAAATACAATAATGGCATGATCTTCAGCAAATTAAATAAGTAGGTATTACACTCACTTTTCTTGCCAATCTGTTATTTAATGTATGTAGAATCTTATGTAATACATAAGGCTTTTGCAGATATGTTTTTGGAGCAAGGACTGTTAGGTTTCCTAGTCATTGGGAATTCAGTCTATGGCAATCATTCTTACTTTCGGTTCAGTCAGGTTGGGAGGCCCAAGGTATATAAATGTCTTGTCACACATTATTAAGAACTGCTTTTCATGCCATAGTTCATAACTAAGGACTACCCATGTTCTTGATAACCTACACTGTTGAAAAGTCTTCTTCTTCTTCTTCTTCTTCTGTGCTACAATTCTGGTAGAGTCTTGGCCTTCTCAATAATATCCTTCCATTTAAGGTGATCCTGGACTTGTTCTGCCCATTTTATAAGTTCCATCTTTTTCAGGTCGTTCCTGACATTGTCTTCCCATGGGGACTTAGGCCTTGCCACTGGTCTAGTTGTAGATGGTTTCCATTTGTATATTTTCCCTTCAGTGCTGGTTTCAGGCATTCTATTTATGGTCCAAACCAGCTCAATCTTTGGGCTTTAACATGATTTATTATGTTCCATTGATTTATTAACTCATCCAATTCATTGTTTGTTTTAATTCCCCAAATACTATTATCCTCTTTAGTTGGCCCAAATATTTTTCTTAGTGTTTTCATCTCAAATTCTGAGAGTCTCTGTGTGATATTTTCATAAAGGACCCATGTTTCACAACTATAAACTACAATTGGTCTAATTACTGACCAATATAACTTTAGTTTGGACTTCCTGGATACCAATTTGCTTTTAGAGAGCGTTTTATTTGCATAGAATGCCTTATTCCCCTTGTCAATTTTTTTCTCTAATCTCTTCTTCCAATATGTTATTTCCATTCACAATTGTACCAAGATAATTGAATGAATTGACCTGATCAATTTGCTTATTTTCAACCTTTAGTCTATCTAATTGAGTTTCTTTCCTTGTACATTTCATGTACTTCGTTTTATTATCATTTACTATTAAACCAAATTGTAATGAAATGTTTTTCAGTTTTTTCAGAAGTATCCATCAATGTTCGTTTAGTTAGGGAAGTAATTACGGTAGTTTATTATCAGCCTATGCTGAACATTGTTTCAAACATGTTGATATGTTACCTTTCAGTTCTAGCTGCTTTAAAATATCATCAATAATTATGCTAAATAGGGTTGCTGCCAGTGGGTCACCTTGTTTTACTCCTGTCCATATTTCAAAATTTCCTGTATAGTTTTGGTTTACTTTAACTCTTGCCTTAGTATCTTGTAATGTTTTTGCTATCAGGTTAATTAGTTTGCTTGGTATTTCGTAGTTGTTTAAGAATTTAATTATTTTATCTCTATACACTGAGTAAAATGCTTGTGTGTAATCAATGAAGGCATTGTTCAATTCTATGTTAAATTTGTGACATTTTTTGATAATTTGTCTACTATAAATAAATTGTCAATTGTAGATTGATTTGGTCAGAATCCCATTCGGTAGTCTTCTAATTTGCTCTCTACTATATTAGAAAATCTGTTATTTAGTAAAATTGTAAAGATTTTATATTGTACATTCAGGAGGATAATTGGTCTGTAGTTGCTACATATCATCCTCTCTCCTTTCTTGTATATAGGGCAAATTATTCCTTCTGTCCATTCTGTTGGTAGCCTCCTCTTCCCATATTTTCGTTATTAATTGTGTATCCTTCATTTTAGTTCTGTCCCACCTTGTTTTATCAACTCTACTGGTATATTGTCTGGTCCTGCAGCATTGTATATTTTAAGTTTCTCTATTACTTGATTTACTTCATAATAGGTGGGTGGGGGTACTTCTTTTACATTGTTGAAAATTATATTTTCAAAGACGAGTTCCTCGGTTCTGGTACTCATACTCTGTAAATCACAAAAGTGTTGCTTCCATCTTTGTAAAATGTCTCCGTGGTCTAACAGTATGTTGCCACTTTTGTCCTTACAAAATGTTGATAGCACCAATTGTTGTTTATTAAAGAACTGAGCTTCTTTAAAAAATTTTCATGTCTCATACTTATTGCTTGCTTCTTCTGTTGGTTTAATTTTATTATTTATCCAATCTCTCTCTCTCTCGGGTTTTTTTTTTGCAGATTCTATTAGTTTCTGTTCTTTTGGTTTCATATATTTCACGACTGCTTCTAGTCTTAGCTTGTAGGTATTTCCTCCTAGCCTCATTCTTCTGGGCCATTATTAGCTTACACAACTCATCCCACCATTCATTCCTATTAAAAGTACTTTGTGTTTGGATAACTTCATTAGCTCATTTTATTATTGTCTTTTTGATATGTGTCCATTCTTCTTCAGTGTCTTGTTGTGCTTCTTTTCCTATTAGTTTGTTACAGAGATATGTTCTGTATTGTTTTAGTTTAGCAGGGTCCTGTAAATTGCTTTGCTTCAATTTAGCTTGTTTAACTACTTTGATTTGTGTTCTAATCAGCTTCTGCTTTATTGTGGTTTTCACTACAAAATGATCTGAATCACAATTCAGACCTCACATTGTTCTGACATCCTCTACCACACCCTTTTTCTTTGTGTCTATAATTACATGGTCTATTTGGTCCAACTTGTTACCATCGGTTGATATCCATGTCCCTTTATGGATCCTCTTATGTTGGCAAAAAGTACTTCTTATTTTCATATTATTTGCAACTGCATAATCACAGATCCACTCTCTGTTTCTGTTTGAGGTCTCATGGAGTGTGTGTTACCTGCAACATTTTGGTATACATCCTCCTTTCCAATTTTGGCATTTAGATCTCCCAAGATTATAACTACATCATGCTTGGGAATTTTGTTGTGAACTATTTGTAGATCTTCATAGAACTTTCCTTTTTCTTCATCGTTTTTCTCTTTAGCAGGAGCATGTACATTTATTATAGATAAATTGTTTAATTTTCCTTTAATTCTTAATTTGCACATTCTTTCATTGTATGGTTCGAAACTTAGGATATTCTTTTTAATTTCATTTCGAATCATGAATCCGGTTCCTAGTTGACCTGTTTGCAGCTGTAACAGAGTGTATATTTAGTTTTGTTGATTTGCCTGACTCCTTTCCATCTTAGTTCTTGTGGAGCTATTATTTGTAGTTGTGTTTTTAACATTTTGTCAGCAATTTCATGCATTCTTCCTGTTTTCAGCAATGTCATTATATTCCAAGTCCCTATATATATTGTATCCTTTCTTATCCGTTTAGCTCGCATAGGTTGTCTTCGTTTTATCAGCCCTTCATTCCTTTTTTGAGATTTTTTATCATGTCAGTTTTTACAAGACGAGGTTGCTGGCCATCTACTCAACCCTCATTGCCTTGGAAAACCTAGGATTTTCTGTCGGGGTTATCTCCCTTAGCTGGTGTGTCCCAATTATTGCGTCGGGAACTCGCGTCTCGCCCTTGCATGACTTAGCCGTCTAAAGACATTTCCAGGGGTCATGGCAAGGACATGCATTTGTAGGACTTGGCAGTCCCACAATCAGTGGTAGAAGTGTGGCACTTTGGTGGTAATTATGTTGAGTAAGGGGCCTGTTAAAATATTGTATGATGTCATTTTTGCTGATTTGTTATACGTGTAGCATGTATTTCTTACATACGAGAAATTTCTGAAGTGTGCTTTGATGAATAATTATTGTATGTCACATAATATGGTGTATAGGAATATATAACCAGAGAACAAACTGTAATACTGTACAGTACAAACAATATAACATAACACAACAGATTGTGACATAACAGACTTAAGTGTATTAGTTTTTGTAGGAAAATAAATCACTGGTATCTTCAAGCTAGATATTATCTATTTAAAAAGTATCGTTTACAGTCTTGTTCTAGATGTTGGTACAAATGACAAAGCTGTAATGGTTGAACCAAATGGAACAGAAAAACAGAAATGGTACTTTGATGATGACTTCACAATCAGGAATGAAGAAGGAATGGTGCTGGATATTCCAAAAGGATCAAAGGAAGCTGGGACTCAAGTTATAGCCTTCAAGAAGCATGGAGGACCAAATCAGAAATTTAGAATTGTGCCTATAAACAAAATAAAATAATGTGTTATCTTCTTGAATTGTACAAGATGGTAGTCACCATATATAATACAACATCATAGCAACTACTTGATACGAGTTTCAATTAAAGTTTCATGTACTTGCATTTTTGTGACCATGTGGTAGTATAAGAAAATGTTCCTACTGACAACATAAATATTTCTTGTGTTATTTTCATTCTAATTTTTGGATTCATTGGACTTGTAGAAGGTGTAGACTTCATTATAGCAGAACTGGGAAATTTTAAATAACTAATCAGGAACAACTCTTCAGGTATATTGGATGACCTCTGTAATGTATGCCTGTCTTTAATTTCTGCATTTGTTGAAATACTGAAGATTAAGTTGTTAGGGTGTGAATTTGGGAATAAAACTAGCAGGTTGGTCAGCCTGACACTACTTAATTTTTATTTAATACTTTTTTTTTTTTGGTGGGGAGGGGCATGGATGGATTGATGGATAGGGACAGGTGGCAGATACTTGTAAAGATGGTAGTGGATTTCCAGGTTCCATAAAATGCAGGGAATTTCTTGACTAGCCGAGAACCGGTGTGATTTTCAAGAAGGACTCTGCTCCATGACATGAGTGAACTGTTGCAGTATCATTTAGATTGAAAAGGAGCCACCAACTAGGTCGAAAAAAAGTAAAGAAGGGAAACTGATTTGTACTAAAAATGTCTTGCTGTGACCCTCACGTTATCAGAATATATACGGATGTTGCATATATGGTTAAGGAAATTTAAAGGAACTGTTCAACATTACAAAGAAATTGTAGATTTGGTTACATTGTCCTCTGTCTCCCACCTTCCCATTATCTGTTGTCATCAGTGTTGGCAACTTACCTAACTTAAGTTGCATTGCAGCATGTAAACTTGAAGTTTGATCAAACATTGTATTGCATTATATAATGCTGCTGCATTTTTATTCATGGAAACGAAAGGCATGTTTAGAGGAACAGTCTGTTCCAGTCTCCAGTTTTGGACTATATGAAATAGCAGGAGGATGGAGGGAAGAACTTAATAATTTGTACATACAATATTATTCCGGTTATCAGATTAAGGAGGAAGACTTGAGAAGTGCATGGGGAATTTTATTTGCAAAAGATGTGGGGGTTCAATTTTTTAAAACTGAAAAAGTGGATTGTGTGAGTGTGTTCATCTGTTTCGGAACGGGAAACTGTGACGAGGAATTTCTTTGTACGTGAGTGACCATTAGTTTCTCAAAGGTAAAGGCTCCCTGAATGCAAAAACCAGATAAAATTAATAGCTACACTACGACTGAAAATTGCTTTCTTAGTGAGCGGCATGCCCCCTGGCGGTAGAAATTGTAACCTTCCGATTTAGTATCCTACCAGTGGCGGCACGGAACGACAAGATGTCACACTATATGACCGACCTCTACAGATCGGAAGAGGTCTATTGCCTGTGTATGATCATGTCACTTCCTTGTGATGGAGTGTTTGTGGGGTGAAATTATGATAATTCTGTCCACCACAAAATTCGTAAAAACGAATTAGACATGAAGATTCTCATAAATTTACGGCAAAAATGACCTGAAATAAGATTTCACTGGATGCTCTGAAATGATACCCGTATTTTGGGGCTTAAGGAGGATGGGTACATTTCTGAGCATGATTTTCCACTGACTGCAAACGAAATCAAAGTCATTCGTTCCACCGTACCCCATTTTCGATACTTTCAGTCAAGAAACACTGTGGCCAAAGTAAAATGTCATACAAAACATTTCACTTAAATTGGACGTCATATCGGATGACCCAAATTATGCAGATTAAAGGATTTTTTTTTAAAACTTCCCGAAAATAAATTAAGATGTGGCCTTGTTTCTATAAACTTTCTACATGAGCTTGAGGATGTGTTTGTGATTCCTCAATCAAAGTATTAGAAGCGGGCATTGATGAAAAATTCCGCTTAGTTGGGAAGCGCTCTTACGAACGGGTTATATTGTCAGTGCGGACGGCGGACAGCTATAGTTGATCAAAGCATTAATGGGTATGTGCGCAGTTCTGAGAGCGGTTTTACGGAGAGTCTCTGCATGAAGTTACTTCTCTTCTTAAACTAGGCCTGTCGTACTGCACAAACTGAACGGAAAAGCCACTTGCTTTAGCATCTGATTAAAATGTAACAAGTGCCGCACGTTATTAACATAAATGGAACGACCATTCGCCGGAGAACGAAGCTGAAGTTCTGGATATTAATCTACTTAATCTGCTGCTGAGAGAACAGTTGGGTCGTAATGCTTGAAAGGCTAAAATTAATCTACATTTGCATAAACATCCATTTCGTATCACAGAGAGTGTAGAGTATTTTTCACTACAAAGACAACTCGGTGCATGTTAGAAAAACAATCGCTGTTTGTTATAAGAGTTATACTGTACACACAAACAATTTGCATGGAAAAAGTGAAGAAAGTTTAGTGACAGTAAGTACGCTAACCAGCTTGCTTTAAAGGGTTTAAAGAGAAGAAACAACACTGCATCCAAAATAAGCTGCAGGAAATATTCGATACACTAACACCACTAACTACTCAATGAAACACCCTATTTTTTTTTTAATATACAGGTTATTAAGTGAAAATAATTGCTTCTAAACTTAAAATAGATTTAGAAACGTATTTGTCCTTTTATCTTATTTATTTTCTTTTTGTTATTTATTTACTTTTCCATTTCTTTTGTTTGTACTGATCTTGATTTCCCAAAATAAAGAACCTTTAGAACAGTCACAAATTGAAAAGGAGACGTGCACAACTAGATTACTTCTCACGAGCCGACTTACCACTTCAAAGAAATACTTCCATCTTTTGTGGGCTGGAGTCCAGTAGCTTACAAAGCATCGGACAGCATTTGTCACAAAACAAAACAACAGTTATATTAAAGGCAGGTGGTATTAAATCGGACATACTTCACTAGGTAAGCCACAGGCAACGCGCAACAAAAAGTTACTAGATTTACTCCCATTTAAAAATACATCTCAGAATTTCCTGCACTCGGAATGGTCGCATCAAAACAGAACTTGGAAGTACGGTGCACCGAAAAAAGTTACATTCGTTATTTTCACATGTTGCATCAAGGTTTATGCAAGTTACAGATGTGTACTTAGTAAGTAAATGTGGGAGAACGCTGTATTCTGAAAGCTACATAGACACGTTGTTTGGCTGCGGCTGATCCCACAGAGGTGTGGTCAGGTTGTGCATCAGCAGTAACCAAGAACAAACGTAGCAAGCTAATCGCAATATATAAAAAATACAGCTATTCCTTCCTTAAGAGTACAAATGTTTATGCGAGGTCTGACAGTGTGTGAAAAAGGAGCCGAATATGGTTCGCGGGCTGAATAGTGAATCCCACTTTCCTAAATTGTTTATGAGAACTCGGGCTAAGAGGAAGGTCTGCGAAGCCCCGAGGCAAGGTGGCTGTCGTCTCATTAATTATACAACATACAAAAGAGAAAAAGAAGAATGTTTTAGTATTGTTTCCTAACGTGGCTACTGGGACATAAGGCGCCTAGATGGAGGAGATTTTGATTAACTTCACCTACCGAGCCAGTCTTGAATGTGCTGGGAAGCTTTTGTCTGGCACCGACCTCATACTTTATGCAGCAGACGGGTTTCGATTGTACGTGGCCTTTCGCTTCCAGGATTAGAATTAAAGTTTAATGCCCATTAAAAAGTACTTTATACAACTTGTACTACAACTTCCTTCAATTTAACTCGTAATAATTTAAACATGATATATAAGATCCTATAATATAGAAAGCTCTTCAGTGCGTCATCTAATTGAGCTCTTCACCGCCACACTTACTGTAAAATATACAAGAGAGTCAATATACCTATAACGTAACAATGAGGCCCGTTCGTGCAAACATTGTTGCAGTGGGAAAGAAACAAGTTTTACACACTTTGAGAGCGTGTTGGTAGCCTAAGATATCCAGCGTGCAAAGCGCATGCCCCATGTTGTCTGTCATCTGTGGCGTCTCCGGCTCTACTATATTTTTTCCAAAATATTTCATAGACGGCACGATTTTCGAAAAATAGTTACTGAACATAAAATGTGTGTTTTGATTTTTTCTTAAAGTTTCGCCTGAAACATTTCTCATTCTAAGAAGTATTGAGCGAGATATGATCGAAAATGTAAATTGATCTTCACGTAGAGTACCCGTTATTCTTGTAGGATTTTAATGAAACTTGAATTTTCTTAACATATTTTCGAAAAATACTCGAATATCAAATTTTATGAAAATCCTTTCAATGGGAGCCGAGCTGGTCCATGCGGACTGTCGGAAGGACAGACGTGACGAAGCTAAGAGTAGCTTTTCGCAGTTTTGTGAAGGCATCTAACGGAACTTTGCAAGTTGTCTTGTATGATCATAAATGATGTTCAGTTATTCCTAAGGGTAAACAAAGGACAAGAGTTTTGGAAGCAAGTGATTAGGGAAGTATTGAAAAGGATGAAGTGAGTGGACAGTTTAGGATATTATAAAAACCAGGAACATTTTTTTTAGATATTCGTGCAGTGTAGCTAGGGCAATAATTAATGAGATCGGCCACTCGGAAACACGAAAGGAGATGGCACAATAACATACACTTATAGCCTATAATATCCTTGTTTTCCGATAAAGTAACACACTGGTTTCCATGGATAAACTACATTTTTGTGACACTTAAGGAACAGGTTAAAACTGGTTCAGATCCTACATAACAGAAAAGGGGGGGGGGGGAAGTAGTGCAATAACATTTAAAAAATGGGAAAAAATAACACATGGATTTTACAACAATCAATTTTAGAACCCTTACTTTTCGTAATATACAAAAATGACCTTCCTTTAGGAATAACTACCTTAATCAGAACCCATACTAATCTGCTGATGATATTAAAATTATGACTGCTAATGAAATTATTGATTATTTCTCTTCGGTCTCAAATATAAACATATCGCACATGAGTAGTTTTTTTTTCTCATGGCTCGACAGCGCCAGTGGGCTTAGACTTCCTCTGCGAGGTTCCTCGATCACACTCGGCTAGACACACCACACTCGGTAGGACTCCTCTGGACGAGTGATTTACCAGTCGCAGAGACACAAGAGTAAATGCTGTACTGCCAGTAAATTGATCCTCAAACTAGAAAACACAAATGTAACAATATTTAGGGCCGAATAAATATAAGTAATGTGTATTAAGAGCTGTCTCTAATAGGAAGTATGCAGAAGAGTACAAGAATACAAAATTCCTTGTTTTACACATTTATAACCACCTGAGGTGGGAGGGTAATACTAATAGCATAATTCTAAAGTCATGTGCAGCACGTTACGGGGTTGCGTCTCTGTTACATACTGGAAAAACTGACGCCCTCGAAAAAATTTATTTTGCTTGTTTGCACACTATAGTGAAATATGTAATAAGTTTGGACGTAATTTGTCTAACGGTAAAAAAAAAAAGATACTTACTCTAGAAACGAAAATCGTTAGAGATGTGTTGGACGAAAAACATAGGAACTATTTGTATGCCTCTGTTTAAAGTCAAGTGTAGAGATCTGACTTCGTCCATATGAACTCATATTCGCCTTAAACGAACCTTACTGTATACAACGAGTAAAATTTTAAAAACAATTTTTTTCCAGCTCTTTGAAGGGTGAAACTAAAATTTCGAAACCATAAATCCTTACCAAAATTTGGCTAGTGATGACATGTATGTTGACCGGCCCATGGTCAAACAAGATTAGAAATATGACATTGGAACACAGCCGTGAGAGAAATTTCCTCATCACCCCCGCCGCCAGGGGGCGTTGTTTGAGGACGGGATTGGTTGCTGGCTGTTTTCGTTGGGTACAGCATCCGGACAGGAGCAAACCAAGTCTCAGTCTGTGAAAGCAGAGTGGCTGCTCAATTCGGAAGAGACAGCACGCGGGCGGATCGACGTGCTGAGAGCCAAAGAGCGAAACCGTTGAGACTTACACATCGCGTTCCGAAAAACGACACTAGTTATGGAACAGGAAAGAAAATTTCACACCAGCAGTAAGAACCCAGTCTGTTGTACCAGAATATAAGAATTGTGAATCAACAATCTTGTTTTAAACTTAATGAACGTTTGCGTGCGTACCGCGGGTTAACAGTCTCAGGTGTCAACAAACATGTGGCGTTTCCTGGCGGTGTTCCTGTTTGTCTTTCCCACGGGTAAGTGTCCTGCCATAAAGAGTAATCATGTAACGGAATATTTCTCATGCAGGTTAGAAGGTATCTGTGGAACTTAGATTTTTTAATTGTTGACATTTCTGATGCAGTATATATTTCGATGGCTTCAATATTCTTACAGACGATAAAGTTTAACCTCTTAAAGCCCAGTGGTTTCTTTACGTACTGCCAGGTTTACCACTAAAAAATTCTACACGGTGCTCACCTTTCTTTCAATGATTTATGTGGATCTCAAAACAGACAGCAACTTTTGCTTTATTTATCTGAATGGTTTTTGTAACCGCGGTGGAAAGTGTTTACAGCGCGGTACGGACTGCGTCCTTATATAACACAGATACTTTTCGTCCTTTGAAAGTTTAGAGTATTAGAAACGAATAGAAAGATCACTTTCTGCTTCGAGAGTGTCTTTTGATAAAACGCACTTTAAGAATTTATTATATTTGTCCTGTCATAAAATTAAACACATATTTTGTAATATTATTCAAAATAGTTCAAGGTTCTATAAGCTTGGATAAATAGAAAGTTACATCCATAACCCCGAATTACTGTGTTTGATTTTAAACTATTGATAAATTGCATCAGGCTACAGCAGCACCAGCCGTCAAGCGCAGGGAACGTACCCTAAATACTAGAGTTAAGTCAAAACGTAGTGACAGGAGTGTAATTGTGTCCTGAAATGAAGGAACAAGCAGTCAGTTTTCAGGCTGTTATTAACTAAACTCATGATTGTATACGAATGTCCAACAATTGACAGTTTTTAGGAGCGTCCGTATAGTCGCGAATATCGCCTATTATCTTGGACATGTCCGTCTGTCCTTCAGTATGTATTAGCGCGGACAGCAGTGGAAGGATGTAAGTGCAATCTGATTTTTCTTTTTATGTTTTGCTGACCGTGCATCTCAGTATATTTATCTTAGTAATTAACCAACTTGATGCACAAAATTTTTATTTTACAATAAGTTTATTTCATGCCTCTACATGTTTCGAGTACAATGTGCTCATCATCAGGAGGTCAAAATTGTATTATACAGCCTCTGGTATCATCACACTTTGTAGGTGGCCGTCCTGTGCACAAGTTGAGAGAATCCTCTCTCAACCTGTGCACGAGACGGCCACCTATAGGTGTGATGATACAACAGGCTGTAAAATTTTGACCTCCTGATGATGAGCACATTGTGCTCGAAACATGTAGAGGCATGAAATAAACTCATTGTAAAATAAAAATTTTGTGCATCAAGTTGGTATAAATGAGATCTGATGTTTCGGATATTATGAAAATCTGTCGAGAAATTACAAAATTGATTAAAGTAGGACAAAAACGTCGGGCACTTTACATGAAGAGCTACGTAGGTTTCGAAGTTGCCGACGACGTTAAATCGCCATAAAAGCGCTCTCATCGAGTGAAATGGTATAAGGCTGTTAGGATAGCCAAGTAAGTACATGCGTAACGCGGAGTAACCATAACGTTACATTATACTACGTTACCTACAGCACAAAAATTAAATCAATGTCTCTCTCAACACAGCTAAATTTTATATATTACGTAGAACTACATGCTTCGACCTATCTAAGTTCATTCTCAGGTTCATAGTTTGTCTATGAATCATACCGAGTAAGCAATATATATATGTAAAGGTAAAGTTCAACCTAGGACAGGCCACGAAGACCCAGAGGGGGAGTAGAGGTATAGCTCTACTCTTTCTTTTCTTTAACCTCGGCGCTAGATTGGGGTGGGTGGTCAACGCCACGCCCCGGACGCTTTACATCCGGTGCAAGAGACCCGGTACCCATTGTATAGGAGACTGGGTGGACCCCAGGGCAGTCTGGACGGGTGCGGAGAATCACGCCCCCCAGGACTTTCCAGCCCCGAGTCTCTATACCGACTACGCTATCCCGGCCCCATATATATATATATATATATATATATATAGAGTAGGTTTTGTATACCACATATGAAAACGATGATGGCATGAGATAGATCAACACATGTATTGTGACATAAAATATAATTTAGTTGTGTTTGGACAGATAATGATTTTTGTACTATTAACAACACAATGGGATCACATTAGTAAAAATTACGTTACATATATTGCTTCCTTCAATAAAGTTTCCTCAGAAGGAACTTTATGTGTCTATTCTGATTTCGGAAGGGTATAAAACACAAGATAATATAATTAGCGGTGTCTTAAAGAAAATAATTTATTTATCGCAGCTGGGTGCAGCTTGACAGAATAAATTTAGCTTTGAACTGCTCGCCATTAAATTTGCGTTTTATGTTCCGGAGTATCTAAAATAACGGGGAAAAGGCTGAGCCAAATTTATTTTCCAACGTTTTCAAAGAAACATAACCAGCCTAAATGAACCTGTATGAATTCTGTCATCCTTTGCGACAGGGCAACGAATTACATTGTGTCGGCACCAGAACCATTCTCACAAAAGCAGACATAATCCATTTAAAAAAAATGTGTTTTACGATTCCGACATTCAGCTAGATGCGGGCATGACCCTGGAGCAGGCGTGTTTGCTTTTCTTATCTAGAGCCTGTAACCACGGTCCCTCGTCGACTCGTTTCCCTCAGCCCCACTGGTCTAAGCAAAAAAACTTCGGACACCATGCACGTACCCACTCAGTGGGTACTGGGAAACCAGCGGGGTAAATACAGCCTAAGGGTTCAAATTCTGTGAAGAAAATTTTACAAAACCGTGTACCTTCACAGTTCGGTGGGTAAGTGGCTCTGGCGTCCCGGTGTCTTCACTTCCGCAAGTAGATCATACCCTGGGCCAGATAAAGCCAACTCGTAATCATACATACCTCACTGAAGATACATTTAATATCATCCTCCAATCTACAAATGTAACAGTCACAGCTGACCTCAGATACGTACAGCGTTGTTAAGGGTAAGCTTCCCTTTGGTTTCTTTCTTTCATGTAGGCTACTATGACTAAAATTTTGTCAGAATTACTCACCTGTCTCGGGACTGCTACGTGTACCCACTATCGTATCTTCCTCAAACTGGTGAACCTAATAATATTTGGTGAACACTACCGATTATGAAACTCCTTATTATGTAATTTCCTCCATCTCCTGTTACTGTCTTTCTTTTAGATTCTAGTATTATACCCTGAAGATTCTGTCCTCTATGTCTGACCTTTGGGGCGTGTGTCCCAGTTTCACGTCCATATAAAAAAAGTATAAAGTTGTCACTGTCCACACCATGAAGGCATATGGGGGAGATGACGTATAGATCCACCATTTCTTAACTTCTACGCCAAATGGAGATGAGTGGTCAACATCACGCACCGGCCACTTTATCCCGGGGAACAGCCTTTGATACCTACTGAATAGGAGGCTTAGTGGACCCCAGTGTCGGTCTGAATATTTTGCCCTTTCTGGGATTTGTGCCACAGCTCTTCCAGCCCATAGCCTAGTCTCTATAGAAACTACGCTACCCCGACTACTCCTATCAAATAAAGGGAAAAATTATACTTTTTATAGGGTCCATTTTGTTATTTAAGTGCTTGGGTGGGAAACAGAAATTTTTCTAATATTTTTTTGTGTAGATAATTCCTGTTTGTGTTAGACTTCCAAGATATTACCCCACCACAGTGTCAAAGCATCTGTTACCTAGGCCTAATTTTATACATGATTTTGACATAAATTTTGGTAACTAGATGTGGACATGGATTGTCTTCATTTACAGCGAAAGATTTACACAATTATTTCGTGGCTAAGGACGCGATCAGCGACGGTCTTGATTTGTGTAGCTGATGAACATTCCGGTTCCATACACACACACACACACAAAATCCTCGCTTGTGTAATTTTTATGTCACAAAGTAACCATTGGGTAAACAAAGGTCGTTCTTGACTTATGGAATATGCTTATATACCCGAATCTAACAGAGACATTTGAAAGGTAATACACATACAGCCACACGATATTTGTCTGTGGCGGATAAACGCTTCTGCTTTCAGATAAGACCAAGCTTATGACTTTGTCGTTGTTGCGAAAAGCGCCCACACAATAAAGCTAATGCCCCCGTTCTCGTCGTGTGATTACAATTCCATTATGGAACTCAGGCTCGCCACACACTGCCGCTCGTTTTCATCAGACTTGAGCACAATACAGACTGTTTATAAAGTTACGGCGAGGTTTTCACTCTTCAGCATTTGCGACCCTCAGTACTGGAGACATAAATGAAACACGAAACTTAAGAAATATGTTTAATGTTTGTCTACATGTGGCTTAGTGAACTTCAGCGAGAATGACATTTGTTCTGCGTAGGTCACAATTTTGCCAGTTATTTTGCTACCTGAGTAAAATCTGAAGTCAAAATAGACCGTTATCCTGTGCTTCCAAATCCTTTGTGTGGTTTGATGGATTGAAGAAGCGCAGTAAGGGCCAGAGTTCGAGGCGATCAAATGTTCGAAAGACCTGCTCACTGCACCAGCACAGGCATGTTTACTGGTGTAAACAGTCCCAGCGCAGGAAGATGGGCTTTTTGAAGACGAGGTGTTTCTCCGTCGCCTCCAGTATGTAATGTGGAAAATTTTAAATACTTGGAAGGGGAACTTACGGATCAAAGTAGCACTCACGAAACATGTAGCAGGAGATTAAATACGAAAACTGCTGCCAACCATGTGGCTCAGAAACTTCTATCTTCCCGTTTCCTATCTGGGAAAATAAAGTGTAAGATACACTAAAATACAATAATCTCTGCTTGTTATTTTGTATGTGTGTGAAACTTGGTCTCACCCAGTGAGGGAAGAATGTAGAATAAGGATCTGCGAGATTACGGTGCTGAGGGGAATAATTGGATCTAAGAGAAAGAAGTAACAGGTAAAGTGTAAAGGTAAAGTTCATTCTAGAACAGGCCACGAAGACTCAGAGGAGGAGTAGATGTATAGTTCTACTCTTTCTTTAACCTCGGCGCTAGATGGGGATGAGTGGTCGACGCCACGCCCCGACTGCATTGAAAGAGACTCGGTACACATTGCGTAGGAGGCTGGGTTGGCCACAGGGCCGGTCTAGACGGGTGAGAATAATCTCGCCCCCCCACCGGGATTCGATCCCCGGATCGTCCAGCCCGTAGCGAGTCGCTATACCGACTACGATATCCCGGCCCACGAAGAAGTAACAGGAGACTATAAAAAAGGAATGGTGAAGATCTTCATGATTTCTACTGCGCAACAAATGTCATTAGGATTAATAAATCAAGAAGAATGAGGTGAGCCTTACATGTAGCACGAAAGTGAGAGAAGAAACAGGGATACGGAGTTTAGAGGGGAAATCTACTTGGAAGATCTAGATGTAAATGAGAGGACTATATTAAAAATGGGTCTCATCTAGCTCAAAATGGGGACAAATGACGGATTCCTGTCGAAAGATTAAAGAACTTCCAGTGTTAACAATATGCTGGGAATTTCTTACTAGCTTGTCTGAGGACCTATTCGATTCTCAAGAAGGGCTCTGCTCCATGCAATTAATTAATTAATTCATGTATTAGTTACTCAGTCACTCAGCCTGTAATTTAGAGTAATGTATGAATTTCTAAGCTAGAAAAAATTGTACTTCAAATGTCAAAAAATGTGCAAATTCTTCGCTGGTTTATGACTGGTGCTATACGTCTATTGAAGAAGTTGTCATCCAATCCTAGGTACAGAGTCTCTATCTGAAAGCTGAGAGACTGAACATAGAACACATTCGCCGATCAACTGCTGCAGTTTAGTGCTCTGAAGCATTAGGACTTATAAATTTCAACTGCATTCTTAGGAATGGTAGATGTATTAACAACTGCCCATATCATGGGTCTGATACGCGAATTTCAGCTGTGTAAAAAAATATCTGTTCTAGAATCGAGCGTAAATTTCAAGCGAAGTCGCTGCATAATTATTTTTTAGTTGTCTAAAAAAATTCCCTTACTTAAAATTGCACGCTTTCTTATAGCAACCCATTGTTGGATCTTATAGCAACCCATTGTTGGATCTTATACCACCTAAATAATTCCAATCCAAACCCTCATTGTCCATTCTAAAACCAATTTTATATTATTCGTTCATCTATGCCTTTGTCTACCAAATGACATCTTCCCTTTAAACAGTCACTCCTGTACGTGCTGCACGTAGGAAATAGATAATCCCGAACCTTGCCTGGCTCAGGCGGTTAGTCGCTGGCTGCCTTCTCCAGAGGCTGTATTTCAATCTCAGGCAAATTTGTGTGGGATTTGTAGTGGACTATGTGGACCTGGGGGAGGTTCCCCTCTGCGTACTTCAGTCTTCCTTCTCAGCATCATTATGCGAATTCCAAGTACTCATATTTCATTCTTCTCTTACTGACGATACAATGTTAATATATTGAGAGCGTCGTTAAAAGACGCAACTATCTACACACACAATTCTTACGTAACTGTTACAGCTCCGACTGTCTACACGAAACAACGAACGTTACAGAGGAGAACAAAAGAGAAGCATTAAACACGGTGCAGAACTAACACAGATGAAGAATTCTGAAATGTGCAATCCCCGTTGTATGTATAAATAAATAGGTACAGGTATTTAGTCAATAACAGAACAAGATAAATCTTGTTGTGTTATGGACCAAATACCTGTACCTATTTACAGATGAAGAAAGCATTATGTAACTTATACCGCTCTAGGTGTGCAGGATACCTGGTTTGCAATTTGCCAGTCAGTGCTGTGATCTTCAATGTGCCGAATGTATGTCTAGGACAGGGTGGCGACCCTCTCCAACATTGAATGCAAGAATATAAAACGAAGGTTGAAGAACCTCCATCTGTAAGGCACAACTTTAACAAATCGGAAAGCTCGCGCAAAGTGTAACTGTTGTAGCGCATTCATTTTGTTACTCTCTTTATTATTCACATTTTTTCTATTAGCAGTGCATAATGTAATGCAATCTTAAGGCAATAATGTACTTCTTTTTTTTATTCGCGAAGGATGATAAACTGTGATCGTGAACCGCTGACCGTCCTCTCTAGCACCGCCTTATTTCTTGTGCTTATCAACGTCGAGATATAAGTTGCTGTTTTCTTCTTGATGGCGAGGTATCTTTGCATTTTTTTTTCGCAAATGGCGAGATATCCTGTGCTTATCTCTCCAACACAAGGTATCCTATTTCATTTACTTCTCTTGTTATAGGTCAGAGGTTTAACTGTCAGTTTTTTTTATAGGCTTCAGTTTGTACTTCATAGAGAACAGAGTACGTCTTCTTCATAAAGACCAATTATACAAACGTAAGCAGAAATTCGTGTTAAGTGTTTGCGTTTCTGTCCACCTTTACATAAAACGGGAGTTTGACGATAAATTCTACCATAAGCCTCAAATAGGACATTTATCGAAAATCCGTCACATTGGAGTCAGGTTTCTCCATGCGGACAGGTGAATGGGTAGGATGAGGCTTGTTATCACCATTAGATTTGCGAAGGGGTCTAAAATCTAATGCATTTTCAGGAAGTTAACCTTAAATTTTACCTCCACTTTCCCGCGTATACCAAAGACAAGAATATTATCCAGCAGGTCAACCCGTCCTTTGATAAAAACATCGCTGCCTGAAATCAGCCGCTAGAACACAAAAGACCCAGAAAGGTTTTGTAGTTTACGTCTGACAGTCGTGTCATCACAGACACTTTGCAATCAAGTAAATATTGAAGGTGTTATTTAAATAAAATCTTTTTCGTTCTTAATAATGTAGCAAATCAAATGGTAGCTACAAGTAACAAATGAACATACCTTGTTCTATTTTGTATGTTTTGCTGACCGTGCATCTCAGTATAATCTTAGTAATGAACCAATTTAGTGAACAAAATCTTGTTTTATAATAAGTTTATTATATACTTCTACATGTTTCGAGCACTATGTGCTCATCATCAGGAGGTCAAAATTATATTATACAGCATCTGGTATCATATTATTGATTAGGCGTCAGTGTGATGTTAGCAGATGCTGTATAATACAATTTTGACCTCCAGGTGATGAGCACATAGTGCTCGAAACATGTAGAGGAATATAATACACTTATTATAGAACAATATTTTGTGCATTAAGTTGGTTAATTACTAAAATTATACCTTGTTCTTATTCCATTGTGAAGTGAAACATTAATTCTGTGAAAACACAAAAACGTAAAATTGTCTAAATCTCCGGGATCTCCTGTGAAATAACAATGACACGTATCAAATACGAATCATTTAGCCCTCTTTGTTCTATCCTATTTAACAAAAGTCATGTCGACGACAGTGTGCTGCTTCATGTCTACATGCAACGAGAAACACAGAACTGGCGGAGCTAAAAGAATAACTTTGAAAAGGCCTTACACATTCCTAACTGTAGGCAGACATGCGTCTTGGGAAGGTCAACCCAAACGAACGACTCTGACATTCCGAGGTACAAATCTGATATAGAAAGCTTCAGGAGACATCATTCCTAATTTATTTTTAATGTGATAACAATTCCTGTCGCCTTGAGGGAAGAACATTGACAGTTCTTGAGCAGACAGTGCGGCGGTAAATATCTGGAGATCAGAGACAGGAAGTAGCGAGAGGATAAAAAGCTTCAGAATTTGTACGCCTCACATATGAGATGGATGGGGTATGTAAGGGTTATAGGGGAGAACAGAAATGCATGTTGCATTTTATTTGGAAATCTTGAAGAAAGAAGGCAACTTGGGTGTCCACAACATACAAAGGGGGTCCAATTTATTCAAAGAAATACTGTGTGATTGTGTGAACTGGATTCAACTGATTCACAATAGGAACCAGGAGCGGATTCTTTTTGAACACTGTAATGGATTTTCGGTGTATTTCGATAACATCATGACCAGCAGAGCAACTGTTAGCGTCTGAAGAACTCTGGTTCTGGAGTTCGTAATTACTATTAATTTCACTGGCAAGTTGGCTCAAGTGATAACACGTCTGGCTTGGTGGTCTGGATGTACCTTTTTCGAATATCGATCGGAAAAACGATTACATTTTCTGGCAGTAACTATTCCTTCCTTCAGTAATTCCAGGCAATGCTGGGAGAGCGCCTAATAGGCCAAGACAACTTCCTTTAAACTTCTTTCACCAAATGTCGTTCCATTTGACACTACAGGTCTATGGTCCAAGATACTTGTAATATCTTCAAAAGAATCGTACAGACACACACACACATGGCGCATACAAAGGGGGCTGCCATGCTGCAGCACCTCCCCCCCCCCACACACACATCGAAATTAAAAAAAAAAATAGATTTTGCGGACACCGTGATATCAAAAGTTTTACGTGAATTAGGATTCAACCTAAAACATCCACAGAAATTGGCTGATGACTAGTACAATGGACTATTGGAAAACAGAATAAAAACTTTGGAATATGTAGATTTTTTATTTTACAATTAATTTTAATTTTTCATGTAACCTAACTTGACGCAGGTTCGGAGATTCTAACACGATTTGCATAACATAGTGTCTAAAATCAAACATAGTGAAAGCTAACGCCCCCCCCCCCAAATGGATACGCTTATGTATATACTGTATGTATATATATATATATAATGTGTGTATATATATATACATATATATATAATGTGTGTATATATATATATATACACACACACACACACACACACACACAAACAAACACATATACATATTTTATACTGGTCATTGTTCATAAAACAACTCCCCAGTCCGTTACTGTCTCAAAATCTGTGTAATATAACAGATATAAAGCGTAACACTACAAAAAAGACGACACTGATATAAGTGAGTAAAAAGAGTCCTGTAATGACGCATCACTAACATATTTTCTCATCTTCGGTCAGAAAAAAGTGATCTGAAGAACTGAGGAAGATGGAGCGAAAGCTCTTCACTGGTTAATTCCAGTCATCGTAACGTCGAATATAAGGGCCGGAGAAAAGAATGGAACATGCCGGATTGACAGCCAGTGTTGTAATTTGCACTGTAACTGTGCGCTTCTCGAATAAGGGAAAACGATACAACATAAAGACCCACTGTATTCATTCAGCCTTCTATCATTGCCCAACGAGCGAAATAAGACTGAGGAGGAGGCTTATGAAGACTTCGCTGCCATCTGATAGAAATTTTGAAAATAATTTTGCTAAAGTGTAATTCGCTGGACGGAAATTTTGGATTTTAAACGCTGTATTTCTGACACAATCAATAATAATGGATGAAGGTAGTAGCTGACAGCATGCGCACGCGGTGCCCTTCCAATAAGCATTGAAGTCCAATGTAAGTTACTGAAGTACAGAAATGAGCAGAGCCTCTAAATGAGTTATTGGATTTTTGAGATTTAATAGCCTCTGGGTATGGAATGAAACACGCCTCATTGATGTGGAAAGCTTTGAGATATTGTGTTCGGTTGGGTGCTTGGAATACCTCTTTGTTCCAAATAAGAAAAAGTGGAATTTTCTCAACGGTAATCTTCTCCAGCGCCGGCACGGCTTCTTGGGGGGGGGGGGGGGGGGGGAAAGAGAGCACTACAAACAAGAACTGCACAAGGGCGGTGCTGTT
>Ga0131853_10003272_pt1 | contig 29070 bp, 30 predicted proteins | sample TergutLab28metaG_FD_92764 | JGI IMG/M metagenome (GOLD analysis project Ga0131853, IMG submission 92764) | Labiotermes labralis P1 segment gut microbial communities from Petit-Saut dam, French Guiana - Lab288 P1 (version 2) (version 2) | ecosystem: Host-associated > Arthropoda: Insects >... | reverse complement strand
CGCGGCGTCGGCCAGGCCCGCGGCGAGCCAGTTCGCGGCCAGGCCCAGCAGCAGGGTCGCGCCGATTCCCAGCGCGACGCCCCAGGCCAGGGCCTCGCCGGGCCTGACCGCCCCTTCCTGGTTGACGAGAGGGCGCCGGGAGGTCCGCTTCATCACCGCGTCGATGTCGCGGTCGGCGTAGCAGTTGATCGTGTTCGCCGAGCCGGCCGCGAGGGTCCCGCCCGCGAGCGTGACCAGGACCAGGCTCCACGACGGGAATCCGCGCGCCGCGAGCATCATGGCCGGGATCGTCGTGACGAGGAGAAGCTCGATGATCCGGGGCTTCGTCAGTGCGACGAGGGCCCGGGCCACCGTCAGCGGGGCGCGCCTGCCCCGTGCCTTATGGACTTCGATGCCCGGAACAGTGCTCACGGGAAGGATCTTCATGTGGAAATCACCGGGAAGGCAACACTCCGGTCCGTTGATGACAGAAATTTCATGAAAGACCGTTCTTCCCGACCGTCAGCGGCCCATTGATTTCGTTGTCATGACAAAAATTAAAAGATTACTGAAAAGTTAGATTGTTAGAATGGTTAAAGACATCTATCCTTCGGTATACCGCAAACGATTGCAGGACCGATGGACGGATCACAGTGACTACTACGGGGCGAATCCTCATCGTCGATGACGAGCCCAAGATCTGCTCGTTCATCGGCCGCGCGCTGGGCGCGGCCAGCTACCAGAGCGACTCCGCGCGCGACGGCGCCGAGGCCCTCGACGCCGTCACGCGGAACCGCTACGACCTCGTCATCCTGGACCTGGTGATGCCAGGGGCCGACGGCCGCCAGGTGCTCCGGGACCTGCTGGCGATCCGGCCGGGCCAGCAGGTCATGGTGCTGTCCTGCGTCGCCGACATCACCACCAAGGTCGAACTGCTCGACCTGGGCGCCCAGGACTACCTGACCAAGCCCTTCTCCCTGGAGGAGCTGATCGCCCGGGTGAAAGCCCGGCTGCGGCCCGAGCCCGCCCGGGGCGTTCCCGAGGTCATCCGGGCCAACGGCATCGTCCTGGACGCCGCTCACCTCATCGCCGACGCCGGGAGCGGGCCCGTGTCGCTCAGCCGCCTGGAGTTCATGCTCCTGAGCGAACTGGTGGTCCACGCCGGGCGGGCGGTGTCCAAGGACAGCCTCCTGGCCTCGGTCTGGGGCTACCGCCAGTCCGACCCCGGCTCGAACATCCTGGACGCCTGCGTCCGGCGGCTGCGGGCCAAGCTCGGCTTCGAACTCATCAAGACGGTGCGGGGCAAGGGCTATCAGCTCATCACCCGCTGATCCCGGCGCTCCCGTCCTGGCCGTCGCCCCGGGCCGGCGGTCGCTCCGGCTCGCCTTCAGCTCCGCGTGGGCGGTCTTCACCGTGGCCAGCCTGTGCCTCATGGTGCGGTACCCGCAGTGGGAGACCGTCCCGTTCCACCTCATCTGGGCCGCCCTGGCCCTGTTCTACGGGTTCCGTCCGTGGCGGACGGGCCCGACCCTGATCGTGGTGCTCGCGGTCATGGTGGCGACGGCGGCCGCGCTCGGCGTCGACGTCCGGCTGGGCGGCGACTCGACGGCGGCTCTCGCCGAGGACCCGCTGCTCGCGATCATCTTCTTCGCCATGGTCTGGTACACCACCCACCGCCGGGTGGCCGCCGAGCGCTCCCGCCGGCGGATCACCACGAAGAACGAACAGCTTCTCGCCGACCAGCGGCGGTTCCTCCAGGACGCCGCGCACCAGCTGAAGACGCCCATCACCATCGCCCTCGGCCACGCCGAGCTGCTGTCGGCCGCGCTGGCGTCCGCCTCGCCCGGAATCGGCGAGCAGGAGGCCACCGACATCGCGGTCATCATCGGCGAGCTGAACCAGCTCCGGCGGATCTCCGAGCACCTGGTCGTCATCGCGGCGGCCGGCGACCCCGAGTTCCTGAACCTGGAACCGGTCGCCCTCGACCGCCTGGTCTCCGGGCTGATCACCCGCTGGCGGCCCGCCGCCGACCGGCTCTGGCGGCTCGGCCCGGTCTCCCGGGTCATCGTGCCGGCCGACCGGGAACGGCTCAGCCTGGCCCTCGACGCGATACTCGAGAACGCGGTGCGGCACACCCGCGACGGCGACGTCATCGAGCTGTCGGTCGAGGACGGCGACCCCGAGCGGGTCGCCCGGCTGGTCGTCACCGACACCGGCACCGGCATCGCCGGCGACGACCTGCCCTACGTCTTCGACCGGTTCCGCAGCGGCCGCGCCGTCCCGGCCCGGGGCACCGGGCTGGGACTGGCGCTGGTCGACGCCGTCGTCCGGGCCCACGGCGGCACGGTGGCCGTCCGCAGCGAACCGGGCCGGGGCAGCGAGTTCACCCTCACCCTCCCCTCTCCGGGCCGGCTGGCGCTTCCGGCGGCACCGCCCGGCGAAGGCGTCATGGCCGTCGGCGACGCGGAGGCGGCCTCACCCGGATGACCCGTACTGGACCGGTACGCGCACCGTCTGGACGCGGGTCCAGCGCGACGCCGAGGGCCCGTTCCGCCACACGACGACGTCCGGCCCGGACACCGCGAGCGCGTCCGCGGAGCCGCCGGGGCCGGAGGCCAGCGCCGCCGTCCGGGCCGGAACCCGCGGCAGCGTCCGCCAGGCCGCCCGGGACCCGGTGATCACGGCCGCGCCCCCGCCCGGCAGCAGCGCCCAGGCGCCCGACGACCCGAGCCATCCGGACGCGACGGGCGTGCCGGTCACGGGCAGCGGCGCCGACGCCGACCACCGCGGGACCCCGCGGCCGGCGGCCCGCGCTTCCCGCAGGACGACCAGGCCTCCGGGCGCCCGGACCAGCGCCCGCCGCCCGGCGAGACGCACCAGCCGGCCCGGAACCGGAAGGGATACCGTCCGCCACCCGGCGGACGGGCCGGCCAGCGCACCCGACAGCAGCACCGCCGTGCCGCCCGGGCCGCAGGCGCCGCCGGCCAGCAGGCCCGTCGGCCCGGTTACCGACAACGACGTGATCCTGACCGCGCCGCAGGCCCGCGGGGCGGGGCCGGGCAGCGTCCGCCAGGTCGTCCCGCCGTCGGTGCTCGCCTCGACGGCGCCAGAGCCCGCCACCGCGGCCATGACCCGGCCGGAGACCGCGAGCGCGTCCGGGGAGGCCGTGATCCTGGCCCGCAGCGGCGGGGCCGCCGTCCACGCGGTCCCGCCGGGCGCCGTGGCCGCCAGCGGGGTGAACGTCAGGTCCTGGGTGGGCCGGAACGCCACCGTGAGCCCGCCTGCCCCGTCCGGCTCCGCCGCCGCCACCAGCCCGCCGTTGGACGCCGCCCCCGGCGGGGTGTCGAGCCTCCAGGTCCCGGCCGTGCCCGGCCGGACGAGGACCTGCCAGAATACCGGGCGCGAGGACACCGGAACGACCGCCCACGACCCGGCCGCGGTGGCCAGCGACGTGGTCAGCGGCACGGCGGGCGCGGGCGGCTCCGGAGCGGCCCCGGTCCGGGCCGGGACGGGACGGGGCGCCGCGCAGGCGGCGGCCGTCAGGATCACCGCCCCCGCCACGGCGGCCGCGAGCCCGCTGACCCGCCCCGGCCACCAGCGCATCAGCCGGCCCTCATGGCGTGCCGCACCGAGTCCGCCATCAGGGTCGCGAACGACGAGGTAGTGACGGGCGTGCCGGGGCCGGGATCGGCGTTCAGCTCGGCCGTGATGACGCCCCGGGGGCTGATCACGAAGGCGAGGTCGTCGTGGGAGGTCATCGCCCCCGCCGGGGAGTCCTCGACCTGGACCCCGTAGTGGTCCCACACCGCCCTCAGCTGGCGGAGGGAACCGGTCAGGTACAGCCAGTTCGGCGCCGCACCGAGCCCCTCCTGGCGGGTGAACGCCCGCGTGTAGGCGGTGGACAGGTACGTGGGATTGGCGACCACCGCGACCAGCGCGACGGCGCGGGCCCGGGCGCGGAGCTGCCGGTCGGCCAGGAGCATCTCCCGGGCGATGACCGGGCAGTCGGTCGTGCAGACCGGGTCGAGGAACGTCAGCAGCACCGTCTTGCCCCGCAGCGCCGACAGCGCGACGGGCCTGCCCCGCTGGCTGGTCAGGGTGAAGCCGGGCGCCGGCTTGCTGAAGACGCTGACCTGCCCCGCGCTCGCCTCGGCGACCACCGGATCCGCGTTCGGCTGCGCGGAGGCGGCCGCCATCGGCACGGCCCCGACGAGCACAACGGCGAGCGACCCGAGGGTCGCCACGGCGTACCCCGGAACCCGGGCGGCCCGCTGCCCCGCGGCTCCCGCTTCCCGCGACGACACCGCGTCCGCCGGAGCCGGAGCCGGAGCCGGGGCCGGGGCCAGGCCCAGGTAGCCCGCGCCGAACAGGACGATCAGCGGGACCATGCTGTTCGGGTCGGTGCCGAGCCCGCCGAAGAACCCGAGGTCCTGGAAGAGCAGCCAGATCACCAGGCAGCAGACGGCCAGCGCCGCGACCGCGTACCGCTGGGCCCGGGCGGCCCGCGAGACGGGCTCGCCCGCGGCGGGCCAGGGGGCTGGCCGCGCGGCGGTCACGGCCAGCGCGGCGCCGCCCGCCGTGAGGACGAGCACCGCGACCAGGTTGACCGCGACCGTGTCGGACCGCGCGAGGTTCCCGAACCCGGTGAGGAGGTCCGTGAGGGCCCGCGGCTGCGGTGTCGACGCCATGGACCCGATCATGGACGCCAGCGGGCCGGGCTTCCCGGCGACCGTGCCTTTCCAGAACCCGCTGGACGGCCAGGCCTGTACCACGGCCAGCACGAGGAAGGCGGCCCCCGTCGCGCCGAGCAGGACCCGGCCCGGCCACCGCCGCCGCCACGCCCGGCCGGGCAGCGCGAGCAGCGCGCCCGCGACCGCGTACAGCAGGGCCGCCCCTGGCGCCCCGAACAGCGCGGACAGGCCGGGGGCGAAGATCCCCCCGAACGCCTCCCCGAAGACCCAGACGGCCAGGCCCCATCCGGCTCCTGCCAGCGCGGCCAGCCGCGACCACGGGCCCCGGGGCGCGCACAGGAGGGCCAGCCCGATGCCGACCTGGATCCAGACGGCGGACGAGGCGGCGGTGACCGGATGATAGTCCCACAGGGTCACGGCCCAGTTGACCAGCGACTGCGTCCAGCCCGGCGACGAGGCCGCCGCGGGGCGGATGACCTGGTCCGCGAGCCCGGCCGGCATGGCCGGCTGCAGCTGCAGGATGCCGTCGAGGAGCCACAGGACGCCGAACCCCGTGCGCAGCGCCCACCGCGCGGACGGTTCCCGTCGCGGAACGCCCCCGCCGGCGGCGAGAGCCGGGAAACGCCAGCGGATCACGGTCCAGGCCGCCAGCAGGATCAGGGAGATGACCGCGATGACCGCCAGCTGATGAAGCAGGGCGGAGCGGAACGCCCCGGCCAGGAACGCGCCGGACGCGCCCGGGCCGGAGCCCATGCCGCTCACGCGCGTACCGCTTCCCGGGCCGTGCGCGCATCGAACCGGGCGGTCCTCGCCTGCTCCGCGCGCAGCCAGCCGACGACGGCGAGCATCATCCAGGCGGTGTCGATGACCATGCTGCCGCCCCACATGAGACCCCCGCCGAGCTGCTGGCTGGCCAGGGGGCCCGGGCCGAACGGCCGGGCGACGACCGTGTAGTAGGGATACAGCACGTGGTGGGAGGCGTAGACGAAGAAGCCGGTCATCGCCTCCGGCGCCATCATCGCGGCGAGCGACGCCACCCGGGCCCAGTGCCGGACCTGCCGCGGCTGCGGGTTCCCGCCCAGCAGCGGATAGTAGTACAGCAGCGCGGCGCCGAGGAACAGCGAGTGCTCGACGTACTCGTGGACCGCCGGATGGGTCAGCGCGTACTCGTAGAACGGGGAGAAGTGCGTGCCGATCAGGACGCCGGCGAACAGCGCCCAGGTGAGCACCGGGTCGGTCAGCAGACGCACGGCCCGGCTGCGCAGTACCGGGACGATCCAGCGCCGGCGCGGAGCCGGCGGGGTCACCCGCAAGATGAGCAGCACGGGAGACCCGAGGATCAGCAGGGGGGCGGCCACCATCGTGAGCAGGATGTGCTCGGACATGTGCGCCCAGAAGAACACGTCGTCCCAGGAGCCGACCGGGCCCAGCAGCGCGATCCAGGCGACCGCGAGCCCCCCGAGGAAGCTGGCGCTCTTGCGGCGCGGCCAGGGGCGCCCGGGGTCAGCGCGGCCGACCGCCGAGACCGCCGCCAGGTAGGCGAAGGCGGCCACGATGATGCCGGTCCCGAGGACCGGGTCGAACGTCCACGCGCCCAGGAACCGCCAGACGGGCGTCATACGCTCACGAAGGAGGTCGTGAAGGCGATGATGACCGCCGATCCCGCGACCCACATCCACCAGTAGCCGACCAGCGTGGCGTGCTTCCCCTCGATGCCGTCGGTCAGCCCGCGCCGCACCCGGAACCAGATCGCCAGGCCCACGAACAGGGTCAGCAGCAGGTGAAACACGTGCGCCGCTCCCATCGTCACGGTGATCGACGCGTAGGCGTCGTTCCCGACGGTCCCGGGTGAGACGAGTATCCGCCAGACCTGGATCGCGAGGTCGGCCACGACCAGCGCGAGGGCGACCGTGGTGCCGGCGGACAGGGAACGGCGGTCTCCGGCCCGGCCGCGGTGCTCGCCCCACTGGTAGGCCAGCGCGCTGAGGACCACGACGGCGGCGATGAGCCAGTTCCAGGCCGGGCTCACCGTGGCGTCGCCCTTCCCGATCCAGGCGCCGTCGGTGTTCAGGCCGCGCAGGTAGAAGTAGGTGAACACGAGCCCGAACACGAAGACCGCGTCCGCGAGGATCAGCAGGAACACGCCGAGCCGCTGGCTGCGCGCGACGTCATGGGTGTGCTCGCCGTGGTTCTCCTGGACGGTGGTGGTCGTCACTGCTCTTCCTCCTTGGCGGTCCCCGCACCGGCGGGGTCCTCGCCTGGTTCCTGTTCCCCGGTCGCCGCGACCTGGGGTGGCACCGCTGTCTCCCCGGCCGCGACGGCGGCGGACGTCACCGGGGCGGACGTCACGGCGTCGGCCGGCACCGATTCCGGGACCGTGTCCGGCACCGGCACGGCCGCCGCCATCGCCGGCTGCGCCGGCACGCCCACCGGCTCGGGATCGAGGGCGGGCTCAGGCTCGCCGTATCCGTAGAAGTCGCTGGTGACCACGGGGAGGACCTCGAAGTTCTCCAGCGGCACCGGGGTGGGGGTCTGCCACTCCAGGGTCTTGGCACCCCACGGGTTCGGGGGCGCGGCCTCTCCGTACTTCCAGGACCAGACCAGGGTGCCGAGGTAGATGAGCATGCCGGTCATGATCACGTAGGCGCCGATGGTGGCGACCGTGTTCCCTGCGGCGAACGTCAGCGGGAAGTCGCCGACCCGGCGGGGCTCGCCCGCCAGGCCGATGGCGAACAGCGACATGAAGGTGACCTGGAAGCCGGCCTGGGAGGTCCAGAACCCGATGGCCCCCCACTTCTCGTTGAGCATCCGGCCGGTCATCTTCGGGAACCAGTAGGACAGGCCCGCGATGCCGCCCACGAACGCCCCGCCCATCAGCGTGTAGTGGAAGTGCGCGGTCACGAACAGGGACCCGTTGAGGGCCTGGTCGACTGGGATGTCGGACAGGTAGATACCGGTGACGCCGCCGATGATGAAGTTCCAGATCATCGCGTACCCGGCCATCATCGGCAGCCGGGTCCACACGTTTCCCCGCCAGATCGTGCCGACCAGTACGAGGATGAGCAGGCCGGTCGGAACCGAGATCATCTCCGTGGTGAGCATGAACGGGCCGCCCAGGTCGGGCGCCCAGCCGGTGATGTACATGTGGTGCGCCCACACCAGCCCGGACAGGCCGACGATGCCGGCGATGCCGACGACGGCGGTGCGGTAGCTGAACAGCGGCTTGCGGGCGAAGACCGGCGCCAGTTCCAGGACGGCGCAGAAGCCGGGGATCAGGATGACGTAGACCTCGGGGTGACCCATCAGCCAGAACAGGTTCTGGTACAGCCAGACGCTGCCGCCGTTCTGGGCGACGTAGAAGACCGTGCCGGCGGTCCGGTCCAGGCCCTCCAGGATCTGCGCGGTCATGAACAGCGGGAACGCGACGAGGCCGAGGAGGGACGCGGTCACCACGCCCCAGACGAAGATCGGCAGCCGGACCACCGACAGGCCGCGGGCCCGCATCGTGATCGCGGTGACGGTGATGTTCATTCCGCTGAGCGCCACCGAGATGGCGAACGTGATGATGGTCATCAGGTACGCGTCCATGCCGGGGGGCGCCTCGTTGGACAGCGGCGCGTAGGCGGTCCAGCCGGTGGGGATGCCGCCCATGAACGCGGCCGACAGCAGGACCGGCACCGCCGGGACGATCAGCCACAGGCTCAGCGCGTTCAGCCGGGGGAAGGCCATGTCCCGGGCGCCGATCATGATCGGCATGATGAAGTTGCCGAACGGGCCGGTCACCATGATGATCGTCGCGATGATCATGATGATGCCGTGCAGGCCGACCACCGCGTTGTAGGTCTGCAGCCCGAACAGGTGCGAGCCCGGCGTGATCAGGTCGGTCCGGATCATCATGGCGAGGGAGCCGCCGACGAAGAACAGGGTCATCGTCAGGACCAGGTACTGGATGCCGACGACCTTGTGATCGGTGGTGTACCGGAAGTACCGTCCGATGCCCTGGTCCTTGCCGGCCAGGAACTGGTGCTCTTCGGTGGCCAGGTCCTTGCCGAGGAGCCACCGCACCGGCCCGTTGAAGGCGCCGATGCCGATCATGAAGCCGAGCAGCCAGCCGACCATCGTGACGCAGATGACCCGGTCGGACCCGAAGCTGTCGGTATCGCCGGGGCCGTGGCTCAGCGTCGCGTAGGCGATCAGCCAGAAGATCCCCATCAGGATCAGGCCGCCGAGCACGCCGGTGCCGATGTTCAGGCGGCCCATCAGCCCGCCGGGACGCGAGGGCGTGACCGCGGTCGGTGTGGCCTGGATGTCAGTCATCAGAACCTCTCCCTCATCCCTGCGCCTTGTTGGACTTCAGCCAGGCCCGGAAGTCCGAGGCGGACACGACATGCACCTTCGCTTCCATGTAGGCGTGGTAGATCCCGCACAGCTCCGCGCAGCGGACGGCATAGGTGCCCAGCTTGTCCGGGGTCACGCTGGCCGTGGTGGTCTCGCCGGGGTTGGCGTCGATCTTGGTGCCCAGCTGCACGACCCAGAAGGAATGCACCACGTCCTCGGAGGTGACCCGGAACGTCACCGGCTTGTTGACGGGCAGGTACAGCACATCGCTGGTGAAGCCGCCCGCGCCCGGGTAGGAGAACGTCCACGCCCACTGCTGGCCGGTGACGTCGATGACCGTTCCGTTCGACGCGGCCGCGCTCGACTGCTCGGCGGACAGTTCGACCTCGCCCCAGATGAACAGGAACAGGCACAGCAGGCTGGACACGGCGGTCCAGACGGCGACGACCTTGACGTTGGTGCGGATCGGAGCGCCAGCGGAGTCCGGCGGGCCGGAACCGCGGTGCCGCCAGCGCAGGAGGCTGTAGATCGCGATCGCCCAGACCAGCGCGGCGACGGGGGCCGCGGTGACGGAGAAGACCGTCATCGAGTTCTCGATGTCGATCATGTCGTTGGACGCGGGCGCTCCCATCAGGTGCGCCGGGACGAACAGCGCGAACAGTTCCAGGAGGATGGTCAGCACGACCCACATCAGGACGACCTGACGGGTCTGCGATCGCTGCTTCGGCTGCGGAGCGGCCGGGGGTGCCTCGGTTGTCTGCGTCATCCTCAGCCGACCTTCAGGGTGCCGGACATGTAGCCCTTAGTGGACATGGGACCGCCGAAGCTCTGGTACTCGGTCCCGCACGGGAACTCGCAGTTCCAGATATAGCTTCCGGGCGCACCGGTGATGAACGAGAACGTCACTACGTTGGGCTTCTGGTAGCCGTTCTTCTCGGTTGGCGCGTTGTCGGCGACCGCGGGCAGCGCCGCGGACACGAACAGGTCCGGCTGGGTGCTGTTCGGGAACATGTGCAGGGTGAACGTGTGCCCCACGTTGTCGGGGTCGATCCCCGTGACCGTCTTCCCGTTGACGGTCTCGGTGCCGCCGACCGTGCCGTGCGGATGCGCGAAGTAATCGTTGTAGATCGTGCCGCCCGAGTCGTACTGGTCGATGGTGACCGTGACCTCGGAATGGGCGGGGACCTGCAGGGTCGTGGTGGGCCCGTAGCTCACCCAGTCGGGGTGCGCCCCGCCGTCGCTGCCGTGCTCGCCCGCCATGCTGTCGGGGTACGTCGCCAGGTGCAGGAAGGCGTGCGGCAGGCGGCCCTGCGGCGTGCCCGCGGTTCCCCTGACGGCCGCCTTCAGTTCAGGCGAGTGCTCCGACGCAAGCGAAAGGGTCGTTCCCAGCAACGTGATTACCACGGCGCCGCCGAGAACGGCCGTTCCCACGGCCACTCCGGTCCGTATCCGCATTGCTTCTCATCACCGGCTCTCATCGGGACAGAAGTTGGGTTCTGGCGTGGATTCTGAACGCGCCGGCCAGCGACCTTCAAGACTTCGGGACCGAACATGAAGGAAATTTCATAAATGGCTGACAATCTCCTATGAAACACCCGGCTACCTATGATTATCCTGTGAGCATCATCCCGTTCCGGCGGCCCGGCCCGGCGCTTTCCCCGGTGCGCTGGCTAAGCGGCCGGGCCCTGCGACTGCACGCCACGCTGCTCGTCGTCGCCGGGGGCTGCCTGTACGCAGGATGGTTCGAACTGTCCCGGGCCCGGGCCGGGAACGACCTGAGCTGGGTGTACGTCTTCGAGTGGCCGTTCTTCGCCGCCTTCGCGGCGCTGATCTGGTGGCGCTCGCTCCACGAGGACAAGCCGCGGGCCCCCCTCGCGCCGAGCGCCGCCGCGCCGGCCGGCCCCGCCGAGCCCGCTGCCGACGACGAGCAGCTGAAAGCCTGGCGGGACTACGTGGCCCGGCTGAACGCCCAGCATCCGCCCGGCGGCCCGCGGGGGCGACGGCAATAAGCCGCGCTTCTTTTCACTGAACGGATCATCTTCGCCCCGATTCGGATGGAAACAATATTCTCATCTGGATAGAATCTCCTTACCCAGTCGGCGGGATAAGGCGGGCGGAGACGATGGACTGGTTCGGCGAGCGAAGCGGCCTCGGCGGCACGGTGGCCGTGATCACGGGCGGAGGGGGCGGGCTGGGCGCGGCGATCGCGTCCGACCTCGCCGCCAACGGCGTGCGCCTCGCCCTGATCGACAAGGACGCCGCGGCGGCCGCCGCCGTGCGGGAAACCCTCGCGGAGCGCGGCCGCGACGCGATCGTCCGCACCGGCGACGCACGCGACGCGGCGGCGCTGGAGGCCCTGTTCGCCGCCGCCGACGAACGCTGGGGGCGCGTGGACACGCTGGTCAACGTCGTGGGCGGCACCTTCCGCGCCTCGTTCTGCGACACGACCCCCAAGGGCTGGAACGCGATCTGGCGCACGAACGTCGAGCACGTCCTGCACGCCTGCTCCCTGGCCGCGCCCCGGATGCGGTCCGGCGGCCGGGGCGGCAGCATCATCAACATCACGACGATCGAGGCCCACCGGGCCGCGCCCGGCTTCGCGGTGTACTCCGCCGCGAAGGCCGCCGTGGAGCAGTTCGGGCGCACCCTCGCCGTGGAACTGGCCCCCGACGGGATCCGCGTCAACAACATCGCCCCCGACTACGTCCCCACGCCCAGCCTGGCCGCTATCGGCGGCGGGGACGGCGGCATGTCCACGCGGGAAGGCCTGCGCACCGCCATTCCCATGGGACGCGCCGGGCGGGTCACCGACATTTCCGGCTGCGCGGTCTTCCTGGCGTCGGCGCTGTCGGAATACGTCACCGGGACCACCCTGCACCCCGACGGAGGGACCTTCGCCTCCTCGGGCTGGTTCAACTGGCCCGGATCAGGCTGGGCCAATCACGTCCCCGGCCACCTCCTCAGCCCGGGAGATCACTGATTCCGCTGGCGCAGTTCCTCGATGTCGCCGTAGCCGACCGGGCGGCCGGGGAGGCCTGAACCGGGCACCGCCCGCAGGCCGTCCATCACCAGGGCGAACAGCCGGCGGTAGATCATGTCGCCCAGATCGTCCCCGGCCGGCGGGGCCAGCCGCGACACCAGCGCCACGGCCATGACCGCGTCCCCGGCATCGATGTCGGGGCGGATGGCGCCGTCCTCCTGGGCCCGGCGCAGCAGCCTGCCCACCACCGCGATCAGCTCGTCCCGGTGTTCCGCGACCGCCGCCGACTCCTTCATGGCCTGCCGCGCCGGGGCGGACGCCGCGGTCATGGTGACGCTCAGCCGCAGTTCGAGAACCGATCGCAGCAGGCTGTCCAGTGCCGCCGCCGGATCCGGCTCCTCTGCCTCCGTCCGCCGTGCCAGTTCGGCCAGCCGGGTGAAGTTGTCCAGGTTGACCGCCTGGATCAGCTCGCCGCGGTCCGGGAACCGCCGGTAGAGGGTCCCGACGCCCACCCCGGCCGCCCGGGCGATCTCCTCCATCGGGACGTCGGGGCCGATCCGGATGAACAGCGCCCGCGCGGCCTCGATGATCTGTTCCCGGTTACGTCTCGCGTCGGCGCGGAGCGCCTCCGGGGTCTCCCGCGTATCCCGTACACCCACCGTTCCAGTCCCTGCCTGTCGGCCTCGGCATCGCGCCTCGGAATGACGATGACATATCACATATCCGGACGACCAGCCAGTTTCCCGGGCGGCCCGTCGCCGCCGCCCCGCCCTCGGCAACGGATCTGGACGAAATTATTCCGCTTAGTTACGCTAGGCAGTAAGCGGATGAAATCCGTCCAGTTACGCGCTTGAGGTGGTCCCATGACGGAAACCGTTGCCAGCGAGCTGCCCGCCCAGGCGTTCCCGGTCCCCCGCGGATGCCCCTTCTCCGAGCCCGCCGAGTACGCGCGGCTGCGCGAGCGGGCGCCGGTCAGCAAGGTCCGCCTGCCCGGTGGCGAACAGGCCTGGTGGGTGTCCGGTTACGAAGAAGGCCGGGCCGTGCTCGCCGACCCCCGGTTCTCCTCCGACCGCCGCAAGGACAACTTCCCGAACCCCACCGGCGATCCCCGGTTCCGGGAGCGGTTCCGCCGCCAGCCGCCGTCCATGATCGGCATGGACGGCGCGGACCACTCCGCGGCCCGGCGGGCGGTCATCGGCGAGTTCACCGTGAAGCGGCTGGCGGCGCTGCGGCCGCGGATCCAGCAGATCGTCGACGGGTTCATCGACGACATGCTGGCCGCCGGCACCCGCCCCGTCGACCTGGTGCGGGCGCTGTCCCTGCCGGTGCCGTCGCTGGTGATCTGCGAAATGCTCGGCGCCCCCTACGCCGACCATGAGTACTTCCAGAGCCGCACGGCCGCCCTGATCCGCCGGTCCACGCCCTCCGACGAGCGACTGCGGGCCTCCGACGAGCTGCGCTCGTACCTCGCCGATCTCCTGGCCCGCAAGGAAGCCGAGCCCGGCGACGACCTTTACAGCCGGCAGATCGCCCGGCAGCGCACCGGAGGCGCCCTCGACCACGAGAGCCTGGTGAGCACGGCTACCCTGCTGCTGCTCGCCGGCCACGAGACCACCGCGAACATGATCTCGCTCGGCGTGGTGGGGCTGCTGGAGCACCCGGAGCAGCTGGCCCTGATCAAGTCCGACCCGGCCAAGACGCCCCTGGCCGTCGAAGAACTGCTGCGGTACTTCGCCATCGTGGAGACGGCCACCTCGCGAGTGGCGACCGAGGACGTGGAGATCGGCGGGGTGACCGTCAAGGCGGATGAGGGGATCATCGTCTCCGGCCTGTCCGCCAACTGGGACCCGGCGATGTTCTCCAGCCCCGGCGAACTGGACCTCGAGCGCGGCGCCCGCCACCACATCGCGTTCGGCTACGGCCCGCACCAGTGCCTCGGCCAGAACCTGGCCCGCCTCGAGCTGCAGATCGTGTTCGACACGCTGTTCCGCCGCATCCCCGGCCTGCGGCTCGCCGGGCCGGTGGACGACATCCCGTTCAAGGCCAACGCCTCCATCTACGGCGCGTACGAGCTGCCGGTCACCTGGTAAGGAGAACAGATGCGGATCAAGGCCGATACCGGAGTGTGCGTGGGCGCCGGACAGTGCGTGCTGACCGAGCCGGCCGTGTTCGACCAGGATGACGACGGCATCGTGGTCCTGCTGACCGACCAGCCCGGCGATCAGGCCGCCGCGCGGGCCCGGGAGGCCGTCGGCCTGTGCCCGTCCCAGGCCCTGTCCATCGTGGAGGACTAAAGCCGATTATTCCGAACGGATCGCCGCTTCTGCCCCGCGCTCCGGCATCTCCTCCGCCATCGGCTGGGCCAGGAACGGCTGCTGGATCCCGTGGCGGGTGATCGCCAGGTAGCCGACGCCGAGCGCGACGAGGATGGTCGAGACCAGCGCGGTGGGGGCGTCCCCGAAGTTGGCTCCGCTGAGTGCATGGGGCTTGCCAAGGTAGTCGGAGACCGACGCCCCCAGCGGCCGTGTCACCACGTACGCCGACCAGAAAGCGGCGACCGCGTTGAGCCCGAAGCCCCGCCACGCGACGGCGGGAATCATGATGACCACGAAGAACAGCACGATCGAGGCGAGGAAGCCGAGGCCGAGACTGGTCCCGGTGTAGTCGCCGAGAGCGGTGCCGAGCGCGAAGGTCGCGAACACCGCCGCCCAGTAGAACCCCTCCCGGCGCCGCGTGATGATGCTGTGGATCGACAGCGTCCCCTCGCTGCGGTACCACCAGATGAACACCGCGGCCAGGACCACGGCCCACAGCAGCGACGTGGCCCCGTACGGGACCCCCGCCGCGTTGTGCAGGCCATCCGACGCCCCGGTGCCGAAGACCGCGATCGCGTACGCCAGCAGCCAGTACGAGACCGCCGTGTAGCGGCGGACCCGGAACTGCCAGATCAGCGCGATGATCAGCAGCCCGATCTCCACGGCCGCGCCCACGACGAGATTGCCGTCCCCCAGGTAGTCCGACATGGCCTCGCCGCCCGCGGTGGTGAGCAGCTTGACCACCCAGAACATGGCGGTGATCTCCGGCACCTTCGCAGCGACCGGATCCAGGAACAGACGGCGATCATGGCTGGCCATAGGCGCTGTTACCTCCAGTAAATAAACGTAGGAGCCAGCCACGATAGGGTCCGATCGCCCCTCCTGTGTCTCCCGGAGGACGAAATCCGCCCCTGGTATCTCATCCTCAAGTCGGACCCACGGGAGTCCGAACAGGCACACGCCTTCACTCCGCCCCGTCGCCCGCAATCGATTGTGAGCAGCATCACATGACCACGCGGGCCGGCACTGGAATGTACGGCGAGTCACACTCGTTCCTACACCGAACAGCTGAATCGATGGCTTCAGGCACTCGCTTCAACGGAATCGGCACAGGAAACGGGTTGACGGCAATCGGATCCGCACCAGGATCCGGCGGACCGCATCAGACCAGGTGCAAGCCGCCAACGGCCTCGCCCAGCGTCACACCACCAAAGAACCCCGTACACAGCGGGAGACGGCGAAAAGGTTGCGCAAACGATGAACAACGGCAGCATGACCTCGTCCGAACTCGGGCTACGGCTCGTCACCCAGCAGGAGACCCTCCCGCTGGCGGCCAGCCTGCGGTACTCCGAGGACGACCCATACGCCGTCCGGTTCGCATTCCACGTCGGCCTCGACGAGCCGGTCGAGTGGGTCTTCGCCCGCGACCTCCTGAGCGCGGGCATCCACGACTCCCGGGGAATCGGTGATGTCAGGATCTGGCCATCGAGCGACGAAGTGCTGAACATCGAGCTCACCTCGCCGTTCGGCCAGGCTCATTTCGAGGCCCCAGTCGCGGAGATCTCCGACTTCCTGCGCCGCACCTTCGAGATCGTTCCCGCCGGCCAGGAGAACGGGCGCGTCGATGTCGATGCCGCGCTCAGCGAACTTCTCGGCTAGCCCGGTCTTCCCGATCTGAGCCCCGCCGTCGGCCCGGTTTCCCCGGGCCGGACCGCCGGCCGGGGTTCGTCCCCGGCGGCCACGGGAGTGCCCCTTTGCTCCTGGACCGCCCCTCCCGGCCATGTCGGCCTTACCCGAGGCCGCGGCCGGATCCCCCCGATTCGCGTCCGGCCGCGCGGTTAGGGCCCGACCCGCGCGGCTGCATGCCCCGGACTGATCAGCCGGGGCTGGACAAGGAGATGCCGCTGCGCAGCGTCACCGTTGCCAGCCGCGACCTCCTCCCGCCCGGGCCCGCTCAACAGGCGAGGCTCGCACCGCGCCCGCCCGGCATGATTCCGAACGGATCATCCCGGCGGTCCCGTCGCCAGGTTCCCGGCCCCGGAGCCGAACGCGGTCCGGCCCTTTTCAGCCGCGATAGACGCCGTGCTCGTCAACGTGATCCGCGTAGTCTTCCCAGTCCATGTTGGAGATGTTGAGGTTGTTCTCCACGGCCCAGAGTTCGGCGGCGACGCACCGAAACGGCTCACGGTCCTCGTCCAGGTCCACGACCAGGAACGGATGCTCCGGAGAGGCAAGCGCGTCGCGGTCGGCGATGAACAGCACGCTCGCGCCGTTCCCATCCGGTACCGCCGCCTTCACCGCCCTCCAGTCCGCGCCCGCGAAGGCCGGATCGTCGACCCTCGCGAAATAGGCCCGGAACCCGTCCTCGTTCTCCTGACGCGCCGCCCTCAGGGCCCGCGCCCACGCGTCCTCGTCAGAGAAGTCGGTCCGGACCAGCAGCGAGTCGTTGTCCTTCGGCAATGCCGCCGTCATCCGCCTCACCGGTCACCCGGCAGCGTGACCGTGGCCAGCGGGCCCGTCGCGACCTCCTCGGGAAGCCGGATCCCCAGCGCCAGCGTCGCCATGTCCAAGACCGCGAGGAGATCGTTCCCGGGACCTTCCGCCTCGTAATCTGCCTCGGTGCGCATTCCCACCTGCCGCATCTCGTCCAGGAACCGGTCCGGGTCGCTGCCGTAGCGGTCAAAAGCCCGGTACGGCTCGAACGACGTCACCTTGACTCCGTCTGCCCAGTACTCGAAGTTCTCGGTCGGCTTCTCGGTCGACTCGATCACTGCTACCTCGGTCCCGGCCGACAGGCGCTTGCCGACGTTCTTGCCGTGCACGGCCAGGTCGAGGTTCACCATGTGGTCATCGATCGCGAAGGTCCACGGGGCCAGCCTCCCCACCCGCACCCGGCCGCGGTCCGGGTCGAATATCCGGTCCTCTGTCCGCGCTGAGGTCGGGTCCAGACCGAATGCCTCGAACATCTCCCCCTCTTCGAGGTCACGCGCGAAGATCAGCGCGCAGGACATGGGCAGGTCACTTCGAGTCAGCCAGTCCCAAGGGCCTTCCACCTGGGCGTTCCCGGTCACTGCGGACCCCGCCTTTCCGGCCTCCAGGTCCAGGGGTATCTCCTCCGGCTGCGGCCACGCATGACATTACGCCCAGGCACTGACATTCGGCCTCGCCCGGAATCCCGCAATCCCGCACCATTGTTGCTGTTATCTATAAGTTGAGCATCGCCAAGGTCGACCTTGTGGACGCAACTCATCCACCCTTGACTCACCCGGACGATCTCGGCTGAAGGCACCGAGGCGGGGCGCCGCAATCCCTACGCTGTCCGCATGCCTGCCGATGACGTGATCATGCCGGACGACTACCGGGACCTGCTCGCCGCGCGCGGCCCCGGCACCCTGTGCGGCGTCCTGCGGCTCCTCGCGCCCGGCGGCCCGGACGGCTTCAACCTCGAAGCCGAGCAGCGCTCCCTGCTCGGCCTGGGAATCGAGCGCGGCTTCTGGCCCGCCGACGCCTGGGCCGACCTCGAGGATGACGAGGACAACCACGATCTCAGAGCCATCACGAGCGCCCGCCTGTGGGGCGTCTTCGCCACCGGCGAGACCTGCTGGTGGCTGCCCATCGCCGACGACCCCGCCGGGTGGCTGGTCCTCCTCGCCGGGCACGGCTGGCAGCAGCTGAACATCTCCACCACCGGCTTCCTGCACCGGTGGGCCGAAGGACGCCTCGACCTCCCCGTCCTGTCCCACGGCCCCGTCCGCCGCGACTGGCACCTCACCCCCGCCGGCCAGCCGGTCACCGTCCCCGACGGCCCCGAGGCCGGCCGCGATCCCCTGGCCCAGCTGGCCACGATCGTCGGCCCCGGCCACGCCGAACCGGTCACCTACGACTGGGCCGCGATCGAGACCAAGACCGGGCGGCGGCTTCCCCCGGACTACAAGCGCCTGCACGAGACCTACGGCGCCGCGAACCCCCGCGCCGACTTCCTCGCCTGGAACGGGATCTTCACCAGCTCCCCGCCCAGGCTCAAGGACATCCACGACTCCTACGAACTCAGCCCCGACGAGGAACAGCGCCACCGCGACCGGCACGCCTGGTTTCCCGCGCCCGAGGACCTGCTGTTCTGCGGCAGCACCGAAGGCCGCGACCTCCTCGCCTGGGACACCCGCGACCCCGACCCCGCCCGCTGGCCTGTTCTTCGCATCACCACCGCCGGCGTCCAGGCCTTCGTCGGCACCCTGACCGAGCTGTACGTCGCCGAACTCACCGGCACCGGCCCGGGCCTGGCCTCCTTCGGCCCCGGAAACCCGGCCACCTGGGCATGGCCAGTCTGGGGCCCCGACGCGCCCCCGGAAAGCTAGCCAACGGCGGCAGGACTGTTCGAACGAAACGGATCTCCGGTCCTGTCCCGTCACGTCACGTCGGCTCCCCCGAGAAGCGGCTAACACCGAGGACGTCGCAGGCCTCGCCGACCAGACGGTGATGACTTGCTCAACCGCGACCGGGAGAGACCGCTGCGCGGGTCTGTCAAGCGCGACAAGCCGTTGACTTGCAGTCCCGGTCACTGGCTCATGGCCTCCTGGGCGAGATTCGCTATCTGAGCTGCGGTGGCCGGGCGGAGGGACGTCACGGCTTGAAGCAGGACGCTGTCGGGGACCTGGGCGCCGGCGTCCCCACGGACGACGACGATCATGTCCGGCTTGCGGGCGATAACCTCGTGGTAGGGCATACCGGGGGCCGTGACCCTCCACAGTCCCGGCCCCTCGGCCTGGCAGGTGAACCGGGGCCTGGACCGCGGGCCCCCGGCCACGCACTCGCTAAGGTCGGAAGCCCCCTCGCTCATGGAAGGCCGGTAGAAGTTCACCGACAGGACCGAGGACTGCCCGTCCGCGAGATCTGCTCTCGCGCCGCGCCCGTAGCCCACCGTGAGCGCGTCTCCGGGCAGGACGATCCCGGCCATCGGGAAGTAGCCGGGCAGCCTGGGCAGCTCCAGCGGGAACCCGAGCCGGCTCAGCTTCGCCTCCTGCGCACGGTTCGCCTCCAGCCCACGTACCGGGTCCTGCCGGTGGCGCCACACGATGAACGAACCCAGCAGAGCGACGACGATCACGACACACCCGACGGTGATAATCGCGCGGATCCGGTGCCCCCGCCTGATCCACGAGACAACCAGGACGGCCAGGGCGATCAGCAGAAGTCCCCCGAAAACAACTGGCACGTACGGAAACGCGGCATGAGCGACGGGCACGGTGGTCACGGGGCTATCCAACCAAGCCGACACGGTTCCGGACCCGCATATTCATAATCGACGCCGACATCACTTCGCTGCGAACCCGCGGTCGGCGTGGGTCGGCCGGGCTCTCGCTCGGCCCAACGGCGAACGCACGCGAGCTCGCGACATGACAGTTATGATCCAGAGCGTGGTCGACCTGCCGTGGGACTTCGTGGTAATCGGTGTCCCCAGGTCCGTGCAGACCAAGGACAAGCAACTGCTCGATCGGTGGAGATCCCAGGTCAGGGCCGCAGCCGCAGCTCATTGGCCGCTTGGAGAGCCTCCGCTCACCTGCAAGCTGCAGATCCACGTGACGTACTTCCATGAAAGAGCCCCGCTGGACGTCGACAACATGCTGAAACCCATCCAGGATGCGCTTAACGGACTGGTCTACGATGATGACAGTCAGTTACCGACACCCATGGGCATCTGCGTGATGTGACTGGCGAGTTCAGGGTCCAGGGCATCACGATTGCACAGGCCGAGGGCTTCCGGTCGAACAAGCCTTTCGTGCATATCAGGATTGAGCTGCCATCGTCGTCCGGAGAGCTGCCGTGAACGAGAGCCCGATGGAGCAGGCGTTCAGGCGTCGGCTCGAAGAAGAACTCCGCGGCCTGAGGCAAGAGGGCTGGGAACCTGTCTCTCCTGACCAGCTGTCCCAGCTGAACCTGCCGGAAGACACGGGGGCCGACTTCGTAGTCCGGAGAGGTTCGAAGTTCCTGCTCGGACAGATCAAGTCACGGAACTCCCGGAATCTTCAGAATCTCGAGAGGCTTGCCCAGCTGGTGTCCACGGTACCGAACGCCGAAATGGAACTGCACTGGCTCGGAGAAGAACCCGAGTTCTATCCGGACAGAGAACTGCTCCGCGAGTATGTACAGGACTCGCGCACGCTGCTGGCCTCGGGCCAAGTCAGGGCAGCGTTCCTCATCGCGTGGAGCGCCCTTGAAGGTGCATTGCTCCACTACGCCGCCGATTCGCGGGCCCCGTTGCCCGATGGCGAGCCACTGGCCCCCCGGCAGGCCTGGCCGCTAGTGTCCCAGCTGTACAGCATCGGATACATCACCGATGGCGACTATGAGCGGTTCCGCCAGCTTTACCGGCAGCGAAACACGGTGGCTCACTTCACCGGAGATGAGTCCCTTGATCCTTCCGGACTTGAGGGCGTTCTGGACACCATCAGCCTCATTCTCAATCAGGACTACCTTCAAGGCAGCGAGAAGGAAAACGCCATCGCGGCCGTTCTCTCCGCGGATCCAGCACGCCGACTGGCCGCGCGGAGAAGCAGGCTGTTCCCCGCTATTCTCATGAGCTTCATCCTGGAGCGCTGCATCGTCCTCGCTGACGGCCTCGCTCAGCCGGACCACGAGCCTGTCGTCGGCGACAGTCGGGCTCGCAGCATCGCCCGTAGCATCGGTCGGGTCCCTGCCTTCATGCGTCGCGGTCCACGGGATCTCGACCGCCTGCAAGCCCGCGTCCTCGTGCTGGCCCTTGAAATCGGCCAGGGCAGACCTACGGCCCTGGCCGAAGCCCTCAACATTGCCCACGAACTCGCTACGGACATCGTCTCCGGCGAAGCCCCAGATGCCATTGGGAAACTTCCCGCAGCAATGGCCCACTCCATCTCAAGTTCCCTGCGTCTAGCCCGCGAATTCGCTCGCGACCACACCTTCCGGCCGTCACTCAATCGCGAGATCGCCCTCATGGTGGATCGGTCCGCTGAACTAACCAGCATCCTTTCCGAGGCAATGAGCCATGAACTGAGAATTGAGCCCACTGAAGGGATCGCCGACGCGCTGCTGAATCACGCCCTCGACGACTTCACCAACGCCGACGTCACCGAAGTGGGCATGACGGATTCCGATCTTCCAGGAATTCACTGGTCAGAGCAGACCGGCTGGCCAGCCGAGATTGATATGTCCGACCTTCGCCGACGGTCAACCGAGGATCCTCCCGGATCCGGCACTTATGTCGTCTCCAGCCTCCCAGACATCCAGAACCGCAGCGATCATGTGCGCGTGCATGCTATCTATCGAAAAGCGCGGATAGACGCCATCTACCATCCGAGCACCCAGCTCGTAGATATCGTCTCCGGACCCGTTCCCCACGTGTCAGGACTCAGGCCCAGCCGGGCGGCACGAGAAGTCATCCAGGCCGTCAACGAGACCAGCGGCAAGATGGTGACCGGAAGCCGAAACGGATGGGACTTCTGGGTCGTCACCTCAACCGGACAATCGTTGCAGTCCATTCGTGGGAATGCCGGTCTCCCTTCCTCCTAGCCCCGGTCCAGCGCCGGGCCCGCGACGCCATTGACGACGCGTTCGCCAGGGCCCACGCGAAGCGGGCCGAGCGGGAGGCACTCCGGCGCATGTGCCCCGAAAGTGCCCCGGACGATCTTCGGCGGGCATCCCGGTGCAGGTCAGAGACCTGCAAGGGGGGGTGAGCCGGCCTGTAAGCCGGGTTCTGTAGCCTGCTGAAGCAGGCTGACGGTCATCCATCTGGGACTGTCATTGCTGACAGCCTCGGTGCGGTCTACCCGCGAGCTCGGGCGGGCCGCCCTCGAACACTCGCGCAGGCCGCGTCGTCTCGCGACGGCGCGGCCCTCTTGACCTTGCTCCGGGTGGGGTTTACCGAGCCGCCGCAGTTACCTGCGGCGCTGGTGGTCTCTTACACCGCCGTTTCACCCTTACCCCGCCGTTCCCGAAGAACGAGGCGGGGCGGTCTGCTTTCTGTGGCACTGTCCCGCGGGTCACCCCGGGCCGGCGTTACCGGCCACCCTGCCCTGTGGAGCCCGGACTTTCCTCGCCGCCCCGGAAACCGGGGCCAGCGCGACCGCCCGGCCGACTCACCCGGGATTCAGGATACGCGGACGCGCCACCGGCTCGGTCCGGCCAGAGCACCCCTTCCCCGGCGGGGCACTAACCTACTGTCATGACAGACAAGGTCGCGCTCGTCACCGGCGCCAGCCGCGCCCCGGGTCTCGGCGTGGCTGTGGCCCGGGCCCTGGCCGAGAGAAACCATCACGCCATCGTCACCGCGCGTGACGGCGCCCGCGCCGAGGAGCAGGCGGCGCTGCTGCGCTCGGAAGGTCTCAGCGCCGAGGGGCTCCGGGTCGATCTCGCCGACACCGGCGACTTCGCCCGCGTCGCCGACCACGTTAAGAGCGCGCACGGCCATCTCGATGTCCTGGTCAACAACGCCAGCTGCCTGCCCGACATGGACACCGCGTCCCCGCTGGACGCCGACATCGCCCGCGTCCGGACGGCGCTCGACGTCAACGTCGTGGGGGTGTGGGCGCTCGTCCAGGCTCTCAGCCCGCTGCTGCGGGCGGCGCCCGCGGCCCGCGTGGTGAACATTACGAGCGGCGCGTTCCGTCAGGTCGCGGCCGGAGCCGACCTTCCGCGGCCGGCGGGCGCCCCGGCGTACTCGTTCTCCAAGTACGGCATGAACGTCCTCACCGGAATGCTCGCGTCCGCGTTCCGCGGGACGAACGTCCTGGTGAACGCCGTGGACCCGGGCCAGGTCGCCACGCAGACCGTCCTCGGGGACGATGACGGCGACCGGCCGCCCGCCGAGAGCGCCGCCTGGGTCGCGTGGGCGGCGACCCTGCCCGTCGGCGGGCCCACCGGCGGTGTCTTCGACGACGGCGAGCGGGTCGCCTGGGACGTCAAACCTCAGTTGCAACATGCGCAACAGAACCGACATAGAGTCAAACCACAGCCGTAACATGGGCATCACGGTACAATCACACATCAATCGCACCACCATCACGTTTCCGTTATAAACGTTTAATCCGGGGCGCAAGGATAAATAATGATCGACGTGCTTGAGGACCGTGTATCAGGAGTTGAGATTGAGTTCACCCACGTCACAAAGCGGTTCCCTGGGCAGGAACAGCCCGCCGTCAGTGACCTGTCCCTGACGGTCGAGGCCGGGCAGATCTGCTGCCTGGTCGGGCCGTCCGGCGGCGGCAAGACCACCGCGATGAAGCTGGTCAACCGGTTGATCGAGCCTACCGAGGGTGACATCCTCATCGGCGGGAAGAGCATCACCGACAGCGATCCCGTCGAGCTCCGCCGCGGGATCGGCTACGTGATCCAGGAGACCGGGCTCTTCCCCCACATGACGATCGGGGAGAACATCGGGGTCGTCCCCCAGCTGCTGGGCTGGCCGAAGAAGCGCACCACCGAGCGCGCGGCCGAGCTCCTGAAGCTGGTGAACCTGGAACCGGAGATGGCCAAGCGGTACCCCGCCCAGCTGTCCGGCGGCCAGCGGCAGCGGGTCGGCCTGGCCCGGGCCCTCGCCGCGGACCCGCCGCTGATGCTGATGGACGAGCCGTTCGGCGCCCTGGACCACATCACCCGGTCGATGGTGCAGGACGAGTTCCTGCGCGTGCACCGGGAGGTCGGCAAGACCGTCCTGTTCGTCACCCACGACATCGACGAGGCCATCAAGATGGCCGACAAGATCGCCGTCTTCCGCCAGGGCGGCGTGCTGGCCCAGTACGCGGCCCCGGATGAGCTGCTCGCCCACCCGGCCGACGACTTCGTCGCCGACCTGGTCGGCGCGGACCGGGGCATCAAGCGGCTGTCTCTGCGGACCGCGGGCGAGCTCGCGGACTCCGGCGGTACCGCCGCCGACGGGACCCCGCGCGTCGAAGCCGGAACCACGCTGCGCGAGACCCTGGCCCTGCTCCTGTCCGAAGGCGCCCAGGAGGCTTCCGTGCACGGGGATGCCGGTCCCGTCGGCGTCATCACGCTGGAGAAGATCCGGCAGGTTGCGGGGGCCTCATGATCTCGGCTCCGGCGCCGACCCCCGTCATCCCCAGCTTCGGCGGGTCGGACGCGTGCGTGGCCAACACGAACTCGCTCTTCTGCCCGTCCTGGGTGTCCCAGAACTGGGGCTCGATCCTGCAGCCGGAACTGCTGCAGCATATTGAGCTCACCGTGGTCGCGGTCGTGATCGGCACGGTCATCGCGTTCGTCGCCGCGCTGATCGCGTTCCGCCACGGCTGGTTCGCCCAGGGGTTCGGCGCGATCAGCGCGATCCTCTACACGATCCCGTCGCTGGCGTTCTTCGAGATGTTCGTCCCGGTCACCGGGATCGGCATGCTCACGATCGAGATCGGGCTGGTCGGCTATACCCTGCTCATCCTGTTCCGGAACATCCTGGAAGGGCTCCGCGCGGCCCCGGCCGAGGCCCTCACCGCCGCCGCCGGCATCGGGATGACGCCCCGTCAGACCTTCTGGAAGGTCAACGTGCGGCTTGCCCTCCCGGCGATCTTCGCGGGCCTGCGGGTGGCCACGGTGACCACGATCAGCCTGGCCACCGTCGCCGCCTACATCTCGACTATCGGCCTGGGGGCCGGCATCCAGCGCGCGATCCAGAACAGCTTCAACACCGAGCTGCTCGCCACCGGCATCCTGACCATCATCCTGGCACTGGTGGCTGACGCCCTGATCGTCTTGATTCAGCGCGTCCTGACGCCCTGGCAGCGCGCGGCACGGAGGTCCTGATGACGTTCACCGGCATTCTCCAGTTCTTCGAGAACAACCCCGGGTTCCTCGCCGGCCACGCGGCCGGCCAGCTGCTGCTCGCGCTGGTGGCCGTGGCCATCGCCATGGTGATCTCGCTGCCGATCGGCCTCGTCACCGGGCACATGCGCCGCTGGTCGTTCATCGCCATCAACGGGGGCAGCCTGGCCCGGGCCCTGCCCACCCTCGCGATCATCGCGATCGGCATCCCGCTGTGGGGCATCGGCTTCCTCAACATCACCGTCGGCCTGGTCGTGCTCGGGATCCCGCCGATTCTCACCAACACGTACGTGGCGGTGGCCACGACCGACGAGCGGGCCGTGGAGGCGGCCCGGGGCATGGGAATGCGCCCGACGCAGATCCTGACCCGGGTAGAGCTCCCGGCCGCCCTGCCGCTCATCGTGGCGGGCATCCGCACGTCGTCCGTTTTCGTCATCGCCACCGCCTACATGGCCAGCTTCGCCGGGTCGAACAGCACCCTCGGGATCATCATCACCAACGACGGCAACTACGGGATGTCGGGCGTCATGGCCGCCACCGTGGTCGTGGTCGTGATGGCGTTCATCGTCGAGGGCCTGCTGCTGGCCTGCCAGCGGATGCTCACTCCGCGCGGCATTCGGTTGCTGCGGGAGACAAGTTAAGTGAAGAGAGAGGAAACCGGATGTTGAAAAGAACTCTGACAGCGGCCGCCGTCGCGGGCCTGGTGGCGGTCACGGCCGCCTGCGGTTCTTCCGGATCGTCGGGGTCGTCGTCTTCGGGGTCGTCTTCCTCGTCTTCGTCGTCCCTCCCCGGCAAGGGCAAGCCCACGATCATCATGGGCGACAAGAACTTCGACGAGGAGTTCGTTCTCGGCGACATCTACGCGGACGCGTTCCGCGCCCAGGGCTACACGGTCAACCTGAAGCCGAACCTCGGCGGCAGCGAGTTCATGAAGACGGCGTTCAAGGCGGGGACCATCAACGCCTACCCCGAGTACCTGGGCGAGATCGTGTCGACCGACGCCGGCTATAACAAGCCGCTGACGTCCGAGGCCCAGACCGAGAAGATGGCCCAGGCCTACGAGGCCAAGAACGGCGGCACCATCATGATGCCGGTCACGCCGTTCTTCGACACCGACCAGATGGTCACCCTGAAGTCGTTCGCGACCAAGCACCACCTGACCTCGCTGACCCAGCTGAAGTCGGTCGGCTCGGCAAAGCTCGGCGACGCCTCGGTGGAGGAGACCCGGTATGAGGGCTACGTGGGCCTGAAGGAGGCCTACGGCGCGACCAACCTGAAGTTCGTGCCCCTGGCCGCGGGCAGCCCGGTCTACAACGCGGTCAACAACGGCCAGGTCCAGGTCGGCGACGCGTTCTCCACCGACCCGCAGCTGCTGAGCGGCAAGTACCAGGTGCTCAAGGACCCGAAGAACATCTTCGGCTTCCAGCACGTCGGCATGGTCATCAAGCCGAGCCTCCTGGCGAAGCTCGGCCCGCAGTTCACCCAGACCTACAACAAGGTCACGGCGCTGCTGACCACCCCGGCCATGCAGGCCCTGAACAAGGCGGTCGCCCTGGACCAGCAGGACCCGAACAAGGTGGCCCAGGCCTTCCTCAAGGCCAACCACCTGGACGGCTAAACGACCGATCCCCGGAGCTCCTCACCCGCGCTGGCCTTCTGGCCGACGGGGTGAGGAGCTTTCGCGTTCCGGCCCGGCCCTTACCCGAACTGGCCGGGCTGGTAGTGACCGCCGGCCTGCCGGGTGATGACGTTCAGCCGGTTCCAGGTGTTGATCTCCGCGATGAGCGCGACCAGCGCGGCGAGCTGCCCGTCGTCGTAGTGCTTGGCCGCGGCCGCCCAGGCGTCGTCGGTGACGCCCCCGGAGGCGTCGGCCAGGCGGGTCCCCTGCTCGGTCAGCTCCAGGGCGGCCCGCTCGGCGTCGGTGAAGACGGTGGCCTCCCGCCAGGCGCCGACCAGGTTCAGCCGCTGCTGGCTTTCCCCCGCCTCCAGCGCGTCCTTGGCGTGCATGTCCAGGCACATGGCGCAGCCGTTGATCTGACTGGCCCGGATCTTCACCAGTTCCTGCGTGGCACCGGGCAGCCCCGACTCGTCGACCGGCCGGTGCGCCGCCTGCAGCCGCTTGATGAACGCGGACGCGACCGGGTTCTCGAACAGGTTCATGCGAGACTCCATGGTGTTCCTCTCCTCTGCGGGTTTCCACGGGTATGACGAGACAGGCCGGCGAAGTGTCAGGCCTGACAATCCGGCCCGCCGTCTCGTCTACCTGGTATGACTGCGAATATGAGCGCCGAGACCGAGCCCGGGCGGCGCCGGCTGGTCAATCTCGCCTACCGGCTGCTGGGGTCCCTCGCCGAGGCAGAAGACGCGGTTCAGGAGACGTATGCCCGCTGGTACGACCTCTCCCCCGGCGATCGTGACGCCATCACCTCGCCTGAAGCCTGGCTGACCACGGTGGCCAGCCGGATCTGCCTGGACGTGCTCCGCTCGGCGCGGGTCCGGCGGGAGTCCTACGTCGGCGAGTGGCTCCCGGAGCCGCTGCCCTCCGATGACGGCACCGACGACCCGGCCGACCGGGTCACGCTGGATGAGTCGGTCAGCATGGCGTTCCTGGTGGTGCTGGAGACGATGACTCCGGCCGAGCGGGTCGCGTTCGTCCTGCACGACGTCTTCCGCTACTCCTTCGCCGAGGTCGCGGAGATCACCGGCCGCACCCCGGCGGCGTGCCGCCAGCTGGCCTCCTCGGCCCGCCGTCGCGTCCGGGATTCACGAAATCCCCCGTCCCCGGGTCAGGCCACCCTGGTCAGCGACTTCCGGCGGGCGCTGGAAGCCGGTGATGTCCGCGCCCTCATCGGTCTCCTCGACCCGGAAGCCACGATCACCGCCGACGGCGGCGGCCTCGTGCCAGCCGCCCCGCGCCCGGTCACCGGCGCCGACCGGATCGCGCGCTTCCTGGTAGGCCAGCGGGTCGGCGCCCGCCCGATCCTCGAGCGCCCGGTCAACGGCCAGCCCGGCCTGGTCTCCGTCGAAGACGGCACCGCCGTGACCGTCTTCGCGTTCGCCGTCGACGGGATGCGGATCACCCGCATCTGGGCCATGCGCAACCCGGAAAAACTCCGCCCCTGGAATCCGTAACGGATCGTCGTTCCTCCCCCTCCCCGGGCGCCCTTCCGTGCCGGAGGATGAAGGCATGACAGTCAGCATCACGCGCGACGAGGCCATCACAGGCGTCGAGTTCACCGGCGCGACGTCCATGAACCTTCTCGACAGCGCCGCCGTCGCGGAACTGACCGCGGCCCTGAGGGAAGTCGCCGCCGACCCCGGCGCCCGCGTCGTCGTCTTGCGCGGCGCCGGTGACCGGGCGTTCCTCGGCGGCGCCGACATCAAGGAGATGGCCGTCCTCGACCGTGACACCGGCGAGGATTTCATCCGCGGGCTGGCCGGGCTGTGCGACGCGGTCCGCGCCTGTCCCGCGCCGGTCATCGCCCGCCTGTCGGGCTGGTGCCTGGGCGGCGGCCTTGAGGTCGCCATGTCCTGTGACCTGCGCGTGGCCTCCAGCGACGCCCGGTTCGGGATGCCCGAGATCACGATCGGCATCCCGTCCGTCATCCACGCCGCCCTCATGCCGGCCCTGATCGGCGCCTCCCGCGCGGCCTGGCTGCAGCTCACCGGCGACATCATCGACGTCCGCACGGCGGAAGACTGGGGTCTCGTCCACCGCGCGGTCCCCGGCGGCGAACTCGACTCCGAGGTCTCTCGCCTGGCGTCGAAGCTGGCGGGCTTCGGCCCCGGAGCGGTCCGCCAGCAGAAGCGCCTGCTCAACCGCTGGTTCGACCTGGCCGCCTCCGACGCCGTCGAGGACAGCGTCGTCCCGTTCGCGGAGTCCTTCCTCACCGGCGAGCCCCAGGACTACATGTCCCGCTTCCTCAACCGCCGCACTCGGAAAGCCAGCGGCTGAGCGTCACGTAGT
>Ga0131853_10003271_pt1 | contig 29075 bp, 16 predicted proteins | sample TergutLab28metaG_FD_92764 | JGI IMG/M metagenome (GOLD analysis project Ga0131853, IMG submission 92764) | Labiotermes labralis P1 segment gut microbial communities from Petit-Saut dam, French Guiana - Lab288 P1 (version 2) (version 2) | ecosystem: Host-associated > Arthropoda: Insects >... | reverse complement strand
TACTTGGAATAACAAAACTAGATAAAGAAAAGAATCAATGTATTAGGCAAAAAACGGGAGTACTGAACATAGTAAAGGAAATAAAACAGTACCAGAAAAAGTGGCAACAACACGTACAGAGGATGGACACAAACAGACTACCAAAACAAGCACTACAATATAAACCAAAAGGACGAAGGAACATAGGACGGCCGAGGAAGAGATGGAGGGACCAACTTCATCTTGGGGATCAAGGAACAGGAAACACACCTAACCCTTCAGGAACATGATGATGATGATGAACACTTAGATTCCCTGAGATTAAGACATGCGAAACGACTGATGAGCTGAGTTAGGTTATAAACTTATGTGCTTTCTGACGCACTGTTACACTGTTTGGATTCGCGGTACTCCCTAAACACCTCACCCTTCTTGCACTTCAGACTACTGGTTCTCATAGTGTTGCGTCAAAAAACAGAATACTTTCATAACCATTACTTATAAATGACTTTACTATGTGGTGTTAAGCTATGAAATAATAATTTCGCTTTTGACCACAGGGGGCATTGTGCCGTCAGTGGAGGTATTGCGTCACAAAACAGGAGGTTCCGGGTTCGATTCCCGGCAGGTTCCTTGGAAATTTTCGAGGCACCTGTTCCTTCTGAACGCATTCGACTCAGCCTCTAACAGAAATGTGTACCAAAGAATTTTCTTGGAGGTACATTGTGTCCGGCGCCTAGAGCTGACAACTCTGCCGTCCTGATTTCGACGAATGTCAAAGTAAGGACGGAAGCCCCAAATTCCATCCCCCTCTGAGTTTTCATGACTATATATAAGAAAGCTCTGCCTCTTTATGACCACGGGGCCAGCTCTAACCTCACAGAACGCATACATTTTCTAATGTAAAAAAACAACAAGATTTTTAAAAGAGTCTGACAGTAATATTAACATTTTTAAAAACATGTAAGTAGAATAGCATAGAGGCACAGAGACCAGGATGGCGTTATGGGTCGAAACGCGTGCATATGTCAGCGCGTGATATAAGGTGCCTCAAGGGTGCTGTACACTTCCAAAAAAGCCACTGAGAAACGCCACTGAAGGAATGGTTTGTAATAACATGCAGTTACGTCTCTCTATTACAGCACGCGTCAGGCCCTCGCGCTACAACGGCATACAAGCGTATATTTTCGTAACATCCTCAGGCAATCCAGTTTCTTTTTCTTTATTAAAAAAAGTTAAAATTTCATCACATGACGTCACATAATAATGCGTGCCACTTATATCACAGTTTAGAAAATCCAGTAATTACCCTCCAGCTCTAGGAAGCCGTTATAACTATGGAGTACGGTTGGTATGTTTCCACAAGAGATGTTGCACGAGAATCAGATTTGTATTATTTTCTGTTTAAAGTAAACTCACCTAAATAATATTTAATAATGCCACTCAAACACAGAAAAACAAGTCGCACGTCTGGTAGAAATATCACAGAATTAATTATGCGTTAACGAGTAGAGAGATATCTTCCCTGTTGGGAATCGAACTTCGGGTGTCCAGCAAGCGCAGTTATTATACCGTACTTGGCATTAGAAAGGCCAGGCCTTCTGTTTTCTGAGGTATGATGCAACCTCCACCTTCAGGCTAGGAAAATTAAGTTTCATTTATTCCGGTGCCATACATTCTGTAATAAACTAAATGACACTGAAATCCATAATTCTATTTTAGAAAATGTCACAGCTTTTGCAAACAAAATCGTAACAACAATACGCCTCTATAACGTGTCTCGCACTAAGGAGTAAATGTTAATACAGTCATTTCAGTAGCTTTTTCAGGTTTTTAAAAAAGCAAATCTAAATATGGCACCCGCTATACCTCAGAACAAACGCGGATTCATACCGTGACGAGTGACCTCTTCCCTCCATTTTCTCTATCCACAAACATCACATTCGATGCTGCAATATAAATACGTTCACAAAAAGTCGTCGAATGAAGGAGGAGAAGTAACAGCTGCAAAACCTACATTACAGGACTACTTTTATCACTTCCTATGGCATACTGACACTTGCGGCTAATCATTTGCACCATCGCTCAAAAGTGAATTTACAAATTGTCACTAAGAAAAAAATCTCGAGACAGACCTCATTCATACGTGTTAGATGCTTCTTTATTAATGGGATGCTGAGATAACAGCACGTAGAAATGCCCCTCTTCGTGCTAAATTAAGATATAAAACATCATATATGGAGAGAATGTGTTAAAATTCCCCATAAGACACATTCTATTTTACGCAAGTAAAATAGAATATGTCTTATGGGGAAAAATAACTATGGTCCCGTTTCTTGTCCATCATATAGACTCTCTGTAGTATACTATAAATTGATATATATGAAAAACACTTGGAACTGGATTAAAATGAGCACAAGTTTTCAGTTTGCTTCAGCCCGGTCTGTGTTTTACTGTACTCTAATTAAGATTCCAATAAACCACTAATTGATGAACCAACTCCTTTGTGCAGCACCTGCCCTAAAAATCGATAGTTATTCTACTGGTCAAAAAGTCCTCTGTACAGACCCCAGAATTTCGTTACAGTCTTCACAACAACCTGCCACTGGACCCTAACATGAATCAGTTGAACCGAGGCATGTCCCCACACTGTAGTGGTTTCCTTTAATTTATTTTAACCAAGCTTTGGTTTTTTGGCCTGAAAACTGTGTCCGCAAGGTCGATGAACTTGGACTTTCCGGCCAAACTCTATCGTAGAATTCCCTTTGTTTGTTTCTTTTTTCCCCCAGTACTTACCAAACCAGTCTAGCGGAATGAAGTTTTCAGGACTGTTCACGCGGAAGAGCCGAACACGAGACTGTCTTCCAATATCCATTGTTTCTTCCTTCCGCCTTTCTCTGTTTGCAGGTATACTTCTACCGCATTCGACTGTTTCTCGTACAAAATAACTCGTGCAAACATTATATATTTTCTGCTCAATTAAATATTTTCAGTAAAAGTTACTTGTTTGTGAACAATTTAAAAAATATCCATTACGGGGGCTCAAAACCTATTTCTTCAATATCGGTTTTAATATTATCCCCCGATCTCAATTTACACTGTCAGAAATTGTCTATTTCCTTGCGTGTTCCGGAAGAATGTTTTGTCTCACCAATGCTTGCTATATCCGCTGTCCACTTCTTTCTCCTATATTTAATCGCCCTAACAATTGTGCAGAAATTGTTTGTTAAATATAATCTCTGTGTGTGTACACACACACACACACACACACACACATATATATATATACTGAGTATTTATATATGTCTATGCACAACCACATACAATGGACAACGTTTCACAAGTAAAATAATGAATCTTAACGACTTACTCTGTACTCTTGTATCATATTCGTACAATAATATCGCACGTCGAGACAGTCTTGTCTCACCAACACAAGTATTTAGGCAGCCGAAAAAAACAGATATCCATCTCTTTCTAGGCTTAGGTTTATATGCATATAATCCTAAACGTAATTACTACCATTATTATGGGTGTGTTTTTGTCCATGTAGTTGGCTGCGGCGGCGGCCAAGAAGTGCGTAGGAGAAAGTGTTCCGAGGCACCCGGTCCCCTCTTCGGGTCCGAAGGAAGGGCTCGTCGATGCCTGTATTGAAGACCGGTAATTAATAAGAAGGCCTACAGGGCAATACAATTCCTATTATTGGGCTAACGGGCAACATGGAAAACATCGGTATTCCTTTAGCTTAAAGGCAGACTTACTGAATAAAAACGAAGATATCACCTCTGTCCATATACCCCATATTCATCGAATGTCTTTTGTCATAGAAGCCCGAGAGTCGAGGCTCAGTAACGGCGGCGAAGAGATGAACGCTGTTGTTAAACGCAGTAAAACAGCACCACCATATCTAGAGCATTAACACAAAAGTACTCCAGATGATTCCCAACGTCTATCAACTCCCACGAATTTGCATAACAATATTTAACAATACACAAACAATATCACACTTCACGGAACGTTGAATTGACATATATGTGTATTTATAAATTAATGGTTCGAAACACGTCACCAAAACAAGCTACCAGGAAAACCCAACTCACATTACGGACACAGATAAACAAGAACCTCAGTGCGAGATATCAGGCTTCCCCACGGTGTAGATGAGTTCTTCGCTCTTCTGGGATGTTAAGCAGCCTATGTTGGTTGTTGCTTACCGAAGTTTCGGAACAGCCTAACTATCCTATTTGCAAGGATCAAGCAGCTCAGACTCCTGACCCTTCTAGATGGGACCGAGAGGCAGTCTCGAAATGTCGGTAAACAACTGTCAACACATGCTGCTTAACATCCCGGAGGACAGAAGTCCTCATGAAACACAGTTGTATAAACATGTAATGAATATAACGACATAAAACTTTCCTTAAAAAAGAACACTAGCTATTAAAACCATATTACCGTAATTACTAAAAATATATTCGACGATTGCGCCAAATAACAAGTTTGGATAAATTTTTATCAAATTTTAATCAATTACTCTTTAGACCATACCAGTTACCCCTCTGTACAAAATAATTTCAATCTACAAATATTTAAAGAATCCATCACATTATCAAATGCTCAGTTATGTACGTGTTATGACTGTAACGCTTACTGGTGTTAACAACTTCAGTACTGCTCATCGATTATGATAAAAAAAATTATTTCACTGATGATGGTCCCGGGAAGGAAACAAGTCGAAAAGCAGAATACAAATAAAAGAAAGATATACGTTTATTAACGTGCACTGTGTTTGTTTACTCTCACCTAGATTATAAATTTAACACATGGTTGTCACCAATACTCGCAAGAATATCAGTTCTATACGTATCACCGTGGCTCCTTCATCGGTACGACTAAGTGAAGATTGTGGACGGCGGTTCATCGCCAATATTCCCAATAATTTTGTGTTAATTTCACTAGTACAGTTGTTTCTTTTCGAATAACTTCTATGTATTAAAAGTTATTAAAAAAACTGTATTAGTGAAATTAACACAAAATAAGTGGGAATATGTTATGTACATGAACGTGTAGACCTACTGGTGTGAATTTCCGATACAAAGAGAACTAATTAATTCGAGAGAAGCTCACCAAACCGATTAAAAGTGATACAAAAGGTGTAATATTCGTCACGTACACTGAGAATTGAAGCAATTCAACAATTACTGTCCACAAAGGAGTAGAAGATTTGCAAAAATCATACCGGCGAGTTATGTCTGATCTGCACATTGGAAGTCCCTGAATACAAATGCCGAGATTAATAATTTTAAAGTTGTCCATTTCGTGCATTTCGGATCAATGCATTCATTTATTAAATCAACTAAATGCACAACATCAAATATATATGCGTAGTAAAGACCTTTACAATTTGTAGTTAGATATCTTACAAACTTCACAATTTATATGTTAAGGTACCAGAGGGGAATAAGGCCACTTTAAGGAAAATGGATTCTTTCACCTTGAAATCGTAAAGAAGGGAGCTAACATGCTTGTCGCTCAGAGAGATCATTTTTCCGCACAATGAAGAACGGTTATTGATGAAATGCAATTGGATGTGAAGATGTAAGAATTTTTTTAAAGTTTGCAATTGGCCATACCCCTTAGGGCAATATGGCCAAAGAGTGCTGGTAACGTTTCCAGTCCACAGCGCTTTAAGCCACGTGCACAACTGGTGTTTTGTTGAAGAGATTTATTATGGTTACGTGTGAAAACTTGAAATGGACAGTGAAACAAAACGAAGTTAAAACTCTGATATTGTTGTATTATATAAGAAGTAGATATTTAAAACTAAAATAAAGCACACAAAGCAAGCTGAAGAAAAAGAAACCAGAACACTAAGCAGTAATATTTTTTACACAAAGGACAAATAAATTCAAAATTTGTAGCTGTCAAATCAACGCAGATTTCATGGACATATGTTTTGCATAATACAGAAACCCGTGCGTCTTGCACTTCATCTCTTCGGCAGATGAAACAGAGCCAACGTTCATTAGACTGCTTCGGTGGGACTTCGTTCCTTTCTTTCGTGCAAAAGAACGAGCGGCTCTTTTCTTATCATCCCCTGTTCACGGCTATTTTACACTGAAAATACTTCTTATCATTACTACTGCCCGGTAATTTAACGATACTCGTATTCTTCCTCTTGTAAAAAAATTCCATGGAGTTGACAGAATGTCTTGAAACGAGTTTATTTTTAAACCTTTTAAAGTTCTGGTGTTTCTTGTGAAGGTGCAATGATTGCATTCCTTTCTGGATCATCATCATCATCTTCTTCTTAGCCGGAAGACAGCCTATCAGGATTCCTCTTGTTTGGTGCACGAATTTGCCAAGTGTACCAAGCACAGGAGGAGTTTCCGAGTCTTCTGCGACAAAAGAGCAGACGCTGGCGTCTCGATCAGTGTCACAACCTTGGAGACTTGAGCGTTCTCACTTTGTTACAAGGCTGGGGGCAAATGTTTCGTCGGGAATAATCGAGGGGATGAAGGGACAGATGCAGTGTCACGAAATGCTGCTTTCATGTTGGCTGGTGCGGCTGCTTTGTTCCATGCTTAAGTGAGAATCTTGCCAAATCTCTGCTTCGTGAGAGTGCGACCTACCCTTCCATGGTTATAAAATAGCATAACCTGTTCATACCAGTAATGCTTAAATGGTCCAAAGACAGATTTGTCCATAGGTTGCAGTGGGACTTCTAAGGCACGACAGCGAAATATCATGGCGGTCTGCAGCTCCACTGCGGCATAACCCAGATGTGATATCGCCCCGTCAAATGCCAATAAGCAGATACCTGCAACTTTATAACGGCTGAAATGTTACAGCCAATTAACAAAGTTTGCGCTCGTCATACTGCCACGACTTGTCATCTGAGCTGTAAATCCTGGGGGCAATTAATCAAGGCAGCGTTAGTTGACTGTAGGTTCTCACGGCCCTCTTTGCATTTTGCAAATCTCTTCTTGCAAGTTACCGCTTAAATATTTCTTTCTCCATTTGCATATCGTCTAAAACAAATAAATAAGTTAATTTGTTTCCGAAGTCCGTAACACTTGCCAGATTAAGGATCACACGTGTGCTAACAGTAATAGGGCTAAGGACTGGCACGCCACATTTGTTTTAAAAGAGTATTGAATTGAACAAAAATAATTTACAACATCTGTTAATTCAACAACATAAACTCCAAAAAAATGGTCTTGTTAGTCGTGTGCACGCAATTTAAAGCGTGTGTACTGACATCACTATGATAAACTGCAACTAACCATGCTGGTATTACATCAACCACTTCACAGACAACTTAGGTTGTGGCGAAAATGTGGATTGCTGGGACGCCTTCAAATGGAATTTTTGTTACAAACATACAGCCTGTGCAGTCTTCCCGACGTGCTACATATGCTACCATTTCGCAAAGGCCGTTTGGCCATATTATACGCGTTGGTTATTTTTCCCTCAAGCAATATATTTGATATTGTGCAATTGGTTGGTTTAATAAACGAATACACCGACACCAACATCACATACACAAATATATTACACTTATTTATATACAATGTACTTATTTATTTCTTTATATGTGGTCCAATTAACAGTGTCATTGGAAACTCAGGCCAGGTTACACAGTATGGAATGGTAGGATAACCGTGAAGCATGAATTGGGAAAGACGAAGAGGACAGTGATCGTGTTGCAATTGCATACATATTCCGAAATTTGGGACTGACAAGATCACGTGGAAACTAAGCCAGCATAACCTGTCTCAAGGCCCAGATCAGACCCCGAGATACAGCAAATACGATGCAGGGGTTCTACCTACTCGACAGTGAAATTTGATGCATCGAGTTTCGTTATTATCGTTATGAAGGCCTCTTAATAATTGGTAATCCGTATTTCACAACACTAGAAAATTCCGTCATTAGCAATATCAAGATGGCGGTCGTGTAAACTTGTATTGCGAGAACGGTAAAACCATAACGTTTGGCAAAATACGTGACCAATTACCGACGAATTTTTAAAGAAGTTAAAAATAATATGCAAACAAAAAATACCTTAATGTGACAAGACATTAATCACCTTAACTGTACGTATGAAATACGCACCATGACATGTTTGTGAACCTATCCGTTGGTAGCAGGTGGGGTATTAAACGCACAGTGCCTAGTACTGAAAACTCTACCTACCAAGCAAATTAACTTTTCTTACTTGTTATTCCTCCTTCCCAGCAGAGTTAAAATAAATGCAGAAAGTGAAGGCCATGTAGATTATTTCTTCCATTACTGAACGTACTGCATGAATTACGATAACATTTGGTACTGGAGTCATATAACAAAACTAGTAAAACGAAATTCTGGTGCACAAACAGAATTACTAATTTTCTAGAAAACAGCTAATCGTATGAAACATCATAATAGACCTGTTACTTAAAATATTAACCTTAGCAAGATTTACAGTACAGTTTTATTTTAAACCTACATAAAGTCCACAGAAATTTCAAAGGGAAATTGAGCAGCATTTATTCTGCTGAAAAAGTTTTCTCTGAGTACCTCTTAGTTTCAGCATACAAAGAAACTGTTCTTAAACCATTGTAATATAAAATATACAATGCGATGTGGTGTGATGTACGTCTATACTGAGCTACTAAATACTAAAACGCCGTAGATAATTGTATAAAAAAGCTGTTTTCCGCCATATGTGGTCCTGTTCATAACAAGAGACGAACTCGGTTATAATGACAAGAAATGGAATGAATATTTTGTGCCGTTACAAAAGAGTGTTGTTCTAACCGAGGAATATAGTGTTATGGTTAACGGTGAGTGATTAATTGGTACCATAGAATATCTGATGCAAAATGCGAGGTGCCGCATAAACCGATGTCGTTACACCCAGGTTCGACTGCACTTGTTGCAAACATACGTAATGATACTGGAACAGTTATGTGTACGGCTAGGCACACTTCTCCAATTTGGCGAATGTTAGTAAAACACAAGATAAATAATTTATTATTCTGTAATATCTGTAGTTTTAATACATTTGAAAGAATATATGCGATAACTAAAGTTCAGAGCAGTAGGCCATTCAAAAGGAAGAAGAGAGAAAAACTTTTGTCACACGCTGTGTTACAACAAGCATGTCCCTGAGGTGTGAAATGCTCAAACAAGTGACGTGGCTGAATTACTCTAGATAGGAATAAGAACTTGTCACTAACCGTTAATGTAACGCAATAAATCATGATCTGCGGGGAAAGGAGTGGGGTAGCTTCGCCTATCATCATAATAGGCTAACAGATATGTCGTGCAGCACTTCAGTATTGTCAGCAATCGGTCTCACCGCATGCAGAACACAGCTGAGAGAAATGATGCAAGTCTTGTGTATTATGACGACACTGTTTCAGCTGTACGAATAAGTAGCGTTGACAGTGATGGAGGAAAACTGTGAATGGTGTGAATGCACATGCCAAGGTGACAGTGTAGACCAGACTGACGTGGAACATGACAAGCTGACAGAGTGGACTAAACTGACGTGGCACATTACACGGTCCGGTTTTGGTCTTGTACGGACACGATAATGATCATTTCATCAAAAAATCCACGGACTCTTGACCAGTAGTGTAGGTTTAATATTCCAGTACTACTGAGTAGTCACAGACCCACACACACTACTACACGTGCAGTACCGACTTGACGAATATGATTAGAAAGTCAGAGTAGAAAAGCACAAAATGTCCACGTAAACTTTAAAATCACAGAGGCAGATAAAAATAACCTTATTGCACTGTCAACCGAAAGTCACTTAGCGATAAATAATACGCAAAACACTCATATCGTACTAATGACGATCTTCCACAAGATATGGAAAATAGGGAGGCTTGCGGACACTACAATATAAGAATAAACGCACAAAAGAGTGGTTCCCCAACACCAGTTTTCGTCAATCAATAACTATGTTGATGAGTTTCATAACATTAAAATATAAATTTCCAACTGCGGGCACCTAGCCACAACGAGTTAATCGGCAATTACGTTGCCCAATTCAGTGCACACTTGAATGTTTGCCTCCTAAGGATATTAAGCCGATATATTCAGCAAGTGGTAATATCAATAATTGGAATTCGTACAGCTTCGCCGAATGCGTCAGTTTAACCTGTGTATTGTACATCTTTCTCTTTCTTCATAAATTGAAAGACCAAAATCCCAGCTGAAATTTTTCTTTAAAAATGCCATAAACTAAGCTGAAACTTTCAGTTAGTCTTTATATTTTCCAATAGAAACTTAAGCATGTTTGTTTTCTTTATTTAGGTACGAGAAGAATGATCTCTAGGAACAGTGAAATTCCTGGTATCGGAGAACAGCATCACTGAAAGACCTTGTAAGACTGATCACATCTCAAGCGAACTACAAGATACACAATACTACGATTTAATATTCTGTAAAATATAGAAAGCTAGTTTCATCTATGCATAAAAATAAATAAATAAAAAATAAAGTAAAATTATGTAAGAATGACAAGTAAACTTGCGTTACCTGAAGAGATGGAAACTCATTACAAGTTATTCTGAGGATGAGTATTTGCGAATAACGTTCGATAATCTCTGCCCTCAAAAATACTAATCCTCACGTAAAGTGGCGGTGACTAGAAACCATTTCATCTTCAACCACAAAAGACACAGCCCCCTGACTAGTGTCGGCCGAGTGCAGCTACGTGGCTGCTCTTGTCTGCCTCACGATCAAAAAAAAGTCTCTATCACACTCTTTAATAAAATCCTTCTGCGAGGCCACAGAAAGTAGTCTGATGAAAAGTCGAGGTGAATGCCTTCGAAGATTCCTCTGTAATGTCTACTGTCCTTGCAACTCCCGCTGCCCTTACCAGCCAATCTAAATCGATTGTCGCTAATGAAAGTCACGACGTGGTTATCATTATCAACATTCGTGTGAACAGAATGGCTGGATAGCTGCAGTGGTGAGCGTAATAAATGAAGGCAGATGTGCAGGGTGCCAATCTATGCGACTTCTTTCCTGGCCTCACTATTTGTATGGAAACGGGTAACAAACTTGGTTGGAATTCCAGAGTCGCTCTTCTGGTAAGCAAATATATGCTTTTTTACAATCCGAAAGTTCAATGTCCTGTTCCTTATAACTCATTCTTCGGACGTACGCTGAACCAGTCGAATCCAGTCCACACATTCACAGCAGATTTCTATAACATTACTTTAACGCCCATAATACCATTTAGCCTCTCCACGCTCTCAGTCTCAAAGAGGTATCCCAATAAAAATTCTCTCACCATTTCTTGTTCTCCCCAGTCCCACGGTATCCACCCTTTTTTAACTGCTATAATGATAGTCGATCATCCCTCCCAACCACGAAGTTTCCCTTAATGTAATGCCCACAAATTGTCCATACACATGCATCTTTTCAAGTACACATATTTTTTCCAGCTCTCTGTTGTCAAAGGTAAGACAAGGGCTTTCCTGTGCTTAGTATGTAACCACGCTATTCCAACACACGAGAGAGCGAAGCCATTCCTCAATGAATTCTTAAAGTCGGCTGCAGTTGTTAGGGAGAGGTCAGCTTCACGTTGGGCCGATTTACCGCTGGGAAAAGACAGCTGGTACCCACTGGACATCCGGCTGGTTAGGTCACAGGGATTGGCTAAGCGTTGTGATAGAAAATATCTGTGCCCCTTTCCGAAAATTCATTACCAAGCATTTGTATTGTACTGTATTTTACTGCCTCAAAACAAGAGGCTTTGGCGTTTTTTAATGGTCATGTTTTTACATTTTCAAGATGGCTGTCTTCTGTGTTGCGTCTACCCTGATGATAGGTACAGAACGAGCTGCTGAAACGTCCGTGAACTTTGCATGTCAAGCGACAGTAATCATCCTAGTCACGACCGTGAGAAAATAAAATGTCACTTTTACTTTCGGTTAGCGAGTTCTGCACGATGGACACATGCGTCCCAAGGGTACGACACTATTGCTTTACTTCATGCTTTCAGATAACATATGACGCTCTTTCCACTGCTTGGTTTTAATGACGAAACACTCGTCGACAGGCTCCAGTACCAAAACCGCTGTTACGGTCAAGTGTCTCCTGATCATCATTCCGCCTGACAGTTGCTATGTCGAAGGTGGTCGCTCTGATACACGACACGATAATGTCAATCGTGGTGGTTCCTTTTGCCGGTCTTGCTTCACCGACAGCAGAGTTCCAGTATGTTCCAAAATTACATCCGACGTCTCGACCAGCCTGAATTGATATTCGTATTTCATACAATCGGGCTGATAGTGTGACAGGAATAGTTAAGGACGACAGCATATTGACGGGTTGACTGTTTGACTGCCTAACTGCTGGCTGTATTACAAGAAACTGATTAACTGACTGGGTTGCTAACTGGCTTACTGACTTGATTCATGAAATACTATTAATCGTTGACTGATATCATCAGTGGCTGCTGAATGACTGACTGGCTTAACAGTTGGTTTGTTAACTTGACGAATGCCATAATGTTTTACTGAATGGCTTACTAACTTGATGAGTGGTTGAATGACTGATGGACTGACTAACTCAATGAGTGAATATACGGCCGAGGTAGGCTAAATTTCCAGCAACTGTGCCATCAATTCCCTACTGTCATGTAACCTGGGGTTGAGTTACGGTCGTTTCATAAGCTAATCACTTAACCTTATCTTAAAGCAGTTCATTGCAGATCAAAGTCTTCGAAACTTCGTATTTTTTATACAACTGTCCCTTTTAAGGGCTGTACTTGCAAACCCAACAGCAGAAACAGCAGTAAATTTTCGTTTCCAAGGCGCAAATATGAAGTACAATTAGAACTCAGTGTATATGAGAATTAGCAGCCTCCAAAGCACGATGAGCTTTTGAAGTGAAGGTCAAGAAGAAAGTCCAATTGATCTTCTTGGAAATGAAATATCAGCCTTCCAAACAAAGCACTCTTTAAACTGGGCTAACTTCGCTGTTTTTATCCGTTTTCACGCTGCACACAAGGTAGTACATCTAAGAACACTGGCCCTTACAGACTGGATGTATTTGATAAGTGAAAGAAATTCCTTTGACAGTTGGAAGAAATTTGTGGTGCTTGAAGTACGTTAATAACATTTCATAGTATTCGACACGAATCCACAAGCTTGGCGTCTGTAGTGTGCGTGTAGGTATGTTCCAGGGTGAGCGATTAGTCAATAGTGGATTTTTTATATTATGCATAAGGTGCATGTTCTTACATCAACACATCATTCATCAAATGCACTGTCATAAACGGTGTATCACGGAGTGCATCTTTTGGATGATATATTGATAGTAGACAGTGGGTTAGAGCCTGTCAAGGTAAGTGCAGAGTTCTGCTTAGCTCAAAGCAGTAAATGACAGAGTGGTTTGCGAGATGTTTTCAGACAAGACAGTTTGTGAAACAGCATGCAGTGAAGATCAAAGCTCCCGGACTGCGTACACTTACACCATAGTCATAATTTTAGGTACTGGCTGTACAGGAAACCGGAATGGAAGTATAAATGCGTATGAAGTATTGTCACATGTACTTCCGTTTTAAAATTAAAATTTTCTGAGATGTGATGACAGACAGACAGACGTGTCAGATGAATGGGCTGCCACCATCTTAATGGTAGAAATTTTATACCCTGAAGATTTAGAGAGCAAGGTCCCCGAAACATCGATATGACTACCAAGCTAGATGGCATCACATCTCCGAAGACAGGAACCTTCACAATCAGAGCCGTGTGAGCCTCAAATCTCGCATGGTGAGTTGTAATCTACACATTTCGAGAAGAATGTTCTTTGAAATTACTGACGGTCAAAAGACGAGATTTGCAATAAGACTGGCGTGATAGCAGTTGTCGACAGTAGGACCATTAAAATGTTTTTAAAGCAACATGCATTGATACCACTAAAAAAAAGGATCAGGCCGATCAGTGTTTGAAACCAAACGAATATCCCTTCTGGCGTCATGCCCTATATTATGGAAGGGAGCGGCGGCTAACTGCGAGCTCCAGCTATAGTGCCACACAAAAACTTGAATATATTCATGATGCTTTATTTTCTCAATGTGGCAGTTAATCACAGAGTCCATTTCGGCCCTCCAGTACATTAACATCAAAGAGGGAAAACAAAAGCCAGAAGAAAGAAGGTGGTTCCATCTGCTGTGCATTAAATAAAAGAGGGCATGTAATAAGGAAGAAAGGAATCTTTCAGCTCTATGTTTCTATAGTAACTGGACATCCGGGAATAAGAAATTATAACATTTAGGGCCCACAAATCGTCAGAAGGTTCGTGCAGCACATGACAACGTAAATAATGCATCTGTTATGGAAAAAGTGATGCTCTTCTGCGTGTTTTTCCAATATTAGGTTGAAATAACTGAATGCAATTATTTTTTACATAATGCGCTCTATTATGTCAAGAGCTTCGAGGATTAATGTAAGGAGTAAAGCAGGAAAAATTTAAGGGAGGATGCAAATAAACAAAAGTACAGATGATGATACCCGGCGAACAAATTAATAATACTTTACACGAAGCACTGGACGACGTGTTATGCTTTTCGTGTAAATCCAGGTGCGTGGTAATTTTGAGCCCTGTAAGATCTGTGCCAGCACGAGTGGAGAAGATATTCCCTGGCCTCCTCTCCACGAAAGTTCTCCAATTCTCACGGTTTAGGTCATAAGACAGGAAAAGATGTCTTGGAGCGGGAAAGCAGCGACTGCGGGAAATGGTGTCTTGGAAGGACAAAGAGGGACTGAAGGATTCCGCGTCTTGGAAAAACAGGGCGGGGACTAAAGGAAACGGTTTCTTGGAAAGAATGAACAACAAATGCACGACATGATGTCTGGGAAAGAAAGAACGGTATCTGCAAAAAATGGTGTCTTGGATATGCTGGGCAGCGACTACAGGAAACCGCTAGACGGTCTCTCAGCTCTGACAAAATACACATCGTAAGCTGATGTTGCTAATGCATCTCGCAATGTCTTTATATTTGCGGAACCCTCCCCTGACGAAAGAGGTTAACCATGTACGTATTTCCAAGTTTTTAATGATTCTCACAATCAACATTCTTTATTTCTGTATACAACGTTAATAGACTGGTTTGTGATATTGAAATACAGTGCCTATTAAATCCCTATTCCACAAACTTAAATTATAATTACTCTTATTAATTCATTTTCAGCACACCATTCACAATGAACCTAGCCCAAAACACATGACAGGGACAGCATTTAAAAACCAAGCGAAAACAAGGGAAGTGTTAGAGAATTCAGGGTACTAGACTTGGCGGTAAACCAATTCTGTATCTGAGAAGCAGAACATTATTTTTCGTAAACCATCATGTCACTTACTGCTGTTTAATTCTTGGTTCAGCTACACTGGAACAGTATTTGGACTTACAACCATCTGCATCTTAAACAGCTAGAAATTCGAAGAAAAAAGAAGCATTATCTCGAATATGATAAAACTGGACACACGTCCTTCTGCTTCCTTTGTCCAGAATTAATGATATGCACAACAATAAAATAGATAGGAGCTTTATGAACATGATGCATAGTGCTGTCCAATTTCGAATGTTTACACAACAGCAAAATCTGAACTTCATGAAAAACTAAAGAGAATTAATTAAATTCGGGATTGTTAGTTACAAAACAGTATCGAATATCTAAAAGACTAACAATTAAAATAATAATATATAATGAATAATTCTACTTGTTTAATGACATGAATGTGAAATTCACTCTCTCACATTAGGGGATGAAATGTTTGCTAAGAGTGTTTAAGAAAAGACTGCTGAGAAAAACATTTCAAACTAAGGAATAGGAAGTAGCTCAACATGGGGGTGTAGAATTATACATAATGTAAATTTAATCATCTCCCCGAGCAGAAGTAAATAAGAGTACGGTAAAGCAAGGCGACCTGCCTGAATATTACGAGATTTCAAGCAGGCTACAAACTGAATCTGTATCCCATGTTTGTCATGTCTCTCGTACAAAGGTCATTGCGTTAGATAAACGCGTTTTGTTAAGCAAAGAGTGTATATGTCATTGCTTTTGCAAAGTACGTGTCAGGAAAATTTTCGCCAACGTTAGTGAGAACTATACTTCCTAAACAGTGCCGTAAAAAAGAACAACTTACATAATCCTGGAAAAATATCGAATGAACGCTTCAGTGCTGGACAAAACAAAATACGAACCTATATTTTTCTGAACGGTGCATGGTTTGCAAATAAGGGCATATACAGCCAAAATAACAGATCGTCGTGATAAGAAAATTCCCATTCAATTCGTCAGGTTTCCTTCGTCTGCCATTAAAATGCTATGAGTAGGTCCGCGCAAAATCATATCTTGTGTTTTTAGACGAAATAGATCCCAACAGTTACATTAAATGTATATTTACCAAATTTTTCACGGAATTAACAGATGAAGAGAAATTGTAGGCCAGGTCTCATTCTTTTCTTGAAATGAAAAACAAGTTTTGAAGAGACGCTATTAACATTTCAATAAAAGAGCCCCATCGTGTTTCAATCAATAATTCGGTATGGTGTAAAGCCTGCTTATGAGCTAGGAGTCAGCCTTTTGATAATTCTCTGTGAAATTATGTGTAAACTGCAAGGATAAAACGGACTATAAATTCCCAGCGGATGCAACCTTAATTTGAGATGAAGCTGTCGTGCTGAGATAAGACGTAGTGACTCGCTCTGTAATACAATAAAAAGGTTCACATATAGTACGTACTTTTCACCAGATTTTCTGTTGTAATTACATCAATGATGATGATGACATGTACAGGACATATAGGGCGCACACGGAATATAAGCAATCGAGTCTAAGTTTAAAAGCCAGAAGTGTAGTGTGGTGAGATTGAAGGTTCTGATCTGCAAGAAAAATCAAAGTCAGTGAAATTAAACAGAGAACATACCCACCACATATGCGTATGAAATTTAAATTTAACCTGTTGGAGAATGGTACACAACTAACAAAACTGTGCCACAAAAAAAACACGCAATTGTGAAGTAAAAATCAGGACATTATGAAACAGGAAGGTGTACACGTGAAATTAAATCCACACAAAATAGCATTTATCAAGAAGAAGACTCTTTTCACCAGCCAATGGACTCAGATTTAAGTAAGAAACTAGCAAAATTTTACCCTTTGCGCATAGCTCTTTATGGTGCTGAAAATTGGACACTTCGGAAAGAATATCGGGAGTACCTTGAACTTTTGAAATGCTGTGTTGGTGAAGGACGCAGAAGATCAGTTGGACCATTCGCGTGAAAGAAGTTTCACATGGGGTGAAAGAGGAAAGGAACACACTACATAAAATTAAGAGGAGAAAGGCTAACTGGACTGGTCATATCTTGTGTAGTGACTGCTTTCTTAAACACGTTATTTAAGGGCAGATAGATCGAAACACAGAAGTGACGGTAGGACGAGGAAGAAGAAGCAAACAGCTACTGAATAACCTTAAAGAAAGACGAAGATACTTAAAACTAAAATGAAGCACTGGATCACACTGTGTGGAGAACTCTATTTGAAAAGGCTATTTATTTATTTATTATTAATTTACCTAAGCATCCTGCAACCTCTGAGAAACTGTCAGGGATTCCAGCACCACATCCCCCTCAGGGATACTGCTCTTAGTGTCTAAGCATTATACCACCTTCCAAAATCCCATTCTCATTGATCTGACCACCACACCACTTTTGAGATCTTGTTATTTATGATCAGAATACCACACTACCCACTGTGATAACATTCTTGGTGATCAACCACGCCATTCTATAAGAAAACATACTTGGAGACAAGACTACCATGCCACCCTCCAGGATAACGTCTTGTGATTTGAGCACCACACAACTTTCTAAGATCTTGTTCATAGTCTTCAACACCATACCGCATTCTGAGGACTAGTTCTTATTGTTCAGAGCAACATGCCACCTGTTAGAATTTTATTCTTACTTTTCATAACACCACATCACTTCCTGGTAACTTTGTCTTAGTGTTCTGATTACCACATCGTTTTCTGGGATGTGTTGTTGCTGATCTGAGTACCACGCGACTCTCCGGAATCCCGTGTTTAGTTTTCAGAGAAACCTACCACGTTTTAGGAAATTTTTCTTAGTAATCTGTACACCCTACAATCATCCAGGACTCTGCTCTTAGTGATGTCAGCAACACTTCTCCCTCTAGGGCAGTCTCGCTCAACCCGCAACTCACAGGCAACATGTTGTCCGTGCCACGGTGTTATGTTGCCAGCGCAGACATTGGAAATCAGGAAACGTCTTTTAGCTCTTTCCCTGGCAAAGTCGAGAGAGAACGCCTTTAAAACTTATGACCTGTTTATTTATGGAGACAAACAGAGCATTACAAATATATTTTGTAAAATTCTGCTAAAAATAGCGACACCTTATCCTAGGTTGTGGATTGTGTTTTTTTAATAAATATATCTGATTTTGTCAGTATAGTTTAATGCACATGATGTATAGGGAAATACAGAGAAAATTATGTACATATAATTATACGTATCCTTACCCATTCCTCGTGTGTCTTGAATTTAATCTTGCCTGGATGCAAACCTAGCATTACCGAAGTTGTTCGCAACACATTATTGGTTGAGCAGGCCTGCTCTAGGGCAAAATTCCTAGCGATCTGCGTACAACACCACCATCTAGGACCTTTTCTTGGTTATGTGCGCAACATGCCACCCTCCGCGATCCTGTGCTTAGTGATCTGAGCACTATACCGCCGCTGGGTTTCTGTTCTTGGTGACTAGAGCATTACACTAACTTCCAGGATCATATTCTTATCTATCTGAACACTAAACAACACTCTGAGGTCTTTTCCTTGGTGACCTGCCAAAATACCACTGTCTGTAATCCTGTTCTTGGCGACCTGCTTACCACACCACTCTCTGGAGGGTGAATGTGAATATATTTCCCAAGTTAATTATATTTCGAACACTGTCTCAATGATCCATTGCGTGGTTGCCTGTAGCATCCCATGCTGTCACGTATTAAAAGGCATATATCCCACCGAAAAGTCCATGCAATATGACTCAAATCAATTTATAATAAATGGAAATGGCGGCAGTGTTATTTACTAAGATAACGAAAAGAAAAACAGTCATGGTGCAGGAATCCCATAAAACAATCCACATATTCTGTTCCTCATGTGGGACAGATTCGAACTACATATGGCTTTGAGAGGCGGCGCGGCGGCGGCAGCAGCAACTTGAACAAATAGGACAACAAAACAACAAAGACGACAAAAATATTTTAATAATAATGCTAATAGTAATTGTTGTTGTTGCAATGGTGAACATTTTTAAGTGTTGACCAACCACAAAATTTTCTATCGAGAACTAACCCGTTACTTCGTCATGGACGTATAGAACGCAAGAGTTCTTCATTATATTTTCATGTTGTGCATATATATATATATATATCGCTACAAAGACGAGTTACTAACATTAAACGCGCTTAACTGTTACAGCTTCTTTAATCAATAAATTTCTCACACCCAAACAGTGGGCGATGTATTCGACCCTCCTCACGAAAGAAAGTAAATTCATTAGGAACGAATTAAAAAACACACACATTTATGCGTGGTACTATGATTGTATGTTATTATAAAGAGCATGTACCTTGAAATAAGTTAATTATAAGTAGCAGAAGAAAGCAATAGTAAAAACGTGTACGTGCAAATAAGGTAGTATGTCCTGACGGGTAAGTTTGTAAGACGGATGGCTTAATTAGAAGACCTCAAAATATACAATTACACTCTTATGTAATGGCGCGGACACGGTTTGTGTAAAGTAAGGCACACAATACTTTTAAAAGGCGACACTTGACTTACTTGCAGAAAGACGCCAATGACATGGGAAACCCAGTGAAGTGTGCCACTCTTGAGAGATAACATGACGGTACGAAGAACCGAAAGAAATTTCTCTTGTTGAATTCTGAAAAGAGAGAAAGAGAGAAGAGACAGAGAGAGAGAGAGACAGAGAGTGTGTGTGTGTGTAGTAATTTATAAAGAACGTAATTCCCGTTCGGGGTCTAAGCGGCATACTGCCTTCAGCTGCTCGAAACTACGACTATGTTTTCGACTCCCATTTCAGATAAGGACGTATGTCCGGATTTCTTCCGAGTTCCTCTCATCCAGTGTAGGGGAAAACTTTGCGACGGGCCAATCCCCCGTCCAAGGAACCTTAACAAAAACTAATTCTGAGGTGCAATAAACCAAATTCGTGAAGTATAAATTATAAAAAGGAAAATATTAATTTTCATTATGAAATGTTGCTCCCCTACAACTTTAGACAAAATGAACTTTGATTTTTAGACTTTCATAAAACAGTCAAAACACCAGTCAAGCTCTTAGCCCGCTCTGATTCCAAAGACATCGTACTGCATCCTGCATTTCCGCGACCAGTCATTTCATAACTGAACGTTCCTTGAGGAATCAATTTTAGTTCACTCGCAGATTTATTATTTTGCGCTTGCCTTCATTCCTTCTTCAAGTTGTACTCTTACATGCATAGTCGTAAGGCCTCATATCTAAGAAATGCCGTTATAAGCGTGAGATTTGAGGTTCCAGCAGAGTCGTTGCTGGATATTCTCATCTTATATACAATATGACCCATAAGGACTGACAGAAACACTAGCGTTTCAGAGGATCGTACTGCCTCCGCCTAGAGGACAAGGTAAATAGAGGACTTCGACTACCTTAAAGATGGAGACAGTAAGCTCATCCGACACGCAGATGTACGTATACCAATATATACGGCATCATATCTAAGAAAAGTACGATCTTTGTTCTTATACCTATATAAAAGTCCAAGGTGTGCTATTACGTTTATGTATATTAGCAAGTAGTTATGAATAAGTCCAGAAGGTGTCAGTAGTGGAAAGCATACTTGAAACATAATGGTCATCGCTGCTAAAAGAAATACTCTAAGTATCGGTATCCCTGAACATATATTGTTACTGTGCATTCTTTAATATCTGTGTACACCTAAATGTAACTCTTCTTACAGACCTTTTATGTTAATATGGCTCGGCATTTTTGTCGAAGTGAACAAGACGTTTCAACGGAAATTATATTACTAATACATCAAAAGGCACTAATAATAACAAGAAGAAGAATTTAAAAAACCAGAAAAACCAGAAGCAGAAGAAAAAACAAAACCAATAATAACAGAAAATAACTAATCGCGAAACTGTTGTCAAAGTGCTAACTTGTTGGACGTGTGTCGTGGCTGACAGAGTTTATTCGAGGTATAACTAAGGCCTCCAGACAATAGCAGGACACTGCCTTAAAAGAGGCCACTACCATGTGCCAATAAATCAGTCATTTTGAACTGATGCTGCTTGATCTTTCTCACATCGCACTCAAAAAAAAATAGCCTTCAAAGTTCATATATATTCTTGACAATAGTCAGAGGCCAATAAATATTATGAAAAAAGTGTGTGTGTGTGTGTGTGTGTGTGTTTTGTGTGTGGGAGCGCGCGCGCTGCTGCTTACACATTAAGAATGCAAACTCACTTAAATGTACAGTATGTCCCCTTCGTTACCAAACCCGTCATTTGTTTAATAATTTTACCACTAATGAGGATATTGCAACGAAATTTGAAGCGGACTACAGACACATTCCTCTTCATTTCTCACACAACGAACCTACTCCTGTTCAAATTTCGTTCCAATATCTTCATTGATGTTAGAATTATTAAAGAAATGCCGGGTTCGGTAGCGAGTGGGACACACTGTACTACACAGGATATCGTATAACTTCAGATGCAATTTAAGGAGATTTATAACGACAAACGTTCTCTACCACAGACGACGGTTCTGTCCCACCTGCCTCAGCAAGTAGGCCAGAACCACAGACTCCTTCCTCCGTAACTCAGGCTGTCTCAGTAGTCTGGAAGGTTCAGCAGTGTAACAATAACACACGATGTCTCTTTACACCCAGATGTATAAAATTCCCTAGTGATGAATCTACACAAAGGCCATCGGGTGACAGTGCCAAATCCTCATTCTCAAAGTGTCATATTTCATGCATGTGGACATCTCACGTGGTTATCTGAACTTGTCGTCTGTGGAGTGTTGTGTGCAGCGTCTCTAAAAGGGAAACCTACTGTCTATAAGCAAGAACCAGTAGTTATCGGTAAATGTCTCTAGCTTCGAGGCTAGGCGTATAATGAAAAGCAGAGTAATCTCAACTAATAAACAGACAAGACGAAGTACATGAGATATAGTTAGCTAGGAAATTTACAGCCCCCATTTCATATAGTTTTGTTTCGTTTCGTTGCATCGTGTAATGCATCTAACATGAATATTCCTGTCCGTCGAGATCAAATAAAATTCACCCGTAACAAAATACAGGCTACAGGTTTGTGGATTATTTATCGGACTATACAAAAAAGATAACTCCTGGACTAGGGGTAATAATAAATCAACAAGTGGAATGTCTTCAGACTGCTGCTGTACATTGGTCCGAATATATCTCTGGCCGCTTCGTTTTTTGATACTTGTTCTTCCCCAGGGTGAAACACGCCTGCACAATATTATATAACGTAAAAGCTCCAAACAAAGTAATTGTTTTTTGCTAATTATCATGTAGTAAAAACAGAATAATAAACTCTTATTAAAATACCAACGCAATAAGCAGTTGGCGGAAATCCAACGTGAGAAGTGATTAATGATTTATGAGGAAATAACATACAGGAGAAAACTAAATCACATCAAAAAAGATAGCTGAAAGGATATGGATGTTACCTTTCTAAGGTTAAGTGTAAGGCTAAAAACAGAGTTGTGAGAACAGTGAGTAAACGGTAGGAAGAGTAAATAAAAATATATTAGTGGTTTACTGGAGAAAGATATTGTATAAAGAGCAGGCTTATAGATAACTGTGAACATGTCTAAGGATCTTACACCGCAACGACTTGGCATTACGAAGATCAGGAATTGACTTAATAAATAAATATTTAAAATGGAGACAAACAGCGATTCTTATAGACACGTACATAACAGTGAACTGCTCTTAAATATCATTCATTGAATTCGGATTATAGAGTAGAGCTTATTTTAATCAACGAACAGTTTACAGAATTTGGAACTGTGTTTTTTGATTTGTATTTACAAGCGATGGTTACAGAAGGCCTTGTCATATAGAGGGGTGGACTCAACAGGATGAGTTAAACATTCCTGTTTACTCAGATATCCTGAAGGCTGTAGAACCGACAGCAGATAGCAAATAACAAGCAACATAGCACAGCGGACCTTGCCGAATTGACATTTGTGTTTAATGAGGGAAGGGGATAAAAGCCAAACGCTGAAACAGTGAAGTACTGGGCTGAGAGGAATGTTTCATGATCATAAATAAATATTGCAGCATTTCAGGTTCTCGCGGCGGCGATTATGACAATTATTACCTTTAAAATTTATCATTCACCAATCATCCCAAAATACGACGCTACATAGATATAATTACTGGCACATCGCTATACTGAATTCTAAAGCGGGTAGTACACACACACACAATGACCGTCAGCATACATTATAAACTGCACTTCAAAATAAAATGCAGAAAGTAAGCTACCAGTAATTTTACTCTCAAAAAGTAAATTGTAACTAGGAAACATCGTGCAAAATTCCTTTATCGAGTTGCTTTCATGCCGATAAATGTAAAATTCATGTGTCCCTCTCGATTACGGTTTAAATGGCGTCATTTGCATATAAAGTTCATATTTACCGCTGTTTCTGAGACAGGAATTTTCGTATTTTTAACATTCCAGCTACTGGAATCATGCACAGTTATGAGTGTCACGTACAGCCTGCAGTGCTTCTGATCATCCAGACTCCATGTTAGCCTGCAATTCAACACTTGTTTACAAACATTGGTGGAAAAGGGTTAATGCAACACAGTGAAGGAAACAGTACCGGAGAACTTACCACTAATGCCCCGAAAATGGTAATGCAGCACAGTGAAGAAATGTACCATCCAGTAACTCTTCATTAACACATCCAACGCAGCATAGTGTAGGACAACAACTTGTGAGAACTCTCCAATAACACATCCGCAGACCGCTAAAGAGCAAGTGGAAGACAGCATCATCCAAGTACGCTCCATTAACACCCTCCGAAAGTGTCAAGGCAGCATAGTGAAGGACTGTGTCATCCAATAACTCTTCAGTAACATCCCGAATGCGTTAACGCAGCATAGTAATGGACAGTATTACCCAAGACTCTCCTGTAACACGACTTACAATTGTTAACGCAACACAGTGCAGGGCAAGAACGTTCGAAAACTTCAAGAAATACATGACGAAAATGTTAATATAGCAGACAGAAGGACAAGTAGCTTATGAGAACTCTCCAATAAACACGCCGCGAGACTGTTAATGCAGCACAGCGAAGGATAACAGAAAACAAGAACACAAACTCGAAGGTGCTCAAGCAGCGCAGCGTGGGAAAACAGCATCCAAGAATTCACCGATAATACATCCGAAATTTTAAAGTTGTCAAAAACATAAATCATCAATGGACAAGATGCTCAGACAGATAAATGTACTGCACATTCCGAAAACTCATTTCATTAATACATTTTATATGAAATCCTCAAGTCTTCAAAGATACATTCCCAGCCAGGCACAAGTCCTGGAAACAATTATCAACAATTCCAAGTAGCCCAGCTGGGTTGACCCTTGAAAAGGATGTGGTTGTTATATCTATCACCTGCTTGAACATCACGTAACTTTGAGTTCTATCCACATCGTACATTTACGTTTCGTGTGAAATATACCTTTATTTAGACGAATTAGGCCTACATGCTTTAAAGGTCTACAACCACACAGAGTACATCTGCCTCGTGTAGCGTCGCCATCTCATGATGACTGATGATGACCTACCCTATCTGTAGGCAGTTCGTTGTTAAACACCCCCCTCCAGTTCTGTGTTGAGGGGGTGTGGGTGTCCGACTTATATTCATGGTCCATTTCATCCATTCCTGATTACACATTAGGGTAGATCCCAGATCCTGGTGTGGGGTGGTGGAACAGATAACGCACTACAGCAACACCCCTTTTTGCTTATTCAACCACGATGGATAAGCCGTTCCGTATACCGCTTACATATATTCAATGTCAGCCGTTAAAAAATTATCATGAAATTCATGCTTAACTTTACATACTGCACCGGCAAGTAACTGAATATATAAAACTGAAGAAAATTATCAGGCATTCTTAATGCTCTTTGATTGCAGTTTTAAACTGCAAGGTCAAAACATGAAAATGGATCGTGTATTTCAGGCAAAAGATGGTAATCAAGAAGTTGCATGTCGTGTATGACAGAGTTATTTCACAGAGAAATCCATTTGTAACAGAATCCCAAAACCAAGAATATCTTCCCGTTTCTGACACTACCCAAATTAACACATTTATTTGTACTCTACCAATTAGGCGATAATTTTTACGCGGTTAGTTCATCGTTAATTTTAGTTTGACCACTCTGGGTTCGAATCCCAGAAAGCCTTCCAACCAAAGATGTTAATTGTGTTGTTCCACGTATTGTTTGTGTGTAAATATGTATTGTACTACTACCACTGGGTGTCAACCCAATTGCAGTTAACAAATATATAAATATCAATATAAAATAGAATTTTTAAACGTGCCGATGGGAAATGACTTGTTTCGTGTTCCTGTAGGTCAAGACTGCAAAGAATGTATTCCTGTGTGCAATTTCAGAAACCGCCGGTTTGCATGGAGTAGTTATGTATATCCCATCAACAACCCGTGGATCATTACTGGCGCCAGACTTGCGAAGCAACACCCTACAAGCTTTACATACCTTCATGAGAAGATTTCTATAACCTGGGAAAAAATAAAGTTGATAGAGTGCAGAAAACTGCTTCAGAGGAGGCTTGAAGGTTATATTCGGTGCACCTGACTACTAGAAACATTACATACTGTAAACTCTACTTATTTTCGAAGTATGTGAGGATAATTATTTAAAAAAATACTTCGTTTGTAATAAGGTCTTAAATCTGCGGCAGGGACACTGTGTTTACATTCAGACTGTCTCACAACTAACAACATCTGCCAGACACTGAATAACTAGAACGTGTGGGAGTGAATAACCTGCGCACGTAACCAGTCATAAAGTATCACCTACGATATACATACAGAGAAAGAAAAATGCGAGACCATATCTACAAAGGGAGAATTTACACCCCGATACATGATAAAAATATTACACAAACATAGGACATCCGAAGCATGATTTCCGATTTGTGGCCTTCGGAAGGTTAAAGAAAATGTCCAAAGTTTTCACCTTCAAATTCAAAACAAGATGTTCTACATACGAATAGTTATTGTCTAACTCGATATAAAATCAACTGCGTATTTGTAGTTGCAAGTTTTGGAAGTCTTTGCCTTCTGTTACACAAGAGTCCCCAGAGATTAAAACTCTACAGGATTTTAATCAGGGCAGCGAGCAGCCCAAGCTCTTCGTCTATCTCTTTCTCTCTGTTGTACTGGAAACACGTTGTTCAATAATGCACGAACTGCAGGAAGAAGTGGCGAAACGCCATCATGCATAAACAATCAATTATTCCTAGTATGCAGACTCACATCTCTCAAGATCTCCGGAAGGATGTTTTGTATAAAATCATGGTAAACAGACGTAATGGAAGAAAGTAGAGTCCCGGGTCTTCTGCATTGACAAAAAGAAAAACTATCGCTGGTGCCTCGGGTGCTTTATTCCATTTTGGTTTTCTTGTGCCCACAAGTGCTGATTACGGAAACCGATTATGTAATTTTTTGAAAATCCTGCTTCATCCGTAAATAAAATTCGGACAGAAATGCAGGTTTGCCAAAGTACGTTCTAAGAACAATACGCAAAAGGTTATTTCTGGAAAGTAATCAGTTAACTGACGTCCTTGAAATCATACATGTTACTGACAAATGATCTGTGTGTGTGTGCAGGACTCTCCACACTGCTTTCGGTGAAAATTTCACCTGTGGTTATTACCTCTGTGCTTGCCTGCTGGATTTGCAGATATTACATCAAGGATGCTCTTTAACTTTGAGGCGTTAGCATTGTTCGTGGTCTCTTCGCGGTCCCTTGGCTGCACGTTAAATGTACCTTTTTCCCTAAGCCGTCTGCAAATGGCGGAAAGAGTCTTTCGGTAGAGAATTCGACGATGCGAGAAGTGTTTCTGGAAGGTGCTTAACGTTCACTACCATAATCTCGGAAAAACATCAGGTTCATTTCAGTCATTTCAGCACAAGGATGCTCAGCCCCATCGCCCATCTGCCAATTCGAATGGAATAAACAAACCGGTGTTTTTTTTCGTAACACGCAGACTGCCAGCTGCCTTCCTGCGTTGTCAATGCTGAGTCACAAACAGAAGGAACCAGGTTGCATATCGACCTCTTTGAAGCACTGGCAGGTCAGTTTATGCATTTCTTGAATCCTCAGCATGCCATAACTCGGATATAATGTTTCAGAGGGCCTATGTTCATGTAAGTCTTTTCCTGGTATTGTTGTGTTGACCCGTCTGGCCGTGTATTCTTCGTTCGTCCATCATGCACATAAAAATATATTATATACAATTTCCTTTCTCCCTTCTCTTACTTTTAACAATATTCTCTAAACGTAACGGCAAACATTTTCTAGATTACCGACTTCAGCTATTTCACACAGATACAGAATTGTTCCTGTAAAATAGCCCATAATTTCCAACAGATGTATCTTTATTCTTTATGGAGCAACAGCCCCCCATGGGTCAGGGCCACCTCATTTTCGAAACTTCACGATCACGTACTCAGACACACCACAAACCGTAGGACTCCTCTGGACGCGTGATCGACCCGAAGCAGCAACCTCTGCCTGACGACACACAACACTGACAAGACATCCCACCCTCGCGAGATTCGAACTCACAGTCCTAGCAAATGAGCGGCAGGACACCCACACCCTAGATCGCGCGGCCACTGGGATCGACACTTTTATTATTTACTAGTGGTTTATTTAACGTTCTCTGTAGCCCAGCAATTTATATCGCAGAGTGACTGGCGATTATTGAGTAATCACGGAAAGGGAAAAGGAAGATTTACAAGGGATAATTAAGCCACATCTCAGATTTCAAAACAGCCCACCTCAGATCCGTGACCTGCTGCAATATCTTGCTCCGTATTCGAGATTTATCAGTTGAGATTCTACGCCAGAATATTGGTTACACTGGCCACATCCTACTACAGTCACCATTAATAATGACTACATTATTTCTTATTGATTCGCACAGTCCCTGCCGTTATACAACAGTAGGAACATGAAATAAGAAACTCAAAACACGTAACTTTTCTATCTATATTACAGGCGTCGACAGAACACTTATATTTCATACGCCATATCTTACATACACTTTAGAAACGTCATTCCTCTCACACTTCCATGTTGGAGTTCCACGGACGGCCACCGGAAAGCAGGAGACAACACTACTCAGAATTCGATGTCACAGGTGCTCAGACGACATAAAAAGGACACAAACAATTGAGTTGTACACGGTATCTAAGTAAAGGAACGCCAGGCACTAACACTACAGTCTAATATACGAGTACATACAGGCATTATATTCGGGTTTCCACGCTAACTACGGGCACCACTACGAAAGTATAATTTACATAGCGCATTCTTCCGGTTTAAACGTTAACGACGAAAGGTTCGCCGGCAGTAATACCACAGCATAATATACATACATACAAACACACACACACACAGGCGTGCGCGTGCACGCACGCACGCACACGCACACACACACACACATTATTTGGATTTCCACAACAACTACGGGCATCACTAAGAAAGTGTAATATACAGTGATACCTCGGCTAACGAAGATAATTCGTTCCGTAATCACATTCGTTAGCCGAAATCAACGTTAGCCGAAACACACATAAAGACGGAAAAGGTAAGCTCCTGGAATGGCCCGACCGTTCATGTTTGCTGCTTTATGTTAGCGCGCGCATCCACTAAAACATTCGTTAGCCGAGTCCGAAAAACAGCAAAAAAAAT
>Ga0131853_10003268_pt1 | contig 29093 bp, 26 predicted proteins | sample TergutLab28metaG_FD_92764 | JGI IMG/M metagenome (GOLD analysis project Ga0131853, IMG submission 92764) | Labiotermes labralis P1 segment gut microbial communities from Petit-Saut dam, French Guiana - Lab288 P1 (version 2) (version 2) | ecosystem: Host-associated > Arthropoda: Insects >... | reverse complement strand
TGCTGCTGGAATACTATCAATGTCTTGTTCTAGTAGTAACTCAATATATTTCCCCACTCGTACTTGATTTACTTGTGGAAATGATAACTGATGCAGTGCATCTTTCACGATGTTTCCTTGTGTATCTAGCACACTTTCTTTTAACGTAATATAGACTTTTACTTTATACATCGCTTGTCTTTCCTCCTAGACGTTGTAAAATTTCTTGGTACGCAGTTACTAAATCCCCTAAATCCTGTCTAAAAATATCCTTATCTAACTTTTCATCAGTTAGCGCATCCCATAAGCGACAAGTATCTGGTGAAATCTCATCAGCTAAAATCACTTCACCATTAGGCCTTATACCAAATTCTAGCTTGAAATCAATTAACTTCACATTAAGCCCAGTAAAATGTTGCAGTAAGATATGATTGATCGCTAAGCTCATCTGGCGTAATTCAGTTAGCTGCTCAGGTGTTGCTAATGCTAACATGGCAATATGATCATCATTGATAAGGGGATCACCTAGTGCATCATCTTTTAAATAAAACTCAACAATTGGTTGAGCAATAATCGTTCCTTCTCCAACTCCTAAGCGGTTCACTAGACTTCCTGTGGCAACGTTGCGAACGACTACTTCAATTGGAATAATCGTCACCTTTTGCACAAGTTGCTCGGTGGGAGAAATTTTTTTAATAAAATGATTGCGAATTCCCTTTGCTTGCAAAAGCGTAAATAATAAACTACTAATTTCATTATTGAGTCTACCTTTACCAGCAATTTTAGCTTTTTTAATATTGTTAAAAGCAGTAGCACTGTCTTTATACTGAACCCATAAAATATCAGAGTCATCTGTCTGATAAATTTGCTTTGCTTTTCCTTCATACAATAAATCTAGCTTATTCATTGCTTTTCCTCCCAGATGTCTAGTTGATGAACTTTTGTCAATGCTTCCTCTATCGACGATGCAACTACATTGATATGTCCCATTTTTCGCTTGTAAACAGCATCCTTTTTTCCGTATAAATGCAATTGACAGTTGCTAAGTAAAGGAATTTTCTCAAGTACCTTTTCAAGATGTTGACCGAGCACATTCACCATAACTGTTTCTGTATACAGTTGCACATCTGCTAATGGCCAGCCACAAACTGCGCGAATATGCTGTTCAAACTGTGATATAGAACAAGCATCTAACGTATAATGCCCTGAATTATGTGGTCGTGGTGCTAACTCATTAATATAAATCTTCCCTGTGGCTGTAACGAACATCTCGACTGCCAGTGTACCAATTAAAGAAAATGATGTTGCTAACTGCTCTGCATAAAGGATGGCTTGTTCGGACACAGTCTCTGAAATACGAGCAGGTACAATCGATTGATGTAAAATATTTTCAACGTGCACATTCTCACTAATTGGAAAAACGTTCATTTGCCCGAGGTGATTTCTGACAATAATCACTGAAATCTCTTTCTCAAAAGGAATCCAAGCTTCTAAAACACATGGTTGCCCAGCTAATAAGGCATGTGCAGCCTCTAAGTCTGCTTCACTTTTTAGTACAACTTGTCCTTTCCCGTCATAACCGCCAGTCGTTGTTTTTAACACACATGGATAGCCTAACTTTTCAATTGCTTCCAATAAATCTTGTTCTGTCTTAATGGCACAATAAGGGGCGACGGGAATACCTACATCCGTAATCGCTTGTTTCTCTGTCAAGCGATTTTGTGTCGACAAGAGTAGTTGGCTTCCTTGCGGCAAATAGGCATTTTCTTCTACCCAAGCTAAACATTGATAATCGATATTCTCAAACTCATATGTGAGTACATCACTTACTTTTGCTAACTGCCTAATGGCTGATAAATCACTATAAGAAGCTACAATATGGGTATCTGCTACACCAGCGCAAGGACAGTTCTCTGTTGGATCCAAAACAGCAATGTGAAATCCCATCTCACGAGCTGCAATCGCCATCATTCGTCCTAGTTGCCCGCCACCAATAATTCCAATTGTTTGACCTGGTAAAATTGTTTTCATGATGATTCCAACACACCTTCATTTACTTTTTTCTTCACTGCTTCTCGGCGTTTTTCTAACTTCTGGGCAAGTGTTTCATCAAAAGCAGCTAGTATTTGTGCTGCAAGTATTCCGGCATTTGTAGCACCTGCCACACCAATCGCTACGGTCGCTACGGGCACACCAGCAGGCATTTGAACAATCGACAATAGCGAGTCCATTCCTGATAGTGCCTTAGATTGCACAGGAACACCTATCACTGGTAATGTTGTTTTTGCTGCTACCATTCCTGGTAAATGTGCCGCTCCACCTGCGCCAGCAATAATCACCTTTATCCCTCTTTGTCGAGCATTTTCTGCATAATCAAACATTTTATCTGGCGTCCGATGTGCTGAAATAATTTGCTTTTCATAAGGGATGTCCAATGCTTCGAGAACATCGCAAGTACACTTCATTGTTTCCCAATCAGATATACTTCCCATAATGACACTAACTACTGGATTACTCATGAATATCCTCCTAAAAAATAAAAAAGGCAGAATGCTAAAAAGGAAAGCATCCTGCCCTTAATTTGAAAAAATTCAAATAAGCTCACATGACTCTCCTCATAGTCCGATAATTTACGGTTATCGGGTAGAAACTTTTGGACCATATCTCCAGGATTATATGAGGCGTGTAACTAGATTTATTTTATTGCTTCTATCTTAACAACTACCCAAAAGGGAGTCAACATTTTCTTTTGGAAATCCTACATGAACCAGCATGAAAGGCAAAATTGCGACAGAAATCAATATAGTAAATCGAGAAAAATCTTGTTTACTCATAAGTTTTTGTTAAAACTATCAGTTATGCACTGAAAAAACGACTTTACTGACATAATACTGTCAGTAAATCGGGAAAAAATCTTGTTTACTGATAGTTTTCGCAAAAACTATCAGTTATGCATTGAAAAAACGATTTTACTGACATAATACTGTCAGTAAATCGGGAATAAGCTTTATTTACTGATAATTTTATTCTTTCATTACACTTCAAAGTCGCAAAATCATAGCTTTAAGACAAAGTATCTATCAGTATTATTTCATTATCACACGAATACTGACAATCTCTAAAATTTCACTACCCTATTTTACGACTACCCGGCTTAATAAACGGGATACCCTCTTGACACAATGGACAATCATCAGGAGAAAATGTTTTTTCTTGTAGTTGAATAGCTGAAAATATAGGAAATGGTACGTCTGTTACTCGACGATCAATAATGCATGCTAGTGCTACAACAGTACCACCATATGCTTCAATCACTTTCGCTACTTCTAAAGCCGACTTCCCTGTTGTAACAACATCTTCCATAATGACAACTTTCTCACCAGGCTTAATTTCAAAACCACGTCGCATTTCCATTTGACCCGCTACTCGCTCAATAAAAATATTACGCTTACCCGTCTGAATCGAAAGTTCATAGGCTGCATGTATTCCTCCCATTGCTGGACCAACAATTAAATCATAATCCACTTCTTTTAACTGCTTAGCCACCGGCGCAATAACTTGCTTTGCCTGCTCCCGATTTTCAAAAAGCCTTGCGCATTGACAATAACGTTCGCTATGACGACCAGAGCTTAGTAAAAAGTGCCCTTCTAGTAGAACACCTGCTTCTTTTAATATTGTTTCAATCATTTTTAGCTGTCTCCTTTTTTAGGCTAAATAATTCCACAAATCTCACTGATATGCTGAATCTGATGTTTGTCTAAATAGGTTTCAATACCTTTTACGATTTCTACTGCTGCCAGCGGATTGACAAAGTTTGCTGTTCCCACTTGGACAGCTGTTGCTCCGGCCATAATAAATTGCAGTGCATCATCTGCATTCATAATCCCACCAATGCCAACAACCGGCACATTCACTTGTTTACTAACTTCATGTACCATACGCAGCGCAATTGGCTTAATTGCCGGGCCAGATAATCCTGCATAAACATGATCAAACACTGCTTTTCTTGTGGCTGTATCAATTGCCAATGCTTTAAAAGTATTCACGAGTGACAAGCTATCTGCACCTGCTTCTACACAAGCACAAGCCATTCCAACAATATCCTCAGCATTCGGTGATAACTTTACCATTAAGTGCTTGTTTGTTAATACGCGAATTTCACGGACAATTTCCTTCGCAATTACTGATTTAATACCAAATGACATACCACCTTGTTTCACATTTGGGCAAGAAATATTTAACTCAATTGTTGCAACATCAGTCTGTTCCAATTTACTAACTGCTTCTGCATATTCTTCAAGTGTGCCACCACCTACATTGACAACAATTTGCGTATTAAGCTGCTTCATCGTTGGATAGATTTCCGTAATAAAATGATCAATACCTGGATTTTGCAAACCTACACTATTCATCATACCTGAAGCTGTTTCCGCAACGCGCAAGCCATCATTACCTTCTCGTGGTAAAAGTGTTAAGCCTTTTGTACAAATGCCACCAAGTTCACTGAGATCATATAACTGCCCATATTCTGCACCAAAACCAAATGTTCCAGATGCTACAACCACAGGGTTTTTATATTCAACTTCACCTAACTTTACCTTAAGCATCTCCATCCGCCTCCAACTCCAACTCCTGACCAGAAAAAACTGGTCCATCTACACAACAGCGTTTATAGCCTGCTACGGTCTTACAACTACAGACTAAGCAAGCACCGATTCCACATGCCATACGTTTATCCATTGAAGCAAACACAGGTACAGAAACAGCACTGCATGCTGCAATTACCTTTTGCATTAATGCCTCCGGCCCACAAGTCACGACAACATCAAACAATTCTGGCTGAAAACAGTCAGTAATAAAGCCATGATGTCCATAGCTACCATCATCAGTAGCTACAATGATCTGATCAATATCAGAAAATTCATCTAGTCCGTAAGGTTCCGAAGAAAAACCAGCATAAAGCGTGATTTGCTTAGCTTGCAATCGCCTTTTTAACTCAATAAATGGAGCTACCCCTACACTACCAGAGACCATTGCTACTTTCCCTGACAACTTAGCTATATCAAAACCGTTACCTAAAGGACCTGTTATATAAAGTTGATCGTCTACTTGTAAACGAGATAACTTATCTGTACCCTCACCAACAACCGCATAGAGAAAAGAAACCGTTTGCTGATCGACACGATAAATACTTAATGGTCTTGCTAGTAAAGGGCTTTTATCAACTAGTTTTACTAGATAAAATTGCCCCGGAACGATATTTGCTGCCTGTTCCTCATGAACTGTCATCCGAAAAATATTGCTACTGACACGGTCATTACGAATAATACTTGTTTTCTTATATTGCATCGTCATGTATAGCCCCCTCTATTTCTGAACGCATTGCCGTAGCTGCGAGATAGGCTAACTCATCAAACCGATTCGCACCATCAGAAAATTTCTGATAATGAAGTAAAATCGAACGCGATGCATTCACAACCCCACCATTGCCATTTTTTAAAAGCGATGCGACATCATGTGCAGTACCACCTTGTGTACCATAACCCGGAATGAGAAAGAAAGTTTTATCAAGCATCTTCCTTATTTTCACTGCTTCTTCAGTATTCGTACAACCGATAACAGCGCCAATAGCTGAATAACCACATTGCCCTAAATAGCTTGTCCCTAAATGCTCCAGCCCTTCACCTACCACTTGATAAAGCTTTTTATTAGCAACATCTTGATCTTGAATATCCTTTGCTCCTTCGTTTGATGTTCTCACTAATACAAATACACCTTTATTGCCTTGCTTTAAATAAGGTAAAAAGGGGCCAAGTGTGTCATAGCCCATATAAGGATTTAGCGTTACAAAGTCACTTTCAAAATCACCAGAAAAATGTGCTTTTGCATATTGTGCAGCAGTGTCAGCAATGTCACCACGCTTAATATCCGCAATCGTAATCGCCTGAACACGCTTTAAATATTGCAATGTTCGCTGATAGGCACGTAAACCTGCCAAGCCATACGCTTCATAATAAGCGATCTGCACTTTGTAGCAAGCAACAACATCTTTCGTTGCTTCAATAATCGCTCGATTAAACTGAAACAACTGCTCCTCAACTGTTGTATATTTTTGTAGCAAGTGTGCTGGTAAATAATCTAATTTAGTATCTAAGCCTAAACAGACAACACCATTTTGTTCGACACTTTTATAGAGTTGATCAATCATGACTTATCAGCCCTTTCAAATACAACTTTTCCAGCTTTTATCGTTTTGATAATTTCTCCATAAAATTTTTGCCCACTAAAAGGTGTATTTTTTCCTTTTGAGTAAAAATTCTTTGGTTCTATCGTGCGCTCTTGTTCTACATCAATTAAGACAAGATCCGCAATTTCGCCAACGGCAATCGTTCCTTTAGCAATATTCATCAGATCTGCTGGTGCCTTGCTCATCAACTTTGACAATTGACTCAGAGAAATAAGGCCGCTCTTCACTAGATTTGTATAACAAACACTAAATCCCGTCTCTAAACCAACTAATCCAGGTGCTCCTTTTTCCTTATCACTCGCTGTATGTGGTGCATGATCAGTAGCAATGGCATCGACTAAGTCATTTTGAATACAATCTAACAAAAATGCTCGGTCTGCTGCGCTACGCAATGGTGGATTGACACGAAAGTGTGTCTCATCTGTCAGCGCCAAATGATGCGGTGCCACCTCAAACGTAATCGGATATCCTGCTTTTTTCGCTTTAATAATTGCCGCTGCTGAAACTTGTGTACTCACATGACAAAAATGCAACGGGATGCCAGTCTTTTTCGCCAAATAAATATCCCTGATTGTTTCTAAATCTTCAGCAAATGCCATGTCAATAGCGGAAAAATCGTGATCTTCTGCGTGTACCATAATTGTGCGCTGTAGCGCTTGGCATTTCTGTAAGCCATGATAAAAAACATCACCACGGCTCACTCCGAATCCATCCTCAGATACAAACTTGACATACTGCTGCTCTCTATCATCAGCTAACTCATCAAGGTGGCTTAAGTCATTACCAGCAAAATCTCTTGTCAGACTAACACATTGATAGACATCACAAAGCGCAATCTGCTTAGCACGTTTCACTACATCTTTAGCGATGTCAAGTGATGAACATACTGGGTTTGTATTCGCCATTAAATTTAGTGTCGTATAGCCACCCGCAACTGCAGCCTTACTACCCGATTGTAAATCCTCTTTATACGTAAAGCCTGGATCACGCAAATGTACGTGCAAATCAACAAAAGCTGGCATTACGATTAGCCCTGTTGCATCAATCACTTGCCATTCTGCTGCTGGTTCAATTTTACCGATTTGCTTAATGACACCATCTTCAATGACTAGATCTGTTTGAATAGCCCGGGCATGATCAACTAGTTGTCCATTTTGAATGAATACCGTTCTCATATTTTAAAATTCATCCTTGCTTGAATATCTTCACAATATTGACATTGATAACTAGCCGATTTTTCCTCAACTAATGTAAAAATATGTGGAATCTGTTGTTCAATCGATGTCACACAACGAGGATTGTTGCAAATTAAGACACCTTCTACTTGTTTTGGCAATGTCAGCTTTAGCTTTTTGGTTGTCTCTTCATTCTCAATAATATTAATTGTCAAATGAGGATCGATTAAGCCAATTTTATGAAAATCCAATTCAATTAAGTTTTGTATTTTAATAATATCTTTCCGCCCATGTTTTGTACTCCTGACATTGGAAATTAAGGCAACTGGAAACTGTGCTTGATCTAGTCCTAAATAATGAAACAACTTAATTCCCAGACCTGCTTGAATATGATCAATGACAATTCCTTTTTCAATCGCTGCAACTGCTAACATGTACCTTCATCTCCTTTTCATCAGCTAATAAAGTCAACATCAATGCCATTCTGGCAAACATCCCATATTTGACTTGTGGAAAATAAACTGCTCTTGGATCTTGATCGACTTCCACTGTAATTTCATTGACACGTGGTAGTGGATGCAAAACAATCAACTCTTTCTTCGCATAACTCATCTTTTCTTTATCCAAAATGTAAATATCTTTTAACTTGATGTAGTCTTCTTCGTTAAAAAAACGTTCTTTTTGGACACGTGTCATATACAATACATCCATTTCTTGAATCGCTTCTTCTAAGATGCTCATTTCTTTAAACGGTACTTTTTGTTCATTCAAATACGCTTTCAAAGAATCTGGTATTTGTAACTCTTTCGGGGAAACAAAAATAAATGTTGTATTTGGGTAACGTGCCATATTTTTCACTAATGAGTGAACTGTCCGGCCAAATTTCAAATCACCACAAAAGCCAATCGTCAAATTGTGTAGTGTCTTCTTTTCAGACAAGATTGTCAACAAGTCTGTCAATGTTTGTGTTGGATGTTCACGTCCACCATCACCAGCATTAATCATCGGAACTGAGCTTGCTTTAGATGCTACTAAAGCAGAGCCTTCTTTTGGATGGCGCATAACAATTAAATCTGTATAGGCAGCAATCGTTTGAATCGTATCACTTAAGCTTTCACCTTTTGAAACAGATGAAGAAGACTGTTCAGAAAAACCAATCACTTGCCCGCCTAATCGATACATGGCTGCTTCAAAACTCAATCTTGTCCTTGTACTTGGCTCAAAAAAAAGCGACCCCATCATTTTACCTTTTAACGAATCAGTAAAATGATGAGGTCGCTTCATAATATCAATAGCCAACTGTAAAATATTTTCTTGCTCTTCGATGGAAAAATCCAGCGTGTTAATCAAATTACGCACCATAACCCCTCACTCCTTTAATATGATTTCAAACAAACTTTTGAGATTGTATCACTCTTTGTGAGAAAAAGCAAGGGGGCATTTCAAAAAAAATTAGCATGTTATGAAGGTTATAAAATAACAAAAAGATATCAAAAAACCACTTTTGAACGCAAAATAACAAAAATATTAGCAAAATGATGATAAAGTTTCAAGTTTACTAGAACACTTGTTTGTATAATTGAGGTTTGATATAATAGATTCAGGTAATAGTGTTGGAGTGGTTGGGCATTATCCTGGATGAAAGGAGGTTAAAATCTTTCGGAAAGGAGTGATGCCATGAGTACTTTTGAAGTATTTGTTGTGCTGTTTGGTTTCGGAAGCTTTATGCTAATGCTACTAGGGTACCTCAAAGAAAAAAAGTAACGAACCCTCTAACCCAGGTGTATTCGTTACTTTAAACATATGCCTAACCGCTTTAGCGGATATTGCCAATTGGGAATAGTGTTGCAGCACTGTTCCCTTTTATTATTATAATCATAGCATGACATGGATATGCGTGTCTATAGTTAAGTCAGCGATCCGCAAGCTTTTCTGCAATCACTTGTAATACTTCCCTCGCCACATCTACTTTTGACATTACAGGTAAATCGATCGGCTCTCGATCAAGCTGATAAATCGTCACAATATTTGTATCAGAAGCGAAACCGGCTCCTGCTCGTGTAATATCATTCGCAATAACCATATCAGCGTTTTTCTTAGCCATTTTGCCAAGTGCATACGCTTCAACATCATTTGTCTCAGCTGCAAAACCTACAACAAGCTGATTTCCTTTTTCTTGACCCATCGTAGCTAAAATATCTTTTGTTTTAACTAAGTCAAGCTGTAATACTTCCTCAGATTTTTTAATTTTTTGCGACTGATAAACAGGTGCATAGTCTGCTACTGCTGCTGTTGCAATCACACAGTCACAATCTCTAAATTGCTCCATAACTGTCTGATACATCTCATCAGCTGATTCTATTGCTAGCACTTTAACGCCTGCAGGTGGTGATAAATGAACAGGACCTGACACTAGTGTTACATCTGCACCCCATTTTGCAGCAACTTCAGCTAACGCATAACCCATTTTGCCACTGGAAAAATTGGAAAGAAAACGAACAGGATCAATTTTTTCAATTGTTGGTCCTGCAGTAATTAATATCTTTTTTCCGGTTAAACACTTTTGTTCACTAAAAAATTGCTCCAACCCCACAATAATTTCTTCTGGTTCTAACATACGCCCTTTGCCAACATGACCACAAGCTAGGCGACCACTCGCTGATTCCATTACATGATAACCATCTTTTTGCAACTGTTCTAAGTTTCGTACAACCGCTTGATTAGCCAACATATGCTTATTCATCGCAGGCACGACAATCACAGGAGCAGGTGTTGCTGTGATGGTTGTTGTCACCATATTATCAGCAATCCCACCAGCTAACTTACCAATCGTATTCGCAGTTGCAGGTGCGATAATGATCACATCAGCCCAATTGGCTAAATCAATGTGAGCCATCCGCTCCGGATCAACTTCCTGAAAAGTATCAGTATACACTTCATGTCTTGACAAGGATTGAAACATCAATGGTGTTACAAATTTTGTTGCAGCTTCTGTTAAAATCACACGTACATCTGCACCCGCTGACACTAATTTGCTCGTCAATGCCACTGCCTTAAAAACAGCAATTCCTCCGGTAACACAAAGAAGAATTTTTTTCTGCTTAAGCATGTAAATATCCTCCACTTAAGATTTGCATCTCAAATATTGAAAAGACAATTGAATCGCCTAAGCTCAATTGTCCTCGTTTCCTTCTGATGAAGACTCGTTTGAAAATGTTAATAAATCAGCATTAATTTCTTCTAGCGCAATTCCAACATTTTTAACAGACTCTGCATCTTCTAATGATGATCTCATCATTTCATCTAACTGTAACTGTCTGGCACGCTTTGCTGCCACAGAAACCAATGAATATTTTGAATCAATTTTTTCTAATAATGCATCAATAGGTGGGTATATCATCTTACTAATCCTCCAATAACTTTCGATAAATTTTTTCTACACGCTCGCGTCGGCAATGTTCAGCCGCAATAATGGAAATCACCTTATCACTTGCTGTTTTTACATTATCATTAATCACGACGTAATCATATAAATTCATTAAATCAATTTCCTCACGTGCCGCTTCCAATCGATCACTAATAATTGTATCTGACTCCGTCCCACGGTTTTCTATTCGACATTTTAATTCTGCCAAACTTGGCGGTGCAAGAAAAATAAATAAACCATCCGGAAATTGCTCACGAACTTGCACGGCACCATCAACCGTAATTTCTAAGAAAATATCTTGCCCGGCATCCAGCGCATTCCTTACATATTCAACTGGTGTTCCATAATAGTTACCTACAAATTCAGCATGTTCCAACAATTCATTATTCGCAATCATCCTTTCAAACTCTTCTTTTGTTTTGAAAAAATAATCAACACCTTCTCGCTCACCGAGACGTGGCTTTCGCGAAGTAGCTGATATCGAATAATGAAAATTTAAATCTTTATTTGAAAAAATCTCTTGCCTAACTGTACCTTTGCCGACACCAGAAGGACCAGATAATACAATCAACAACCCTTTCTCATCCAAAACAACATTTCCCCCATTATTACCTTACTTATGCTACTCTACATTTTGCACTTGTTCGCGCATTTTTTCAAGTATTGTTTTTAACTCTATCACATTTTTTGTGATAATCGTATCATTTCCTTTAGAACCAATCGTATTTATTTCACGATTCATTTCTTGAATTAAGAAATCTAGCTTACGTCCAACCGGCTCTGTTGCAGTTAATATTGTTAAAAATTGTTGCTGATGACTTTCTAATCTTGCCAGCTCTTCATGAATATCAGCCTTCTCTGCCATAATCGCAACTTCTGTTAAAATGCGCGCTTCATCAACATGATTACCAAGATGTTCTTGTACTCGTTCGAATATGCGCTTCTCATAAGCATCGACTACTTTCGGTGCTTGTAAACGAATATTTTCAACATATTCCGAAAACATCAATAGGTGATTTTGCAAATCTTCTTTCAAAAATGCACCTTCTGCTTCCCGCATCATCACTATCTTATCGATTGCTTCTCCCACTGCTTGAAAGAAAACCACTTCAAAATCAACATCCGGTTCTTCTGTTTCTTCTACTGTAACAACTGACTTCACCTTAAGAATATCTTTAAATTGCAAAGGAACATTTGGATTAAACATTTCGGCTGCTTGTTTTAATTGTTCCGCTAGCGCCCAATCAACTTGAATATCCCTTTTCATCAATCCTGATCCATCAATATGAATATATAGATCCATCTTGCCACGTGCCACCTTTTGCTGGAGCAGCTTTTTAATCCGATCTTCATACACTGCAACTTGCTTAGGCATTCTTGCATAAAACTCAAAAAAGCGATGATTTACACTTTTCATTTCAATTGAAATCTGAATATTGTCCGTTGCCAGTAAACTACTACCAAAGCCTGTCATACTTTTCAGCATTTTATCACCTCTAACAGCTTTTGTCTGTTATCTTAATTTAGCATAAAAATACCAATCTGACTATCACTTGAAATGCTTTTAACTTGCACTAAAAAATAAAATAAGCTTCTAGCCTCTTATTTAGAATAATTATTTTTTAAAAACCATTGTATTATTGAATGAAATATGACTATAATATAGTCAATCGTTTATCAAAGGAGGATACTTTAATGAAAAAAATTTATTTACTATTTTCAATCTTTCTGACCGCCGTACTATTGTTAGGTGCTTGCAGTAGTAATAAAGAAACAACAGATAAGCCAGAGGAACCAAACAACTCTGATGTAGCGCCGTCAAATACAGCAGCTGGCAAAAAATTAGTAATGGATAACTGTGCTAGTTGCCATAGTGGCCAATTTGAATCATTTGCTACAAAATATAATGCTGACGAGTTAGAAGACATTATTGAAAATGGTAAAGGCAGCATGCCAAAAGAATTACTTCAAGGTGAAGATCTTAAACAAGCAGTTGAGTACATAATTAACCTAAAATAAAATCAAGATTTAAAATTAAATTTAAAAGCGCAATCTAGTCGTTCAACCTAATACAACAATAGGTGGCAACTTTGATTTGCGCTTATTTATTTCCCTTCCCCGATCATAATTTTTTTCTAATAATAATTATTATGATATAATGACATTAAAGAGAAAGGAGAATAAGAAATTGATGAAAAAATTTAACTTTTTGATGTTGATTACACTAACGCTCTTACTCTTAGCAGCGTGTAGTGCAAAAACAGAAGAAAAAGCTAGCGGTGACAAACAAGACATTGACAAAGATTTAATCGCTGCTAAAGAAAAATTTTCGGTACTGGGGGAAGTGCCGATTCCAGATGATAATCCAATGTCTGATGAAAAAATTGAGCTAGGCAAAAAGCTTTACTTTGATCCACGCTTATCTGGTGATAATTCGATTAGTTGTATGACATGTCACTTACCAAATGAAGGATTTGGTGATGGGCAAGCTACATTCACTGGATTCGGTGGAGTAGAAGGAACTAGGAACAGTCCAACCATTATCAACTCTGGCTATTATCAAGAATTTTTCTGGGATGGTCGAGCGTCAAGCCTTGAAGAGCAAGCGCTAGGCCCAATCACAGCAGAAGTGGAAATGAATCAGGACTTGGATGAGCTAGTTGATAAACTTGAAGCGATACCAGCCTATGTAGAGGAATTTCAAACTGTTTTTAACAGTGGAATTACAGTTGAAAATATTGCGAAAGCACTAGCAGCCTTTCAGCGCACAATTGTTGTAACAGATACAGCATTTGATCGATACTTACTAGGAGACGATGATGCTATTAGCAAAGAGGCTAAAGAGGGAATGAAACTCTTTGTAGGCAAAGCCGGCTGTATTTCTTGTCATGATGGCCCTAAACTGACTAATCATGATTATCATAATACAGGTATTGAAGGCGATGATGGTCGATTTGAAGTAACTAACAAAGAGGAAGATAAAGGTAAATTCAGAACACCTGGATTAAGAGCGCTCACTCACACAGCTCCGTATATGCACGATGGTAGCCTTGCTACAATTGAGGATGTTGTTAACTTTTACAATGTCGGCGGAGGTAATGATCCAAATAAAGATGAGTTAATAAAACCGCTTGGCTTGACTAAAGAAGAGATCGATCAACTAGTTGCCTTTTTAGAAACAATGTCTGGTGAAGTTCCAGAAATCAGCATCCCTACATTACCATAAAATGATATATTAAAAATAGAGGTAAACTGTCACTTCAGTTTACCTCTATTTCTCATCGTTCTAAACTCTATTCAATCTTCCTCGGCTCTTCTTCCTTTTCCCTTTTTCAGATACAAAATTAGCTGCTAGCAAGAATGTTGGTAACGATGCCATTCCAATAATTAGTAACCAATCCCTCGGCTCAATCGAAACAGTATGGAATACTGTCTGGAGCGGTGGATAGTACAAGACAACTAGCATTAGTGCTAATGAGGAAAGGACTGCGAAAATCAAGTATATATTCCCAAATGGATTACGATGGAAAATTGATTTTTCACTTCGACAATCAAATACATGAATCAATTGCGCTAGCGCCAAAGTGGTAAATGCGATTGTTCGTGCATATTCCAAGCGATTAGGATCATTTTGGTAAGCGATTAAAAAGGCAATTAGTGAGGCACCACCAATTAGCACACCCCTCGAGAGGATTTTCCATCCTAATCCCCTAGCAAAAACGCCTTCTTTCGGATGGCGTGGCGGTCGCTTCATCACATTTTCCTCTGGCTTATCTAATCCTAATGCCATCGCCGGCAAGCCATCTGTCACTAAATTGATCCATAAAATTTGAATCGGCACTAATGGTAATGGTAATCCCATCATCATCGCAAACAACATCACCAAAATCTCCCCAACATTAGAAGCCAGCAAATAGCGAATAAATTTGCGAATATTTTCATAAATATTTCGTCCCTCATTAATCGCTGCCTTAATTGTTGCAAAATGATCATCCAATAAAATCAATGAAGAAGTTTCCTTAGCAACATCAGTACCGGTAATCCCCATAGCAATACCGACATCTGCTGCTTTAATCGCTGGTGCATCATTCACACCATCACCTGTCATCGCAACAATATGACCTTTTTTCTGAAATGCTTTTACAATTCGCAATTTATGTTCAGGTGTCACTCTGGCAAAAACACTAACAGATTCTACTTGATCACGCAATGCACTATCTGTCATAGTGTCTAGCTCTCTCCCGGTCAATACCTGATCGCGTGCACCAAAAATATCTAAGCTTTTAGCAATCGTTACTGCTGTTTCACGGTGATCACCGGTAATCATTACTGTCTTAATGCCTGCTTCACGACACTTTTTAACTGCCATTCTTACTTCCGGACGTGGTGGATCATACATACCTTCTAAACCTAAGAACGTAAGATTTGTTTCTGCTTCAGCTTCATCTTTAACTGTTTCATTAGCAGCAATGATTTTATAAGCAATCGCAATTGTCCGTAAAGCCTCACGATTCATTTTGTTTAATTGTTCTTCAATCGTATTCATATAGCGAGAATGAAGTGTCGTCTCACGCCCATTCCAAAAAACTGACACACAACGATCCAAGAGAATATCAGGTGCACCTTTCGTGATTAAAATTTGTACACCATTTTCATCTTTCACCAAAATACTGCTACATTTACGTTTAGAATCAAACGGAAATTCTTTGATAATGGTAAATTTCTGTGCTAATTTTTCTTCATCAATTCCACTTTTTAAAGCAGCTACTAACATCGCACCTTCAGTTGGATCTCCATCTAGCTTATATGTTTCTCCATCATTTCTCAATTCAGCATTCGCACCAATAGCACCAAAGGAAAGTAAACGTACTAACTCTTGCTGCTTAGGAACCATTTGATTAACTGGCGTAAAATCACCGGTTGGCTTGTAACCAATTCCAGACACATGCCACAAAGAATTCGCTGTCCATACTTGTGTCACAGTCATCTTATTTTCTGTCATTGTTCCTGTTTTATCAGAACAAATCACTGAAGCACAACCTAATGTTTCAACTGCCGGTAACTTGCGCACTAATGCTTTTTGTCGAATCATTCTTTGTACCCCAAGTGACAAAGCCACAGTAACAATTGCCGGCAACCCTTCAGGGATTGCTGCTACTGCTAATGAAACACCGGCCAAGATCATTGCATAGAACGGATTTCCTTGATAAATTCCAAGTACAACAACTAGCAAGGTTAAGATCAAAGCAGCCGTAATTAAAATTTTTCCTAATTGCGCCAATCTTCTTTGCAATGGTGTCAGATTAGCCTCAGCATTATTTAACATTTGTGCAATTTGCCCCATTGCAGTTTTCATACCGGTAGCCACAACAATTCCTTTTCCTGTTCCCCTAGTAACAAGCGTCCCCATAAATGCCATGTTCACTTGATCACCCAAGTTCTGATTGGATACTGCTTGTGCTTGATCAGTCTTAGTAATTGGCAATGATTCCCCGGTTAATGCAGATTCTTCAATTTCTAAGCCATTCTGTTCAATAATCCGTATATCTGCACTAATTTTATCCCCAGCTGAAAAACGAACAATATCACCAACAACTGCTTCTCTTGAAGGAATCTTAATCCATTTACCATCTCGCAAAACAGTGATCATCGGCGCTGATAAATCGCGTAAAGCTGCTAGCGACTTTTCTGCTTTTCTTTCTTGAATAAAGCCGAGAAGCCCGTTGATGAGTATAATCGCAAGAATAGCATAAGCATCTATCATTTCACCTAAAAATCCGGAAATCACAGTAGCCACAATTAAAATGTAAACCATAAAATCTCGGAATTGGTTTAAAAAAACTTTCCAAGCCGGTTCTCTTCCTGCTTCTACCAACTCATTGTGACCAAACTCTTTTATCCTTTCTTTTCCTGTTGTGGCAGTAAGACCTTGTCCAACTTTTACAGCAAAAAACTTTTCTAACTGAGCTGTATTCATTTCCTGAGTGTTCATTACGCACTTTCCTCCCACACTTCGCATTTCTACTATCTCTATCTTTATGATTATTCTGTTTTTACAAAAAAATGATATAATCATTAAAATAAATAATTACTATAAAAAAGAGGCAGTTAAAAATGGCATTTGACGGTTTATTTACACGAGCAATGGTTCACGAACTACAAAATCAAATTTTGGGTGGAAGAATTAATAAAATTCACCAACCTTCAAAAAATGAAATTTTATTACAAATAAGGGCAAACGGAAAAAATCATAAATTGTTAATTTCCGCACACTCAAGCTATGCAAGAGTACAATTAACAAATGAAACTACCCATAATCCAAGTGAAGCACCAATGTTTTGCATGCTTTTACGCAAACACCTTGAAGGTTATTTCGTTGAACAAATTGAACAACCTGGTTTGGAGCGAATTATTCGATTTGTCATTAAAGGGCGCAATGAAATTGGCGATCTTTCTTATAAACATTTGATTGTAGAATTAATGGGTAAGCATAGTAATATTTTTCTAGTCGATCCATCAAGGGTGATGATTCTTGACTGTTTGAAGCACGTTCCACCAAGTATGAATCGTGTACGTACTTTATTACCCGGTCACCCTTATCTGCCAGTTCCAGAGCAAAATAAAATGAATCCCCTTACAACGGAAATAAATTGTGATTTAGATCAGGTTGTAAGCCAGTATGCCGGGCTATCACCTACTTTTGTTAAAAATTTAACAAATGTTCAGGCGTTGAATAATTACCTTGTTCAAGCAATCAATCATCAATACACACCTGCACTTATGAAGTGTAATGGCAAAGAAATCTTTTACCTATGGCCTTTTAGTAATGCAACCGAAATTAAGCAATTCTCGCAACTGAGCCTATTACTAGATCGTTACTATTTTGGTAAAGCAGCGCGTGATCGTGTCAAGCAACAAACAAATGATTTTGAAAAAGTTCTTGAAAATGAAAAAGCTAAAAATGAGTTAAAGCTAAAAAAACTGGTCAAGCAATTACAAGAAACAGAAAAAGCAGATACGTATAAAAAATATGGAGAACTGTTAACGGCCAACTTATATCAATTGACAAAAGGTATGAAATCAGCCACCGTAATTGATTACTATCATGAAGAGCAGCCGGAAATATCGATTCCTTTAGCGATTCAAAAAACGCCAAATGAAAATGCACAGCACTATTTTGCGAAATACCAAAAGCTACGAAAATCAGTGCAACATATTCATGAACAAACGCGTATCACTGAGGAAGAAATCACCTATTTAGATACAATTTTGCAGCAGCTTCTTTCCGCTTCACCTCAGGACTTAGAAGAAATTCGTGAAGAACTGGCAGAGCAGAAATATTTACGAATGCGAACAAATCGTAAAAAGAAAAAAACAAATAAACCGCAACTAGAGCGTTACCTGTCATCTGACGGCACTGAAATCCTAGTTGGAAAAAATAATTTACAAAATGAATATTTGACAATGAAACTAGCGAGCAAGCGACAAATTTGGTTTCATGTCAAAGACTTACCTGGTTCTCATGTCGTCATTCGTAGTGATGAGGCAAGTGAAACTGCTATTACAGAAGCTGCAACAATAGCGGCTTATTTTAGCAAGGCACGTGAATCTGCCAATGTTGCAGTAGACTATACCCAGATTGCCCATGTTAAAAAGCCTGCCGGTGCCAAACCGGGATATGTCATCTATGACCGTCAGCAAACAATTTATGTAACACCAAGTGAAGATTTTATTATCAACATACGAGCACGGGGTGAAAAATGATGAGAATTTTAACATTAATGAAAATGTTACTTGAGGAAACTGATGAGCAGCACCGATTGACACTAGAAACATTAGCCAAAAAGCTAAATACAACCAAAAAAACAATCAAAACCGACATTGCAAAACTGCAACAGTTTGGGATTGCTATTGTCATGCAAGATGAAAAATATTATGTCAACAGCCGACTTTTCGAAAATGCCGAATTAAAACTACTTATTGATGCAGTACAAGCTTCCAGGTGCATTACATTAGCTAAAAGTCAGAAGCTAATTAAGAAAATCGAAAGTCTAACTAGTGTGCATGAGGCAAATAAATTAGCTGAACAAGTGTTTGTTGTAAGCAGAAATAAAACGACCAATGAAGAAATATTTTTCAATATCAATCAATTGTATGAAGCCATTGCTAAGCAGCAGAAAATTGCTTTTCATTACTTTACATACAATGTCAAAAGAGAAGTACAATTGCGTAATAATGGTGAAAAGTACATTGTTAGCCCTTACGCACTAAGCTGGGATGATGAAAATTACTACTTAATCGCTAACTATGCCAAACACGAGGGGTTAACTCATTTTCGTGTAGATAAAATGCTTGATATTGAAATTTTATCTGAAAAATGCCTTGCAGATGATGATGAAGCTTTTAATGCTGCTGATTATCAGAAGCGAATCTTTAGCATGTTTGGTGGCAACAATATTTCAGTGACGATCGAATTTGATCACTCCTTAATGAATGTTGTCATTGATCGCTTCGGAAAAGATATTATCACCCATTCAGAAACAGATACAAGTTTCCAAATTACAACTAAAATCGCTGTTAGCCCTGCTTTCTACGGATGGATCTTTCAATTTGGCGACAAAACTAAAATCATCTCCCCTGCATCGGTCGTTCAAGACATGAAAAAGATGTTGACTCATGCTGCTAAGCTTTACGAATAATCAATAGTTAGAGGTATTGATTATTTACCAACTGTTAACATAACCTCAGCACAGAAGAACATTAAGAAGCTGTTGCAAAACCACCCGAAAAAGTGGTGAGCAACAGCTTCTTTTTAATTGAACCCATTCAAAATAGTACACTAAAAATTAAACATAATCTTTTTCGATTTCACGGCAGTATTATGTCATAAAAATCATTTTTTCAATGCATTAATGACTTTTCTATATCTCCATATTTAACATAATGTTACAATCATTCTCTATATTGCTCCACAACTTTTTGTAGCACTTTACCAATGGAGTCTCGAATAACTAGCTGAGCACTTCTATCTGCTGAAGTTTCGGATTTATTTATAAGCACCAGCGCATTACCAGAAAAATAGCGCAATAATCCCGCTGCTGGATACACAGCGAGCGATGTCCCCCACACAATCAACAACTCGGCAGAAGATAACTCATTGATACTAGCTTCGATAACATCATTGTCCAATCCTTCTTCATAAAGTACGACATCAGGGCGCACTATTCCACCACATTCTCTACAAGTTGGAATCACACTATCCTTACAGTGAGTAGTATCCAGAACATAATTTAAGTCATATTTTACACCACAATTCATGCAGTACTGTCGCCAGTTAGAGCCGTGTAGCTCCAGCACATTTCGACTCCCTGCTGACTGATGGAGACCGTCGATATTTTGAGTAATGATAGCTTTTAATAGCCCACGCTTTTCTAATTCAGCCAACGCATGATGGGCAGCGTTAGGCTTTGCATCACTAGCAATTAGATTTTCCTTGTAATAGCGAAAAAATAGGGCTGGATTTTTTTCGAACAGACTGCGGGACAGCAGTTCTTCCGGAGGGTGACCATACACACTCTCGGCAGTATACAATCCTGACTCCGAACGAAAATCTGGAATCCCGCTCTCAGTAGATACACCTGCACCACCAAAGAATACAGTATGCCTACTAGCTTTGATAAGATGAACTAATTCTTCAATAGAATGCATGAATTTGCTCCCTTCAAGACTTATGTTCGCTTTAATTTAACTAAAATCACAACACCTAACAGTAAAGTAATTGTGATAATTACAATATTAAAAAGGAATTTGTAATCTCTTTCTGTAGATACTGCCTTTTTCGCTGTAGTATCATCAATTTCACTTATTGCAACACGATCAATCGTACCCTTTAAAATTTCGTCTTTATACCGCTCAATGTCATAAACAGGAGCTGTTTTTGTTGGATCCTCACCAAATTCCAGTGTAAAAACCTCGCCTGCCTTCCCTTCAAATACAAGTTCATCTGCATAATAACGCACAGTAATATTGTTCACATTGATCGGCTTATCATCAGCATCATCAATTGTCATGACATAAGTATCATCATATGCAATTTGTCCACCAAGTGATATCGTCGTATCTACCTCTGATACACCATTTAATGATAAATTATAAATTTCTTTGGTTCTACCATTTGGGATAGTGATAGTTCGCTTGAACATACTATCTGTATCAATTGTCACATCATGCAGACGCATGTTTTTTAAACCATCAATCATAATATCTGTCTTTTTATCATTTTTATCAAAGCTCTGGGTAGTAAACTTTGGTGCTAAACTCTCGATAAAATAATCTTCTTTACCCATTTTAGTACGATAAATAAAATAGGGAACAGTTTCACCCTTACTATTTTTTAACAACAAATCTGATAAATCACTGTTAGCAGCGTTATAAATTTGCGGTGTAAGACGTAAGGCTTTATATTGATTCTCACCATCTATTTCAATTTTTGCAGTGGAAGCCAATATCACAACAGGTGAAAAGCTTAAGAAACATAACGCAAGTAATAAACTAATGATCTTCTTCACTATCAACAGGCACCACCTCTTTTAACTCCAGCCGTTTACTGAAATATTGATATACAAATGAAATTGCGAGAAGTGTAATACCAAGCGCAAAATACGATGCAATTCGATACCCTTGCGTTAAGAAAGTTAGATCAATCAAAAATAACTTAACTACTGCTAAAATAGACAATCCTAATCCAAAATGACGGATAAACGAATAACGACGCATAAACCCAAAGATAATCCACATCAATGCTGTAACCACATATATTATACTAATGATCGAACTAGCAAATGAAAGGCCAAACTGAGTAATTAAATTTTGCGTTAAAATAACGATAAAATATCCGGAAATCACTAAAGGATACCATTCCATTCCAATGGCCCCTTTTGCCACAGCAATGTTCATTAAATCACGCATGGCTAAAACAGACAAAAGGCCTAAAACAACTAAAATCAGTGTTCCTATAAGCGTAATGCCAAATGCTGGTGTCTGCGTTTGTAAATAAACACTATCAACCGGCTGATCAATCATGTTAAGAAGGAATAATCCCATAATACCGAAGATATATAACATAACTGATAATATCTTTGTACCTATATCAGACAAAATCTTAATTCGTAAAATAACATAAGCAATCAAAAGCGTGGCGACTACCCAGGCTGAAGTAATTAAGTAATCAATATTATAAGTTGTTTGTTCAGGGTAAACTTCCACTAAGTAATCCCCTAATTTGCCAATGATATATAAAGTATATAGCCAACCATTTGCCAAAACAAAATACTTATAGACTTTTGCAAACGATCCTGCCATCATCTTTTTGTACATATACATACCTAAAATAATGAAACTACCAAGTGTGATTGCCAAATATTTATATGGAAATAAGTAATGTTCCATATACATCAAGTCTAGCATGATAAATGCCAATAAACATAGCGCGCTTATCACTAAGCCAACCTGCTGAAATCTTTTCTCATTGCGCCAAATACCGTATGCTGCAAGCAATACACCTTCTACAAGCCAACCAAGCGATAACCACATTTCTCCAAATTGCAACGGTATAATCAACACAACAAAAGCCAACCCTGTCAAATAAAACAGCGCTTTTGTATAAGAGCCTTCTTGAGTAAATTTTTTCTCAGTTAATCTACCAAGGAATAAATAAGTAACCGCAAAAATAACTGCAAGTAAACCATTATAATCTTCTAAATCAAAACTATAAAACACGCCATACATCATTAAACTACTAAAAAGCGTATTAATTGCCAGCAATACAATATCCGGTACTTTAAACTTTATACTAGTACGATAAGTACTGATCATTGGAATCGCTGTATAGATGAAAAATGCAAATAAGACATAGAGAATAGTCAATGCTTTTTCAAGGCTATCGGTGGAACCGTAAAAATGCCAAGTAATATAGCTTGTTCCAATAATATTGAGAAATAATCCGATAAACGATGATATATGCCACTTCTTACTAAATGAAATGAATACTGCCAGTAAATTCAATACAATAAAGTAAACCATCGCACCATAAATCATAGCGTCGCTCGCACCAATCGAGAATATCGGCAAATAACCACCAACCATGGCAAATGCTGCGATAGTCTGAGAGTTATAGCGATTAGACAAAACAAATGCACCTGCTGTAATTAATAAACATAGCGCAATAGCAGGATACATATCTAAAATTTCCAGCCCAAAATAACTAACCGCCAACGCCACAAACAAAATTGCAATACCACCTGCGGAAAGTCCAAGTGAAAAAACATTTGCTTTCTTCCGATTGAGAACTTCTCCAGCCACTAACATAATGCCACCAAAAGTGAACATCATAATTCCCTTTAACAGATCCGGTAATTGCATATAAGAATATTGGGCAGCAGTAATAACACCAATAACCAACAAAAATATGCCGACTATATTCAATACATTTAGCCCTACAAATCGTTCAATGTTGTTCTTTTTTGCAACCGCTCGCACTTGTTCATCAGTAATTTGCTCATTTTTCAACGATTCTAACATTTGTCGTTCTTCTTCTGAAAAAGCACCTGAAACCTTGGCTGCGTGAGCACGCGCTTCCGTCACTTTATGATTCAGTAAAAGTGATAATTCATCCAGTTTAGCATAAATCTCATCTGTAGCATCAATATTGTTTTTGATTAAAGTCATACGAATACGATGTATCCGACTTTTCACATTATTCTCAAGCACAGTCAATTTATTTAATTCTCCAACCATACTGGAACGAAAGTACACATCAAGCTTTTGCTTTGTGCTATTCATAATTTTAATCTTTTCATTATAAATCTGCTCGTATAAAGCATTCTTTAAACTAGCATTTTCTGTCGTCAGCACTTCCGAGCGATTCTTAAATTTTTCAAAGTCAGTACGCAGCTTATCAAGCTCTGCCTTAAGCGCTTTATTTTCTTTAGTTAAATCACTGTTTGCAAGAATTTGTTGCTCGGTTTCAAGTTCAGATAAAACTTCTTTCTGACGATTAATTATATTTTTCAAATTGTCTGCTGTTGCCATACTTTTCACTCCAAAAATTAAACTAATAACCATATTCTAACATAAACTAAGCATGCACACGCTAATATATTAGCAAAATAAAACACTGCCATATTTAAAGCATCATAGAAATGATTTAAAAAAGCACCTGATCCATAAGATAGCAGGTGCTAAGTCAAGATAAAGATAGGTTTTAATCTTTTATTAATGATCGTACAATAACTTTTCGCTTTTTTCAAACTCTTCCGCTACACCTTTAACCATCGGTGTCCTCAAGCTCACTATGATAATAGCAAGTTTAGCACTTAGAAAACCAGGTACCATTTCATACAAGCTGTTTACCGCTTCGATTTGTGGCCAAATAAAAACAACTAACGAGCCAGTAATCATGCCAGCTAATGCACCCCACTTTGTCATACGCTTCCAGAAAAGACTTAGCAAAATGACTGGGCCAAATGCTGAGCCAAGTCCTGCCCAAGCATAGCCAACTAAAGCTAGGATTGTACTATCCTTGTTCATAGCTAACGCTATAGCGATTGCAGCCACAATTAGCACCATACCCCTACCAAAGAAAACTAACTCCTTATCAGAAGCTTTACGCCTGAAGTAAGTACGATAAATATCTTCTGTTAGTGCACTAGATGTGACTATTAACTGTGAAGAAATCGTACTCATAATTGCAGCAATTATGGCCGCTAGTAAGAATCCGGTAATAAATGGGTGAAACAAAATTTCACTTAACTTAATAAAAATTGTTTCCGGATCTGCGATAGTTAATCCATTTTGATGATAATAGGAAATACCGATTAGTCCTGTAAACATTGCGCCGACCATTGAGAAAAGCATCCAGCTAATACCAATTCGTCTTGCTTTTTTTACTTCTGTTGCAGAAGTGATCGCCATAAAACGAACAATAATATGTGGCTGCCCAAAGTAACCTAATCCCCAAGCAAAAAGAGAAATGATTCCTACAACTGTTGTACCTTTAAAGAAATCAAGATAGTCTGGGTTAATACTTCGAATATCTGTAAAAGCCTGTTCCACACCACCAACATGAAACAGTGTCACAAGTGGCACTAATATAAGGGCGAGAAACATAATCATCCCTTGTACAACATCAGTCCAGCTAACACCTAAAAATCCGCCAAATAGCGTATAGGCGATGGTGACAACTGCAACAACTGTTATTCCGATTAGATAGCTCGTATTAAAAGTACTTTCAAACATGACAGCACCGGCCGCAAAAGCAGATGATATATAAAATGTAAAAAAGAACAAAATCACAATACCCGATATTAGACGTAGCATATGCGATGTATCTTTAAAACGATTCTCTAAAAATGATGATATTGTCATTGAATTGCCAGCCACTTCCGAGTAAATGCGCAAACGTGGTGCAACATAAAGCCAATTTGCATAAGCTCCTAAGCAAAGTCCGATAACAATCCAGCCACTACTAATTCCAGCTACATACATTGCACCTGGCAGCCCCATTAATAACCAGCCGCTCATATCTGTTGCACCAGCACTAAGTGCTGCAACAGCAGGTCCTAGCCCTCGGCCACCTAGCATGAAGTCTTCTAAATTGGATGTACGCTTGTATGCGTAATAGCCAATCCATAACATCGCAAGCATATAAATCGTAATTGAGATTAACACTTGAATATTCATTTACCTGCCTCCAATCCTATTGATTTAAAAAATTTTAGAAATATATGAAAATTCCGTCTTATTTCTAATCTTATAAAATATCGATATCTTTTGTCAAGAAAAATTCACAAAAAATTCACCACTTTGCCTTATCTTTCTATAAAAATATACTCTTGTTGGTCCTGAAAAAGCACACAACAAGAGTATAGCAGCTAAAAATAACTTTTACCATCAATGTAAAGCATTTGTGAAAACCTTATCTTATTCCTCCTGAACTCCCGGTTCATATTTTTCATTCATGATGCCAAGCTTAGCGAAGATATAGAAGCTAAGTGACAGAATAATACCTACTACTGCCGATAATGCCATTCCTTGAATTTCCACTTCGCCTAATTTAATGCTTGCACCACTTACACCAATACTAAATACAATTGCACCAAGAATCATGTTGTAATTTTTACTAAAATCCACTCGCTGATCAACAAACATTCTAATACCACTAATTGCAATTACACCATAAAGATAAATCGAAATACCACCGATTACTGCCCAAGGAAGCGATTGTATCAAAGCTGCGAACTTTGGAACCAAAGAAAGCGAAATCGCCATAATTGCTGCTGCTCGAATTACCCATACTGAGTAAACACGAGTAATCGCCATAACTCCAATATTCTCACCATACGTTGTGTTAGGTGTTGAACCAAATAATCCTGATAACATATTGCTTATTCCATCACCGAGAAGTGACTTATCCAATCCTGGATTTTTAACTAAATCTTTGCCTGTAATTTTACTTGTCACAACTAAATGACTAATATGTTCAGCAAAAACGACCAGCATCGCCGGAAGAATAATCAAAATAGCAGTTAAGGATTGCTTGTTGACAGCAGGCCAATAAACTTCCGGAAGTCCAACCCAAGCTGCCCCTTTTACCACAGTAAAGTCAATCAAACCAAAAGGCAGTGCGATTAAATATCCTGTGATAACAGCAATTAGAATTGGAATAATTTTAGCAAAACCTCTAAAAACAACTGAACCAAAAATTGCGACGAGTAAGGTGAAAAATGCTACTATCATTGTTGGTCCATCATGGTAACTGTCTCCGGGAGCTAGACCTGCAGATGAAGCAGCAACCGGAGCAAGTTCAAGTCCGATAAGTGCTACAACTCCACCCATTACAGCAGGTGGCATCACAATATCTATCCATTTAACACCACAGAATTTGATTACAACGGACATGATGACAAAAAATAAACCAAAAGCAATAAATCCTACTTGTGCATACTCATAGCCTCCCATGGTACTTATAATTAACAGTACCGGAGCTATAAAAGCAAAACTGGAACCTAAATATGCTGGAATACCACCTTTAGTGACGATTGTGTAAATAATTGTTCCGATTCCATTCATTAGTAAACAAATTGCTGGGTTAATTCCAAAAATAAGTGGTACTAGTACAGTTGCCCCAAACATTGCCATAAGGTGTTGCATACCTAGAGGAATCGTTTCCTTCAGTGGTAATTTTTCATGAATATCTACTATTCTGTTCATTATTTTTCCTCCTGTTTTTCAGCTCACTGGCTGTAGTTAAAATTAGGAGCGTTTTTCAGACACTCTCACTCAAAAATCGCCACTTGATCTTCTCTATCTACTTCAATCAATTTAACAGCAACTTTCTCCAATTTCGAAGTTGGTACATTTTTACCAACATAATCAGCACGAATAGGGAATTCACGATGACCACGATCTACTAAAATAGCCAATTGAATTTGTGCCGGTCGCCCTGCATCTATCACTGCATCCATTGCTGCTCTAATTGTACGCCCTGTATATAGGACATCATCAACTAGTATGATTGTTTTCCCAGCTACATCAACTAAGTTTGCTTCATTGACGCTAGGATTGCCGGATTCATGTTTATAAGACAAATCATCCCGATATAAAGAGATATCTAATTCCTCTACCACAACACTTTGTCCTTCAATCTGCTCAATCTTTGCAGCTAAACGATGTGCAAGGTATATTCCCCTTGTTTTAATACCAACCAATACACATTTTGCTACCCCATGATTTTTTTCACAAATCTCATGAGCAATTCGAGTTAATGCTCGACCTATTGATCGTTCATCGAGAATAATTGCTTTTTGCTTCACCTTTTCACCCCTGACCTTTCTTATTTTAATCCATTAAAAAAATCCTATCCGGCGAGGGATAGGAGAGCATAACAAAATAGGCGCAAAAATAACTTTGCGTATCATATAAGCTCCTTTATAACCTCACTGGATTATTTTTAAAGGCACTTTATTTTACCGTGTAGTTAAAAGAAATGTCAATCAAAAATTTAGTTTGCTAAACAAGACAAAAGCACGAATGACCAATTTGGGACAGAAATCAATATTTCAAGCTGAAGTAAAGTACTATAGTACTACATCATTTCCAGATGATAAATATGGCAACTTTCAAATTACCTGATTTACAAGATAATGGTCTCAATCAAGTTGGGTAACCGACGGATACTTCTAATATCAGCCTCAAAAGTACAGATAAACGTTTCAGAAGGAATGTAACCATGTTTGATATAGAGACCCATCTTCTCATTCATTTTTTGCACATAATTGGGTTGACCCAGTGCACCGAAATGTTCCCAGAGAATAAGCTTTCCGTTGGAAGGTTTTTTGATTGTGAAGTCAGGGTATTTCGTTTGGTGACCTAAAGTAATGGCAACTTCGAAACGATAGGGAATGTCATAAGATTCCAAATGATTCGCAATAAGCATTTCTGATTTTGATCTGACAGGCGTGCCATTATTTGAAAAATAGATTAGATCTTCTGGTCGATAGGGATTTTTTTCATAAGGACCTGCTGCCCAACCCTCTGTAGGTTGGCGGAAGAAATAAGAGCGTGGTACCTCTTGGTAAGAGGCAGGAAAAGAATTGATGATTTTCTCAGGTGTAGCGTCATCAAACTTACTGATGCAACGTGAAATAATAGAAATGTTGTGGTTTAGTTGCTCTTGTCGAGCAGTTAAATACCTTTTCCGACAAAGGAGGCGGATCAGTGCATCATTCCTTGTAATGCCGATTTCCTTCTCATTAATATAATGGACGTAGAATGCTCCCCTTTTAATCAGGTATCCTGTCGGTAATGTTTGGAGCTCTTCATTAATCTCCTTTAATTCTTTTTGGTAACTTTTCAATTCAATTATCATACTGTTCATGAACACCTCCCCCATAAGTATGAAATATATATAATAATATCATAATTAATTAAAAATGAATAATTTTTGACTTATTATCGAATTTCGTTAATCATAATTTTTCTTGATTTCCTAGCAGTACTATACCGTAAAAGCATTTTCTCAGCGACTTAACGGAAGTTTGAAATTCGCACTTCCGTTAATCATGATTTTTTATTGATTTAACGGAGTTTTATTCCGTAAAAAGCATTTTTTCTATGCATTTACGGAAGTTTGATGCTTGCACTTCCGTTAATCATGATTTTTTATCGACTTAACGGAAGTTTTATTCCATGAAAAGCATTTTTTCTA
>Ga0131853_10003266_pt1 | contig 29098 bp, 14 predicted proteins | sample TergutLab28metaG_FD_92764 | JGI IMG/M metagenome (GOLD analysis project Ga0131853, IMG submission 92764) | Labiotermes labralis P1 segment gut microbial communities from Petit-Saut dam, French Guiana - Lab288 P1 (version 2) (version 2) | ecosystem: Host-associated > Arthropoda: Insects >... | reverse complement strand
TGGGATCCCAAACGGTTACATGTAACCGTTTGGGATCCCACAGCGCATTTTAAACATTGCTAAGTAAGGATCTGTATTCTTAGAAGGGCCTGAGGATTATTCTATAAGAATCGAAACATGTTGTCCTAATACAATAATAAACATAATTAAGTTCTGTCGTGTCTGACTGATACTTCAATTGCATATTTACTATCTATACTGTTCAATACGAAGTGCATGACACTGGTAATGATCTGACACTGAATCAATCCGCCGATTGAAACTGCAGTACACAACACAGAACACTGGAAATTTGCGCGCGAACACACCAGACCAGTCGCAATGAACGGACGGAACTGCAGTCTACTCCAGTCGCAACGACCAATACAAACATTCACGAATACCAGTCTAATGCCGCATTTCTACAGACAATAACGTGTTTAAGTAACATTTTATTATAAAGCATCTGAATATTCATATTATGTGTATTTGCCGTACTGTGTGTATTGCTGTTTTTACTTCAGATGCCGGACTGCTGGCTAGAAGTCAGTATTCGGAAGGTCCTGCGACAGGCCACCTCGACACAAGTTTTTCTTGTTTTTCCCTGTGTCTATAAGCAAATGCTGAGATGATTCTCACAATTCCAAGTTGCCACTACATGCTTCTCATGTAGCCCTCCCGACTTAAATTTATTAGTAACCAATTTCATATTTTGTATACATGTAATATAACCACTGCAACCGGGTGACAACCCAGTTGCAGTTTATTATTATTATTACAGCCTTATACTACGATACCGGTATGTATACAGCCTTTCATAAGGAAGGTTTCATTCTTCTTCAAACTGTTGCGGAATATTGTTGCATAATCTTCATAACAAAACGCTCATGATGTCCGAAATTGACAGACTGTTTCGTTTCGCCTATCGTGGCACTGCAGTGGTACAATAAATAGTGTAGAGGGGCTATTCAGCATTGACACTTTAATCAGAAGTGAAACTGAAATTAGAGTGCATTTACACTCCAATGATACTTTTCAGTGCGTACAAGAATGTACAGCATGTCACAGCATTAATATAATGCAGTACAATACAACACCATAGAATAAAAACATGAAATACCCGGTTTGTACAGCTATTTAGTCGTTTGTTTGAAAACTTTCCATTTAGCCTAAAACGAAAGACAGTAATGGGAATGCGTATTTACTGGAAAGGGAAGTACATTAAATTATCAATTTGCAGGCCACGTTATAATCACTTCGTCAATAAATATTTTTAAGCTCGTGGTTCCGTGCATCATAATCCAATATTAATAAAAAAAAAAAAATCAAAATAGTTGCAACAGTATACAGTCTGATTTATTTTACTGCAAAATGTTTCGGGTGTCCACTGCACCCATCATCAGGAGTACTAAAAACTGTAACCGCACCCTCCTACGTGGCCAGGTCTCGACCTGGCCACGTAGGACTGAAGTAGCTGTACCGATATTATGACCTGTACCGGAGGCTGCGGTTACAGCTTTCAATATTCCTGATTATGGGTGCGGTGGGCACCCGAAACATGTAGAGTGACTCTGCAGTAAAATAAATCAGACTGCATACTGTTGCAGCTAGTTGGTTTTTTATTAATATTGAATACTTCGACAATAGTTTTATTACAACCTACATATAACCTACCGCACATTTTTTCGTTAGTACCAAATTTGACAAAGCTTGTCCGTCACAAATTTATGCAAGTTTCTTGGCTATGAACCATTTGTTCCAATCGGCAAGGCATCTTTAGCGCAGTACGAAACGTGTCGCTTTCGGGGTGATATGTAATGATATTAGTATCATCAGCAAAGATCTTTGGAATGCGAACTGACTGCTGTGGGTAAATCATTTATGTCGTATATCTGTGGAACAGTTACCAAACGAATTTTCTATATGATACACACTATTATATAGCCTACACAATACACAGTGTGTAAATTCATACTGCAGTAAATGCATCCATAATAACTAGGTAATTATAATAAAATTAGAAGCACGTAATAACTCAATGAAACCCTCCACGCTTCTTGTTCAACTGCCTTCCTGACTGGCACGTACTGGCATTTAAGACCCGCCAGGATCCAGACAGAACAAACACGACTTCTCGTGTTTGGTCGTGATATCTGGAGTTGGATCGCCGGCATTTAAGTCTGTTATCAGAGTTCACAACACTCTGATTGGTCTGATACGAGAACATCATTTCCTAACAAGACTATCATTTGGAAAACCAGATCTATATATAAGGACATTAAGTTCCTTTTAAAAGTGGAGAGCGTGGGGGTGTGGACTGAACTCGCCTGGCTCACTACATTGTTCGGTGGACTCTCGGCTTCTAGAAAAGCACGACCTTTCCCATCATTTGCCCCCCCCCCCCATAAGGTTGCAAGAAAGTGCCCGTATGGGTTACTGAATATTTTACGTTCAATATTAAAAACAACATTTCGACCTGAACTGACTTGTCAGTAGGCACAATACTTCAGCCTTCCAATTTATTAATAATTCTTAATATAAACCGAATCAATATCCGGCGAAGGAAAGCGCGCCTGACGGGACCACGAACCAGAAGCCGATACGTGGCAGCTGACGGACGCGTCGATTTCGTCACGAAACAACAGTAACATGACATCAGTTGGCAGTTTTTGAGAGTCACGATGCCTGTGGGTTAGATAACCGGGTTTCGAATCTTGCCCAGATCACGATATCTCTATTCTGTAGCACTGTTTCCTGTCCCGAGACCTTCACAGCCACTATCAATACGGTACCTTGTTTAGTCATTAGTTTTGCTGTTTACTTAAGCACGTTGTCAGCAGATCAAAAACAGGGATCGTGGCATAATTTGAAGCAGAACCCCCTACAGGTGTCTGGAGGGACTGAGGAAAAAACGAAAACACCCCAACGGATGGATGGTGTCCAAACATGTTTTAAACACGGGACCTGCCGGATATAAAGGAGTGGTGTTAACCACTCCACCCGTGACATTCATTCAGTCCCCGAATATTATTTGGCTAGCGCTTCAAATTAACCTTTCACCTTCTTGTCTACTGTCGAGGTCTCATACATGTGGATTGCAATAGCCTTCAACTTTTTCACTGCACGACAACGCAGAAACTAACAGCGCAGTCACTTGTTTTACACAGACACTAGAACCGTGTGCTACAAAACCAAAATCCCTAAATACCGCACAGACGTGTTGTGGCTCGTAACATCATAAAGTCTTGTAGGCGGATACTATGCATCTATCGAGATAGACGCATCGAAACGCTTTTGCCTATCAGCGTAACTGTTCACGACATGTTACAGGCAGCTAAGGTAATCTATGAGGCACAAGGCACGAGAGGACTAAATATACACTTGAAGATATGGGCAGTGATTTCCTCGGAGAGGTCGGTATTCACCTGCACCAATACACACTGTTACAACATAGAAGACCTAAATCTGAATATCTGTAGCCGTGAAACCTCAAATTTTATTGTGGTTTTCACTGTTTACCTTTCAGTGTTAGTCGCAGTGTCCATGTAAATACAAATTATCTAGGCGCCAAACGCGAAGCGTCAAACACGAACAGTGGAATATTTACCAGAGGATAGAAACACATCAAATTTCTGAAACGTGCTCTGTTTAGAACACCAACAATGTATAAAACCAGAAATCTAGTAACAGGACGGAAATACTTGCACCAAGTTGCTTCTCCAGGCAGGCGAAATTCTCTTCCGAAAAGAAAACTGCCAGTCATTTTACTGCAATATGGTGTGATTTTTTAATTTAGTGTTTGTAAGAATACAACATATGTAAAAATAAAAAAAAATACTCGGCTAAAAGTGAATACGTTAGATTTGCAATGCCCGCAGTATCAGCCCTTTGCAACACATCCACACGCCTCGGTAAATTAATGAACGTTAATCTATATTTTAACTTCAAATTAAGCAAACGCATTGGTGTTTTTGTTTACTATATACGCGGCATGAATGTACTGTACTGAATGGAAGACAGAGAAACGTTAGGAATGCACAAATATGGGGAAAGTAGGAACGACTCGCATTATGAAAGCAACTGTACGTCTCGTCACTTTCGAAGCGGGACTTACGAAATTTCAGGCCGCTTGACTTTTGTTGGACAGAGTGTACGTACATTTCAGTAGGTGTATTTCATCAACCGCTTCCAGAAATGCATTCCGTGTTTCTTCCCCGAAAGCTGAACGGACCGTAAAATTTAGTGCATCGTTGTTACTACAACAGGTACCACTTCTTTTGCAAATTTGACTAAAATCGTTCATTCATACGTCGATATTGCTACTGTCACTCAAGAGAATGCAGTTGACCTCCACACCGTGGGTATAGTGCAGTGCACGGTTTTTGGCCGGCGGAATTATCAAACGGATAGGCTGGGAGCTTGTCATTTACGCAGCGACAGCGTCATCTTTGGTCTAGACCTTCTCTCCGCCTTTGTTAGTACAGCTGACCTTGTCACAATGAAGTTCTGAGTAAATAAATACCCACCCCTTGCCACTTCTGCACACCCAGTAGGCCCGTCAGACAGCTCAGCTAACTCCTTCCACCGCCCAAAACCATACATTGCATAACAGCCCTTTAACACGCGAATACAACCGGGGAAAAAAACATACAGATCCTCTCAAACACACGAGTCTCTGTCACTGCATGCATGACCTTCTTTCCACTGGTAGCTATGTGTTAGGTGTTTCGTTTATAACAAGCCTATAGTGAAATTAATGCATAGCTCTAACCACACAGAACATTAGAGATAACAACTGTATTATCTCACACGCATAAAACCCGACTACACTTCAGCCGAATGTATTTTTAACTGGAATACATCGGTTACTTGTAATAAACAAGGGACGGACGGAAACCTGACAAGGTCAATTGCAAACTCCCAAGTCAGTATCAGTAGCTGCTATGCAGTAGTTCACGTACAAGTACAGCGATCACTTAGTTCCATACTAAGTGACGTTACAGTACAACTACTTTGAAATCTGAACTGATAATACATAGCGTCTGGTAAGGACCGGGAATTTACAAGTCAGTAACTGAGCCACTAACAACTTCTCAACGAAAGCTCTGCGGGGACAGGCCCAACTAGTTAGAATGGTTCACTCTAAGTGCACCCCTCGGTACTTACTCCATGGAGCAAGTCCTTCTTGAGAAGTTAACAGATGTTCATCTTGTCAAGAAATTCCCTGCATTTTTATGAAATCCGAAAGCTCATTGCCGCGTTTACAAGACCCCGCCACCTGCGCCTATCTTAAGCCAGATCAATCCAGTCTAGGCAGCCCCCTCCCACTTCTAGAAGATCCATCTTAAAATCATTCTCCCATCTACGTCTGGGTCTTCCAAGTGGTCTCTTTCCTTCACGTTTCCACACCAAAACCTTGCATGTACCTCTCCTCTCTCCTCTGCGTGCTACATGCCCCGCCCAACTAATTCTTCTAAATTTAATCATCCGAATAATATTTGGTGAGGAGTACAGATCATTTAGCTTTCATTATGCAGCTTTCTCCATTACCCTGTCACCTCGTCCCTCTTAGGCCCAAATATTCTCCTCAGCACCCCATTCTCGGACACCCTCAGCCTACGTGCCTCCCTCAATGTGAGAGACCAAGTTCCACACCAGCACAGAACAACAGGCAAAATTATAGTTCTGTATATCTTAATCCTTATATTCTTAGGTAGCAAAATGGAAGACAAAAGATTCTACCACCACTTGGTGCTGCTATGACATATTTCACTCACCAAGATGTTTATTTACTGCGGCTAAACGACTGTTGTCGTACAGTTAGAATTAGCTGGACAAATGGACAAAACCTGTATTACACACCGACCACACAGAGCACCGAGAAGGGCCTACCAATGAGCCACGGTGGCCGAAAGCGGGTTTGGGCACCGGCGAAACAAATTTAGTGAAACAAAGCAGAAAGCATCAAGCACAAGATGGTTGCTGGCCGCAAGTGTCGTCAACACGACAAATAATTACCTAATTACATCTGATACTACTGAGAAGCAACAACACACGCAACACAGTCGGGCCCCGATAATTTATGACGGCTCCCCCCCCCCCCCCCCCTCCTTCGTCGGCCCTGCGATGAGCTTACCGACTCAAAAGGACTGAAAGAAAGGTACAAATGTCAGATTTGAGGTTATCAGAGCAGTGATACTGAAGAAGCAAATCTTCTGAGGTATGACGCCAAGTCGAGTGGTAAAGAATTACTGACGTTTCGGAACACCCTTCATGGACAGATTACACCATGAATATGAGGGTAACAAGCTGCCACAAAAAGCAGGTAACTATTTACGAAACGTCATGGTGTTCTTCTGGGTTGTGACACGGCGCCATAACCCAGAAGAACGAAGACATTAACTGAACTGTTGCAAATCCCTAAAACGGTCCGAATGCTTGTCGAAAGACGCCACAGTCTGATTCTGCCAGTACAGATCGCAAAATACGTAAACAGAGAAGAACGTAAATCCCACAATGCTAATCAACTCCCTCGGCACTCGATGGTCAGCCTCACGCCCCGGCCGCTTCATCCCCGGGGAAAGAGCCCCCCAGTACTCATTAAATAAGAGGCTGGGTGGGCCCCATAGCCGGTCGGGAAGTTGTGGAGAGGAGAAAAATCTTGTGGCCCCGCCGGGATTGTAGCCCGCGATCGGCCAGCCCCTAACGTAGTCACTACAGCGCCCACGCTACCCCTGACGATGACTGGATAAGTCCAAATATACGTCTCTAGAGTTCATGAGAACATGATTTATTTAATAATACAGCTATGTTCGACGGTATAGAAGAAAACTGTCTGTTACCACTGATAATAAAACGGGACGCCAATCGTCGAAGTTCAACTATCGCTGTCCAGTAATTTCTGGAAGGGAACTCGACAACCGTTGAACAAATGTAAAAGTCACTCCACACAGAACAGCTGACACGCGAGCTGCCAACATAGAACATAAAGAGGAACACGCCATTCAGTCCCGGGGCCTGGCTTACTCATTACGTCTTGCACTGTCTGTAACATGCAGCTATTATCATTAGCTAACTGCACGCAGGACAGTCCTTGAGAACCTCAGAGTCTTCGACTGGTCAACATTCTCCCGTACCTTCATGGAACCTGAAGGTTTATTACATCGTTCATGTTGTTTGATGTTCGTCGTCTCTGTCGTCATCGTTGTTGCTGTAGTTGTTTCTGTTGTTATTGTTACATATTTGCAAGTATACGCGGAGGTGAATTTCAAACGGCAGGCAGCTACAATAAAGGCGGATGAGAAAAATAATCACGTATTATGACGGCCCACAAATGCAACACCAGTTTTAAACAGACGAACAAGAGCCACATTTGAGAGGGCAGCATTCCTACTCTGTAATCTGAAGGCTACGGGTTCAACTCTTCTCCCAGAGATCACTGCTTTCTACACTACATCCAAGCACATGCGCTACAGTACCTAAAATCAGGCCACGACCGCTTCCTTACACATCCAATCCAATCCACCTCCAGCTTGGCGATATACAGTACAGCGTGCGCAGTGAAGGAGGTATTGTTAAAGAACCTAAGGTGAGATTAAACAAGTTGCAAAACGTGCGCGTGACGTAACAATGCACACGCGTTCGCTTCCATTTGTCTCGACAAGTGTAAGACCTAGGGGAAAAAGTATACTGAGCATAAAATGTGGGATTCGTTTTTCGTTTGTTTTTTTCTCTTTTCCAAAATGTCCACCCAGCCTCCTATCCAATGGTTACCGGGGGTGAGGGCGTTAACCAATCATCCCAATTCAGTCACGGGGTTAATAGTGAGTGTAGCTGTAGGGCTACTCTCCCTGCATCCCTTCATGCTGTGGAAAGGGACAACTTTAACTTTTGCCACAACTCATTTTCGAAAACATTTTGTGCTTTAACAAATATCCAGTACGTTATGGCTGAGCTGTGCGCAGAAACGGAAGTATGATCCATTGTAACGTGTCAGTTACTTTCATATTGAAATGAGGTAAAAGTGAAGGTAGAGGTCTCCCTGTACACTGCACGGAGACATAGAGGGAAGTGGAGATATGGCTCCACTCAGTCTTAACCTCGGCATGAGGTGGAGGTAAGTGATTAACCTTTCGCTCCGGCGGTTTTAGTCCCGGGGAGCCCTCGGTACCAATTGAATAGGAGGTGCATGCGCCCCCAGAGCCGGATTGGACATTTTTGACAAGACACAAATCGCTTGCCCTTACCGAGACTCGAAACCTGGATCGTGCAGCCCCAGTCACTATGCCCAGTACGTTATCCCGGTTCCCTTTTTTATTCCAGTTCAAAACTGCAATGTGTATCAGTATCAGTTATCTTAGTCCTTTCGAAGGTTGTCAAGAGTTGTTACAAGCCGACAGAGTGCCGCCATTAGGGGCAGGTTTGCAAGTTTGCGTTGCGGGCCAGTCAAAAAGAAGCCGAGGGCGCGTCTATTGCAGTCCACAAACGCCACGCGAACTGCGCCTTCCCATTCCATACTAATTCACACCAGGCCTGGGCCCGCCACTTCCTGCATGTGCAATACAGGGGTCACCTTTGTTCTATCGACATCATAATTCAAAACGAGGGTCGGCCATTCAGCACCGTGACAGGCTTTTGTTCTGCAGGTCACAGTGCCCGTCTTCCCAACAAACCTGATACATTGGCGGTGCTTGAACAAAAGGAACACGACGCATTCACGCGACAACAGCAGTAGTATCAGAGGCCAGTTTAAATGTGATGGCACACGCGCAGAACCAGATTTCGTCTTTCGGCGAAACGGACGAGTCCGTTTAAATCGGCAGGGGCGTCAGTTCAGTCGACTACTGGCAGCCGAGGTGTGCGCATAAGCGGTAGTAATGCTGGATACACCATGTTCCGAGGTAGTGTGAAGGGTACTGGCCACCCACTCCATTCGCCAGTTTCCCCTTCACTCCCCCCCCCACGTCACCGTGTGCCATCACATTTCAATTGGAGTCCACTACATGTATTGCAGTCGAACATAACTCTTTATTATACAGCATAAACCAAAAAAATTCACATTTTGTAAATTAATATTTTGATTTTCAATTTTTGATGTCTTCTACATGTTTCGAACCCGGGGGTTCATCTTCAGGAAGACGGTTGTACGTACATGCCTCGGTATAAGAAGTCACCTACAAGACTGCTTATATTGACGCTCATAGTACACAAGCAAGAGAATCTGACAGAATGAAAATCTAGTAAGAAAGTCAGAAAAACGCGGACAAAAAACAGGCAGAATGACTATAGATGAAGCACTATACTCAGTGTCAGAACTCTCAAACGTCAACACAAACTGACCATTAAACAAATGATATTCCAAGAGTAGCCACGTTCGCCCAAAAGTACGCTCACGCTGGGAACTATAACCAAAGGAATGAAGCACTGTTTTCAGAAACACAACCAATTTTAGAGAAATATTTTAATTTTTGAAATATATAACATAAACATTCACCACTTAGTGCTAAACAGAGCAGAAGAGTGTAATATTCGAGCTTGCAAATGAATAATATTTAACATGCATACATATTTGAGTTTTAGATATATATTTTATGACTGCTGATGGTCCATCAAAGGACTGAAGCACGCAGCATTATTGATTGAAGCAATACAGAGTTGTTATGTTAGACGGCAATACGTTTAGGAATATCAGAATGTCACGACATAACGCGATGAACTGCATTTAAAAAAGAAGTAATTGACACATATAGTGTACTTCGTCCAACTTCTCGTTTCGTATTGTATTTCACTGACACTCGGGTGATACTGGTTACTAAATACCTTCAAGCGTAGTGGTAACAGTATGTATCACCTCCCATATTTAGCCTAATGTATTTGAGATATCAATGGACCGGGTAGCTCAGTCAGTATAGCGACTGACTACGGGTTGGACAGCCCGGGCTCGAATCCCGGTGGGGACGAGATTTGCCGCCCGTCCAGACCTGTCCTGGGGCCCACTCAGCCTTCTATAAAATGGGTACCGGGTCTTTCCCGGGGGTAAAGTGCGGCCGAGGCGTGCTGCTGACCACTCACCCCCTCTAGTGCCGCGGTCATGGAAGAGTACAGCTACACCTCTACCCACCCTCTGGGCCACACCGGGCCTGTAGCGGGATCACTTTAACTTTTTTTTTTATTTGAGATATCAATATGATTATCAGAACAACCAGCAAATAAGTGAATTAAGCCGTCTTTATACCGTCGGAAAAAGCCGTACTCAGTATTTTTATACTGAATGAGTCTTTACAGGTTAAAGGTAAAGGTAAATTTCACCCTAGATCAGGCCATGAAGGTCCAGGAAGGGAATAGAGCAATAGCTCTACTCTTTAACCTAGGCGCTAGATGTGGGTGGATTGCCAACGCCACGCCCCGGCCGCCTTACCCCGGCAGAGACCCGGAACCTATACAAGACGGTGGGTGGGCAACAGCGCCGGTCTGGACGGGTGTGGAAAAACTCGGCCCAACCGCGATGCGTTACGCGGACCGTAGCTAGTCGCTATACAGACTACACTGTCACTTCAGAAGATAAGGTGGAAATAAACTCAGATCAAACATTAATAAACATAACAGCAATGTTTCCTTGCCCCCCCCCCCCAAAAGTACCTCTGGACCAGTGCTTCCGAACCAGGGTTCCGCAGAACATCGTGCAGGGTTTCGCGAGAAACGGTGGAATAAATACATACAAAATTTGACATATCGAGAAAAACACCAAATATTCCTCGAAACACAGGGAAATGCTATAATTTTCTCACAATGTAAGCCGACATATACACCGAGCCCTTGTTTAGCTCCCGTTTGTTTTACACCTTTTGTTTTAGCGCTCCTTCCCAATTTACACCAATTCTTAATTCGCGCTCTCACGTCTTAGGTTTAACGCTCTTTGGCTGGCTGCACTCTGTTACTGTAATCCCTCACTTCTGAGGGGAATATAATTTTTTTACATCGTTTTTATTTACTCCCACAATTTCAGAAACGCAAATAGGGCGTAAAGAGGGCTCAGTATGTGTGTGTGTGTGTGTGTGTGTGTGTATACACCCCCCCCCCCACACACACACATACACGCGTATATATATATACAAAATCTCGTGAAAAATACATTTTCTTGGGACTGACTTAGCAGCAAGTCGATCCCAGTGGCCGTGGGGTCGTTCGATTGCTGGAATCGCGTGTTCGAATCCCGACGAGGGCGTAAATATTCGTCTCTCGTGTTTGTTGTGTAGGCAATGGCCTCTGCGAAGAGTCGATCACTCGTTCAGGCAAGTCCGATAGGGCATGTATATGTGTCTGCGTGCGATCTAGAAACCTCAACAAAAAAGCGGCCTACGTCCGATTTGGGCTGTAGCGCCACAAAATTACAGTTATTGAATTGCGCTTCCCGCTATCAACTTTTTCTGTCTTTAGAGAAATCATCCCGCTGTGTTTCATAAACTAAATAATACAGTGTTTAGTCATATGGATGCCCTAGAATATATATATACGACGAAACGAAAAAAAAATACACTAAATTATAAATCCGCAGTGGGTACTAACCGAATGATACGATACGAACATAAAAGACAGACTTGCCTACATCACACAACTCCACCTCAATTCACTCACTTGGTATTACGCTAAAACCCTGCACAGTACGCACAACAGTAAGTCGTGAATAAATTATAGTACTGTTTAAACCCATACTGTCTTATAAAATGTGCCTCCTTATTGACCTTTAAGAGCCTGCTGGTTTCGTGCACCAACAGGTTTAACACTGAAGAATTATACATTCTGTCCACCCTGTATTTATTTGTTTTCTATCTATCTCAAAACAAACGGCGACTTCTGCCCCATATTGCACAAACTGATTAGTTTTTATAACCGAGTGAAAAGTGTTTACTGCGCGGTACGAAATGGGTTTTTAACCATCCCGAATTATTTTATTTTGTCGTTTGTTGGTTCAGCTGACCTCCCTCGCACAACATAGCTGAAAGCAGGGAAAGTACTGAGACGGCACGTACCTCGGGATAAGCATATACGTGACACTGCAATGAGTTAGCTGGGTTGAGTCGGATGGGTGTGTCGCCTGCTCCTACTGTGACATACACTACGGATATTGTTGAGACTGTTTCTACTTAAGAATCCTTTCTAGAAACCGTGCAAGGCAGTACCGCTAACTATCGACGTGGGAACCGGTCTATAAGACCCGGATACAAGGGTAGGGAGGGTTGTGATAGGCCTCTGCCCACTGGAGTTTTAATCAGCCGATAGACACCCGCACGTTAAGTCATTTGTACGTTGTTAGTCCTCGTAAATTTGGCCCACAGTGGGGTTCACAACACAATTTTGGTGGTTCCCACAACAACGGTGAGACGGAGTGATGCGAGGTAATCTTCTGGGTCCTTTCTGAACCTTGGCTCTGTAAAGAACACTGCCAAGACACCTGTAACTTTTGAGACATAAATTACATTAATCTTTATTAAAAATTCAACCCCGGGTGAGACCTTTGTGTTCAGGTGTAGCCCCAAAACTGTCAGTGGCAAAGAAGTATGGCTTTCTGAAAACAACGATTATTCAGTCATCGTCGATTAGCCCTGGGCCACGAAACACCGGAATCGACTTTCGAATCCAACGTGGAAAACGTGACCTCCTCAACTAAGAGATTAAGCTCACCTGAGCCGAGACAAGGAGATCCGGTTTATAATTTGCATTGCAGTAAGAATTGCTATGGAAAACAAGCGAGAAAACAGGGTTCAACAACAAAGGATATTAACACCTGATAAAGAAGACACATAAGGAAGCCACGTAAAGAAAGGAACGCTGTATTCGGATATAATGTTATCTACACACAGGAGAAAATATCCAGATATATTCATGGACAATGAATCAAATTCATGATATCAGTGCAAGGTCAATGCACCCATTTTATATGTAAAACGAACTACTGTATGTCAGAAACAAAAACAAATAATATGAACAAAAGGAGTCTAAAAAATTCTTATTGCAATATAGTAACAAACAGAAGAATTTTTACTGATTTATAATAATACTAAATGTGACATTTTGACATGCTTTTAATAATACAATACAGTCGAACAGTTAGAACAACACTCGTTTATAACGTCACGAAATACTCAGTCCCCTTCATGATGATGTAACCGAGTTCACCGGTACAGTACATATGTGGCAAGAAGACAATATACTTTATGTTACACAACGAAAGTGCGTGAGATTGATTTTTAAGTATAACTGTAGCAAATGGAGTTGTAAAAAAGAGATGCCTTTCATACGAATGACAAGTCAATATATGTGACTGCCTTCCTTCTTATTTATTCATGCCTGATGATGACCCTTAGGGGTCGAACGGTGCACCATTTTATAAAGGCAAATGTTGTTTTTATAATAAAAGGTAGTTGTGTTGACTAAAAATTGTCTCTTTATTCAACTTTTTGTGGCCTGTAAACTTTGTCATATGTACCAACTTCTCGAGATCTGAAGGAATTATTTTAGGGATTGGGAAACACTGCTCTAGACGAACAGCAGCAGCAACGACGACGACGACGACGACGACGACGACGTCGACGACGACAACAACAACAACAACAACAACAACAACATTCTACCAAGCTGTCTTTCCAGAGACGCAGTAATTAACAGCGTCCATATTCACTGCAATCGTCATAGCCAGTGCCCCTCAGGACTGCAGTACCTAAGAATGTAAGGGCTATCCTTGCCCAAGACAGCAGCTGCAGATGGAATTTCAAAAACTGCCGTTGCACTTTCAATGCTTTTTATTTAGATGCACTTCATGCTTTGAAGGGTATGAACGCAGCGCGAAGTATTCCTTTTCCAGGGCATGTTTTTAAAATCTAAGACGCTTGATTACGTTAACGTTTATCGGACTAATTTAACTTTTGTTCAGAATAAAATTTATAAAATATATGTCTACAAAACTCTAATTTCACCTGTGTCACGTATACATTAAGGCCTTTGTGGCACTGAACACAATGATAGCGGTCGACTAGCATGTGACCCTCCACCTTCAGGATAAAATACTGAAGATGGGGCGGGGGGGGGGGAGTTGGGTAGGACCATTCCAAATATTCGCACCTATGTACTAAACTACAGACCCCGTCCCAACGTCATGTCTAAAAGCAACACTGCTGTGTGCGTAGTTTCAGACTGCATGCCCCGGGACACGACCCAATGCGCCTGTCTTGCTGTGCCGTTGGCCGCTAGAACAATGAGTAATCGATGCGACTGCCAGCAGGTTGTTTTAAAAAACCGAACAAAAAGCTAGTGTACATAGCGTGTTGTGGTAACTTCCTGACGTCACGCCCCGCGATTCGTGCAACAGGGGTTCAAGTAACATGTAGCGTAAAGGTGTAAATGAAATAATTGGTCTGATGCCTCTGTACTGGACTATCCGGCGTTGGATATGGCTCTTGTGAACGCGGTAATGAACCTCTGGGTTCCACGACGGCTACGAATTTGTTTAAGAGGTGCAAAGCTAACAGCTTCTGTAGAAGGGCTCATCCATGAAATAAGGTTCAGAACATAAACTTCTGCCGTCAATATGAAAGTCAGCGCTAGTTATTTCCAAGCATGCGCATCTGATCGCCATTCCGAATCACCGGATCGAACCGTAACTATTATAACGTCTTGCTTTCACCTAATTCTGCCCTGCAAATATCGGTGGTTTGCACTGCACTATTATCATACAACTGTCTGGCACATTATTATTATTATCATCATCATCATCATATCATCGTCTTCAACAAGTGGGATGGGAGGCATACTGGAATGATCTGGCTCAGGAAAGGGACAGGTGGCGGGCTCTTGTGAAAGCGGTAACGAACCTTCGGGTTCCATACAATGCGGGGAAATTTTTGACTAGTTAATAACCTGTTAGCTTCTCAAGAAGGACTCTGCTCCACTAAGTTATTATCAATATTGTTATTACCATTATTATTATTATTATTATTATTATTATTCACTTCCTCCTGACTGTCCATTGGCGGGGTTACTCTCCACATTGTGCTGCTACCTGCATCTTAACGTGTTGCGATGTCTACTATGGCTTAATTCTCTCAATGCATTTTAGTTCTTCTAGATCCACTACAGCGCAGGTGGGAGTCCTACTCGTGAGTCGTTCGTAGATAGGAACAGGCGTCCACGTGCATAATTAAGTACCACAGTATGAAATGTATGGGGAGTAGAGGTAACCTCCAGGTATTCTTAACCTTGGAAATAGATGAAGGTCAGAGATCAGGTTCATGCCTCGGTCGTTTTACCCCAGTGTCCGTGTGACAGCAGGCTGTGGGGGATCCACAGCCAGTATGGGCGGTTCGGAGGAAGGACAAATATCTGCCCATATTTCGCATCGAACCCACATCCCCAGGTCCTCCAACCCACAGCGCAACCACTATCCCGACTGCTCTGCCCAGGCTAGATTTGTCGTCGTCATCATCATCATCAGCAGCAGCAGCACTGCCGTCCCCAGAATAATCCGTCACGCCCCCACCCTCAAGGCACCGGTACGAGGCTTATCACTGCACCGAGCCGTCTCAATGCGTATCAGCTATTCTGAAGTCACTCACCGCATTGCCCACAAGTACAAAGCCCCATTACGGTTCTCCCACAACACTCTGGTTCCAGCCTGTTGAAAAGATTTTGAAAATCCGGGTGGACGACCGAGGAACTGTGGTTCAAATTCCGGCTGGTTAAGAGAGTTCCCTCTTCTCCCACGCATGCAGACTGGTTCTGCGACCCACCAACCCTTCTTTTGAGCTCGTAAATATACTGAGGTGTGCGGCTGATCACACACTTCCATTCCTTGATAAGGGACCACGACAGTAGCTGGGGAGGGAGGGGGGGGGGCGGGTGCGGCTGCTTCGGACGGCAGAGTACAAGGGGCGACAAAATGAATATTTTAAACATAAACATGTAATTTTTGTGCTCAAAAAATTTTAATTTCATGAGACGAAATAAAAGGAAATTCAATACAAAACGGTGATTTTTTTTAAAGTTCACAATTTCTGTTGGGGGGGGGGGGGCATTGTGATTACTCGTCCCGGACGCCAAAAAAACACCTGGATACGCCACTGGTTGGAAATATATTTCTACTCCTCCATGCATCTTTACTGTGTAGGGCTTATTAAAACACATGGACAAATTTACCTTTACTTCCTGCGTCTGTCGTCAGAGTTGTCATATGTATATGCTAGGTTTGATAGTTGGGACCACATAGCATTCAAAGACAGGATGATCAGTGAACGCTGAATTGGAACGGATGTGGAAGGAAACTGTTATGGCATAATTTTAGGTGCTGTCCTACAGTTTCCTGAAGAAATGGAGGTAAAACACGAAAATCTGAATCCGGAATCATCGAACCTGGTGCTTCACAAAAATAGAATTTCTTTACTAAACAAGAAAGTACTATTGCTAAAAGTAGCTGTAGTCAGTTTGTCGGTCGGTCTGGTGAATCAGCAACAGATCAGTAAAGCTAATCCCGTATTTAAGCACCATAAAATGAAGATGTATGGGGAGTGGAGGTGAGACCCCGTGTAGTCTTAATATCAGCAGGGAATTGTAGGTGAGTGGGCAGACTACGCCCCGACCAATTTACTCCCATGAAAACAGACCCCAGTCCTCAATATGTGGGCTAGGTGGGCTCTACAGCCAAGTTGGAAGCTAAAGAGAAAAATTTCAGCTCCTGTTTGGAATGGAACTCCAATTCCCTTGTCGCCCAGGCCCAATTCTAATCAAAACAGTGACTGTGCTGTCCTGGCTACTATTCATTTATGTGGCTAATTATGAATTTCATCTCTCCCTCATTTGCCCTGTATGCTCTGCACACATCATCTTCCCTAACTTAAACTGACACTGGCAACAAATGAGAGGCAAGGCTACTAAAGGATTCTAGGTGGAAGGAATACTTTTTGAAATTGTGTGTACTTCAAACTGGAATAAATATTTGCAGTTAAGTTTAAACCAAGAAAGAAAGATCAGAGGGAAACACCAAGTATTGAACTTGGCATGTTGTTTAAAGATGGAAACTTACTATCTTGAGTTTTCATGCGTTATAAGATTCTGCGAACCTCTGTACAACAGCAAGGCTCCATTAGAGCATTTACTTGAATCATGACACAATGGTGAACTGTATGAGTTAGAAACATAGGTGGTCTTCAAAGTGGGGGTTGCACTATGGCGAGGGCTGTGTCAGAAGCACAAAAGAGCAACTTGGATTTTGGGAACCATCTCAGCACCTGGGGCCTGATGACCTCCAAAGACCAGTTCCTGTCTCCTCGTCTCCACTACAAGAACCCAATGGTCAATGCTGTTTATGGAAATCATCACAATTAGCTGTGAGGGCCATACAAAACACATAAATATTCTGTGGGCAAAATGCAGTTACTTGATGTTAATCAGGCAGTACACACAAAAACCACTATGCTTCAAAGGGCTAAGTTAACAGCTTGCTTCATTCTGTTCGCACAGTCTAGTTAGAGAACAGGTGTGAATGAGTTGTTACACCACAACATCCTATCTTGACACTGATAAAGACCGCACACTCACCATCACCGTCACACACCTCTGTTTGCAGACTTCTATAACAGATGGCCTTGCAGTGCCTTAAAATCCACCTTATTAAATTTTCCATTATCCAGGATTGTATTTGACCTTCTGATAACCTAACATGGTGCACTACAGTAGGTTTGTGCATCTTGTTATGATACAGTTGTGGAGATGGAGCCAATGCAGCTACTTGTGTGGTAATACCACTACTTATTTAAAGGAAAAGAATTATTATTCCAGTGCTCATTCTGTTATGGTTGAACGACAGCACGTCTGATGAGTACAAACTGGAAAGAATGTGGAAAACAGTCATGTAATTTGAGGTACTATTGTAGTACATGTCTAGGGGATCTGAGAAAAACTGTATGAAAACTCCAGCAGGCTAGCTGGTCTCCAAGCCAATACTGGAGACTGGTACATACTGAACCCAAAGCAAGAACACTACCTGCCCACCACAGACATCTATTATCATTAAATCTGGCACACAGCAAATGACACTACCTAACGAGATCATGCAAGTTTAGCCATTGTATGTCCATCATTCTGGAATTTAATAAAAAGGTTTATCATCATCATCATCATCAAGACCACAACCACCACCATCACCAAGGACATTACAAATGTTTAAGACATATACAAACACAAGAAATGTCACACACTGCCTCTATCTCCATTCTTTCTACCCTGCAGAAAGACAGAATCAGTCTCAGAAACACTGTGTTGCAATCACACAATTGACAGTCCAAATGGAGTGACATAAAAGTGACCAGTGTATACCCAGTTTTGAGAAAATGCCAAAACATAATTCAAGTAACTTTTACCAGTTAAAAAACCCCGTCTGATAATTGCCTTTTACATGTATATAACTGATGAATCTGTACTCACAAACTTAAGCATGTTATCAGACATACAATACAACTGTTAATCCAAATGTTAACTTATTAACTAGAGCTTTCATGTTTCTTTTAGCTAAATGTTTTCATCAAACAAAACTCATACACAGATGTTACTTTACATAAATAATTTGCAACATGTTTTGGCAACAGCTGCTATCTTCAGGTCAGTAGCCTTCTAGACACTTGTGTTAGCAATAAATGTCTTATAGCTATAAAATTTAATGTAAAAATTATATAAACATTTTGCTAAATACAGAGCTCCAGGTGTTTAAAATTTTATGCCCCAACAGTCTCACACACACTGCATACTGCATTTGCTATAAGAAATCAAGTTGTTATTAAATGAATCTCTTCTTAGCAATAAATGTCTTATAGTTATAAAATTTAATGTAAAAATGATATAAACATTTTGCTAAATACAGAACGCCAGGTGTTTAAAATTTTATGCCTCAACAGTCTCACACACACTGCATACTGCATGTGCTATAAGAAATCAAGTTGTTATTAAATGTATCTCTTCTTAGAATTGTAGGGAAATAACTGGCCTTTAATTTTTTGGCTCCAAAGAAGATATTCTTCATTGATTTAATCCTTCCATGTTCTCAACATAGCAGAAATGTAGTTCTGAATATAATTCAAAGTCCATGTTAATACGGCACAGTTTTTAGTTCTTTATCTATTAGCATTATGATTGATGATTATTTTATCTTCAAGAAAGAACTTTTAACTTAGGTGCAGTTTCTCTATAGGTATAAACTAGTTGGATATAACCTCCATGTTTCATGTCACTGCTATGTTTGTGATGTTTAAACGAAAACACTATTCCACATACAATGCGCAGACATGAATATTATTGTATCCATGCCAGACTCCACATGCTTAGCATCAACAGTTCATTAGTTACAACTATCAAACCAAACGCTACATGAATTTTCACATGGCTGCCTTCTTCTTATTGTACATTCTATAAACATATTATCTAAATGAAAGGTGACTATTTTCCAAGATCTATTAGCGTATGTCACCTGATGACTATGAAGTATGTGCTGCTGCTGCTCCCACCTCACAAATTCAAACAACATTCCACCTTGGTATTACCAACTGCAGGAAATTAGAGCGGACAATGTTGGGGGTCATCTCCAAGGGCATAATGCTTGTACAAAATGAGGGAGCATTTGAACCATGAATCACAACTCAAATTACAGTTCCTTAATATCACATACGCAATATGTTTTGACCTTACAAGACCATCATCAAGTATCCATAATTATAAAAATACTCCAGAAAAATATGAATTTTTATAACTCTTGAAAACTTTATCCATCCAAGTAAAGAAGGTGATCTTCATTCTTACCACAAATTTTGTGGCTACATAAAATTTTGTTGAAGTATTTTTATAATTACTGATGCCCAATGATGGCCTTGTCAAGCCAGAACATGTTGTATATCTGATACTGAATAACTGCATATCTGAGCTGTGACTCATAGTTCCTGTACTACCTTCTTTATATACTGTGTCATAACAGACTGTATAGACTACAGCTCATACAGCTCAATAAAAACAGGCCAATTAGGTCAAAAATTGAAATTGATGTGTTCGTGTGCACACAAACGTGCACATGCTCAACACAGTGATCTGTGCCAATTTTTTTTTTTTAAAGAGGAAAGTACACTGAAAGGAGAATATGAGACTGAACTTGTATACAGAGGAATGCAGGTTCAATCCCTGGTGAGGTCTGTACACAGACTTTTGTGCTCACCGACTTAACACTTCAACCTCTACCAAAAATATAAGACTGTTGTAACGTGAAAAATACCACACTCCCCAACCACTCCAACTACGTTTTAGAGCCCTCCTTAGGCTCTACATCGCCTCAGCTACGATAATTATCATGAAAACTCTTGTCACTGGGGTAACACCTGCGCAACGGTTTCTCTCCCTTGAGAAATGGATTCTATTCCCGGCCTAGATGACCTGAAGTCAGATGGTCAGACTGACCAGAATAGGAAACAACAGAAACCGGCTAACCACATAGCAAAAATATAAAACTGAATGCTTGCCGAGTACTAAAACACAGTGTGAAAAGAAACAAATTATTCAGGACTAAAAGGAGCACATTAAAGCATGATACCAAATCATTCAATACTAGAAGAAGAACACAAAAATGTGATACAAAATTATTCAAGACTAGAAGGAATACTAATAACTGTCACATTTATCACTGTGTAAATCCCAGATCTCACAACATGCGAAGTGACCATCCAGTCAAACTAAATAAGCTACTGTCAGGTACTTGTATGATGACATATTGAACAGTTCACAATTCTCGTTTCATTGTTATGCAGCAAATACATTATAAAATATCTGTCAGCACCACTTATGCAACAGCAGTTCTGCAGTGCTGCTATATTCCTTGTGTCACCCTTCTCACAGGAATAAGTTATTTAAAATTTACGTTGTGGTTTTCTGCCTCCATTTCCACAGAAGTGACTCACTCTCTCTTCAACTTTGCAAATGGAGGCAGCAGGTTAACTGTCTACCAAATGATATGATGTCATAATGAAATAACCACACTCAGTATCAAAAGGCAACTTAAAATTGCATATAAAATGCTTCACAAACCATAATTAGTTTAAATTTGTATTAATTCTTTAACAGCGTTTATTGAAATACACACCAAGGCATGTGAGTAGACAGCCACTATGATTGGTGACAACTGCTGCTACATCATATTTCCAAACTGTCCAAGAGGCAATGTGAAAAGGCAATAATACAAATAATTCAAAATCCCTGCAAAGAAGTCAAAACAATCTGCATTTCCAAGTGATTCACAGTCACAGAAAGCAGTATGCCACTTAACCATGAATCCCGAATGAGCCCTGTAAGTTACGTGAAACAGTACAAATGATACAAAGTTCCCTGACCAACAACAGTTTTCAATCTGTGCTGCATTTTGTTCAATTAGAAAACATGTTCACCTGAGAACAGACCACGAATGCCCAGAGGGAGACTAGAAGTATAGCTCTACTCTTTCCTTAAGCTCTGCACTGGATGGTGGTTGGTGGTCAACACCATGCCCTGGCTACTTTAACCCGGGAAAGAGAACTGGTACCCATTTGACAGAAGGCTGAGTGGGCCCCAGGGCCGGTGCAGAAGACATCGTCCCCGCTAGGATTCGATCCCTGGACCATCCAGTCTGTAGCAAGTTGTGATACTGGCATGTCATCCCAGCCCACTCAGTAATAAGACATGATGTTTTCAATATAACCCTATATTCGTTATGTCATGGACAAATGTATATTCCTGTAACAATAAACAAATGACTGCTTGCCATCAGTACAGCTTATTGAACCCTCTGAAAGTCCCTTATTTCAGCTTAAATGAAGTGTCACAGTACCTTGATGGTTGACTTCCTCATCAGCTTAGACACCAACTGCACCTGAAACATGCAAACATTTCTGTGAAATCTAGATGTTCCCCAAATCATCAATTTGGATTAACACTGTCTAAGGCCCAAATGTCACCTGATACAGGAAGAAGATGCAGTTTATAAAGTGCTGTGTGAAGAAACACAAGACATGGATAATGTCCACAATAACTCTCATCTCTCTTGAAAATGAACAGAGGTACACATGATACAGTTAGAGTGTGGAGAAACTGTAACATTAGCAATTGCCTACACAAAATAACTAACATTAATTTATAATCTGAAGACAAGTTTATTGAACAATACACCATCTAAGATGCAATTTTTCAAGTTTTATATGAGGTTACTAGAACACTAACAACTGCATGAACACTTCAGTGACCAAACCAGACTCCAAAACAAAATAGCATGTGCTGCCATTGCAGTAATATATTCAGTGTGTCCGGGCAGCTGGTGTTCAGTAGACACTGAAACTGGCAACACGTAAGCCTCTGTAGACATATCTGATAAGAGATGAAAACAAGATGGGAAATGTCTACAAAGACACCGCTGGCACATTCATGAATGATAGCCACAAAGTAACACTTAGCCATGGAAATCATGGCAATAATAATAACTCTGAGAACCAGAAGTAATGGTAACAATGGTAACAGCAACACTGATAACCTTGGTAACCATGGTAATTTTAGTAATATCTGTACAATTCTAAACATAAGTGGAATGTGTCAACCAACAGATGGAAGGATAGACATGACAAAGGTAACATCCACGTTTTACAAGTGCATTTGAACATGTCCAATAAAATCCCAAATTATAATAGTCAGACAACACATACATTACATTTATTTATAAAGAAACAAACACTTCTATTACATTATGATGGGCCCAACATGTTTCTGCCAGTGCTTAAAATCATCATAAGCCTTACACATCTCACTAACGAACTGAAGAGGTAACATAATGTTAATATAACATGTGTTGTCACGTGGGGGAAGAAATTTCTGAGGCAGAAGTAGGGACCAGTGACTGTGCATGGGGTTTGGAGAATCAGTACTAGGTATGAGCTAAGGAATTATATAATATTCTTGCAACATACATTAAAAGAAAAAGGTTGGAATGGCTAGGGTATGTAATTAGAATAAACCAATCAAAGGTGGCCAAGTAAATCCCTGAAAGCAAGTCAGAAGGTACAAAAAAAGTGGGAAAGCCCACATCCAGATGGCGGGAAGATAAAGAGAATAATTTATGAGGGCTGAAAAATGTAAATATGGAGGCTACAGGCAAATGACAGAGAAAACTGGGTACCTGTTGTCAACAAGACCCAGACACTTACTGACTGCAGAAATGAGCAGTCAGTGAGGCAAGCAAGAGGAAGAAAGAACATGATGACAGATTTGATTCAGAACCAGCAGTGTTCTTGTGAACAAAACAATACACCAGCAGGTTCATAAAGGCATGGAATTTCTGCCATGGCTGGGTTAACTATTCTGTTCTCTAGAATGACTCTTCAGTATGGGTAAAATGTATAAGTACAGAAAAGGAGAGAAAAACAAACAACAACAAAACATTAAGTAATGTATCAAAGCACTGGGATGAGGTCACATTCATTACACTGTTATAGTTCACAGCATTGATGTGTTAAGTGTTCGACAGTGTCGTGAGGTGCTCTGCATCTTCACACACTAAGGGGTGCAAACAGCAGTGAGAACTTGTACAAGCATGTTTTGTCACCTCAATGGCTTGAGTGACTGTTAAATTATTTTTACACTGTCACATGCCTCCTTAACTCATCACCGAAAACCTCCAGGCAATACCACTTTGCATTTCAATTCTAACAGTTCGCAAATGCATTATTTCCCCCATCTCTGTGCTGGCAGGCCACTATGCTCTGTGCCAGTAAGCTATCTGCTGTGTGCTAGGCAGCTACTATGCTGTGTGCTAGTTAAGCTACCACATTTACCCAAATATAGGATGACCCTGCACAATCTTAATTTTCAGGAAAACTCCAATACAAGAAATGTTTAACTTCATGTGTGATTTTTGGGTGACCCTCCATTTTTCAGATAATTAGGAAACAAGCAGCATCCTACATTCAGGTAAACAGAGCAGTGTGATGGGTGCTGTTACACTAGTGTTCAACTGAGCTGCATGTATCAAAACTAATCACAGTCCTGCATATTTTTCAGCATGAGTACCTTGTGACAGATGTACAGGATTCTATCCTTCAGCAACAGGAAAACCTTGCTCCACACCTGCTTGTTTGCCTCTCGCACCCAGATCTGGCTGCCAATTACAGGACACTCATCTGTTGATGTCACCACCATCTGCAACATTACAACAACCAGGTAGGAGATGTGGCTCGAATTAAGATATTAAGAGTGTGCACAGTTTCCGCTACATCAGCCAATAAACTAAGAAGGCATCCAATAATGCACTTGGAAACTTCAACTTCAACTTTAAATCAAAAGCATATTTTTGTTATAAAACAGAAAGCACAATTCATTTACAAAATTCTATCTCAACGTAACACTTCTTTAACCATTTCTGTGTGAACTTGACTGAAAGCTGACTTTCTTTTGCAAATGTTTATTTATGATCATCAGTTAAGAGTACTGAAGATGTAACGTTAGTCCTGAGTATCATAACAAAATAGTATGCATCCATTTTTATATATTAGCATTTTTTAAAATCATTCACACAATTATTAGTTGAAAAAAGAGGGCTACTATGTACCTAGTCTGGTGCCATTAACGTCTGTATGAACATGTCTTACATTTCATTAGCATTAGGTGTAACAAGTGGATCTGTCCCACAGCTTCAGAAAAAAACTATCCTCTTAGTGAAACAGTCACACACATCCCACAACATTTGCAAGAGATATAATGGTGAGAGACAAAAAGAATGAGGGAAATGCACACACTAACTAATACTATATTTTTTAAACATCAGTTTTTGCAATAGATAAATAAATATGTGTTTTGCAGGATTATTTGAGAACTATTACATACGATTTATGAAATGCTTTGTTGGCCTCTACTGCACTTCTTTAAATACATTTCATTGCTTTTCTCTCAAGTGAAGTAAGAGTTGCAAGTAGACCTTAATACAGCAATATTTCACATTTCTTTTAACTACTTATAGGACCTTACCTCTTTCGGTTAGATTCTGTCAGTTTCATGGGTACATCAACAGATAGGAGCTATTCAAATTTTCTGATTAAACAATTCAGTTTATTAAATTATGTCAAATAATTATTTCTTCTTTTCATGACATGACGAAATTAATCAGTTTATCATGCGAGGTGCTGAACTTACAGCTGCCTTATTTAATTCTGACACCTTCCAGCAGAACTCACGATCTGCCTAGCATTCGTCTAATGTTTGGCACACACTGCACCATAAAACCACAGAAACAGAAAGTCATGGTGATTCATAGTGAGGTTAGAACTGGACTATTAATTAAGTCCTGTAATCAATCCACAGTGATGCATAATTTTATGGCATTACAATTAGCATAAAAATGTACTACTAGGACTAGACTGTGGAACTCTCCGAGGATTATTAGGACTGAACTGTGGAACTCCCTTAGGATTATTAGGAATGAAATTGGAACTTCCTGATGACTATTAGGACTGAACTGTGGAACTCCCCAAGGATTATTAGGAATGAACTGTGGAACTTCCCGACGACTGTTAGGACTGAACTGTGGAACTCCCCGAGGATTATTGGGAATGAACTGTCGAACTTCCTGATGAATATTAGGACTGAACTGTGGAACTCCCCGAGGATTATTATGAATGAACTGTGGAACTTCCCGATGACTATTAGGACTGGACTGTGGAACTCCCCGAGGATTATTAGGAATGAATTTGGAACTTCCCGATGACTATTAGGACTGAACTGTGGAACTCCACGAATGTGCACAGTCTCACCTGCAACGTATGCGGTTCCAACAGCTGGTCACAGGCAGACGGGTCAACCATATCAGCAGGGAAGAATTGCTGGAACATGTAATACATGTACGTAAGGTTTGAGGCGTAACGTGGCTTGAGTAGGAAGCTGATCGCTCACTTCCATGTGACGAAGCTACGAAGGTGTAGTGCCATACCATCCAACCCACCCAACCCTCCAAATATATGTTCACGGCACGATGCTTGATGAAGCATAGGAACACCTTTACCTTTCCCGCTCATTATGGAGAAAATTATTCACAATTTGTAATCTTCCATGATTACTGCTTGGGCGATCAAATCGGGAAGAGTGAGACAGGGAAGTTGGGTAGAGCGGGCGGTGAATATTGGAAACGCACATAAAACTTCAGGTGACAAACGTGAAAGGCACACCTATACACACATGGGATGATGATGATAAGGATGATGATAAGGATGATGATGATAATAATAATAGGTAGGGTAAGGGTGTGAACTGGATACAACTGACTCACAGCAGGGTCTAGTGGCAGGTTTGTGAATGAAACAATGGACATTCCAATGCTCAGTGACAATCAGACTCCGCAACCAAGACCAGAAACCCTGCACAGTACAGTGGACGAGTTGGGCGAACAAAAAAGTAAACATTAGGGTCGACTTCAAGGTATTCAAATACTGAACATGCTTTACACATTCAGTCTGGACAGGTAAGGTGACAATGGCTGTTATGCATACTAATATTCCTGCCCTTCAACACAACCATGAGTCCCACTATGTCCATGGATCTTCACACTTCCTTGATGCTCAATCTGGAGTGTGATAAAGCGGGTAGTGGCTATCAGTGGCGGGGTAGCAAGGACTGTCACGTGGGGAGAGCTACACCAATCGAGAGCAGTCTTCAGTACTTGCATCACCCAGTTTCTCTTAACAGCTCTCGCAACAAAAAATTATTTTATATGAAAATAAAATGTTTTGACTGTTTTCAAAATTGAGATCCGAACGTACGAGCATTATATTACGAACATTCACACCAAGCGAGTGAACTTCAGGCAGTTTATAAGCAAAGTAGTTTGGAGGTCAATACACTCAATACCTAACTTACCTGTGGACTGTGGAAGAATTCATATTTGAGGAAATCCTTGCGGAACACGAACCGCTTCTCAGTGTGCTTTCCGTTGGCCTCCATGTCATAGACGGCCAGGACCTCCTCGTGGTCTTCCAGACTCCGTTCTGGAACAGTATCATATTGCTGGCATAGAACACAGGAACTGGATCTCTGAGGGACTCACTATAGTTTCATACTATGTTCTTTTTGGTTAAGACACCGTCTTGGAGAAACTGCTAACATAAAGATGCGGACAGCATTCCTCTAAAGCGTTGGTAACCTTAAGATTCAAAACAGATTGAAGATACTCCGTGACCTATTAAGGAGTACGTACACAAACAATGAAGATACTATAGAGATTGCAAGTGCCTCTTCCATTACGAAAAAAAAAAATTAATAAAAGAGTTTTTTTCTTCCATATGAAGAATTTTAAATCAGTAAGGTTCCACAAGCCATTAACATTACGAGAAGTCACTAGAACACTAAAGCTCATTTATTCCATTGAAATGTCATTATTTTCCAGCTGATCGCTGAGAACACTGATGTAGTTGGTCAATCTTGGCCCGAGGTTACAGAAACCGCCACGACAGAAAACAACCATTCACGAACAGCCATTTCCGCTTCTTTATGACTGTGGAATCGGTCAACTTTCAAGTGTGGCATCAGCGACCCAAACAATCGGCCGAATGATCCGTAAGTTCAACTGAAACGATCGACAAAACTCGAGTGCCCGACGGGCGCTGCGTGGCGTTGCTCTGCCATGCTGAAGGACCGACCACACCTCGCAACAGATCGTTTGTGTGGATGGCTGAGGCAACACTTGCGAGGTTGTCAACTGCACAGTAATGAGGAAGTGGAACTGGCTATTCGTGAAGGGATGCTAATGCGACGGAATATTTACACTAGTGTCAAGATGAAGCAAACGGGTATTATGCTAATATATAATAGCACTTCAGTGGAATACATGAGCTACATTTCACGTTATAATGATTCCTCAAGTTTTTATGACCTAGCGAGCCTTACTTACTGACCATCCGTCGTAGTCTGGTAGATGGGCACGTCCTGCCAACATTTCGGAAGATGGAAACAGAATATTTCCCCACAGCGCTGGTTCCTCTCTATGAAACTACACACTACATCCCAAAAGACCGTAGTCAGACATTTGGTAACACATCCCTAGACTGATCTACAAATTGTGTCAGTCCTGTTTATGTTACATGTATTCGCAGTACACGTCTGTCTCTTCTGTCGGCATGGGACTTAAAAGAATAACGGATATGGACGCAGTACCCAATAAGGTACAAAATGAGGTAGCATCACCCCTCCACTTGCACGCCTGTTTCTAGTTTGGACACAAGGGACAGGGTCTTAAAATGGTGCACTGACAGTCTAACGAAGTTACTGAAACATGGCTGCCATATTTTTTTTTTTTTTTTATTCTCGCGAAGGGGTCGGATCAAGTATATATGGAACTGAGGCTTCTAACGGACCCACCGCCCGCCCCCCGAATGAAAGAAAAATGAATACAAAGCACTATAAAAACTACAATTACATTTAAATCGTAGACTCTGCTAATGGTGAAACCGCTTTTGTACTCAAGATACAGGAATACAAATTATTTAAAAACCAAATAACTGTGGCATGTGGTAAATCTGCTTCAATTCCCAGTTTTTAAATTATCACTGTTTTCCAAAAAATCCACTTGGCTGGGGTGGGAGCGGGGACAAAATTACCTAGACTTTCTGCAAAATGAATTACCAAAACAACTAGAGGATGTTCCTTTGGCTACACGGATTGCTATGTACTTTCAGTATGACGGAGCCCCTTCTCATTTTACCCGACATGTGATGCGACATCTCAATGACACTTTCCCTAATAGGTGGATCGGTCGTGGCAGTACCACTAACTGGCCACCAAGATCTCAAGACTTAACCCCGTTAGATTTTTGTTATGGGGTTTGATGAAGAGTGAAGTGTACAGAAAAAGTGGATACACGAGACGAACTGCTCGTTAACGTACTGGATGTTATCGCTTGCATAAAGGAACGTCAAGTCGCACTCAGACGAACAACACGCCATGTCTTCACACGAGTTGCAAAGTGCACTGATGTTGACGGTGGAATTTTCGAACATTTATTATAAACTGTACCAACTCTGTCACTTGAACAATAAATACC
>Ga0131853_10003265_pt1 | contig 29102 bp, 22 predicted proteins | sample TergutLab28metaG_FD_92764 | JGI IMG/M metagenome (GOLD analysis project Ga0131853, IMG submission 92764) | Labiotermes labralis P1 segment gut microbial communities from Petit-Saut dam, French Guiana - Lab288 P1 (version 2) (version 2) | ecosystem: Host-associated > Arthropoda: Insects >... | reverse complement strand
CGCTGGCGCTCCGCTGGCGCTCCGCTGGCGCTCCGCTGGCGCTCCGCTGGCGCTCCGCTGGCGCTCCGCTGGCGCTCCGCTGGCGCTCCGCTGGCGCTCCGCTTAAAAACAAGAAACCGCCCGCAATATTTTTTATTGCAAGATTGAAGAATATTTGAAGATTTTCTGTTGCAACCATTTGGCTTTTTCCCGTTTGTTTTAGATTTATCTAAAATCTGGTGTTAAAATACGTTTTATTTTTGATGAGTTTCGGGATTATTTTGATTTTGGTGAATTTTGTGAGAATTGCCGAGATTGTGCAAAAAAGCAAGAGGGCATCATACGACACCCCCTCTAACGTGTCCTGAAGGTATATCAATGACAGTGACCAGCAGGCTCTACATAATAAATATACTATATTTCTACAATAAAGCGCAAGGGTTTTTCTGTATTTCGTAAAAAACACTTGTTTTTCATTGTGATATTTATTATTTTCCGCTCGAAAAGGAGCATACAATTATATGAACTACAAAAATTGTGAAGAGTATTTATCAAAACCTCGAATAGGAAAATACAAGGTTGCTTGCGGTGGAGATGAGCAAAAAGCGCTTCGGCTATATATTTTGAATATGGAAGTATCCAGAAAATTTCATAGCGTTATCGGGTTGTTTGAAGTAGTGTTAAGAAACGCTATAGATAAACATTATATAAACCATTTCAACGATAAAGAGTGGATATTAAACCAAATACCGGAAAATTTTTTCGAAACACGAGTTGTGAGCTCTATTGTCAAAGAAAAAGAAAAGTTAGCGTCTGTAAATAGTTATTCACACGACCGTTTAGTGTCCGTTATGAATTTTGGGTTTTGGGCAAAAATGTTTTTCAAGCATCAATTCATAAGAGGCGACAGAACAATACTTGCAATATTTCCAAACAAAGCAAAAGGGGTCAATCAGAAAACAATAGCAGAAGAAATTGATAAAGTAAAATTGCTTCGAAACAGAATATCTCACTGCGAACCGATATGTTTCGATAAAAAAGGTAAAATATCTATGGTTCACGCTCGGTATATCCTTAAATTATTAAACAAGTACTTTTATTTTCTTGGGATACCCAAAGATGTTATAGAATTGTCAGATTTTTCCGAATTGTATAATTTGCTTAGACAATCGAATATTGCCAAACGACTAAATGGCTAATAATTTAATTTGGCGCTTCGCTTAAAAACAAGAAACCGCCTGCAATGTTTTTTATTGCAAGATTGAAGAAAATTTGAAGATTTTCTGTTGCAACCATTTGGTTTTTTCCCGTTTGTTTTGGTTTCCCTAAAATATTGGGGAGAAAATACTATTTGTTTTGGAGTGAAGTTGGGAAGTTTTTGATTTTTTGGGAAATTTGTATAAAAAAGCGGATAGTATTATCCGCCGTGGTTGGTTGGGAGTAAGAAAACATTTGAGATTTACCTAAACATCACCGCAACAGAAACAAAAAAATTACTCAACATTCTTTTTGCCGCGCTCGACTTGCTTTCTTTTATTTCCACAGGATTTTCGGGCTTGATTTTTTCGATAATTTCGTAGGCAACATCAAAACCGGATTGAATGGTTTTTACATTTTTCGTTCCGTCATAATAGCCGTATAAATGCAAGACGTCATAAACCGTATCAAAATAATCAGCCATTTTTTTATCAAACTGCGAAACGTGTTTTTTGTAGAAATCTATTGACTTTCTATTGTTTTTCTTTGGATTTTGAACGCCTTTCATTTCAAACCAAGCGTCAAGGGCGACTAAAACGCCTAAATATGCAACGCCGCAAGCTGTTCGCACATATTTTTTATCTTTATAGTATCCGTGGTCTTCTTTTCTTGCTTTCTGCAATGCCTCCTTGGCGTTATCCATATAACGGATTGCCTCGGCGTATTCTTTACTTAAAAAGACATTTTGCTCTTCTCTTGTCATTTGTTGCCCCTTTTTTATTATTGTTGTTTATAAAATAATATTTTTTCTTGTTGGATTTCGGAAGTATTTTGGTTTTGATGAATTTTCTTTCTTTGGCAAAACGTATTTTCCCCACAAACCACGGAGGAAAATATGAAAAAAAAATATACAATTCTTGCACCCGATACCGATTGCGGTAAAACATTCGCCACGGCGACACTTCTTAAATCCGCGCTCGAAAACGGCGAAAACGCCATTGCCTGCAAGCCTGTGCAAACAGGAAGCGCAGACGGTCGTTCGCCCGATTTGGATTTTATTTTTGCGAAAGCGGGACTAAATGTTTCGCCTGAAGTTTATTCGTCGCTAATTTATCGCACTTTCAAAATGCCCGCGTCGCCGCATTTGGCTGCTTACAAAGAGGGAAGCGACGATGTGGATTTTTATGAGCTTGTGCGAAAAATCACAGAGGTTTCCGAAAATTACGATACATTTTTTGTTGAAACGGCAGGTGGAATTTACACGCCTATAACTGATAAAAAATATAATATTGATTTGGCGATGAGTTTGGGGTTTCCTGTAATTTTGTGCATTCCTAACAGAGTAGGGGCGATAAGTTTATCGGTTATGAGCGCCATAACGCTTCAAAGAAGAGGAATTGAAATAGCAGGCGCGGTTTTTTCGCAGACAATAAAGCCGAAAAATGAAGACGACGAAGAGATTTGCGAAGACAATCCATTGTTTTTCTATGGGGCGACGGGAATAAAAGTTATCGCCGACATAAAATTTTGCGAGAACAAATAATGGATTTGGAATTCGACCGCAAACACCTCTGGCACCCATATACGTCTGCAATTTCTCCCGACATTGCCTATCCCGTGATTTCGGCGAGCGGCTGTAAATTAACCTTTGCGGACGGTCGCAAAGTCATCGACGGAATGGCTTCGTGGTGGGCGGCAATTCACGGATATTCGCATCCGATTTTGGTGGAGGCAATACAAAAGCAAGCGGCAAACTTGAGCCACGTAATGTTCGGCGGCTTAACACACGAGCCCGCCATAAACGCAGGCAAAAAACTTTTATCGCTCTTGCCCGCCGAATTCAGCAAGATATTTTTTGCCGACAGCGGCTCGGTTGCCGTCGAAGTTGCAATGAAAACGGCTATTCAATGCGCGCGCAAAACAAAATTTCTTTCGCTGAAAAACGCCTATCACGGCGACACGGCAGGCGCAATGTCTGTTTGCGACCCGATTAACGGAATGCACTCTTTTTTCGGAAACGCGCTCCCTAAACAATTTTTTGCCGAAACAAATGAAAAAGATATTCGCGAAATTTTGCAGAAAAACAGCAAAGATATAGCCGCCGTAATAGTAGAGCCAATAGTTCAGGGCGCAGGCGGAATGAAGTTTTATTCTCCGCAACTTCTTAAAAAAATCCGCGAATTATGCGACGAATTCGACGTCCTTATGATTGCCGACGAAATAGCCACAGGATTTGGGCGCACAGGAAAAATGTTTGCGATAGAACACGCTGATATTGTTCCCGATATTATTTGCGTAGGCAAGGCGCTTACAGGCGGAATGCTCACTCTTTCCGCAATGATTTGCACAGAAAAAGTCGCGCAGGGAGCCTGTAAAAACGGTATGCCTTTAATGCACGGTCCCACCTTTATGGCAAATCCGCTCGCCTGTGCCGCGGCGCTTGCAAATCTGAACTTACTCACCTCGTGGGATTGGCAGAAAAAAGTGCTGTTTATAGAAAAATACCTGAAAGAAAACTTAATGCCGCTCAGAGAAAATGAAAAAGTCGCCGATGTCCGTGTAATCGGTGCAATAGGCGTAGTTGAAATGAAAGAGAAAATAAATGTCGCACAGTTTCAGGCAGATTGCATAGAGCGCGGCGCTTGGCTTCGACCTTTCGGAAAACTTGCCTACATAATGCCGCCTTATATTATTGAAGAGGAAGAACTTAAAACTTTAGTCGAAGCAATCGCTTTTGCCGCTCGTTAAAAAGTTATTTTTCTCTCGTTTTCGCCGACTGCTTCAAAATTTAATGTTCCTACATTCTCGCTAAGCGCTTGCGGAAACATATCAGCCCACTCGATAAAAACAACGTTGTCTTTTGATAAATATTCTTCAAAGCCGATTTCAAAAAGTTCATCTATATTTTTTATACGGTAAAAATCGAAATGATAAACGGTGAAGTTTTTGCATTTGTAGGAATTAACAACAGAAAAAGTTGGGCTTGAAACGGTGGTTTGCGGTGATAATTCTTCCATAACTCCACGCACAAACTCGGTTTTTCCGCAACCGACTTCGCCGTTTAGGGCAAAAACTTGTCCTTTTTTTATGTTTTTTGCAAAGTTTTTACCGAAATTTCTTGTGTCTTCTACCGAATTTGACAAAAAAATCGACATATTAAAGCAATTCTCCGTCGGGCTCGTTTGAAAGCGGGCGCATAATTGTAAGAGGAACTATCATTTCTTCCAGCGAAATTCCGCCTTTTTCAAAATAACTTGTAGAATATTTTATGTCCGTTTTGTATTTGGTTTTTTCGTTGCGTTTGTAGTTTAGGTGCGGTGTGAAATAATAGCTTCCGTTAAGTATGTTTATATGCGTGTTTTCGCTTTTTATCGGCAACCCGTAATTTTGGGGTTCCAAAACGTAAAAGCCTATTCTTCTGTCCACGTCTATACTTTCGCCCGAACGAAATCTCATATTGCAGTATCCGTCTGCAGAGCCGTAGAATTCCGCCGCCGTTGTGCAGAGGACATTTCCTGATGACGGCGTTAAGGCGATTGTGTAATTTTGCTTGCTTAATTCTTGTAAAAGTTTGTGCAATTCGCTTTTTTCAAACCACGTCGAAGTCATATCGCGGAACACTTTCGGGCTTGTGATAAGGTCTTTGACGAATTTACTTTGCTTGTTTGACTGCAAAAGGTCTAAAAAATCCGAGAAAATCAAGGGAAATGAGTTGCCGTCATCGCATTTTTTTTCTATTTTCGCAATAATATCGCTCGCCTGCAAATTGTCTTTGAGCATATTGAAAAAGATGGGTTTCTTTTCGCTGCCGAGCTTCTCAAAACCAAATTCCGCTACTTTTTCGTGAGTGTTTGCGCCGCCTAGAAAATTATTCCACAAATCGGGCTTTTCTTTTGCAAATTCCACAGGTAAAAGCCCTGTAAAAAGCGAGCCGAGAGCGTGCGGCGAAGTTGTCGGCAAGGTCGAAAAGTAAAAATATGTTCCGCTGTTTTGGAAACTTTTTCTTAAAAATCGCTGTATCATTACGAACTGGCTCAGTTGAATACTGTCCAAAACAATCAGTGCGAATTTTGGGTTTTTGTTTATTTCGGGAACTACGTATTTTTGCAAAATTTCGTTGGAAAGCGTCGGTTTTTCGATTAGTGTATCGCTTTTTTTTATCCAAAGCGGATAGTTTTCCATAACAAATTCCGAAAATTTTTGTTCTATTTCTACCTTTTGTGTGTTGTGAGTTTGCCTTATGGTTTCGTCTTCTACGTTTTCGGTGTCGAGTTCTCGGCGGACGAGTTGTTGATAAATTTTCACCCAATCTTTGTGTGATATTTCGTCTTGGTTTTGCAGAAAATTTTTTATTTCGCTGTAATTTTTTACGAATGCGTTTTTCGCTTGCTCCGATAAAATTTCTTGCGTTTGAAGCAATCTTTTACAAACCATCAAAATTTGGCTTGGGTTTACGGGTTTTGTCAGATAGCCGTCGATTTTTTTTCCGATTGCACGCTCCATTAAGTCTTCTTCTTCGCTTTTGGTTACCATAACGACGGGTAAATCGGGCAGAAATTTCTTTATTTCGCTCAAAACCGTGAGCCCGTCCTTGCCCGGCATTTGTTCGTCCAAAAGAACAATGTCAAAAGCGTTTGGAGTTTTATGCAGCAGAGAAAGCCCATCATTTCCGCTGTAAACGGGCATAACGTTATACCCGCGCGCTTCTAAAAACATTATATGCGCTCTAAAAAATTCAACCTCGTCGTCTATCCATAATATTTGCTTACGTTGCATAAAAACCCTTTCTGATTCGGCATAATATAATCTTTTTCCGCCCAAAATTGCAAGGTTTTTAATGCAAAATTCAAAAAAATAAGCATTTTCTTGTTTTTTGATATATATTTATCGGATTTTACTGTGAAAGTCTAATGGAATTTATGTATGGCAACTCGGTTAGTTTCTCCAAAAGCATAGTTGAGTTCTCGACTTTTGCGTTTTTGCATAACATTTCGTGTTCAACGCCTTTTTCGGAAACAAAGTGCAAAACCAACAGTGCCTCGCCTTTGTGTTTAAGGCAAATTTCTGCGATTTCTTCAATATTTTCGTTTTTTAGGTTGTCGAGCGATAATTCCAAATGCACTTTGTTCAAAAAATTGCGGGCTTCTTCTATCGGTATCATTTTTTCCGCGGTTATTTTTACGCTGATTTCGTTTTCGCTGTCGCCTTCTCCGCTTTTTTCGCCGTCTTTTTCGCTTGCGCCGATTTCGATGGTCGCTCTGCCTTTTACTACTACAATTTTATCTTTTTGCGCAAATTCCGAATACGTCGAATATTTGTCCGCCCAAAGCGCGACTTCGGCTTTTATGCCGTAAGCGTCTTCCAAAGTCAAAAATCCGAAGGGGCGACCGTCTTTTTTGGAAGTCAGGACTTTTTTCTCGGTTATTATGCCTGCGATTGTCTGAATTGTTCCGTTTTTCTTCAACAGTTTTGCGTGTTTTACGCCTGCGTTTGCCGAAATTTCGCCGTCGTAAAAGCCTCCATCGTCGTCGTCCAATTCCAAGCCGAATTTTAGGGTGGAAATTCCGTCGATTTCGTATTTGTATTTGTCGAGGGGAGAGCCGCTTGCGTAAAAGCCCAAAACTTCCCGCTCTTTAAGAAGTTTATAATCAATGTCCCATTCTTCTATATTTGGAATTTTGGGGATTGCTATTATGTTTTGAATGTCGCCGAACATTGAAACTTGACTGCTTGTTTTCTCTTCTTGGATTGCTTTTCCGTAGTCGCAAGCCGCCTCAATTACGTCAAAACATTGCGAACGCGCAAGACCGAAACAGTCGAATGCGCCCGAATAAATCAGGTTTTCGATAGCCGTTTTGTTTACGAGCCGCAAGTCCACATTCGCGCAAAAATCAAAAATATTTTCAAAATTTCGTCTGAGTTCGTTTCGCGCGAGTACTATATTATCCGCCGCTTTGTCTCCCACGCCTTTTATTGCGCTGAAACCGACAACTATGTTTTTTCCTTGAATTGCGCAAGTTTTAAGCGAAATGTTGATGTTGGGCGGTAATATTTTTATTCCCATTCGCTCGGCTTCGTTTCGCGCGGTGACAAATTTTTCGCCTTGTCCCATTCTCGACGTAATAACCGCCGCCATATATTCTACGGGATAATGGGCTTTGAGATACGCGCTCTGATACGAAATATGCGCGTACACGCACGCGTGAGCCTTATTGAAACCGTAAGAAGCGAACTTTTCCATATCTGCCCAAATTGTCTGAGCAATTTTTTCTTCGATACCCTGCCTTTTTGCGCCGTTGATGAATTTCGGGTGCATTTCTTCCATTTTATCGTGCTGTTTTTTACCCATTGCTTTGCGCAATTCGTCCGCTTGTCCCATCGTAAAGTCGCCGATTTCGCGGGCAATGCTCATAACCTGCTCCTGATAAACTATGAAGCCGTATGTAACGTCAAGGATGGGCGCGAGTTTCTCGTGGTGGTAAGTAATTTTTCGCTTGCCGTGTTTGGTTTCGATAAGCGGCTCTATGTTATCCATAGGACCGGGGCGATACATTGCGGTCATTGCGGTCAAATCTTCCACGCTGTTTGCCTTTAATTGCTTAAGATATTTGCGCATTCCGGGGCTTTCAAACTGGAATATTTCGACGGTGTTTCCCTTGTGAAAAATTTCTTTGTAGGTCAAATCGTCGCCTTCGGGAATGTCTTTCCAAGGGTTTATCGATATTTGATGGTTCAGTTTTATAAGGTCGGTCGCGTCTTTCAGGAGCGTTAGCGTGCGCAGTCCCAAAAAGTCCATTTTTATCATTCCCGCGTCTTCTATGTAGTGCATATCAAACTGCGAAACTACGGGTTTGTCGTCGCCCGCCTGTTTTGCAAGCGGCGCCCAGTTTCGCACGTCTTTTGGGGCGATAACCACGCCCGCCGCGTGAACTCCGGGCTGTCTAACAAGCCCTTCAAACTTTATTGCGTATTTGAACAATTCTTTGTATTGCGGATTTTCGTCCATTTTTTTCTTTAGCTCTTCGCTTGCTTCAATCGCCTCTTTTATTGTTAAATCGCCCGTTTTTATTCGCTTGTATTTCTTGTCTTTTTCCGCCTTTGCCGCTTCCAAAGCGTCTGCCGCCACAAGTCCTTCGCCTATCAGTTTTGTAAGAAAATTTGCGTCGGGAATTGGAATATCCATAGTTCTGGCGACGTCTTTTACAGCCATTTTCGCCTGCATTGTGCCAAAATTTACTATTTGGCAAAAGTTTTCTTTTCCGTATTTTTCGCGGCAATAATTAAGTATATCTTGCCGTCTGTCTTCCGCAAAATCCGCGTCCACGTCGGGCAGTGATATTCTTTCGGGGTTCAAAAATCGCTCAAAGAAAAGCCCGAACCTGAGCGGGTCAACACTGCTTATTCCCGTGCAATAGCACACAAGCGACCCCGCCGCCGAGCCTCTTACGCCTCTGAAAATTCCAAGATAGTCCGCCTCTTTCAAAAAGTCGGCGACAATCAAATAATATCCCTGAAAGCCCATTTTTATTACGGTTTCGAGTTCGTATTCCAAGCGGTCGATAACCTCTTTGCCGAGCGGTTTTCCGTATAAATCCTCCGCTCCCTGATACGCAATTTTTGTGAGATATTCCGCTTCTTCGAGCGCTTTGTAAAATTCGTGCGTTAATTCGCCGTTTTCGCCTGTTCTCGAAGCCCAAAATTTTGCTTTTTCTCTGTCCGTTTCGACCCAATGCTTTACTTTTTCAATGAGGGCGTTGTGTTTTTCTTCGGGAAATTCAAAGGTCGGCACTCCGGGGCTGGGCATTTGCGCGTCGTTTTTCATTTTTATTTTGCCGCCGCATCTTTGGGCGATTTCGTAAGTGTTTGCAAACGCTTCGGGAAGTTCGGGAAAGAGATTTGCCATTTCTTCGGGCGATTTTAAGTAAAAATTGTCCGCCGAAAATCTGTAGCGCTTGGGATTGTTCATTTTATCCTGCGTTTGCAAGGCGAGCAAAACTTCGTGCGCTTCCGCGTCTTCGGCGTCCAAATAATGCGCGTCGTTGGCGACAATAAAAGGCACGCCTTTTTTCTTTCCGAGTTCTATAAGTTTGGGGGTTATAATCTCTTCGTCGTCGAGCCCGTGTTTGTGCAATTCCAAAAAGAAATTGTTTTCGCCGAAAATTTGCAGATGTTCGTCCAAAATTTTTTCAGCGGTTGCAAATCTTTCTTCTTCGCTCTTGGATTTGTTCAGAAACGCCTGAGGTATCATTCCCGCAATACAGGCGGAAGTTCCTATAAGCCCCTTTGAATGTTCGCGCAAAATTTCGAGGTCAATCCGCGGTTTTCTGTAAAAGCCCTCGGTGTAGCCGATACTCGACAGATGCATCAGATTTCTCCAGCCCTCCTGCGTTTCGGCGAGTAAAATAAGGTGGTTGTATTTTTCGGTTTCGCCCTTTTTGTCAAACCTGCTTCCGCCGACGATATACGCCTCAAATCCTATAATCGGCGCGATGTCTTTTCCGCAAAGTTTTCCGAATTCCATAGCACCGTATAACCCGCCGTGGTCGGTAAGCGCGGTGTATTCCAGCCCTTGCGCTTTGGTTTTTTTCACCAAATCTTTAAGCCGTATCATACCGTCCAAAAAACTGTATTCGCTGTGCGTATGTAAATGCGCGAATTTAGTCAGGTCAAGCGCCATTTTTTTCCTTTTTTCTAAAATTTAGATACAAAATACTAACTTTTTCATTTCTCCCGCAAGGGGCGGGTGTGTTTTTGGGTCGGATATAGTTTTATGGGAAAAAAAGCTCTTGGAATTTCGCTTAGTTGAATTTTCAAGAAAAAGAATTTTTGTATAAAACAATGAAAAATTGGCGCTGAGATGAAATAAATATTATATTTGCAGTAAAAAATAGTTTAATTTTCGAGGGGTAAGATATGAAAAAAATATTTGGTTTGGCGATTTTGGTGTTTGTATTAGGGTTGTTTGTCGGCGGGTGTTCGGATGGTGGGAATAGCAAAGATCCGAAAGATAGAGATACTACGGGTAATAATAACAACCCACTGACAAATTGGTATGACTCGTCAAAAACCGAATTTACTATAACGACAGAAACACAATTAAGAGGACTGGCTACATTAGTTAATAGCGGAACAGATTTTTTTCGCAAAACAGTTATACTTGGGAACGACGTTGTTATAAATAATGGAGAATGGATTCCAATAGGGGCGATAACGTCAACGCAAGGAGACCAAGCGTGGGGAAATTATATCATTAGCAACCTTAGCGAGCAGAATTTTTTTAGAGGGACATTTAACGGTAATGGAAAATCTATTAGCGGAGTTTATGTCAATCAGTCAGATAAAAATTTTCAAGGTTTTTTTAGCGTATTGCCGGAAGAAGCAACTGTAAGAAACCTTGAGTTAATAGATTTTAACGTTGCAGGGAAAAATTATGTTGGTGGTTTGGCAGGGCTTGTGTATTCTCGTCAGTTGATAGAAAATGTTTATTCGACAGGAATAGTTGACGGTAATAATAACGTTGGTGGTTTAGCGGGAGTTTTTGGTGGACGGATAACAAGAGGGCACTCGATGTCTACTGTGTACGGGCAGGAGAATGTAGGTGGTTTATTCGGATATTTAGTTGGTGGTAGCGGACTTAATAACAGTAGTGCTGGCGGCAATGTTATAGGAATAAGAAACGTTGGCGGTTTAGTTGGAGAATCGCGGCTCGCTTCCAGAATAGACAATTCTCGTGCTACGAGCGGCGTAATAGGAGATAGTGCTGTAGGCGGTCTTGTCGGGAGAGTGGTTGATGGCGATATAAGAAGTTCTTATGCAACAGGAAATGTTAATGGCGAAATTTGGGTAGGCGGTTTGGTTGGTGCAATAAATGGAATATCCCCTCGTATTCACAATACTTATGCTACGGGAAATACGTCAGGAATAAGAGCGATAGGCGGTTTAATCGGAGCAATTCCAGGAGGTTTCCCATCAATTCAACAGCGTTCAACGTGGTTTGTAGTAGCGAATTCATATGCAATAGGAAGTGTGGCAGGAGATGAACAAGTAGGCGGTTTAATTGGAAGTGGATATATTAATCACGATATGGTTTCATTGTTAAACAACTCCTTCTACAACACTGAAACAACCGCACAATCAGACAATGACGGCAGAGGAGAGCCGAGAACTACCACTGAAATGAAACAAGAAGAAACTTTTACTAACTGGAATTTTTCCAACATTTGGGGAATAAGCCCAACAATCAACAACGGGTTTCCGTATTTGCGAGTTTTTCAGTAAGGATAGCAGTTGCAATATAAACAGATATAGAGCAGAAAGCGAAATGTTTTCTGCTTTTTTGTTTGGGCGAAATGTATTTTATATCTGTAAGATGAAATTAAAGAAATTCAGTGGTTTTAATAGTAATTGATGAAGTTTACTTGATAAAAATCAAGCGTTGAAGTATTAAAACACACGCTTGTCATATACATAACTTAATACTATAAAAAAAAGATAGCGTTTTGCGATATCTCTTTTTTGGGGATTTGGGATTTAGAATTTATAATTAAACTTCGTCAGCGCTCAAATAAGTTTCTTCCATTCCCTTCAGTAATTTAATTAATTCTTCGCTTGCCATATCTAAATGTTTACGGCAACCGTCGGATACTTGGTACAAGTTTCTTCCGCGCAATTCCGACAATGCTCTTATTACCGGGACTAAGTCTTCTTTGAATTTTAGCACTTCGGTCTTTTCTATGCTGTAATATTTCATCACATAAACCCCCAATTGAAAATATAAAAAAGTATTCGGTAGCTAAAATACATTATTTGTTTCCTTAAAATCAAGTGGTGCGGCGATTATTTGTGTATATCAGTTTTTAAGCGTAATCTCCAAAACTTTGTCAGCTTGTTTGGCGGCGGCAACCAAAACGGCGGGGGCAAGCGGCGGCAGGTTTTTTACGTCGCTTTTTTCGTCGCCGACTATCCACGAATTTTTACCGATTGCGCGCACTTTTATGCGGTCGCTGTCGGAAAATCCCGCAATTCCGCTTGCACAGACGAACGGTTTTTTGTCGCATAAAAATTTTTCTGCGATAAGCGCCTTTGCTTCCGCTTTGTCGAATGCTTCTATGATAATATCGGCGTCTTCAAAAAAAGCGTCGATGTTTTTGTCTGTTATTTTTTCGCAGATAAGCGATAAATTCAGATTTGGATTTATTTTGCGCAAATTTTCGCCGAGAGCTTCCACTTTAATTTGCCCTGCTTGCTCGGCAAAATAAAATTGCCTGTTTAAATTTGACGGCGATATTATGTCGAAATCGACTATCGTGAAATTTACGAAGCCCGCGCGCACCAAACAAACGGCGCAATTTGAGCCGAGCCCGCCTGCGCCCGCGATTGCAATATGTACGGATTTTATTTTTTCGATTTGCTTTGAGCTGTAAAATTGCGCGTTTATTTCGTCGTAATTCAAAATAGCCTGCCTTTTTTTATTTTTATGTTTTTTTATAGGTAAAATACTATTTTGCGCGCAAGAATTGCAAGCAAAATAGTATGAAAATTTCGTCTGCTTATGCGGCGCTTCGCGCCTTGCGGCGCAAAAAAATCGCCGAATTTGCAGAAAAACGGGAAATTGTTAATATGTTGTAGTATATTTAAATAATTAGCTGTCTATGAGTTGCCTATAGAGTTGTCTTTAATTTTGATTGACTCAATACCGATTTAATTGATATATTTATAGTTTAATTGATTCGCTATTGGTTCAATAAAAATTAATTATCAGTCTAATGGAGGTCTCTTATGGTTTTAAAGTTTTGGATGTATCGCGCGTTTGTTCTCGCGGCAGTTTTAATGCTGGCATTTGTTGCAATCACAGTAACCTTAAACGTCTTGGGAAGACAGGATTCTTATCAACAGGCAAAAATTTATGTTCCGCTCGTAAGCCATACAACCGGCGCGCTTGAGCAAATTTTGAGCGCGGGCTATGAATTTCGCGCGTATCAATACACTTTTTCTCAAAGAGACTATGATTTGGGGGTAGCGCATCTCGAAAAATTAGAGACTGCGCTTAACAATCTCAGGACTTTGGCTTATAGCTATCCCGAAATACTTGCCGCAGAGGGCAGACAAGCGGACAGTTTAATTTTAAAGGCTAGAGAATATCGTCGCTTATCGGCGGAAATAAACAGGCTTGCTAACAATGCTGTCGAAAAAAAGAGAGCTGCCGAAAGGTTAACCAACGCGGTGAATGAAATTCTTGACGAATATTGGAAAGGCGACACAATTACCGCGCTTTTGGAACGCGAATTGGAAGCGATGAACCCCGCCGCAGTTCGCCGCAGATACGCCAGATTGATTTCTACATTTGATTCTTATATAGGAATGGGTCGCGCGGACGTTGCAGTTTTTGCTTTGTCGCGCGTTTCGGCTTCCGAACACAGACAACAAGTAGCAAGTCTTGCACTCGAACACATGGGAAAACTGGAAAGCGTTTTCAGAGATTTGAACACTACTACTACTAATCCGTTTTTTAAAAATTTGTCGGGCAGAATGCTCGATAGTGTTGTAATATATAATGCAACTATTCGAGATTTGAAACAGGCTTTTGACGAAATCGATGGTCATGCCAGACAAAGAGTTTTGCATTTCAGAGCTATGTCCGAAAATTTGACAAGAATGGCTAACGAAGCCGACGCCAGATTGGAAGAGTTTTCGCTTAAGGCATACGACAGACAGGGCAGTATAATATTTATCGCGATTGCCGCGCTAATTCTTTTCTTGTTGCTTGCGATAGTTTACACGGCAATATTCTCCAAGTCTATAATAATGAATATCAACAAGAACATAGGGGGCTTGGACGAGGAGTCGAGCGGCGTCGCTGATGTGGCGAGCAAAAGTTCGCAACTTACAATGACCGTTTCCGACACAGCAAGCGAGCAAGCGGCAAGTTTGGAACAGATGTCGGCTTCGCTTAACGAAATAACTTCAATGATACAGCAAACCGCAAACAACGCAAAAGCCGCCGAAGCATTGGTTAAAGACAGCGTAGAAAAATCGGAAGAAAGCCAAGATGCTATGGTACGTCTTAACGAAGCGGTAGTCGAAATCCAAAAATCGAGCAACGATACGGCGAAAATTCTTAAAGACATCGACGATATTGCTTTCCAAACCAACCTTTTGGCTCTTAACGCGGCGGTAGAAGCGGCACGCGCAGGCGAGGCGGGTAAAGGTTTTGCAGTGGTTGCAGAAGAAGTCCGAAATTTGGCGCAACGAAGCGCCGAAAGCGCGAAAAAGACGGCGTCGCTTATAGAAGGCTCGCAAAACAGTTGCGCAAACGGCGTAAATTTGGCAGGAGAAACTGCGGCAACAATCGAAAAAATTACAGAAGCGTCAAGGAAATTAGCTACGACCATAGCTGAAATTACCTCAGCCACGCAAGAGCAGTCGATAGGCGTTTCGCAACTGAATACGACGGTAGGGCATATCAGCCAAGGAACACAGGGCTTGTCCGACAGTTCGCAGAATTTGGCAACGAACGCACAAGGTTTGGCATCTCAGGCAGATACAATGAAAGAAATTGTGAGCGATGTAATAATGCTTATAGACGGCAAAAACGGCGGCAACCGCGCGTCGAGAAACGTAGGGCGTTTTAAGCAGGTTTCATCTAATAAACAGGCGCCGACAGCTTTAATCGCATTCGACGACGATTAAAACCGAAAGGTAAACATCAAAAAAAAGGTTGTCCGAAAACTCGGACAACCTTTTTTTATTTTTCGCCTGCAAAAATTAAATCTTAACTTTTACGGGTTTCAAGTTCCAAATATCGTTTGCGTATTCTGCGATAGTTCTGTCCGACGAGAATTTACCCATACGCGCTACGTTGAGAATAGAACGTTTCGCCCACTCTTTCGGATTGTCGCGGTACAAATCCGATACTTCTTTTTGCGCGCGGATATAATCGTCGAAGTCCGCCAAAAGAAGATAACGGTCGTTGTAAAGCAAGTTGTCCAAAAGCGGGTTGAATATCCCCTCTTCGACTTGTGAGAAATATCCGCTTCTGATAAAGTCGATGGTTTTGCGGATTTTGTCGCTCTTTTCGTAGTAAGAATACGCGTTGTAGCCAGCGGCTTGAACATCGTGAACTTCGTTTGTGCGAAGTCCGAAGATAAACATATTTTCTTCGCCGATTTCTTCCGCCATTTCAACGTTCGCTCCGTCCATTGTACCGATTGTAAGCGCGCCGTTCATCGCAAATTTCATATTACCTGTTCCGCTCGCTTCCGTTCCTGCGGTAGAAATCTGTTCGCTCAAATCGGTTGCGGGGAAGAGATATTGCGCGATAGATACGCAGTAGTTCGGAACAAAATGAACTCTCAAAAGTCCTTTGGTTGCAGGGTCGTTGTTAATGACGTCCGCAATGTTGTTTATGAACTTAATAATGAGTTTCGCCATATAATAACCGGGCGCCGCTTTTCCGCCGAACATAATTGTGCGCGGCGTAAAATTTTTGGTGTTGCCCGATTTAATTTCGGAATACAGATAAACTGCGTGAAGCGCGCTCAAAAGCTGACGTTTGTATTCGTGAATTCTCTTGATTTGCACGTCGTAAAGCATATTTGTATCGAGTTTAATACCGTTGCGTTTTTCGAGTTGCTCCGCCAAACGTACTTTTGCCGCTTTTTTGTAGCCCATCCACTCTTTTTGGAATGCCGCGTCGTCTGCGAATTTTTCGAGTTTTTTAAGTTGCGACAAATCCTTAATCCAATCTTTACCTATTTTGGAAGAAATGAAATCCGCGAACGGACGGTTTGCCTGCAAAATCCAACGACGGGGAGTTACACCGTTCGTTTTGTTGTTGAATTTTTCGGGCATCATTTGATAGAAATCGTTCAAAAGTCCGTTTTTAAGGAGGTCTGAGTGAAGCGCCGCAACGCCGTTTACCGAGAAACTTGCAACAATAGCCAAATACGCCATTCTTACCATTTGCTCGTCGCCTTCTTCGATTATGCTCATTCTGCGGAGACGGTCGTTGTCGCCGGGGAATTTGAACGAAACTTCACGCAAGAAACGCGCGTTAATTTCGTAAACAATTTCGATGTGGCGGGGCAAAAGATGAGCGATAAGACCGACCGACCATTTTTCGAGCGCTTCTGGCATCAATGTGTGGTTTGTGTAAGCAAAAGTTTTGGTGATAATTTCCCAAGCCGCGTCCCATTCCATATTATATACGTCCAAAAACAGGCGCATAAGTTCAACAACCGCGATTGCAGGGTGGGTGTCGTTAAGCTGAATAACGTTTTTGTCCGCGAAATTTGCAAGCGTTTTGTTGCTTCTGAAATGACGGCGAATAATATCCTGAAGCGAAGCCGAGCTGAAGAAAAACTGCTGTTTTAAGCGCAATTCTTTTCCGCTGTGGTTGTTATCGTTCGGGTAAAGAACTTTCGATATTGTTTCGCTGTCCAATTTTTCGCGGCACGCTCCGACGTAATCGCCCGAGTTAAAGCTTCCGAAATGGAAATCGTCTTCCGCTTTACTTGCCCAGAGACGAAGCGTATTTACCGTGTTGTTTCTGTATCCCGGAACAGGAATGTCGTGGGCTACCGCCATTACGTCGTTCGTATCTACCCACTGTCTGCGAACTTTTCCGGTTTCGTCCGTATAGCTTTCCAGTCTTCCGTAAAAAGGCACTTTGTATTGATATTCGGGACGTTTGATTTCCCAAGGATTTCCGTTTGCAAGCCACTGTTCGGGAGTTTCGATTTGATAGCCGTTAAAAATTTTCTGCATAAAGATACCGAATTCGTAGCGAATTCCGTAGCCAACTGCGGGCAATTCCATAGTCGCCATAGAATCCAAGAAGCAAGCCGCCAAGCGACCCAAGCCGCCGTTTCCGAGCCCCGCGTCAATTTCTTGGCTTTCGATTTCTTCAAATGAAACGTCAAGTTCTTTGAGCGCGCCTTTGGTGTTTTCGGTAATTCCCAAGTTTGACACGTTGTTGCCCAAAAGGCGCCCCATCAAAAATTCAAGCGACAAATAATGCACTCTTTTTGCGTTGCTTTCCGTGTATGTTTTCTGTGTTTCAATCCATCTTTCGACAAGACGGTCGCGCATTGCAAGCGAAAGCCCGACAAATGCGTCCGACGACGTGAAATTCGGAGCGTCTTTAATCAGGTAATACTTGATTTTGTAGAGGAAGTCGTGTGCAAGACCCTCTATGTTCATATCGCGCAATTCGGGCTCAACATCCGTGCTGAGTTGCTTTTTTTCAACAGCCGCTTCCTTTTTCGGAGCGCTCTTCTTAACTTCTTTCGTTTCTTTTTTAGCTGTAGGCATTACAAAAAATCCCCTTTTTAAGGTTAAATTTGAATAAAAATCGCCACCAATATACTATTTGCCCACCTTGTAAAGCGGTATTTTGGGGTTTTTATAATATTATTATAACAAATAACTCAAAGAAAGATGTGAAACCTATAAAAACAGCGCTTTTTTAAGTCAAATCTTTGTTAATTGTCATTTGTTAAGATTCCGTTAACGTCGTACCGCTCCCGCTCCTCGCCGTATTGCCGCGCCGCCGAGATTTGCGATTTTATCGTGTAGCGCGCCTATTCCCATTTCTACGAGTTGCTCCCTTGTCAAAGAGCGCAACTTATTTATGTTGTCAATTCCGTATCTTTCAAATGTAAGAACATATTCGCCAAGTCCTCCTGCGATTAAAGTTCTTCTGAATACAGGATGTAAGGCGATTGGTTGTTGCAATGGTTGCATTCGCTGACTTGATTGTTGGTTTATTTGCTGGTTTTGAATTTCTTGCGGACGATTTTGTGTTTCCGCAAACGCTTCAATAATTCTTCTTCTGTCGCCTATCGGAACTCCCATTTCTCTAAAATCCTCGCTTGTTAAAGAGCGTATCACGTTCAAGTCGGTAATTCTGTGTTCTTCAAATACCGGAATGTATTCGTCTAACCCGACTTCGGTTAAAATTTCTTTGTATGTTCGCACTCTCGGTGTTGTGGCGCTTCGTTGTTGCAGTTGCGTTGCTTGTTGCTGTTGCGCTCCTTGTTGCTGTTGCATTGCTTGTTGCCTTTGCTGGTTTTCTGCTATTGCTTGTCGTTGTTGTTGCTGCTGTGCTCTTGCTCGTGCTATTGAGTCTCGTTCTATCTGTTGCTGTATTGTTTGCGGGGTTGTGATATTTGTTGCTTGCGCTTGATTTGCACTCCAACCAATTAAGCGAATGTTATCTGATAAAGCGACGATATTTGAAATTCTGCCGGAATTATGCCCAACAAATTGACCGGAAGTAGCGCTTCCGCTCCTTACACTTATATTTTTGCCTGTTTGGCAGTTTTTAATAATGCCGTAGTTTCGTCCTGCCAACCCGCCTATAGCATCTCTGCCTCTGACATTAACGTCGTCAATTTTTAGATTTTTTATTACTCCGTTTTCTCCGACAACACCAAATAACCCTTGGCTATTTCTATCGGATTGATTTATGAAAATTCCGCTAATAGTATTGTTTTGTCCATCAAAAGTACCTTGAAATTGTCTTGTGCTGGTTCCTATCGGTACCCACTGATTTCTTCTGTCGCCTTGAAGATTTATATTGCTGGTTAGAGTAATATATTGCCCTCTAAAATTTCGTTTCCCCTCATTAACCAAACTTGCCAACTCTCTAAATTGCCCTGCCGTTGTTATTGTAATATTACTCGCACTCCAATTAACCGACTGCGCCCAACCCCCGCAAGCGATAATCAACATCATCGCTAAAACCTTGATAACTTTGCCCATAAAGCAACCTCCTAAAATTAAAAATTAAGTTAAGACAAAACAGTAAAGGCTGTTCTGCCCATAATCGGTATTACCACATAGACGAATATGTTTATTGATTTCCATAAAAATACAAGACAACAGAACAGCCTTGACGAGCAACTTTGCTCGTATTTTTATGGAAATAACGAAATGCTGAAACAAAATTTCTACAATTTCGTCTATGTGGTATCGGGAAAATAATTTTTGTTTGCGATTGAGTGGGGAGTTTTATCTTTTTTCTGTGGAAATTGTAGGTTTATACACTATAAACACTCAATCCCAAGCAATTCTCCATTGGGTCAAAATCTCTGTCGTTATGAAGTAAGGTAATGCCGTTTTCTATACAAAATGTTCCGATAATGACGTCAATAGTTTTGCGAACTGTAATTCCCATTTTTCTTAAATTACGAAAATTTTCGGCGGCTTTAATAGCAATTTCTTTGCCTGCCATATCACAATACTCAAGATTGCTCAAAACGAAGTTCGCCGTTTCAAAATCGCTATCATTTTTGAAACCCTGCAATACTTCGGTAATTACCAAATCGCCAATTAAAACGTTGTTGTAAAATAATTCATTGTCGAGGGCGTCTGTGTGCGGTGTTATTTTTCCGTTAAAATAATCTATCCAAACGGAAGTGTCTGCAAAAATCATTGTTTGTCAATTCTCATTTCGTCGAGGTTTCCTGTCCATTGCAATTTGCCGCGATAATTTCTTATAATCGCTTGATTTCTGTCTGCCTGCAAAAGCTGTGATTGCTTGTTTTCTTTGAGAAAAAAGTCGTTTTTTCTTGTTTGCGTCAAAATCATAATTAATCCCCTTGCTTTTGTGCGGTTTATAATAATCAAAATAATATTTTTCCTAACAGATTGACAAGTTTTTTATAAAAATAGCGTTTTTTCTTTTCTTTAAAGCACTCCGCAATGTATTTTTGTTTCATTACGGAGGGTAAAATGGCGAAAAAATTGATAGAGCTTAAAAATGTCGGCAAAATATTTAACGAGGCGCTCGAAAAAAAGGCAAAAACCGCTGTTAGCGACCTGTCTTTTGAAGTTAACGAGGGCGCGATAACAGGATTTATAGGACCAAACGGCGCAGGAAAAACCACGTCGATAAAAATGATTTTGGGGCTCGTAAAACCGACAAAAGGCGAGGTCTCTTTAATGGGAATGCCCGCAAATAATCCCCTTGCCCGCGAAGAAGTGGCTTTTGTGTCGGAACAACCGTATTTTTACGAACATTTAACCGCATACGAAACGCTGAAGTTTATCTGTAATCTGAAACGCTTCTACAAAAAGGAAATCGACCGCGAAATCAGGCGTGTTTTGGATATTGTTGGAATGAGCCGCCACTCAAACGGACGGGTAAAATCGTTTTCAAAGGGAATGCAACAACGGCTTAATATGGCGCAGGCGCTTATCGCAAATCCCAAACTTATTATAATGGACGAGCCGATGAGCGGAATGGATCCTTTGGGCAGGCGACTTTTCAGAGAACTTTTCAAAGACCTTGCCGAACAGGGAACGACAATCTTTTTCTCCACTCACATTGTGGAAGACATAGAGGCGCTTTGCGATAATATTGTGGTTTTGTCGAAAGGAAAATTGCGGCTTTCGGGAACTGTGGAAGAAATCGTGAAAAACGCCGATAAAACAGGCGAAAAAGCGCCGACTTTGGAAGAGATTTTATACGCGAATTCCGAGGAAGGAGAAGGTGAAGAATGGATATAATTTTGACAATCGCAAGCAATACTTTTCGCGAGACAATTCGCAATAAAGTGCTTTACAATATACTGCTTTTTGTGGGCGTGCTGATAGTTTTGTCGGTGAGTTTCGGGGACTGGTCGGTTTTTGCGCGAGTGCAGGTTATGAACGATTTTGGGCTTGCGGCTATGAGTTTAAGCGGTTTGCTTTTGGCGGTTTTTATCGGCAGTTCTATTTTGGGCAAGGAAATCAGCGGCAAAACGATTTATTTGACAGCAACCAAGCCAATTAACCGCGCAAGCATAATCTGGGGGAAATTTTTAGGCGTATATTTAACGCTTTTTCTGAATTTTTTGATAATGTCGGCGGTATTTGCAGTTTCGCTTACGATTGCGGCTGAAGGAAGCGGCGAAATAAGCGGAAAATTCGGGCTGATACACGTAAAAGCGCTTACTCTGTTGCTTACCGAACTCGGCGTAATTTTGGCGTTTTCACTGCTTTTTTCTGTGATTTCGTCGCCGACCCTTGCGGCGATTTTTACCATAGGTTTTTATATAATCGGGCATTTTAATCACTTGGGCGGACTTACAAATTTAGGCGGCGACGCGTGGCTTTTGCCGTTTTTGCAAGCGTTTAATCTGATAATGCCAAACTTGGATTATTTTAACTTGCGAGCGGCGGTTGTGCTCGAAAATCCCGTTAGTATCGGCTATGTTTTTTCGGCGCTTGCCTACGGAATTTTATTTATGGCAATCGCTTTGACTTTGGCGGCGGCGGCATTCGAGAAAAAGGATTTGTCGTGAGCGGCGTAATGGAATGTAGGGGCGTATTGCATACGCCCAAAATCGCGAATGCCAAGCGTTCGGCAGGGCGTATGCAATACGCCCCTACGGGATATTGGGCAAAAAATGTTTTACCCCTACTGTTTATGCTTTTGGTTTTATGGCTTGGAACATTCTTCGCCTCAAAACCCCTAAAAGAAGAAAAATCGCAGGATTTTTGGCAGAGGGAGCGGATTACGGCGGTAATTTCTTCTCCGGACATAGTTCCGTTTTTGCTTGGTTTTGAAACGGTTTTTGCGCATTATTTATGGATAAGAACAGTCCTTTACACGGGCGAAGAAATATTCAGCGGCGGCGACGGAAAATGGCTCAGGGAAATGATTTTGGCGATAAATATGCTTCATCCGCAGTTTTATCCGCCTTACGAATTTGCGGCGGTTATGCTTCCGCAACTTACGGGAGATTGGGAAGGCGCGCGAATGATTTTGGAGAACGGAACGAGCCGAGTTCGCGGACGAAATCAGCGGCTTATGTATTTTTATTTGGGTTGGATTTATTATTCGCAATTTCAGGATTACACGCGCGCGGCGGCACTCTTTGCATACGCTTCGCAATTTCCGAACACGCCTCCTCATTGGGCGCGACTTTCGGCTACGGCGCTTGCTCAGGCGGGGAGGGCGGAGCAGGGAATAATGTTTCTGTTAGATATGTTTGAGGCTACCGACGACCCGCAAGTAAAAAGAGTATTACTCGAAAGAATAAAATCGCTTTACGAAGAAAACCAAGGCAATTTGCCCTTTGAACTTCCGCGCGAATTTTTAGAAAAGGAACTATAATATGGCATACAGAAAATTGACAAACGAAGAAATAAGCGCCCTCGAAAATCAGGGGTGTTTTTGTGATAATTGGCAAAATATCGAAGTGGTAAAGGATGGATTTAATCCTAAATTCTGCAAAAACGCACACTTTTCGGGAAATGTGAAAATCGGCGAAACAGGCGTAAAAATACAAATAGCAAGTATTGAAAAACACAGCGGAATTTTTGACGCGCACATTCACAACTGCATAATCGGCGACGGCGTTTATATCTCAAAAATCGGAACGCATATTGCAAACTACGAAATCGGCGAAGGCTCGATGATTGAAAATACCGATACGCTCGAAGTTCGCTCTACAAACTACTTCGGAAACGGAACGCGGGTTTCGCCTCTCAACGAAATGGGCGGGCGCAGTATCCCGATTTTTGCGGGAATGTCGGCTCAATTCGCGTATTTAATGGTATTTTACAGGCACAACAAAAAACTAATCGAGAAACTTGAAGACATCGCCGAAAACACCAAAAAAACTTTTGAAAGCAACATTGGGAAAATCGGTTGCCACGTAAAAATATCGAACGCGGGAACAATAACCGACTGCAACATAGGCGACTTTACGCAAATTCTGAATTCGTCGCGCCTCCACAACGGAAACATAGAAAGCAGCGAAAAAGCGCCCGTGCGAATGGGAACAGGCGTAATTGCCGACCATTTTTTAATTCACGAAGGCTCGTCTGTTATGGACAGAGCGACAATTTCGCGCTGTTTTGTCGGGGAAGGTTGCGATTTATCGCGCGGATTTTCGGCGGAAAACTCGCTCTTTTTCGCAAATTTTGTCGGTCATCACGGCGAAGCGACCGCGGTTTTTGCGGGACCTCATACCGTAACCCACCACAAATCGTCGCTCTTGATTTCGGGATATTTTTTGTTCACCAACACGGGCAGCGGCTCAAACCAAAGCAACAATTTGTATAAAATGGGACCTTTGCATCAGGGAATTTTTGAGCGCGGAACAAAAACCTCCTCCAATTCTTACGTTTTGTATCCTGCAAGAACAGGACCTTTTACGCTTGTTATGGGGCGGCACGTTGACCATTGCGACACAAAATATATGCCGTATTCTTACCTTATTGAGCAAATGAACAAAAGCATTTTGGTGGTTGGAACAAACATAAAAAAAATCGGAACAATCCGCGACGCAGACAAATGGAAAATCCGCGACAAGCGAAGAGGAAAAATGATAGACCTCGTAAACTACGACCTGCTTAATCCGTTTTCGGTATCGAGAATGTTGCGGGGAAGAGACATTTTATACGACCTGAAAGTTCGCAACGCCAAGGAATACATAACGGGTTTTGAGGAGCAGCTTTATCCTTATAATAACACGTATATTCCGCCTACCTCGCTGTCGAACGGAATTCGTAATTACACAATGGGCGCGGTAAAGTTTTTCGGAAATTTTTATGTGAAAAAACTGCGCAACGAACAAACCGAATGCGCCGAAGATTTACGGAAAATGTTTACGCCGCAAAATATAGGAACCGGCGATTGGCTCGACATTGCGGGTTGCTTAGTTCCTAAATGTTTTGTCGATGAACTTGTAAAAGACATCGAAAACGGCGTTGTAAATTCGGTCGATGAATTTAACAAAAAATTTTACGAAGCGCATAAAAAATATCCCGAACTTGCGTGGGATTGGTGTCTTTGCGAGATAGAAAAATACTATCAAAAACCAATGCGCGAAATGAGCAAAAACGAAATAGTCGCATTTTTGGACGAGTGGTATGCGGCGGTAGTTGAATTGGACGAGTGCTTCTTAAAAGACGCGCAAAAGGAATATTCCGCCTCAATGAAAATCGGCTTCGGAATTGACGGCGACATCGATACCGCAAGCGACGATTTCACAGAAGTCCGCGGCGAATTCTGCAAAAACGAGTTCGTGAAAAAAGTAAACGCGCACTTAGAAAGCAAACGAATACTATACGAAAATGCAAAGAAAATTGTTAAGGAGTATTTGTAGGGGCGTATTGCATACGCTCGATTTTGTCCGCATTTTCTATTTGGGCGTATGTAATACGCCCCTACATCAGCCAAACTTTTTGTGCCACTTCTTAAAAACTTCGTAAGACGCCTCGTCGTATTTTTTCACGGTTTTCTTCACCTCTTCCACCGTTTTTGGCGTTGTAAAATGTTTTGGGCTTTTGGAATAAAAAAGGTCGGCGTAAGCGACAATTTTTTCTTCGAGAGTGGTCGGCGCCATATCAATGGGCGGAAGCGGAAGGTTGTTCTCCAAAATGTATTTTGCCGTAAGTCCCACGCCGATGTGCGTTTCGGCGACAATCGCCTCGCGCATAAAACCGTGTTCTTCAAGAATATCTCTGCCTAAAATCCCGTGCTGAATATACGGCGCCTCCCCAAAACATTTTATATTCGGCGCGTGAGTTTTCAAAATTCCTATATCGTGCAAAAGCGCCGCCCGCTCAACAAAATCCACGTCTGCTTTTTTGTGCTCTTTAGCGATTTTCACCGCAAGCTTCGCAACGTGTTCCGAATGCGGAATTAAAAACTCCAAAACTCCTTCGTTGCCCTTGTAAACACTGTAAATTAAATCATAAATTTCCGCGTTTTTTTTCATTTTTTCCTCCCAATATTATAAAAATAATAAAATGTTGATTTTGAGTAGGTGAAATCTTCTTGTTTTATTGAATTTTCTGTAATATTCTCACTTTTTTAAGGGCAGATATTATTTTCACCGCAAAAAGGAGAGAAAATGCCGAAAAATGAAAAAATTAGTGTTCAGGGCACGGAAATAACGGTTGTTTCCGAAAAAATTGGCGATTACATTTCGCTGACTGATATGGCAAACCACAAAAGCGATTTAGAAGCGCGGATTGTTGTTGCAAACTGGATGAGTACGCGCTATACGGTTGATTTTTTAGCGGTTTGGGAGCAAGTGAACAATCCGAATTTTAACCGTATGGGTTTCCATACGGTTAGAAATGGGGAAGGACGACTTTTATTATCTCCAAAGCGTTGGGTAGAAATGACAAATGCAATTGGTATTTTCTCAAAAGCAGGGCGTTATGGCGGCGGAATTTTTGCACATAAAGATATTGCTTTTGAGTTTGGAACTTGGCTTTCACCCGAATTCAAATATTTTTTGATACGAGAGTTTGAACGCCTAAAAGAAGACGAAACCAAACGTCTGTCTCTTGAATGGAATTTACAGCGAACTTTAGCAAAAATAAACTATAAAATACACACTTCCGCCGTAAAAGAAAAACTTGTTCCCCAAGCGATTACAAAAGAACAAGCGAATTTCTTTTATGCCGACGAAGCGGACTTGCTGAACGTCGCCCTTTTCGGCAAAACCGCCAAAGAATGGCGCGAAGAAAATCCCGACTTAAAAGGAAATATGCGCGATTATGCAACACTGGAACAGTTGGTAGTTTTGTCGAATATGGAAAGCATAAATGCACTTCTTATTCGCCAAGAACTCTCGCAATCACAACGACTAATTCAGTTGAACGCAACTGCAATTACTCAAATGCAAGCGCTTACGAATAACAAGCAGATTAAGCTGTTGGGACAGTAATTTATCAGCGTTTTCTTTTTTGCCGGCGGTAATTGTGGGCGGATATTATTTTTCTATCAATTATTTGAACAAAAAAAGGAGTGTTTTTATGAGTATCAAAAAAATTATAATCTTAGCGGCAATATTTTCCGCAAGCGTGTGGGCGCAATCAATAAATTGGAACGCACTGCAAATATCAATATCAACCGAAGCGCAACTAAGAGAATTTGCTACTCAAGTAAATAACGGCAACGATTTCCGAAATCAAACAATTACGCTTGAAAATGACATTGAACTCGTTGGCGGAAATTGGGTGCCTATTGGAGGTTTTTTTTACGATTATTATAACGGCTTCAACGGAATTTTTAACGGAAACAACAAAATTATTAAAGGGCTAACTATAGACACCATTATTTCTGCTCAAACTATGTTTGCGTTTGGGTTATTTGGGTTTGTTGCAGAATATGGAATAATTAAAAATCTTGGAGTAGTAGATTTTAATATAACACTAAATGACGATGGAGACGAAGGCGAAGGTGGTGTAGGCGGAGTAGTGGGGATGACTGTCGGCAGGGTTGAAAATAGTTATGCTGTCGGAATTATTAAAATTATCGGTTATGTTTACGGTGATTTTGGAGGATTGGTTGGATTTTTGGGAAGAGGGACGGTAGTCAATAGTTATGCTGATGTAAATATAATAGGTTCTCATAGTGTCGGAGGATTAGTTGGCGGAAGCGAATACGGCGTAATTGAAAATAGTTATGCTGTTGGAAGCGTAACGGGTAATTATGGGGCAGGCAAATTAATTGGCTCGGGGTGGTTGGTTAATATCCTAAGTTCTTATGCGCTGGAAGGTGAGTATGAACTATTTCCTTCCAATAGCGAAGGCACAATCTGCGAAAACTCAAGATTGCTGACTGAAGCAGAACTACGTCAACAAAGCACTTTCATCGGCTGGGACTTCACTAACATTTGGCAAATCGATAGTGAAATAAACAACGGATTTCCGTTTTTGCGCGGCTTTGCGCCGCCGACGTCAATTTCTCGAAATTCCACAACAAGAAGAGCCGTAAACACAGCCTCTTTCGCGGGAATTCGCAACGGACAAATTCACCTAAACCTCACGGCGGGCAACTACACCGCGCAATTATATAACTTGCAAGGACGTTTGATTTCGAGTGTAAATATCACCGCGATAAACGGCGTGAATGCTATCGGTTTGAGAACGGATAATTTGGCGCGAGGCGTATTCGTTTTGAATGTTAAGCAAAACGGAACATCAATGTTGAGGCAAAGGATTAGCGTTAACAGATAAGAAATCCAGAAATTTAATTGTTTTTCGTAGGGGCGTATTGCATACGCCCTTTTTTGTATCGCCAAATAGTATTTTTACCCCGAAAAAACACGAAAAAAAGGAAAAGTTATGAAAAGCGCGAAAGAAATTCGTCAAAGTTTTATCGATTTTTTTGTAGAGCGCGGGCACACATTTGTCCGTTCCGCTCCTGTTGTTCCCAACGATGACCCGACATTGATGTTTACGAATGCGGGGATGAACCAGTTCAAAACCATATTTTTGGGCGAAAACCCGAAAAATCTGAAACGCGCGGCAAATTCGCAAAAATGTATGCGCGTTTCGGGAAAACACAACGATTTGGAAGAAGTCGGCGTTGATCACTACCACCACACGCTTTTTGAAATGCTCGGAAATTGGTCGTTCGGCGATTACTACAAAAAAGAGGCGATTTCTTGGGCGTGGGAACTTTTGACCGACGTCTGGAAACTTCCCAAAGACAAATTATACGCGACCATTTACAAAAACGACGACGAAGCGCAAACTATCTGGGAAGCTATGACCGACGTAAAAAAAGAACACATTTCAAGACACGGCGAAAAAGACAATTTTTGGGAAATGGGCGAAACGGGACCTTGCGGACCTTGCACCGAAATTCATATTGACTTAGGCGAAGGAATTTGCCCCAACGAATCCGACCCAAAACACAAATGCGAAGTAAACGGCGACAACTGCCACAGATACTTGGAATTATGGAATTTGGTTTTCATTCAATACGAACGCCAAAAAGACGGCTCGCTCAAAGAACTTCCCGCAAAACACGTTGATACAGGAATGGGTTTGGAGCGGGTTGTTCGCGTAATTCAGGGCTTAAAGTCAAACTACGACAGCGATTTGTTTTCGCCGATAATTCGCAAATTAGAAGAACTTTCGGGTAAAAAATACGTGTCAAGCGAAAAAACAGGCATTCCTTTCAGAGTAATCGCCGACCACATAAGAGCGCTGACTTTCGCAATAACCGACGGCGTTTTTCCGAGCAACGATGGTCGCGGCTATGTTTTGCGCCGCCTTTTAAGGAGAGCATACCGCTACGGTCGCCAACTTGATTTTTCCGCGCCTTTTATGCACAAATTAATTCCCGTCGTTGTAGAAATGATGGGCGAGGCGTATCCCGAAATCGGCGAGCGCGCAGAATTTGTAGCAAGCGTAATAAAATCCGAAGAAGAGCGTTTCGATTCAACCTTAGAAACAGGAATTGCAAAATTTAATTCGGCGTTGGAAGCGGCAAAAAAAGCAGGAAAAACCGAAATTGCAGGCGCAGACGTTTTTGCATTATACGACACTTACGGCTTCCCCGTGGACTTAACAAATTTGCTCGCGCAAGAAAACGGATTTAGCATCGATGAAGCAGGCTTCGCCAAAGAAATGGAACTGCAAAAAGAACGCGCAAGAGCCGCAAGAAGCGCCGCAGGAGACGAATTTAGCCCCGACGGTTGGGTGATTTTGAATGAAAATAATACTGCTGAATTTGTAGGATACGACCAATACAAAGTAGAAAAAGCAAAAGTAAATCGCTACAAAATTATAAACGAAAATAAAGCATTAGCGGTATTCGACAAAACGCCTTTCTACGCAGAAATGGGCGGACAAGTCGGTGATAGCGGGCTTATAGAATATAAGGAAAATCCCGGCTGGGATTGGAAAGCAGATATAGTAGATACTCTAACTTGGAACGGGATGTTTGTAAGTATTATGGAAAATCCAAGGTTATTTTCTGATATTCCTCAAGTAAAATACTCTTTTGCCGCAATTTTAGCTGATGGTGGTCATGGAAAAACGTATAAGTTAAAAGTTAACGAAGAAAAAAGACAAGAAATTCGCCGCGCACACTCGGCAACGCACTTGTTGCAGGCGGCATTAACGCAGGTTTTGGGCAGCCACGTTTCGCAGGCGGGAAGCAAAGTCGAAGACGGAAAAGT